>Ga0316232_1003565_pt1 | contig 14241 bp, 15 predicted proteins | sample TBHtaG_FD_206006 | JGI IMG/M metagenome (GOLD analysis project Ga0316232, IMG submission 206006) | Freshwater microbial communities from Trout Bog Lake, Wisconsin, USA - TBH18025_13 | ecosystem: Environmental > Aquatic > Freshwater > Lake > Hypolimnion/Profundal zone | place: USA: Wisconsin... | reverse complement strand
TGCGCGACCTGCGCCAGGAGGCCGCCCAGGTGCGCATGGACCTGTCCGCCTACCAGGGCGCCGTGGACGGCGCCGCCGTCCTGCGCTCCCGGATCGCCAGACACCGCCAGGACCAGCAGGCCTGCCTGCAGACCATCCTTCGGCTGAAGGCCCTGGACCAGCCGGGCGCGCGCCCCTCCTGGACCGAGCTGCTGGAGGAGTATCCCGAGGAAGAGCGCGGTCCGCTCCTCCGGCTGGTGAACCCCGCCATCCTGATGCTGCCCGAAGGGCCGGACGGCCTGGAGATCGTCGAGCCCAGAAGCCTCGGCCGGCTGATCTCCATCGTGGCGGCGGCCTCCCAGGACGGCATCTTCAAGGGCGCCGGGCTGCGGGTGAACCTGGAGGCCCTGCCCTCCCCCGGCCTGTCCCTGGAGGACCCCACGGTCCGGTCCCGGGAGATCGAGAACTTCGAGACCCAGGCCGAGCACCTGGAACGGGAAATCCGGCGCCTGGAAGAGCTGGAGAAGAACAGCCGCGCCCGGGAAAGGCTGGTGGAGTCCCTGGCCGCCCTGGACGCCCAGGAGCGCGCCCTGAGCCAGACCCTGGCGAACATCGCCGGCTGGGAGGAGGCGGTCCAGAAGCTCCCCGGCCTGACCGCGCACCTGGCCGACCTGGAAGCCACCGCCTCCCGCCTGGAGGCGACCCGGGAAGAAGCCCTCGACCAGCACGAGCGCAACCGCACCCTGGCCCGGGTGGAAGCCGCGCGCGCCGCGGCGCTGGCCAAGGAGGCCCAGGAACTGCGCGGCCCCATCATGGGCGACCTGGAGCAGCGGGCCCTCACCCTGGGCCTGGACCTTTCCCCGGATGACCTGGATCCGGATGGCCCGGCCATGGCCGGCCCGGAATTCGCCGCCGCCATGGGCGAGCTGGCCGAGGAGTGGCTCGAGGCCACCCGCCTGGACCAGTCCGTGGCCCGGCGCATGGAGGAACTGGACCAGCAGATGGACGGCATGATCGCCGGGGACCGGGACACCCGGATCGAGCAGATCCGCGACCTCATCGAGGGCCTGCCCGATCAGAAGGCCCAGCTGGACGCCGCCTGGCAGCACATCGCGGTGATCGCCAAGACCTCCTTCTCCAACCTGCTGCGGGATTTCGCGACCCTCGGCGCCCGGGTCGCCCGGCTCAACCGGGCCATGGCCAAATTCTCGGTCTCCAACCTCTCCGGCATCCAGCTGCGGCTGGTGGAGAACACCGCGCGCACCACCGTGCTCAGGCAGTTCACCCAGGAGGAAGGGCTGTTCGCCGACCGCGGGCTGGCGGAGAAGGCCAAGCTGCAAGTGGGCGACTGGATCAGCCAGGGCGAGGTGTTCCGCCTGTTCGACCTGTTCCGGGTCGAACTGGAAGTGAGCAAGGATGGCGAAAAGGAGGTCTACGCCTCCCTGGACGCCGAAAGCACCGGCACCGCCATCACCCTCAAGGTGGTGTTCCTGGCCCACCTGCTGCGCGACCTCTACCGCAGCCGGACCGAAGTGCGGCTGCTGATCTTCGTCGACGAAGTGGACACCCTGGACGACATGAACCAGGAGACCATCCGCGAATGCGCCAGGTCGCTGGGCTTCACCCTCATCATGGCCTCGCCCAACCCGGCCAACGCCCACCGCCTCTACTTCCTCCGGCCCGAAGGCAAGGTCACCTACATCTATCCGGAGGAATCCCTGGAGGTGGTGTTCCGGGACGAACCCGCCCTGGAAGAGGCCGCGGATTAGCTCAAAGCCGGCCTTCCAGCCAGTCCCGCACCGCGTTCCGGGTGCTTTCGAAGGCGAGTTCGGGGAGCTCGTCCCGGCTGAACCAGCGCGCCTCCTCCACGTCGTCGCCGCCGGCCAGGGTTCCGCCCACGAACCGGCCCTGGTAGAGGATGACGATGACCTTGTCGGCGGCATTGAAACTCAGCCCCAGCATCCGTTCAATGACGATGTCCAGGCCGGTCTCCTCCTTCATCTCCCGGAGGGCGGCGGCTTCGGGCGGCTCGCCGAACTCCACGAAGCCGGCCGCCAGGGCCCACCGGCCCTGTTCCGGCGGCACGCCGCGTTTCACCAGGAGCACCCGGTCCCCGTCGGTCACGAAAACCACCGCGGCCACCCGGGGATTGGCGAACTGGACGAAGCCGCAGGCGGGGCAGACCGGGCGCAAACTGCCGTAGCGCACCAGCATGGCCACCCGGTCGCCGCAACGCGGGCAGAACGGCTTTTCCATCGGCGGGTCCTTCCACTCAGTGCTATGAACCTAGCACAAATCCCGCCCCGGACCGGTTGCCGAGCCGGTCACTACTCGGCCTTCTCGAAGTGCACCAACGTGATCCAGTCCTTGAGCATTTTGGCCAGGGTCTTGGCGTCACCCAGTTCAAACTCATGGTTCAATTCGAAGCTGAGCGTGCCCTGGTTCAACAGCGGATTGTTGTCCTTCGGCTTGACCTCGATCAACCGGTGCTTGCCATCGTGGGATTCGGCCACATCAAAATCGCAAGTAGCACTGCCAAATTGAGCCATGGTGCCCTCCAGACGATACGCAGCTGAATTATAGCGCCTCGCCATGGCCCGGCCCGTTCCACGGCCGTCCGGAATGAGAAGTTATTATGTTTATTTGTAATAATTACATAGAATGTAAGACCTGTTACACAAAAGTAACAACCCCGGGCAATCTAGCCCGGGTCTGCCTTGCGCAACGTGAGACATTGCAAAATCCCCAGAAAGTGCAAGGTGGATGACCGGATTTCGAAGCCATGGGCCTGGACCAGCCCGGCCAGCTGTGCGCGATCCGGAAAGCCGGCCAGGCTTTCGGCGATGTAGGCATACACCTCGGGGTCGCGGTGAAACACCCAGCCCCACAGGGCACCCCAGGCCTTGAGGAGAAGGTTTTCCGCTTTCTGCGGGAACCGTCCCCGGGGTTTGGAGAAGTCGAGGAAGCAGGCGATCCCGCCCGGCTTGAGCACACGGTGGACCTCGGCGAGCACCTCGCGGAGATCGCCCGCGTTGCGCAGGGCATACCCGCCGGTGACGATATCCACGGATCCGTCAGCCAGCCCCGTGCTGGCCATGTCGCCAAGCTGGAAGTGGAGGTGGCGGGCGGCGCCGCGGGCGCGGGCCCGGTCGAGCATCGCTTCCGTGAGGTCAAGCCCGAGGATCTGTCCGCCGGGGTATTTGGCGGCCAGCAGGAAACTGATGTCGCCGGTGCCGCAGGCCAGATCCAGGCACACCGGCGCCTTCACCGGCGGCAGGGCGTCCACCATGCGCGCCTTCCACACCCGGTCACGGTCGAAGGAAAGCACGCGGGTGACGGCGTCATAACGGGGCGCCACCACGCCGAACAGCTGCTCGTTCAATTCGCGCTTCCGGCGGGGATCAGCCAGGCGCTCCCGGGTATTCAGTGGGATGGCGGGTCTCATGGGGGGCCTCAGAGCGTTACGCTTGCGGCCGGCCGCCGGGGACTGGCATGGGCCTTCATGGTCGGATAACCCATGTAGAAGAGGAAGGTCGGCTCCCAGGCGGCGGCGCCCAGGACCTCGGCCAGCAGGCCGGCCCGCAGCGCCGGTTTCCCGAGGGCCTTTTCATGATCGATCATCTCCACGGCTTCATTGCAGGGCCTTCCGGCCAGGGCGTTGACGGTCGCCAGCAGATGGGCCCGCTGCCAGATCCGGCCCGCCCGCAGGCTTTGTTCCCGGTCATAGCGGTCGTGCACGGCGATGATGCCGATCAGCGGCGCGCTCAGCATCAGGCCGGCATACCCGTCCCGCGCGCCGCGCACCATGGCCCGGCGCAGCATCCATTCCGGCATCATCTTGGCGAGGCCGCCGGCCAGCGGAGGGAGCCCGAAGGCATCGATGGTGAGGCCATCACGGTGCTTCTGGATCTCGGCCCAGTGGAGCCGGAGCCAGCGTTCGTTGTCGCCGATGACCGCCGGGTCGGCGTAGAGTTCGGCGTTGGCCGCGGCGCTGATCGCCACCAGCTTCTGGCGATCCGCCGGCGCCGTGAAGAGGAACATCCTGACATCCGGTTCGTCATCGGCCAGATGGCTCAGGCTGTCCAGGAACCGCGGCGGGATGGGCTTCTGCGGAAGGTAGGCGGCACGGTTGGTGTGGCGTTTCGGGATGGCTTCGTACAGCTCGTCGTAATGCTGGATGCAGGCGGAGATGTCCACCCGCGCCACGAGCAGCGGTTTGGACCCCAGGGGAATCGGGCCGAGCTTGCCGGGGGCGAAGCTGATCCGGAAGGCGGAGCCCTTGGCCGACGCGGCCAGGATCAGGTTTTCCAGGGCGCAGCCCATCCCGAGGTGAGCCTCCCGCAGGTAGGGATCGAGCGCCCCGAGATTCCTCCCGACGTCCAGGTACAGCTCGATGGCGCCATCCGTCACCTTGAACAGCCAAGGCTGGGTATTGTGCGGGCTGGCCGCCAGGATCGCGGCGCCCACCAGGGCCAGAAGCCCGTTGTTGGTGTCCTTGCGCCAGTTCGTCCAGGGCTCGTAGGCCGGCCCCGCGCCCGAGCCGAAGACGCCCTGGTCGGAGGCGCGCCACACCCCCCCGCCCGCGACCAGGACGGTGAGGACACCCGCGCCCTTCAGGAAAGCTCTGCGCTGCATGCCCCACCTCTACCGCATCGCTGCACTTTGCCTCCGAGGCAAACTTAGCTCCGCGAGGTGCAAAAGCAATTGGTTTTTACATCTTGAGGATCGGCCCTATATTGTTCAGGTCAAGGAGACCTTGTCCCATGGCCACCGTCCGCAGGGTAGAAAGCGTCCATCGCAGCACGACCTTCCATTGGGTCGGCAACGGCTTCTTCGTCTCGACCTATTTCCCCAGCCCGCAGCTCCCGGCGGAGCGGGTGAGCCCGTTCGTGCTTATGGACTACGGCCCGCCCAGGGAGTTCGCCCCCCTGCCCCAGGGCAAGCGCGGCGTCGGCTGGCACCCGCACCGCGGTTTCGAGACCGTGACGCTGGCCTGGGAAGGGGCGGTGCGGCATCGCGACAATGCGGGACACGGCGGCGTGATCGAGCCGGGCGATGCCCAATGGATGACCGCCGCCTCGGGCGTCCTGCACGAGGAGTACCACGAGGAGGCGTGGGCCCGCCGGGGCGGCACCCTGCACATGATGCAGCTATGGGTGAACCTGCCGCGCAGGGACAAGACCGCCCCTCCGGGCTACCAGGCGCTCAAGGCCAGCCAGTTCCCCAACGTGAAGCTCGGCGGCGGCGGCACCGTGCGGGTGATCGCCGGCGAATTCGCCGGCGAGCACGGGCCCGCCCATACCTTCACCCCGATCACCATGCTCGACGTGCAACTGCCTTCCGGCGCGGAGCTTTCCGCCATCCTTCCGGTGACCTACAATGCGCTCGCGGTGGTCGCCAAGGGCCGGGTGACGGCGGACCGCCGAAGCGCGGGCGCGGGCGAGCTCCTGCTCTTCGCCAATGACGCCGAACGGCTCACCATCATGGCCCAGGAGGACGCCCACCTGATCATCCTGTCGGGCGAGCCCATCGACGAACCCATCGTGCAGCACGGGCCCTTCGTGATGAATAGCCTCGAGGAGATCCGCCAGGCGATGCTCGACGTGGACCGCGGCAAGTTCGGCCCGGTGCCTGATTAGACGGTCACGACGATCTTGCCGACCTGGGCATTGGATTCCAGGTAGCGATGCGCCGCCGCGATGTCGGCGAAGGCGAAGACCTTGTCGATGTGGGGCTTGAATCGGCCGGCGGCGAGGTGGTCGAAGACGTACTTCTTCGCCACGCTGAAGGCGTCAGGATTGGAGACGATTTCAAAGATGCTGTAGCCGCGGATGCTGAGGCCCTTGGCGAGGGCGGAGAACAGGGGAAACGGCGTGGGTTCAGCCGCGAGGGACCCGTATTCGAAGATGATGCCGCCCCGGGAGGCCGCCTCGGCGAGGGCCTGGAGCGCCTTGCCGGCCACGGGATCGAAGGTGACCCGGGCGCCCTTGCCGCCGGTGATCTCGGCGACGCGGCCGACGAGGTCTTCGTCCTGGGTGGAGATGACGTGATCGGCCCCGGCGGCGAGCAGTCCGGCCTTCTTGGCGGAACTGCGGGTGACCGCGATGGAGGCCCCGCCCTGGGCCTTGACGATCTCGATGGCGGCAAGGCCGACGGAACTGCTGGCGGCGGTGAGGAGGACATGGTCGCCGGCGCCGACCTTGGCGAAGTGGACCAGGGCGCCGTAGGCGGTGAGGTATTGCATCCAGATGCTGGTGCCCTGTTCGTGGGAGAGACTGGTTGGGTAGACGGCGAGGGCCGCGGCCGGGACGATGGCGACCTCGCCGTAGACCCCGTAGGCGTTGGCCGGGAAAGCCGGGACGGTGCTGGCGGTCCGGCCCAGCCAGGCCGGATCGACCTCGGCCCCGATGGCTTCGACGGTGCCCGAGGCCTCGTAGCCGAGCTTGGAGGGAAGTTCCGGGGCCACGAGGTAATGCCCTTGGCGGAACATGGATTCGGCGCGGTTGAGGCCGATGGCCTTGACCCGGAGCCGCACCTCGCCGCGGCCCGGTTCCGGGAGCGGCAGCGTGTCGAACTGGAGGACTTCGGGTCCACCGAGCGTGTGGAAGCGGACGATCTTGACGGTTTCCGGCTGTGCCATGATGACGTTACCTCTTGAAGGCGTCCTCGATCATGCCAGGGCCGGCGGAAATGGCAAAAAAATCTATAAACTCAATGATATGTCTTTTTTTACCCGTTTCCGGGTTCAGTGCGAGAATGCCCATGTCCGAGGAAAACCCATGACGGTTGCAACCATTCTCATGATCATCAACCTGGTCCTTCTATGGTGGCTGTTCCTGTCGGCTTCCAACTTGGGTCTGAAGATCCTCATGCTCGTGCTCGCCGTACTCAATACCTGGCTGGCCCTGGAACGCTTCCATGTGCTTCCGACCCGGTTCGGCAGCCGGTCGATCTTCCGCAGCTACCACCCTTCCCGGGGCGCCTCTCCCGGGCGGCTGCAGGCCAGGCGCTGAATGATGCCCATTCAAGCGACGAGGCGCAGGACAGTCCAGCGCAGGGCCACGGCGGCGATGACCACGGAGGCTGGGATCACCACGCGCCGGCGGTACCATGGTTTGCCGCCGGCCCACCAGCCCAGGACCAGATAGGCGGCCAGCAGCACCGTGACCTGGGCCGCCTCCACGCCCACGTTGAAGGAAACCAGCGCCGGCAGGATTTCCCCGCGGGGCAGGCCAAGATCCTTCAGCACGTCCGCGAACCCCATGCCGTGCACCAGCCCGAAACCGAAAACCAGGGCGATGCGCCAGGGCTTGAGGCTTCCCGTGACGACGTTCTCGATGGCCACGTAGGCGATCGAAAGGGCGATCGCCGGTTCCACGACCCTGGGCGGCAGCGAGATCGCGCCGACCATGGTCAGGCCCAGGGTGATGGAATGGGCCACGGTGAACGCGCCGGTCTGGGCCAGCAGGGACCGCCAGTGCAGGCTCAGCAGGAAGAGCCCGAGCACGAAGAGGATGTGGTCCAGGCCGTCGGGCAGGATGTGGGTGAAACCCAGGCGGAGGTACTGGCCAATGAACGAGAGCCGGGAACGCGGCACCACGGCGGCGTCCAGCGCGAACGGGGCGCTGCGCTGCCCCTCCAGCCACTGGCTGCGGGACGATGTGTCGCCCTGGTGCTGGAGGGTCAGCAGGTAGGCGCCCAGGTTCTGGCCGTGGGCCCAGGTGAAATTCTTGACGCCATGCGGGATGGGCCCCTCCAGGTGGAAACCCCACTGGGACGGCTGGCCATCCTTCGGCCCCTGGAAGACGGCGCGGTCCACGGTCGCGGCCCGCCCGTCGAAGGCCGGGGCGCAGGCGGCGAGGAAGGCCCGGGACCAGGCGGTGCGCGCCGCCTCCGGGGCGGCTTCCAGGGGCCGTTGAGCCAGGGGGACGTGCTCCAGGTCCAGGACGATGTCGGCCTGCCAGACGCCTTCCCGCAGGAAGGTGACAGTGACATGCATCGCTCCCATCTCGTGGGCCAGCAGCGGCGCCCAGAGCAGGACCAGCAGGATGAGGCAGCGGCACAGGCGCATGGGGGACTCCCTTCAGTCTTTCTGGAAAGTCAATGAGGCCCAGTAGCTCTTCCAGGCGCCGTCGCCGTCCGGTTCCATATGGGTGGATTTCAGCAGCCACATGCCGCTGCCGGCCAGCGGCAGCAGGGCGCGGCCTCTGGCGTCGGTGCGCACGAGCACCTTCTGGTCCGGCGCCTCCTTGCGGAAGGCCGTCACCAGGGCGCCCCGGACCGGCTTGCCGGCGTAGAGCAGATGCACCGGCAGCGGCGCTGCGCTGCCGGGATCCGCATCCAGCATCAGTTCCAGCGGCAGGCCGAAGGCATGGGCGTAGGCATGGTCCGCCGGCGGGCGGCCCACGGTGAGCAGGCATTTGGCGCAGCGGACGAAGTGGTCCGTGGCGCTCCGGGCCGTTTCACCGCGCTGGGCCCGGAGCCTGGCGATGGCGTCGAGGCCCTCTTCCTGGAGGTAGGTTTCGAACCGCGCGCCTTCCAGTTCCACCGTTGAAGCCCGGCTGAAATAGCAGACCCAGTTGGCGCCGGCCTGGCCCGTGCGCAGGAAGCCCGCCGGATCCGCCCCTTCGCTGCCCGGAACCGCCCGTTCGCCCTCGGGACCCCACAGGCTGAAGCGCACCAGAAGGGCGTCGAGGCGGGGCACCGGGTCCCCCTTGAACGACTGGCCGACCCTGAACCGCAGCATCAGGGGACCGCCCACGGCCGGCCGGAAACTGGAAGGCTCGATCCAGAAATCGTGGCACCAGAGGCAGGGCCCGATCAGGAAAGTCAGGAGGATTGCCCTGAGCATGGCTGGACTCCGCAAAGGTCAGTTCATGCCCGCGCCGGGCAGGGGTTTCTGGAGGTAGGGGAAGTGGTCGAGGAAGAAGCTGTCGTCCACATTGGCGCCGTCGGTGAAGGGCAGCTGGCCGTCGGGGGCCTGGGCCAGCGGCAGCAGCACGCCCATCACCGCGCGCAGGGCGATGTCCACCACGTCGTCACCCGGGCGCCGGCCATTGGGGTAGCCGGCGGTGTCCCCGGCGATGACGCCCAGGTTCTTCTGGCTGCCCTGGGCCACCGGGGCGATGGCCGTGTTGAGCCGCAGTTCTTCGCACGGCACGACGGTGCCCTGGGGCATGTTCAACTTGGGCACGCCCGTGAGGAAGATGGCCACCAGGTCGGTGCGGGGGAAGACATTGGGTGCGGTCACGCCGAACAGGATGTTCAGGAGCGACGGCAGGGTGGGGTTGGTCACGTAGGTGGCGAACTGGGCATCGTGCTTCGGCATGCTGGCGTTGAACTTGTCCTTGTCCTTCAGGCCGATGACCAGCTCGTTCACCAGCGGGTGCCCGAGCCGGGACACCTGGTCCCAGGTCCAGCCCTGGCTGTCGTCCCGGTCACCATGGGGGACGCGCAGGCTGGCGGTGGTCCAGCCGCCGATGACCGGGTCGCCCGCGGGGCTCCGTTTCAAACCGGCGATGGGCAGTTCCATGATGATGGAGGAGACGTTGAAGCCGGCCAACGTGTCGGGGTTGGCGTCGATGGGGCCCAGGGGGTTGAGGTTGACCAGGTCGAAGACCGAACCCAGGGCCACCACGAAGGGGTCCTTGCGCTGGCCGACGAACACCTTGCCCTGGCGCATGACCCCGTCGTAGCCCGGCACGTTGATGGTGTAGATGTATTGGTTGGCGTAGGCGTCGTAATCGACGATGGACTTGGCGCCGATGTTGTCCTCGGGCTTGGTGAAGAGGGTGGCGCCGGTGGTGCTGGAGATGGGCGTGCGGGTCCCTTCCCGGCGGTCGCCTTTGACCATGGTCACGGTGTAGGTCTGGGTGACCACGAGGTTGGGCGGGTTGGCGCCGCTCAGGGGCCCGACGTTCACCAGCGGAACGGAAACCTGCTGGTCGCCGATCGGCAGCTGGACATCCTTGGCCGTATTGGTGAAGCGGAACTGGAACGTGAGGTCCTCTTTCCCATCGCCGTTGTTGTCGAGATGAATCTCATAAACAGCATTCGGATCCAGCTCGAAGAAGTTGGGACCGCCCGACGGGCTCTGGAACGGATAGTAGTTGGCGACGACGGTGACGTAGGCATCACGGCCGGTCTCGTAGCTGCGGAACAGGTAGAAGTCCGTGGCGTCGACCTTCGGGTGGGCCGTGATGCCCGGCGCCTCCCGATGGCTGGAGGCGAAGGCCGGCAGGGCCAGGGACAATCCCAAAAGACCCGCGGCCAGCCGCGGAAAGAACAACGGTCGGTGGTTCAAGGCATCCTCCTTGGGTTGGTTGGGGGGCTTCCCCGAACTCCCATACGGTCGGCGGTGCCGACCCGGATGACCAAGGACGGAACTTTTTGCGCGCGATCAGGCCAGCCGCTGGATCAGCCCGCGCCATCCCTTGAACCGGATGTCCGCCTCGGTCCTGGCCACCACCCAGCATTCCTCCCGGTCCAAGGCCCTGGGGGCGTGGCAGGTCGCCGCGGCCATGGTGGACCAGTCACCCGCCTCCATCCGCTCGCCGCCGTCTTCGAACCCGCCCGCGAGGACCACCAGTTCCTCCGTTCCCTGATGCAGGTGCTCCGGGAAGGGCCTTCCGGGCGCCATGCGCGCCAGGAAGAAGCCCACGCCCTTGGGCAGTTCCGGACGCAGTTCCAGGAACCTGAACCCCGCCGCGAGGGCGCCCCGCCAGCCGCGGTTGAAGTCCGCCGTCAGGTAAGGGGCAAGGGCCCGGGTGAACGGGAGTTCGGCCGGGGGCGGCGGCTCCTGGTCGACCTGGGCCAGGATGCGGTTGAACAGGTCCGGGGGCGCCGCCAGGGGCCGCTGCCGGGCGAGCAGCACCCCGCCGGCCTGGCTGAGCCCGGCGATCCGGGCCGCACAGGCATCGCACATGGCCAGGTGGCATTCCATGAGGGCCCGGGCGGCCGCGTCGGTGCCGCCGGCGACGTGGTCCAGCAGCCGGCTTTCCGGGGGATGCAGACGCGGGATCATGGCGCCCCCAGCAGCTCGTTGAGCTGCGCCAGAGCCGCGCGGATGCGGGACTTCAGGGTTCCGACCGGGACGCCCAGGCGGTGCGCGGCCTCCTCGTAGGTGTAGCCGCCGAAATAGGCCAGCACCAGGGGGCGCCGCTGCTCCGGAGGGAGCCCGAGCAGCGCTTTGCGGATGGTCGCCACGAGGGCGGGATCCGGGTTCTCGGTGGCGTCTACGAAGGTCTCCAAATCCAGGTCTCCTATTTCCTCTACGGGGCAACGGGCCCGCCAGATGTCGAAAACCTTGTTGCGGGTGATCGTGAAGATCCAGGCTTCGGGGGTGCCCAGCTCCGGGCGGAACTGGCCCGCCTTGCGCCATATTCCCACAAAGATCTCCTGGACGAGATCCTCCGCCGGCATCCGGCCGCGGACCATGGCCCGGGTATAGGCCATGAGGCGCCCGGCGTAGCGCTCGTAGAGCTGGTGGAACGCCTCCCGGTCCTGCCGGCCGATGGCGGCGAGCAGCGCCGCGTCCGTGCGGCCATCCGCGGACGGAGTGCCCTTTTCGGGATCACGGCTTGGGCGGGAGGTGGGGGTCATGCTACGCCGGTGGATGAGACGCTCCTAAGATAGCAGGGAAATTCCAGAAGGCGGCTACCGGATGGGTCGGCTTTTTCAAACCGGATCTACTGGAAAACGAGCCATGAACCACCATTGCACGGGGATATGTCCCCGGATCGCTGGAGGTGGTATATGACTGTTTCTTGCCTGCCGTTGTTCTCCCCCCGCCCTCGGGGACATTGCGCCAACCGGATGCTGGCCGCCCTGGGCCTGGCCCTCCTGGGCGGCGGGCTGCTGTTCGCCGCCTCCGGGCACCACGATCGCGGCAATATCCTCATCGCCGACCAGTTCAACAACCGGGTGATCGAAGTGGACCGCGACCACCACATCGTCTGGAGCTTCGGCGACGGCTCCAGCACGGCGGGGCCGCACTCCGTCGTGGCCCCGAACGACGCGGAGCGGGTCGGCGAGCTGACCCTGATCTCCGGCACCGGGGCTCCCGCCGGCACGGAACCCACCTGCCCCGACGGGTGCGGCGACAACCGGGTGATCCTGGTCGACCATCACGGGCGGATCGTCTGGCAGTACGGCCAGGCCGGGGTGGCCGGGGCCGGTTTCAACCAGCTCAATGCGCCGGTGTGTGCCGTGTTCCTGCCGAACCGGCATGTGCTGATCACGGACCAGGGCAACCAGCGGATCATCGAAGTGACGGCCCACCACCATATCGTCTGGCAGTACGGGATGACCGGCGTGGCGGCGGCCGGCCCCAATCAGCTGAACAATCCCAATAGCGCGGAGTTGCTGGAGAACGGCCACATCCTGATCGCCGACGAGAGCAACAACCGGGTCATCGAAGTGACCCGCCAGAACCAGATCGTCTGGAGCTACGGCGATCCGAACGATACGACGATCCTGAACGGACCCGCCTTCGCCAGCCGGCTGCCGAACGGCAACACGCTCATCTCGGATGCCAGCAACAACCGCATCCTGGAAGTGGATCCGACCCCATCGGTGGTCTTCGAATATGACACCAGCCTGCGGCCCGGCAGCGTCGCCCAGCCCCTGCCGACCCGCGCGGTGCGCTTGAAGAACGGCAATACCCTGATCAGCGACCAGTTCAATCACCAGGTGATCGAAATCAATCCGGCCAAGGAGATCGTGTTCAGCCAGGGCATGGTCGGGGTGGCCGGCGCCGGCGCCACGGGCTTGAACGCGCCCTACGACGCCAAGAGCATCGGCGACTTCACCGGCCTGACCCCGCCTTTCGAAAGCGAGGCGATGCCCGACGGGGATGACTGAGCCGGCTGGTTTTAACCCTTCATTTGGACCATCCTGGGGTGCGGGAGGCACCCCATGGGCAAAGGGCGGTTGGAGGCGTTCAGCGATGGCGTCCTGGCGATCCTGATCACGATCATGGTGCTGGAATTGAAGGTGCCGCGGGGCGGCGAGTTCAGCTCGCTGCGGCCGCTGGTGCCGGTCTTTCTCAGCTATGTCTTGAGCTTCATCTACCTTGGGATCTACTGGAACAACCATCACCACATGCTGCACACCGTCACCCGGGTGAGCGCCGCCATCCTCTGGGCCAACCTGCACCTGCTCTTCTGGTTGTCCCTGATACCCTTCGTGACCGGCTGGATGGGCGAGAACCATTTCGCCGCCCCGCCCACCGCCCTTTACGGCGCGATCCTGCTGATGGCGGCCATCGCCTACTGGGTGCTGCAGCGCACCATCCTGTCGAGCCTGGGGCCCCATTCGCGGCTGGCCGCGGCGGTGGGCAAGGACCTGAAAGGCAAGATCTCCCCGGTCCTGTATGCGCTCGCCATCCCGTCGGCCTTCTTCAGCCGCTGGATCGCCGGCGGGTTGTATGTCCTGGTGGCCATGATGTGGCTGGTTCCGGACCGCCGCATCGAGGCGGCCTATTCAGACAAGGCTTGAATCAGCCGGGGATGCGCCGCCGTCCGGTCCACCCCATCAGCTCGTCCAGGCCCTCCTCGGTCTGGGCCCGGAGTTCCTGGGCGGCCGGGGTTTGCCAGCCGCCCAGCAGCGTCAGGATCCGTTCCAGGTCGCGGATCCGCTGGTCCCTGGGGCCGAGGCGGGCGAAGCGGACCGATTCGCTGGTCAGCCCCTCGGGAAGGGTCCGTTCGGCCTCGGGGCCGAACGCCGCGACCTGGCGCATGATCTTCTCTTCCAGGGACAGGGCCTGGAAGGCCTCCCGGGTCAGATCCGGATGGGGATCCGCGTATTCCATCCAGAGATCGTAATCGGCGGCGATCTCGGGGTACGTGCGTACCTTGGCCATGGCTGCTCCTTCCAGGACGATATCCGTGATACCTCAAGTATCGGCAAATCGTCCGCTAAAGCGACCAGAAGCTCAGGAAACTGAGGGCGGCGTGACGGCTCTCACGTAACTGGCCAGTCTTCGGGTGAAGTCCATCGGCGCATCCAGGAACCTGATGCCGGATTCGACGGAATCCTTGCCCGGGTTCTCCTGGCCGCGCACCCAGACGACTTTGGCGTTGATGGTTCCCCTGGGCATGGCCGGGTTCACGAATTTCCAGCCTTCCAGCAGAGCCCTCGTCCTCAGCCCGCTGACCGATTGCGCCGGAATTTCGATGCAGCAGCCATCCGGTCCCAGGTTGGAGACGCTGATGTTGGTGTAGGGGTGGCCGCCAATCTGGAACCGGACCCTGAACTGGGGCC
>Ga0316232_1003561_pt1 | contig 14244 bp, 8 predicted proteins | sample TBHtaG_FD_206006 | JGI IMG/M metagenome (GOLD analysis project Ga0316232, IMG submission 206006) | Freshwater microbial communities from Trout Bog Lake, Wisconsin, USA - TBH18025_13 | ecosystem: Environmental > Aquatic > Freshwater > Lake > Hypolimnion/Profundal zone | place: USA: Wisconsin... | reverse complement strand
AAACCCGAAATTATATTAAACCTCAGAAACCGGAACCTGGGTTCAGAACGACTGGCTTACTCAGAACCCCCGGGTGTCTTTTCTCCATGAGTCAACGGGGGGGGCGAAGTGAAGCCGTTCGCGCCTGTAACGGAAGCAACGCGCCACAAATTGGTGCATGGGTTGGACAGGGCGGAACAATTACTGGCGCACGGGTCCCTGCAAAACCGAGTTGTGCCTCTGAAAGCCGTGCTGGTGGCAAAAGCGCTAGCCAAGAGCCATTGGCAGGACGCGCTTTTCGATCAGAGGAGCTGTCCGGTAATTGGTGCGGGCAAGCCGGGCGAACTTTTCCTACGCGGTTCGCGGCAGGGGATCGGCCTCCTGAAGAAGCGGATTGAGCATGGCAACACCCTGCAGACCGTGAAAGAGATCTCAGCACTCAAAGATCTCAGGCCAGTCGAACCCGCTGACCGGCTGAGCGGAAAAAGCACGCGGGACCTGTTTGCTGCGGCGCCGGTGGCACACGGACGAAAAGCAGTGAAGGTTAAGTTATTCGACTACGGTGATGTAGACATACAAGCACACGAACGGGCGGTGTTTGAGGCTGGATTGCAGTCGAACGCGATTTCCTTTGTGCGACACCCCCAGTACGAGGGGCAGGATGTGTACACCGCGACTTGCAAAAGCGAAGGTGACGTTGGCTTTCTGTCAGGCCTGCTGTCCGTCCGAAGTGTCGGCCTGATCCCGATGTTTCGGACGTTACGGGAGCACCGCATGAACTCGAGGCCGCTGCCTGACGGGGTTCTGCGCGCCGAGTCGGAGCCTTCAACCTGCCCTATCGTGGCGGTGGTAGACAGCGGCGTGACAGGCAGCATCCCTGATTTGGAGAGCTGGATTTACACGCGCGAGCGATTCGTTGCCAAGGCAGAAGAGAACACCTACCACGGCACGTTTGTTGCCGGACTGTTGGTGTGGGGACATGTGCTGAACCCGGCCCAGCCGGAGATTGGACGGCATCCCTGCCGCATTCTAGACATCCACGTGTTACCGAATCTGGATCCGACCCACGGCGAGGTTGGCAGCATCACGGAGACGGAGTTGTTGCAGGATCTGGACCAAGCGTTGGGCAGACACTCCAACGAGGTCAAAGTCTGGAATTTGTCACTGGGGAGCGACGAGATCTGTCGCTTAGACAGGTTTAGCGATTTCGCCGTGCAACTCGATAACCTCCAGGAGAAATACGGCGTCACTTTCGTGATAGCGGCGGGGAATTATCAGATCCCACCACTGCTTCGCTATCCGAGGGCTGAGGCGAGCGCCGACGCGAGCAGGATCACAAGCCCTGCTGACAGCGTGTTGGGGGTAACGGTGGCTTCAATATCCCAGTTGGACCATCCGAGCAGCGGCACACGGCGTGGGGAGCCTTCGCCGTTTTCCAGGAACGGGCCTGGCCCAAATCACATCATCAAGCCAGACCTAGTGCATTTTGGCGGGAACGTGGGGGCTGATTTCAGTCATGCGCTGGGGATGACATCGTTGGAGTGCGGTCCCAAGCTGGTGGAGGACATTGGAACGAGCTTCGCAGCCCCATTGATATCGAGGCAGCTCGCCTCGGTCCACCACCGGATTACGCCGACGCCGTCAGCCACCTTGGCCAGGGCCATACTGACCCACAACGCTCTGGATATTCGGACGAGGGAGCGGGTCAAAGACGGGGAGGATCACTACGTGGGGTTTGGCACGCCGTTGGAAGTCGAGCGAGCGTTGGAGTGCCGACCGTGGATGATGACGCTGGTGTTCGAGGAGACCCTGCGGCCTGGCTATTACCTGGAATGGGATAACTTTCCTTATCCCGAGTCGCTCACCTCAAGCGGAAGGTACACAGGGGAAATCTGGATGACGCTGGCTTACCGTCCAGCTCGAAACGCCAGCTTCGGCTCGGAATATTGCGAGACGCACGTTAGCGCTCATTTTGGTGTGTACACGGGGGATGGTGATGGTGAAGCGTTCAAGGGAATGGTTCCGCCGGAGCATGCAAACCCGGGCCAACTTTATGAGTCCTTCCAGGTGCAGAGCCTGAGGAAGTGGGCGCCAGTGCGGACATATCACCGGCTCCTGTCGAAGGGCATCACCGGGAAGCGGTGGCGCCTGTGTTTGGAACTACTTTGCCGCCATGGAGTGGAGCACACCGTGGCTAGTAGTCAGCCATTCGCACTGCTCCTGACGATCGCCGACCCGAACCAAAAGGCCCCCGTTTACGATGAGATGATCAGGAGTCTTCGTTCACGGTTCCAGACGCAAAACCTGACGCTGCGTACGGGAGTGCGGGTACATTCGGCGGCGCGGACTTGATGCAAGTCGAGAGCAGCAGCAGCATGCCCCGGTTGGCGGAGGCTTGGGAGGTCACTCGCGCCTCCAAGCACGGCAGTAGGCTCTGTGGTATTTCCGGATGAAAGCGTCGTATTTGACCGGCTCCTGTTGTTTGAGGCGCAGCATCTCAGCCAGCTTTTCCGACGCCTCAATCATCAGACGTTTCATTTCGTCATCCGAGATACGGCTGTAGCCCGGCTGGTCAAAAAGGGGGGAGGGTTTGCCGGCATGGAGATCCTCCAGGAGCCCGTTCCGAAAAGCATACGCGGTGACGGCGTTCGCCTCGTCCCGAAGCGTGAGCTTGCCTCCCGAGGTTGCCTGATCGATGGCCAACCGATTTTGGGCGGCGATTGCCACGTCTTCGGCGGTGGCAAGCGATGGGCACAGATTCAAGAACACCTGCTTGCTGCAACAGCCGTCGCTGTCCTGATCGTGGTACATGACCCTGCCGCCCTCGACGGCATCGATGTGCCTGACAAAGAGCCCGTTCCGGTGGAGATAGGAGGCGCCGACGACGAGATCTTTGGCCGTGAGTTTCTTTGGTGTCGCCATGTGAATGACGGTAAACGCGCTACGCTGAAAAGCAACCGGAAAGGGGGCGGCGTGGCTTAGGGCTCGATAGTCAATGTCCCCTCGGTTTTCCACTTCCCAGTCTTAGACCGTTTGTACTTTAGAAATTCGGCGATCTGCTCCTCATCGCCGGTTAGCTTAAAGGGGGCCGACTTAGCCAGCGCGTCTTTGGCTTTATCGAGCCATTCTCGGTCTTCACGAGCATCGATTATTATCGTTCTTGATTTCATAAAGTTCAGCCTGCTTGTCGCCGCCTTTCGCTGCCCAGGCCGGGCAGGCCCTTCAAGCCGATTGGGCTCAGTGGATTTCAGCACACCAGGACCCGGGGAGATTGGCAAGACTTTTTGTCCGCTGGGCAGGCCCTAGAAGCCCCTATTTCGGATTAGCCGGACGCACCAGACACACTGAGCCCCAGCGACACTTTTCCGTATCACGCTCTGCGCGCCCCCCTCCCTGCCTAGCTCGGGGGATAATTCGGCAAAATCTCCCCGAATGTGAAGCTCACCCGCCAGAGCCTCACGTTGATCTCGCCTTCTTCCCCGCTGGGCACCGTGGCCACGCCGTCCGTCCGCGGCACGAACTCGTAATCCGTTTCCATTTCTTCCGGCAGCCGGTAGCCGTTCCCGTCGGCGTCCACCCCCAGCAACACCCGTTGTTGGATGGCCCAGTCCTGCGCCGCCGCCAGGCTCGCCGCCGTCACGGTCCCGCGCACCGTCCGCCCGCCCTCCGTCAACCCGCCGTCCTGCACGATGCTCACACCCCCATTCCCGGTGGCGGCGCGCGGCACCGGCTGGACCACCCACCGCGTGCCCGAGTACTTCACCGCCTCGGATACGTGGCATTCCAGCACGCCCGCCAGTCCCGTGATCTTGTCCACGGCCTCCACGTCGAAATCGAGCTTCAAGGTCTTCGTCGTCGTGATGGCCCCATTCCATTCCAGGTCCTGCGTCCGCTCGTCCTTCAACACGCGGCCTGTTATCCCAGCCTGGATCGCGTCCGCGAACCCGTTCGCATCGGCCAGCGTGGCCGCATAAACACTCCCGCGTATTTGCGTCCGCCGTGTCAGCGTCAGGTAATCGTTGCTCACCGTCACCGAATGCCGGCCCGCCGCCGGCCCGGCCCGGCCCGGCAATAAAACCGTGAACGAGTATTCCAGCCGCAACCACTGGCTCACCATGGTCCCCGGCGTCGCCGTGGCCGTCACCGTGTAGTTTAACGGCCCATAGTTTATCGCCCCCGCCACGAACAGCAGCCCGTAACTCCCCGCCGTTCCCGTGTCGGTCGCTGTCAGTTGCGCCGCCACCTGGCCCGAGGGCGCGTCCATCACCACCGCCGCCCGCAATGTCCCCATCCATTGGAACTGCACCGTCAACCCCGTCAGATCCACCGGCGCCCCGTTGCTGCTGATCTGGTAGGGCACCGTCACCGCCTGGCCCATCACCAAATCCGTGCTGCCCCCCATCTCGGCGGGCCTCTGGAATTGCGCTGCCGCCGTCCGCACCCTTTCCTCCGTCACCATCGCCGTGGCATAACTGCCGCGCACCGTGGCCTGGTAGAGCATTCGCGCCGTCGCCTCGTCCATCGCCACCACCGCCCCCGAGACCGCCGTCGTGTCCACCCCGATGGCCGTGTAATTGGTTTCCGTGCTCAACTGGACCTGCGACCACCCGGCCCCCAGCTTGGCTTGGTACTCGAACGCGAACGCCAGCCGCACCCCTTCCTCGATGCCGGCGGCCGTCACCTGCCGCGAGTCCCAGGTCAGTTGCTCGCTCAGCTTCACCGCGCTCGCCCCGAGTTGCGACGCCCCGCGAGCCGCTAGCCAGCGCGCCTTGGCTACGGCCGCGTTGTAAGCTGGCCCGATCGCTCCGCCCGCCGCCACCGTCCCGGTGAACGTCGTCATCACCAGCCCCGAACCGCCGTCCGATTTCGAGGCGCTCTGCATCGCCCAACTCACCAGCGTCGCCACGCGGCGCCGGTACTCCTGCTCGAACGATAGCTCGATGAACGTCGTGCCCTTGAAGTCGTCGCTCTGGTCTTCCATCGCCGCCCGCCCCGCGGTCTGATCCCCATTGGCATAGACCGAAACCACCTTCACGTCGTTGCGGATCGCTTGCCCCGGCGCGTAGCCGTATTGCTGTGCGACTTTCGCCATCAACGCCGCCAGCTTCGCACGCGCCAGCGTTTCATCGGGGGCCAGGATGCGCCCCGACACGTTCAAGGTCTCCTCCCCGTCCTCGTTGTTGGTACGCGGCGTCGCCGTGAACTCGCACGTCGCATACCCGCTCTCGTTGGGGAAGAGGGAATAGTTCGCCGTCATGGTCCAGTCGATCCCCGTGATCGCCTGGTTGATGTTCGCCCGCAACTCTTCCACGCGCACGACCTGCTCGAAGGCGCCGTAGGTTAACGTGCCATCCGCCCCGTTCACCTCCGCCAGCATCGCCTCCTGGGCCGCCAGCAACGCCGCCCGCCGGTCGGTCAGGCTGTCCGCCGGGTTGCCCGCCAGGGTGCCGCTGGCCGACAGCGTGCCGCCCGCCCGTTGCCGTTGGGAACGCATGTCGTTGAACCGCCGCCCCTGGTAGGCCAACTCCCAGATCCGCACATTGCCCAGGGGAACCGCCTCGGTGTTGCCCGTCTTCGTGAATGCCGCCTCTTGGTTGTCCGCCCGCCAAGTCTTGAACTCGATGGTGAACGACAACTCCGTGAACGTGCCCCCGTCCGCGTTGGCTGATACCGTGTGCGGGCTCGTGTCGCTTCGCATCTGGACAACGTTGTCCCCGTCGTAACCGTATTGCGCCAGTGCCACCGGCAACAGCGCCGCCAATTGGCCGCGCGCCAGCGCCTCGTCGGTCGCCGTGATCTTCCCCGAGAGCAACAGAAACTTCTCGCCCGTCTCCGGGTCCCGTTCTTCCGCCTGGTAATCCACCGTCGCGAAGTCCGCTTCATCCGGGAAGACCGCGTAGCTCGCCGTGAACGTCCAGTTCACCGCATACAACAACTGGTCAATCTCCACCGTCGGCCGCTCCGGCCGCACCACCCGGTTGAACACCGATCCCTCGGCCCCGAACTGCAACAGCCCGTCCGCCGTGGTCATCGCCGCCAGGAAGTCCGCCTTCGCCTGGGCGAGGGCCCCGCGCCGATCCGCTAACGCCAGCGTCGTGTCCACCAGCAGCCAACCGCTCACCGACACTTCGCCCTTGACCGCCACCCGTTGCGAATGGAAGGGGGAGAACCGCTCCGCGCTCGCCGCCTCCGAGAACCTCGTCACATTGCCCAGCGTCAACGCCTTGCCGTTGGTCGGCGTGTAGGTCAGCGGCAAATTGTTCGTCACCAACCCCTGTTCGTAATACATGAACACGAGGTTGACGGGCATCTGATACGTGCCCCATTCCTCCGGCAGATCGCTGCTCACCACCGTCACCGTCTGGTTCACGTAGTCGGTCGCGCTATCGTCGTTGGTCCACTGGAGCACGCCGTTCTGCGTCCGCAATGCCGCCGTGATCTGTTGCACGAGCGCGTAGTTGTCGAAGTAGGTCCGCTCGAACAGCGTCACCGCCACCCGCAACGTCACCTTCACCCGCTGCCCGTCCTCGAACTCGCGTTGCTGCGTTACCGTGAACTCGCCCAGGTCGCCGATCTCCAATCCGCTATAGCTCAGTGTCATCACTCTTCCTTTTGCATTTTACACTTTGCACTCGGTCAGTGCCCCACTCCCGCCCCACGTCCACCCGCCTGGGCCAAACGTGGCGCCGCTCCGCCGGCTGCCGGCGACGCCGCTCCCGGCCCGTTCACGGTCAGCGTACCCTTGAAGATCACCGTCGGCGCGGTCACGTTCACCGTTCCCGCCGTCACGTTCATGATCTTGGCAGCCGCGTTGTAAGCCGCCCGCCCTTCCGGGTCCGCCTGGCTCACCACTCGGTTCAACCGCTCGCCCAACTCCGCCAGCCGGTCCGCCGCCCGGCCTTGCTCCTGCCCGAACTCCGCCGCCCCCGGCCGGCCTTGCCGCCGCGCTTCCCGCTGCAAGTCCATCATCCTCGGGTCGAACCGCGGGTCCACCATCGCCACCTCCCGCCGCATCTCCGGGCTCATCCCCATGAACTGCCCGATCCCCATCTGCCCGCCCGCCCCCATGCGGATCGCCGCCATCTTCCGCAGCAACTCCGCCGGCCCGCTCCCCAGCAACGCGTGTTCCATCTCCCGCCGTTGGTCTATGATCAACTGCCGGATGTCCCGCTCCGTATCGAAGCTCCGGCGCCGCAACGCCCCTTGCGTTTCATAAAGCTGGTTCTGCAACGCCAACTCCCGCGACAACCGCACCGCATCATCCTGGGGCAGCCGCGACAATTCATTGAGCCGCTGCAAGATCCCCTCGCGCTTGTTCAGCAGCTTGGCCGTCTCGTCGCGTCCAATCTCCCACGGGGACGTTTCCCGTTGCCCCTCGGCTTCCCCGAATTGGATGGCCCGTCGCGCCAGCATAATCGGGCTGTTCCGCCGTTGCGCCTCGGCGTCCTCCTCTGCCTTCTTTTGCTGTTCGCGCACCTGCTGCCGCGCGTGCTGGCGCGCCGCCCACTCCGGGTCCGCCTGGCCTTCCACCGTCGGAGCCTGCTGTTGGAGCAGGTCGAGCTCGCCCTTCAACTTCGCCAGCGCCTCCCCTGGATAGGTAACCTCTATCCCGCCGCCACCGCCCCAGTTCGGCTGGTGCCAGGCGTCGTAGGTGGTCTTGGTCGGATTCGCTTCCGAGACCCCCGCCTTGCGCGCCCACTCCTGCATCGCACTGATCTCGCCCGCCTTGTCCTGGATGGCCTCGGCGTTGGCCCGCTTGGCCAACTCCCGCTTGGCCGCCCCTTCCGTGTCCGCCTGCTCCTGTTGGTCGAGGATCGCGATGTAGCGCGTCATCGCCTCGCTCTCCGCTTCCAACGCCGCGATCTTCATCCGGCTCTGCACCATCGGGTCATTCGACTTCACCGCCTGGAAGATCTCCGCGATGGATTCCCACAGCAACTTCTGCGTCTCCAATTCCGCGTTCCACTTCTCGCTATAGGCGAACGCCTGCTCATAGGTGTCCCCCTGGTCCACGATGTTCCGCACGCGGGCCATGCTCGCCTCGGACTCGTCCTTCTGTAGCTCCCGGATCTTCTGAGACCGCGAGTCGTGGAACATGCCGCCCACCCACGAGTTGTTGTTCAGCCGCGTCAACCGCGCAATCTCCGACTGGTCCGCCCGCCGCCGGTCCTCGAGCGCCACTGCCGCCTCGCGCAACTGCTCCAGGCGCTTCTGCCCGTTGATCGTGATCTCCCCCTGCAACATCTTCTGGATGCCCAGCGCGTCGTTCTGCGCGTTCAGCGCGAGCAACTGCTGCCCGAAGGCCTCCTGCAACCGGCCCCGCTTCGCTTCATCCGGTTCGTAGTTATAGGCCAACTGCGATGCCTGCTTGAGATACCGCTCGCGTTCCGCCTCGCCCATGCCCGGGAACCCCTGCTCCGGCGTGATGGCGCGTTGCAGCGTGCCCATCGCCTGGGCCGCTTCCGCGTAGGCATTCGCCGCCGCGGTCGCCCGCTCCGCCTCCGCGTTGAATCCGGCCAGTTTGGCCGTCGCCGCCTCGCTCGATGCCCCGATCTTCTCCATCACGACGTTGAAGGCGCCGATCCCGAGCGTCACAATCGCAATCGGCACGATCCACGCCTCCAACGCGATCAGTCCCGCCCCCAGCGCCCGCGTCACCGCCCCGAACGCCGTCGCCATCCCGCGCACCCCGGCGCTCGTGATCATCGAAGACTTGCCCACCCGCAGCATCGCCTCGCTCCAGATGAACATTTTCTCCGCCGCCTTGCCCGTCCCGATGTCCAGCCCCCGGCCGACCTTGTTGAAGAGCCCGACCGCGGGCGTCGCCGCCGCCGCCCGCCCCTTGCCCATGGACGCCTCGTACACCGCCATCAACGACGTGTTGAAGTTGCTCAGCACTCCGCCGATGGCCGCTCCGCTCCGCGTCATGAAGCTGTCCTTGCCCTTCAACGTCATGCCGGTCATCACCGCCTTCATTCCGCCGGCGGCCAGGAAACCCCCGATCATCGTTGTCGCCACCGATCCTAACGGCGTGTTCATCAGCTTGAGCACATTCCGCACCGCCGTGCTCAACTGCCCCATCGCCTCCACCGGCCCGTTGCTCCCCTGGATGAAGACGAACCGCTCCCACTCGGCCGATAGCCCTTTGAGTTGCGTCCGCAGGGCCCCCACTATTTTCTCGTTCTCCGCCTCGGCCGTGTTCAGGTGCAACTGCGCATTGATCGCCAGGTATTGCGCCTTGATGTAGCCCTCCAGCATGGCCTCCAACCGCGATGCCTGGGTCCGCCCGGACGTCGTGAACAGGAAGCTCTGCCGTTGAAGCTGGTTGAGCTGGTTGAACTTCACGAACACGTCACCCAGCATCTGGCTCATCCCCTTGATCTCTTCCCCGCCCGTCGTCGGCTCGAACTTGAAGTTCAACCGCAACTTGCTTTGCAGCTCCGGATTGCTCAACGCCAGCATGACCGACTTCATCATGTTGCCGATGTTGGCGCCCGTCTGGGCCGTGCCGCCGATGGTCGCCCCGAGCAACCCTTGCAACTCCGCGAGGGGCAGCCCCGCCTGCTTGGCGACGGCCGCGCACCGCGAGAGCCCCGTCAGCATGTCCTTGTTGGTCACGTTGTAGGTATTCGAGATCTGCACCATCTGACCCAGCTCGCCCCGCAACTGACCCACTTGCATCCCGTAGGCCTGCATCACGCCCTGCAGGGCCTCGGTCGCTTCCAGCGCGTCAATCTGGGCCACGTTCGCCGCCATCAGACTCACTCGCACCGCCTCGTTCACCTGGACGCGATTCAGCCCCAGCCGGCTCCATTGGATGGCCGCCTCCATCGCCTGGCTGACCTCCGCCCCGTTGGCCGACGCCAGGCCCATGATGTCCACCGTCAGCGCCTCGGCCGTCCCACCCACTCCCTTGAAAACCTGTTCGAGCCGTCCCACTTGGGGGCCCACCGCGATCAGCTTCTTCATGCTGGTCGTCACCAGCTCCAAGCTCTTGTAGAGCACGCCCACCGATGCCGCCCATAGCGTCACCTTGGCCGTGTTCTTGAGGAAGTCCGCCGCCAGATAGCCGCCCTCTTTGCGCGCCTCGCTCTGGGCCTTGGTCAGCCGGGCCACCGTCGCCTCGGCCTTGCCATAGGACACTGTCATCCGTTCGATCTCCCCGCTCGGCATCGTCCGCTCCGCCACGACCCGCTCCGGGCTTCCCGGGCGAATCTGGTTCGCCAGCGTCCGACTCTTCACCCGCCCGCCGCCCGCCAGGAAATCCGCCATCTGTTCGTCGGCGGCCTGGTAGCTCGCCGTCCGGTAGGCCGCCGCCTGTCGCTGCTTGAGTTCATGCTCGGCCGTCTTGCGCCGTGACGCCTCCGCTGCGTCCTGGCTTTTCTGGCCGGCTGCCGCCATCGTGTTGCGGCCCTTCATCTCCGCTTCGAACCGCTGCCGCTGCTGCTTCAAACGCGCCGCCTCGGCCTGGTCGCCCCGCTGCCGGGCCGCGTGCAACTCCTGGCGCAACTGCCCTTGCCGCCGCATCGCCTCGCCCATCTCCGCCTGTTGCTGGTTGATGCCCTGGGCCTCGGCCTGGGCGGCCCGCTGTTCCAGCTTCGATGCCGCCGTCCTCGCCTTGGTCACCAGCCCGCCTTCACCCAGCCGGCTCAACTCCTGCGCCGCCTTGCTCGGCGCTTCCGCCGTCCCCACGAACGACCGCATAAGCTCCGCCTGCTTCCGGTAGAGTGCCGCCAACTTCGCCGCGTCCTGCCGCATCGAGGGATCGGCCAGTTGCGCTTCCAACTCGCCCTTCAACCCCGCGATCTTCGCGTCCATCTTGGCGCGGGCCGCCTTCACCGGGCTGGTGGTTAACACTTCCTTCTGGTGTTCGAGCGCTCCGTCCACCTCTTTGAAGTAGTTGTCCACCGTCTCGCCGGCCTTGATCAACTCCTTCCGTTGCACCGCCCACGTTTCCGCCGTCGTTGTGGTCTTCTCTTCGATCAACGCGCCGGAGCCGCCGCCACTACCATGGCCCTCGCGATCCGCGAGACTGCCTTTGGCTCCTTTTGTTTCTTTGGTCTTTTCCACCCCCGCGGCTCCAACGGCGCCAGCGACCTGGCTCGTCGGCCCGCCCGCCGTAGCTTGCAAAGCGGAGGCGGGCACGTTCAGCGTGATGATCCCCGGCCCCAGCACCGCCACCAGTCTCGAAACTGGCACGTCCATCGTCACCAACCCGTTCCCGCTCGGCGGCGGCGCCTTCGGCAATTCTGGTTGCTTCGCCGTGCCCGAGACTATCGGCGGCGGCGGGAGAGTCGGCGCGGTAGCGGGCTTTGAGAAGTGGGCCTGCGTAAGCGGGTATTCCTGATCCTCCCCGCGCAACGCCGTGAGGTAGTTCTTCGCGAACGCCACCGCCCGCGGCCGGACCTGCCCCTCCCAGTGCCGAGTCTCTTTCAGGGGCTTGTGGCCTTCCCCCGCATATTCCGCCAATTCGTGTTGCGTGAACTGGCTCAGCGGCTTCGGGTGGATGTCCTCGCCCGGATGCGCTTTCAGAGTCTTCTCCGTGTTCACCATCCAATTGTGCGCCACCGTTTGCGCCGTTTCATCGAACAGATGCAGACTCTTGGGACTGAACCCAACGCCCGTGACGCTGTCACGCGCCTGGCTCGGCGCCCTGGCCGCCCCATTCCCGGCCGCCGCGGACACCTGCCCCGGGGGCACCGTCAGCGTGATCATTCCCGGCCCCAGTGTCGCCACGATTTGTACCGCCGGTACCGTCAAAGGCAAAGTCCTGTTCACCGGCAACTCCGGTTGCATCGGCGGCGGCATCGACGGGAGGGCGGCCTGGGCAGGAGCGGGGGACGATGGCGCCGGCGCTTCCGTGAACAGCTTCACCATCCGCTTCTCGCCCTCCCTGCGCGCCTTTTCTTCCTTTGCGTAGAAGCTGCTCGCCACCTTGGCCGCCTGGCTGGCGCTCGTGAACGCATATTCATTCCCGCCCGCCTGGGCCCCCTCGCGGGTCAGTGCCGTCTTGGCCTTCTCCTTGTTCAGGCGCTTCCATTCCGCGACATGCCTCCGGAATTTCTCCAGGTCAATGTCCAGCGTTTTGGCCACTTCGGACACCGGCATGGTCTTCACCTTCGAGCCCGCCTTGAGCGTCTCCTCGATCTCCGCCTTCGTGCGCTTGAGTCCAGGCCCCGTGCTCAGCCCAGCCAGCCGCTCATGGATGTTGTCCAGCGCCGCCTGCAACGCCTTCAACTTCGTCAACGATTGGTCCAGCCCCGTCAACGTCGCCTTCGACGTTACGTCCAGCCTTACTGCATCCACTAAGGGTTCAGCCATCCCTCCATCGTAAACCCTGATCCCTGTCGGCTAGAGGGGGGGAGGAAAACCTAATTCCGGCCCGCCATCCGCGCCTGGATTCGATCCAGCACGGTTTGCAACACCCCAAAAGACCGACTCCCAATCGTCACACATTGCCTGCGCGCTTCAAAGGCGCATAAAGGTCTTGAACGGAACAGGTTGCGTCGCGGCTGAGGATGGTGCCATATACGAATGATGGAATTTCTGGACCAGCCTCGATTTCGGGGGGATTCCGCCGAGGATTTTAATGATGTTGTAATAGCTTGACTTAGAGGCCGTTTTCGCCAGAAAGTGTCGGTTGGAATGGCCTTGCTCATGAGATCCATGTATAACCATCGCGCTGCACTCAGCGCCCGCGTGGAGCTCGGCGGTATGAAGAAGACCTTTCCGGACATCATTTGTGAACAGTGCAGGAAACCGCTGGCACGAGCCGACGTCGAGCACGACACCCACATGCAGTCAGGAGTGTGCCGCGGCTTACGAGCAGGCCAAAGGCGGACGGATGTTCGACCGCAATGCGGTTGGCGAGGTCCAGTATTACCCGAAGCCATGAGAACTCCGAACCAGCGGCCTGGAGTGGACGCGGGATGGCGCGTCCTGTTTGCAGTTCTACGCCCTTGGCCCCGCGCCTCTCAGGCCGAGCGTTAGCCCCGCTGCCATGAAGATCCGAATCATCAGAATGGGCCAGATCAGAGCACGAATTGATTACTCGGTCATCGCGAAATGGAGGTCCGAGTTGTTTGCGGTGGGCGGAATGTCCGAGGTTTTACAGATACCGGTCGACTATTTCGGTGATGGGTATCTCTTTCCCAACACAAGACTGCAGGAACTTCTCACGCACGACCCCGCGTTTGACCTGTCCGTGGGAATCATCGACCAGCCGATAGAGGGCAATTACTATATGCACCGGCTGGACGCACACACAGCCGTCATTTCCCTGCACGAGATCAAGGACATCCTGCGGTTGGAAAACATTCCCGCCGAGATTTTCATACTACGGTGCATCTATGAAATGGTTGCACTTGTTCTTGAAGGCGGCGGGGCCATCGATGACGATGTTTATCTGATCCCCCACCATGAAACGAGAGGTTGCCTCTTCGACATGAATGTCTTCAAGTCCGAGATCGTGTTTTCGACCGTCCGCCCCACAATTTGTTCCGCTTGCGAATCCAGGTTAAACACCAAAACACTGCCCCCACAGTTCATTCCACTCATCAAAAAGGAAATCAAGAAGTTGGACAAAAAGCTGTACTATCGAATGGTCGATTTCACCAAGAGCCATCCCCTGGTTTCCATACTTCTCACGGCAGCCTTTGCCGTCATCCTGAATGTGGTCGCGAATTTCATTTATGATGTGCTTAAATGACAGCGCGGAGCCGCGCCTGCTGGCCGGTGGCTAACAAAATCACTCCAGCGAATGCTGGGAATGCCCTTGGCCCGGCATCGCTGAGTTCTATCGTTGGGTGGCTTCGTTTCATCGCGGGCGTCAGCGGCGCCGGGTCGCTGTTCCGGGACCTTTATGTCTATGTTGATTGAAGCCTCCTGGGACCGCGCGTCGGCGGTCACAACCCCATCTGGCGCTTCATGTCGTCGAAGGGGTTCGAGCCCTTCTCGGTTTTCTTCCGCTTCAACTCCTGCCACTCCTGCTGGTACGCCTCGCGCGTGCTGCAAAACAACTCGTAGGCCAGCATCAGCGCCCGATCGTCAAAGGGCTCCTCCCGCCACTCCCGTGGCGTCAGCCCCCATTCCTTCGCCGTCCTCGCCTCCATCAGTTCCGGGTTGAACCCCGGCAACCCCGGGTCATCCTCCGGCCGCGGCGTTGGTGTCCAGCCCCTCAGCTTTCCGAGGTGCCGGTCAAGGTAAAATTTGCGCGGTCAACCAGCTCCAATCCCCCGGCCTGAATCGTCATCGCGAGCATGTCCA
>Ga0316232_1003552_pt1 | contig 14264 bp, 14 predicted proteins | sample TBHtaG_FD_206006 | JGI IMG/M metagenome (GOLD analysis project Ga0316232, IMG submission 206006) | Freshwater microbial communities from Trout Bog Lake, Wisconsin, USA - TBH18025_13 | ecosystem: Environmental > Aquatic > Freshwater > Lake > Hypolimnion/Profundal zone | place: USA: Wisconsin... | reverse complement strand
TCAAGAACCTGCTGCCCACGGTCAAGCACTGCCTGGTGGTGGGCTCGGGCAAGGGCGGGGTGGGCAAGAGCACGGTGGCGGCCAACCTGGCGGTGGCCATGGGCCGGCTGGGCCTGAAGGTGGGACTGCTGGACGCCGATCTCTACGGGCCCAGCATGGGCATGATGTTCGGCATCAAGGAGGGCCCCGAAGGCACCCCGGAAGGCAAGATCGTCCCCATCGAGAAGTTCGGGATCAAGCTCATGTCCATCGCCTTCCTCATCGACGAGGACCGGCCGGTGATCTGGCGCGGGCCCATGCTGAACAAGGCGCTCACCCAGTTCCTGGGCGACGTGCTGTGGGGAGATCTCGATTATTTGTTCATCGACTTGCCCCCGGGCACCGGCGACACCCAGATCTCCCTGATCCAGAACGCCAAGGTCGAAGGCGCCATCATCGTCAGCACCCCCCAGGACGTGGCCTTCCTGGACGCGCGCAAGGCCATCGGCCTGTTCCAGACCGTGAACGTGCCCATCGCCGGCATCATCGAGAACATGTCCAGCTTCCACTGCCCCGGCTGCCACCTGGAGACGCCCATCTTCGGCCACGGCGGGGTGAAGGCCGCCGCCCGGCGCATGAACCTGCCGTTCCTGGGCGAGATCCCCATCGACCTGGAGATCCGGGTGGGCAGCGACGAGGGGGTGCCCATGGTGGCGGGCCACGCCGAAAGCCCCCAGACCGCGGCCTTCCTGAAGATGGCCAGGACCCTGCGGGACGCGGTCCGGCCCTAGCTCCCGGCCTTCGCCGCCGCCTCCCAGTCCGGCAGCCGGCCGCCGAGCCCCAGGCCGGCCAGGTAGCCCTCGTCCAGCCGGGCCCTGGAGAACACGGCATGGTCGGGGTTGTAGGCGCACAGGGTGTCGGCCACGTGCACAGCCAGGGCCGCGCTGAAGCCGCGCACGGCCTGCCGGCCGATGCGGTGGTGGAAGGCGGCGGCCTGCACCACCGGCTCCGGGATGCCCCAGAGCGCCAGCAGGAAGGCCCCAACCTCCGCGTGGGTGGCGCCGAACACGTGGAATTCGGAAGCCTCCAGGTCGCCCCCGGAGCGCTGGCTGGTCTCCAGCGCCTTGGCGTAGTCCTCGGGGAAGCGGGAGGCCAGGATGAGGATGCCGATGTCGTGCAGCAGCCCGGCGGTGAAGCACTCGTTGGCCCGGGACAGCCCCAGGTCTTCCGCCTCGGCGATGCGCCGGCTGGCCGCCGCCACCGCCAGGCTGTGCTGCCACAGATGCTGGATGGTGAAGGCGGGGATGCGGAAGGCGCCCACCTGGCCGAACAGGCCGTGGGCCAGGACCAGGCCCTTGAGCAGGTCGATGCCCAGGAAGGAGACCGCCTCGGTGGCGCTGGCCACCGGGTTCCGGAGGCTGAAGAAGGCCGAGTTGGCCAGCTTGAGGATCATGGCGGTCATGGCCATGTCCTTCTCGATGACCGCCCCCAGCTGGTCCACCGAGCCCCGCTCGGACTCCAGCAGCTGGCTGATCTCCCGGTAGAGCTCCGGCACCGCGGGCAGCTGGCCGATGCGGGCGATCAGCTCGCGCACGTGGTCGTTGCCCACCCGCCGCCCGTAGCGGCAGCTGAACTCCACCGTGGACTTCAGCAGGGCCAGGTCGCAGGGCTTGCTCAGGCACTGGTGGGCCCGGCCGACGCTCTGCAGGGCCTGCTCCCGGTCCGCGTCCGCCGCCAGCAGGAGTCTGACGGTGGCCGGGTAGCGGGCCATGATCTCCTGCAGGAACTCGGCCCCGCCCATGCCCGGCATGCGCAGGTCCGCGACCACCACCTGGAACGGTTCCCGGGCGAAGGCCCGCAGGCCGCCGGCGGCGCTGTCCGCATACTCCAGCTCCCACTCCTCCTCGAGCGGCGCGGCGTGCCGGCGCAGGTCGTCCAGGAGCCTGGGCTCATCGTCCACGAACAGGATTCTGCCTTTGGCGGCCATGGGGGTCCCTTCGGTCCGGTGCTTCAATCTTCAGTCCGGTGGAGCTTCTTGACCACGTAGCGGGGACGGTCGCGCACTTCCTGGTAGATCCGGCCGATGTACTCGCCCAGCAGGCCGAAGGCCAGGAACTGGGCGCCCACGAAGAAGAACAGCACCGCGAACAGGGTGAACACGCCCTGCACCGTGCCCTCGGGGTGGAGCACCCGGTAGAGCAGCAGGATGATGCCGAAGCCGATGCCCAGCGCCGAGATGATGACCCCCAGCACGCTGAGCATCTGCAGCGGCAGCAGGGAGAAGCTGGTGAGCAGGTCGAACTGGAGGTTGATCAGCTTCCAGAACCCGTACTTGGAGTCGCCCGCGGCGCGCTCGGCGTGGGCCACCGGGACTTCGCTGATCCGCTTGGCGAAGCTGTTGGCCAGGGCCGGGATGAAGCTGGAACGCTCCTTGCACTGGAGCATGGCGTCCACCACCTCGCGCCGGTAGGCGCGCAGCATGCACCCGTAGTCGTGCAGCTTCACGCCGGTGGTCCTGCGGGTGACCATGTTGACGATCTTGGAGGGCAGGGTCCGGAACAGGCTGTCGTTGTCCATCCGGCCCTGGCGCCAGCCGCCCACCACGTCGAAGCCCTCCTCCATCTTCGCCACCAGCTTGGGGACCTCCTCGGGCGGGTTCTGCAGGTCGGCGTCCATGGTCACGATGATCTCGCCCCGGGCCACGGCGAAGGCGCCGAAGATGGCCGCGTGCTGCCCGTAGTTCCGGTTGAACTCCACCACGCTGACCCTGGGCTCGCCCCGGGCGATGTCCTGCAGCAGGTGCAGGCTGTCGTCGCGGCTGCCGTCGTCGGTGAAGACCACCTCCCAGGGGCGCCCCGGGTCCTGGAAGTGCTCCTCGAGGACCGCGGACAGGCGCTGCCAGAGGTGGGCGATATTGGCTTCTTCATTGAAAATGGGGATCACGATGCTGAGATAGGGGGCCATGCCGAACTCCGATGGCTTCATTCTAACCTGGGACGAGTTAGGATCATGGCACGCAGTGCGGACCGGAGCGCCCATGATCCAGCCAGGCAGATTCGCGAGCAGGACGATCCTTTCGCTGGCCGCCGCGGCCATCGCGCTGGCGGGCATGAGCGCCCAGGCCCCGGCGCCCGGCGCGCCCCGGAGCACGCCCGAGGAGCGGGCGGTGGTGTGGGAGCTCACCAAGATCCGGATGTTCCCCCGGGAGTACGCCCGCTACCTGCGCTACCTGGGCACCCGCTTCGAGGGCACCCTGTGGCGGCTGAAGGACCATGTGCCGATCCGCACCGAAGAGGGCAGGGAGGCCGTGGAGGAGGCGGCCGAGTTCCTGGAGACGGTCAAGCCCATCCCCGGCGAGGTGACCTTTTCCGAAGGGCTCCACGCCGCGGCCTGGGAGCACATGATGGACCAGGGCCCCAGCGGGCAGACCGGCCACGTGGGGGTATCGGGCTCCACCTTCGGCCAGCGGATCCGCCGCTACGGCCAGCCCGGCTCGCTGATCGGGGAGATCATCAACTACGGCAAGGAGGTCCCGCGCATGACCGTCATCCAGCTGGTCATCGACGACGGCGTGCCGGACCGGGGCCACCGCAAGAACATCTTCAACCCGGGGTTCCGCACCGCGGGCGCCGCCATCGGCCCGCACCGGACCTACGGGACCATGACCGTGGTGGACATGGCCGACGAATTCACCCCGAACCGGCCCTGAGGGGCCCGGCCCATGCAGCCAGCCGCCCTGGTCGCCGGCCTCGCCCTGCTGGCGGGCGCCTGGCCGCTGCGCCGGTTCCTGCTGCGGGCCCGGAGCGACCGGCTCTTCCGCGAGGCGGCCGGGCAGCGTGAGCGGGCCTGGGCGGAGCTGGAGCGCTCGCTGCACGTGCAGACCCTGGTGCTGGCCAACAGCGGCCTGGGCATCGCCCACATCAGGGAGCGGCGCATCCAGTGGGCCAACCCCAGGTGGGGGGAGATCTTCGGGGTGCCGGCGGAGCGCCTGGCGGGCGCCAGCATGGCCCCGTTCCACCTGGACGCGGCGGCCTTCGAGGCCTTCGGCCGCCACGGCTACGCGACCATCGAGCGGGAGGGGCGCTTCGCCGGGGAGGTGCGGTTCCGGCGGGTGGACGGCAGCCCGTTCTGGGGCTTCCTGGTGGGCAGCCTGCTGGAGTCGGGCCGGCCGGAGGAGGGCGCCATCTGGTGCCTGGAGGACGTCTCGGACCGGGTCGAGGCCCAGCAGGACCGGGACGGCGCCCTGACCCTCAACGAGAAACTGATCGCAGCCTCGCCCTCGGGCATCCTGCTCTACCGGGCCGCCGACGGGGCCTGCATCCTGGCCAACCAGGCCGCCGCCAGGGCCCTGGGCGGCGGCGTCGAGGACCTGCTCGGGCAGAACTTCCGCCGGGACCCCGCCTGGGCGGGCTGCGGTCTCCTGGCCAGCGCGGAGGCCGCCCTGGCCACCGGCCGCCAGCAGGTGCTGGAGGCCGCGCTGACCACCGGCTCCGGCCAGGTCCGGGACCTGGCCTGCACCCTCGTGCCGTTCGAGACCCGCGGCGAGCGGGTCCTCCTGCTCATGCTCACCGACGTCACCGAGCGGGCCCAGCTGATGCTCGAGCTGAACCGGAAGAACCAGGAACTGGAGACCCTGGTCCATGTGGCCTCCCACGATCTCCGGTCGCCGCTGGTGAACATCCAGGGCTTCGGCCAGCGGCTGGGCAGGAGCCTGGAGCAGCTGGCGCGGCAGCTGGAAGGCTGCGGGTCCATGGAGGAACTGCGGGCGGCGGCCCTGCCCCTGCTGCGCGAGCGCATGCCCGCGGCCCTGGAGTACATCCGGGCCAGCGGGGTGAAGATGGACGCCATCATCAACGGCCTGCTGCGGCTGTCCAGGGCCGGGCGGATGCTCCTGCAGCCGGAGGTCCTGGACATGGACCGGCTCCTGGAGGCCAGCGCGGCGGCCCTGGCCTTCCAGCTCGAGGAGGCGGAGGCCGTCCTCCGGCTGGAGCCGCTGCCTCCGTGCCGGGCCGACCCGGTGCAGACCGCCCAGGTCTTCTCCAACCTCCTGGACAACGCCATCAAGTACCGGCGCGCCGGCCGGCCCCTGGAAATCCGGGTCTCCGGCCGGGTCCAGGGCGGCCTCGCGGTCTATTGCGTCGAGGACAACGGCCTGGGCATCTCCGCCGAGCACCGGGCGCGCGTGTTCGACATCTTCCAGCGCCTGGACCCCCACGGGCCGGCCCCGGGCGAGGGGCTCGGCCTGACCCTGGTGCGGCGGATGGTGGAGCGCAACGGCGGCCGGGTCTGGGCGGAGTCGGCCGCGGGGCCGGGAAGCCGCTTCTGCGTGGAGCTCCCGGCCGTATAATCAGGCTTTGCGCGGAGACTCCATGCTGAGGACGCAGGGCGAGAACTTCACCGTCCTCATCGCCGAGGACGACGACGGCCATGCCGAACTGATCCTCGAGCAGCTCCGGGAAACGAACCTGGGCTGCCCCATCCTGCGCTTCCGGGACGGGCAGGAGGTCCTGGACCACCTGCTGGGCGGCGGCTGGGACCGGGAGCGGCCCTGCGTGCTCCTGCTCGACATCAACATGCCCAGGTTGGACGGGATCGCCGTGCTGGGGCGGCTCAAGGGCGATCCGGCCACCCGGTCCATCCCGGTGATCATGCTCACCACCACCGACGACCCGGAAGAGGTGGCGGCCTGCTACCGGCTGGGCTGCAACCTCTACATCACCAAGCCGGTGGGGTTCGAGGCCTTCGCCCAGACGCTGGAGCGCCTGGGCCGGATCTTGCAGATCCTGCAGGTGGCCCGGCCATGACCACCATCCTGGTGGTGGAGGACGACCCGGGATTGGCCGAGCTGATCCGGGAGGAGCTGGCCCAGCGGGGCTGGGACTGCATCCACTGCGCCACCGGCGCCCAGGCCGCGGCCTGGCTGGCCGGGCAGCAGCCCACCCTGGCCCTGCTGGACTACTCCCTGCCGGACATGACCGGGGCCGAGCTGCTGGAGCGGGCCCCCATCGAGCGCTTCATCGTCACCACCGGCGCCGGGGACGAGCGGGTGGCCGTGGCCATGATGAAGCTGGGCGCCATGGACTACCTGGTCAAGGACGCCCTGTTCCTGGACACCCTGGGCGAGGTGGTGGCCCTGGCCCTGCGCCACATCGCCACCGAGCGCAGCCTGGCCGAGGCCCAGGCCAGCCTGCGGCGGGCGGAAGAGGACCTGGCCCGGGCCCGCAAGGTGGAGAGCCTGGGCCTCATGGCGGGCGGGATCGCCCACGACTTCAACAACCTGTTCCAGGCCTTGCGCAGCAACCTGGAACTGGCCCTGCTCAAGGCCCCGGACGCCCCGCTCCGGGCGCCCCTGGACCGGGCCCTGAAGATCCTGGACAAGGCCTCCCTGCTCACCCACCGCATGCTCGAGTACTCCGGCCGGAGCATGCGGGCCACCCAGGCCCTGGACCTGAACCCGCTGGTGGAGGAGTGCCTGGCCGCCCTGGGCGGGACGGGCGGGCGGCCGGTCGAGTTCAGCGGCCAGGCCGGGCTGCCGCCCATCGAGGGGGACGGCAAGCAGTTGGCGCAGGTGATCCTGGGGCTGCTGCAGAACGCCGTGGAGTCGCTGGAGCCGGGCGGCGCCGTCCGGGTGCGCACCGGGCCGGGCCTGGCCGAGACCGGCGGCCTCTGGGTCCACCCGCCCCCCGCCGGGCCCGCGGTGCGCCTTTCGATCGAGGACGACGGCGCGGGCATGGCGCCGGAGATCCTGGAGCGGGCCTTCGACCCCTTCTTCACCACCCGCACCACCGGCCGGGGCCTGGGCCTGGCGGCGGCCCTGGGCATCCTGAGCGCCCACGGCGCCGGGCTCTGGGTGCGCACCGCCCCGGGCCGCGGCACCACTTTCCGGATCCACTTCCCGACGGCCTAATCTCTGTCGTTGCCCTCCGGGAAGGAGAAGGCCACGTGCTTGAAGACCTGGTCCCGGACCGGCAGGTTGACGATGACCCCCTTGAAGTGGCCGGCGCTCCTGATCCAGTCCGCCCGCGCCTCGAACAGGGAAGTGTCGCCCACCGTCTCGCCCGTGGCCAGGTCCGCCACCGGCCTGAAGGCCAGGGTCTCCTTGCGGCCGTCCAGGTCCGCCTGGACGGTGATCGCCTTTGCGGCGATCCGCACGAAATCCTCCATCTCGCCGTCGAGGATGTAGGCGCGCAGGACGCCGGCGGCCGGGTCCCGCACCAGCTCCACATGGAACTGCTCGTCGCCCAGCACCACGGGGGTGCCGCCGTGGGGCGGCCGGTGCTGGTGCGGCTTGACCGGGTCGCGGGCCGAGCCGGCCAGGGCCGTGGCCCGGATCCGCCACCGGACCAGGGCCCACCCGCCCCCGGCCAGGGCCAGCACCAGCAGCGCCGCGAGGGTTCGCTTCAGGTTCATGGCGGCGGCCTCAGCTGAGCGGGGACAGGCCGTCGGCCACGGACAGGCGGTAGGCGCGCCAGGCCGGCAGGGCGCCGGCGGCGACGCTGAGGCCCAGCATCAGCAGCGGGCCCCAGACCAGCACCGGGTTCCAGGCCCAGGGCTCCAGCAGCACCCCGATGCGGGTGCGCAGGATCTCCTGCACGGTGGAGGCGATGGCCGCGTACAGCCCGAACCCCAGGGCGCAGCCCAGCAGGCCGATGCCGGCGGACTCGCCCAGGACCGCGGCGATCAGGAAGCCCCGGTGCGCGCCCAGGGCGCGCAGGATGGCCAGGTCGCGCTTGCGCGCGCTCATGGAGGAGTAGACCGAACTGAACACCGAGGCCCCGGCCACCACCGCCACCATGTAGGCCAGCGCCCGCAGCGCGTCCTCGAACCAGGAGAACTTGGAGAACAGGTCGGCCAGGATCGAGGCCACCGGCCAGGCCAGGGTCAGCCGCTTGCCCTGGCGGTTGTAGCGGGTGTCCAGCATCAGCCCGGCGGCCTTGGCCTCGGGCTTGAACCGGATGAGCACCGCGCTGAGGTCGGTGAAGGCCGCCGGGTCGTGGCCGCCCAGCCGCTGGACCCCCTCCAGCGGCACCCAGATGACCCGGTCGGCCGGGGTGTTGGTGGGCGCGAGCACCCCCACCACCGTGAAGGTCTCGCTGTGCTGGGCGTTGGGGTTGTAGTCCAGCCCGTGGAACGGGTGGAAGGTGGCGCCCGGGCTCCAGCCCAGCTGGTGCGCCGCCAGGCTGCCCACCACGGCCTCCTTCTGGCCCACCTGGAACGGCCGGCCGCCGGGCTCGACCGCATAGGTGTGATCGGGGGCGTATTCGAGGTTCTGGAAGAAGTCGTCGCTCACCCCCACCAGCCGCACCCCCCGGAAGTTGTCGCCCACCACGATGGGGATGGCCCGGTCCACCACGGGCAGGGCCTTCACCTGCTGGAAGTCCTCCGCGGTGATGTTGCCGGGGGAGGCCTCCTGGTGGAACAGGGCGTTGAGCACCAGCTGCAGCTTGGAGCCCCGGGCGCCCAGCACCGCGTCGAAGCCCGAGGCGGAACGGTTGAAGGACTGCTCGGCCTCCGTCCGCACCACCCAGACCGAGACCACCAGGCTCATGCCCAGGGCCACCAGGACCACCGCCACCGCCGTGGACACCAGGTGCTGGCGGAGACCCCGCCGGATCAGCAGGAACAGCATCAGACTTCCTCCTCCTGCCGTGCCGCCTGGTTGAGCGCGGCCAGGTCCACCACGTGCTCGAACGAGCCCAGCACCTCCGGGTCGTGGCTGGCCACCAGCAGCGCCGAGCCCAGGCTCGAGGCGCTGTCCTGCAGCAGCTGGACGATCTTGCGGCCGCGGGCGACGTCCAGGTTGCCGGTGGGCTCGTCGGCCAGGATCAGGCAGGGCCGGTTGGCCAGGGCCCGGGCCACCGCCACCCGCTGCTGCTGGCCGGTGCTCAGCTGCCGGGGCAGGTGGCGGGCCCGCTCGGCCAGCCCCACCCGGGCCAGCGCCTCCAGGGCGGCCTTGGCGTCGGCGCCCCGGCCGAACGCCAGGCCCAGCATCACGTTCTCCAGGGCCGAGAGCCCCTGCAGCAGGTTGAAGGTCTGGAACACGTAGCCGATCCGCTCGGCCCGGAGCCGGTCCCGCCCCGCCTCGGACAGCCCGGTGACCTGGGTCCCGCCCACCGCCACGGACCCGGAATCGGGCTCCAGGATGCCGGCGATGATGTGCATGAGCGTGGTCTTGCCCAGGCCGCTCTCGCCCCGGATCGCCACCTGCCGGCCGGCCCCCAGCTCGAAGCGCGGGATCCGCAGCACCTCGATGCGCTGGCCGGACGGGGCCGGGTAGCTCTTGACCAGATCCTGGATGACGAGGGCTGGATCCATGGGCGGCGCCTTGTGCGGGATGTCAGGTGGAAACGTTCCGGCAGAACTGGACAGAGTGGAGACCGGGCCCGGCCCTGGAGGGTTTAGTGGTCCTGGCAGCCGTCGTGGCCGTGCTCGCGCTCGACGATGACGATGCCGCCCTCCTGGTACTTGCCGACCATGCCGAAGGTGGAGAGGATCGCCTTCTGGGTGAGGATCTCGGCGCTGACCCCGTAGGCCACCACCCGGTGCGCCAGCAGCATGGTGCGGTCGCATTCGGCGGCCTCGTCGATGTCGTGGGTGGCCAGCACCACCGACCGCCCGGCCTCGGTGAGGCTGCGCAGGTGCCGGCGGTAGATGCCGCGGGCGGCGCCGTCCAGGTTGGCGGCCGGCTCGTCCAGCAAGATCAGGTCGGCGTCCCGGGCGAAGGCCTGGGCCAGGAACACCCGCTGGCGCTGGCCCCCGGACAGGGCGTTCAGGGGGGCGTGGCTGAGCTTGTCCACCCCCATGACCGCCATGGCCTCCTGCACCGCCCGCTCATCTCCGGCGCCGAGCCGGCCGAACAGCCCCCGGCGGGCGAACCGGGCCATGCGCACCACGTCGTGGACCCGCAGCGGCAGCATGAAGCTGGAGGGGTGGAACTGGCCCATGTAGGCGACCTCGGCGGGCCGGGACAGGGGCCGGCCGCCGAACACCTCGATGGCGCCCGCCACCGGCGGCAGCAGCCCGGCGATGGTCTTGAGCAGGGTGGTCTTTCCTGAGCCGTTGGACCCCACCAGGGCCAGCAGCTGGCCCGGCTCCAGGCGGAAGCCGATGTCCGCCACCACCGCCTCGCCCTGGTAGCCGACGCTGAGCCCCCGGGCCTCCGCCGCGGCGGTCATCGGGCCGCCCCCCGGGCGGGCACGCCCAGGCCGGGCGCCAGCTGCCTCAGGGCCAGCAGCAGGAAGAACACGGTGGAGGCCGCCAGGGTGATGGCCGCGCCGGCGGCGATGTTGAAGTGGTAGCTGGCCAGCAGGCCCGCGTAGACCGAGCCGGCGCCGATGCCGGAGGCGGACAGGACCATGGTGATGATCTTGCGCGAGAACAGCGCCGCCGAGGCGGCCGGGGCCAGCAGCATCCCGAACACCAGCAGCGTGCCCACGGTGCGGAACGACACCACCACGGTCAGCGCGATCATGAGCAGCATGACGGCGTGGTAGCGCCGGGGCGGGAAGCCGGACACCTCCGCCTGCTCCGGGCTGAAGCAGAGCAGCAGGAACGGCCGGTGGCAGACCACGGCCAGGGCCGCGATCACCAGGGTGGCCAACAGCTGGGTGACCAGTTCGGAGGCGCGGATGCCCAGGATCTCGCCGAACAGGATCCGCACCAGGTCGCCGGAGAAGGCGTGGGAGCGGGAGACGATGGCCACGCCCAGGGCCAGCATGCCCACGAACAGCAGGCCGATGGCGGTGTCCGACGAAAGGTTCGAGCGGCGGGTGATGAAGCCGATGCCGAAGATCATCCCCAGCGCCCCCGCCGCCGCGCCGAGCATGCCCGGCAGGCCCAGCAGCATGGCGATGGCCACGCCGGGCAGCACCCCGTGGGCCAGGGCGTCGCCGATGAAGGCGAGCCCGCGCAGCACCACGAAGGTGCCGACGATGCCGCAGGCGATGGACACCAGCACCCCGGCCAGCAGCGCGTTGACCATGAACGCGTTGGCGGTGAAGGGGGTGACCAGGCTGTCCAGGATCATCGGAGGGCGCTCAGGATGGTGTCGGCGAGGGTGCGTTCGAAGGTGAAGTAGCTGCCGTCGGCGGGCAGGCTGTGGGTGGTGAGGGACACGGCCCGGACCCCGCTCTCCCTGGCCAGCGCCTCCACCGTCCGGGGCGGGGTGCCGAGTTCCGTGAATACCACGGAAACCTGGTTCCGGCGGATCAGTTTTTTCAGCGCCTCCAGGCTGGCCGCCGAGCTTTCGGCCTCGGTGGTCATGCTGGGGATGACCGCCCCCACCAGCTTGAAGCCGTAGCGCTGGGCGAAATAGCCCAGGGACTCGTGGCCGGTGACCAGCTTGCGCCGCTGGGCGGGCAGGGCGTCCACCCTGGCCCGGATCTCGGCGTCGAGGGCGGTGAGGCGCGCGTCCAGGTCGGCGGCCCGGGCCGAGAGGTCCACTCCGAACCGCTGCCTGAGGTCCACCGCCAGGGCGTCCACCACCGCCTTGACCGCCAGGGGGTCGGTCCACAGGTGCGGGTCCTCGGCTCCGGCCTGCTGGTCCGGATCGTCCGAAGGGATGCCTTCGCCGGCCCCCACGCGGCGCACCGGGATGTGCGCCGAGGCGGTGAAGAACCCGACCCCGGCCTTGCGGGCCTGGTCCAGGGCCTTGCCCATGCCGCCCTCCAGCCCGAGCCCGTTCTCGACGATGAGGTCGGCCCGGGTCAGGGCCTCGATGTCCTTGGCCGAGGGCTCCCATTCGTGCACGTCCAGGCCGTTGGGGATGGCCGAGGTCACGGTGAAGGCGTCGCCCGCCAGGTCCCGCACGGCCGCCCCGAGGACCGAATAGGTGGTGACGATGGTCCTCTTCCCGGCCTGCCGCGGGACCGGGGGCCGGCGTTCGCAGCCCAGCAGCGCGCCCAGCCCGATCGCGAGCAGCACCCCGATTGCGGTTTTCCAATGCATCCGTTGCTCCCGAACCTGCCCTTCCAACCCTACACTAGATAGAAACGGTTTTCATTGAGAAAGTGGGGCCGCGCCCTTAACGCATGGCTAATATTGTTATCGGAGATCTTGTGCTCCGGAGTCGCGTCATGGTGTTCCGTCGTTTCTGCCTCCCCTTCCTGTTGGCCGGCTGCCTGTTCGCCGGCGAGGTCACCCCCGGCGGTGTCCAACTGGCCGAGCGCCTCACCGCCATGGACGTGGAGCACCACTGGCTGCCGGGCCACCGCCTGGCGGACTGGCGCACCGGGGATCCCGCCCCGCGCAAGGGGTCCACCCACTGCAGCGCCTTCCTGGCCGCCGCCTGCGAGCGGTTCGGGATCGACATGCTGCACCCGCCCGAGCACAGCGAGAACTTCCTGGCCACGGCCCAGACCGAATGGCTGCGCCGGGAGGGCCCCAGGCACGGCTGGACCCCGGTGGATTCACCCTTCCGGGCCCAGGAACTGGCCAACCAGGGCCAGGTGGTGGTGGTCATGTACCCCAGCCCCGATCCCGCAAAGTCCGGCCACGCGGCCCTGGTGCGGGCCAGCGACAAGAGCGGGGCCATGCTGGAGGCCGAAGGCCCCCAGATCATCCAGGCCGGCGCCCAGAACGCCGCCTCCACCAGCGTGAAGGAGGGCTTCCGCCACCACCGCGGCGCCTGGGTCTCCGGCCACGACTTCACGGTGCAGTTCTTCGCCCACGCCGCTCCGGCCGACTGACCGATATACTCAGCCAGGAAGGTGGCCGACCGTGACGACTGAAAGAATCAAGGAACTCGCCAGCAGACATTTCCCCGCCATCGCCGACATCAGGCACCGGCTCCACATGCATCCCGAACTGGGCGACCAGGAGCATGACACCGCCCGGCTGATCGCGGAGGCGCTGGCGGGCCTGGGCATCGAAACCCGCACCGGCGTGGCCGGGACCGGGGTGGTGGGCCTCGTCAGGGGCCGGGGCCCGGGCCGCACGGTCCTGCTCAGGGCGGACATGGACGCCCTGCCCATCCAGGAGGAGGCGGACGTCCCCTACAAGTCGACGGTCAAGGACCGCATGCACGCCTGCGGCCACGACGGCCACGTGGCCGGCCTGCTGGGCGCGGCCATGGTCCTCAGCGAACTGCGGGACAGCTTCGACGGCAACGTGAAGCTGGTGTTCCAGCCCGCCGAGGAGACCGATGGCGGCGCTGCGCGGATGATCCAGGAGGGGGTGCTGGAGGACCCGAAGGTGGACGCGGCCTTCGGCTGCCACCTCTGGGGCCCGCTGCCCGAAGGCAAGGTCGCGCTCTGCCCCGGCCCCTTCATGGCCTCGCCCACCGCCTTCTGGTTCAAGATCTTCGCCAAGGGCGGGCACGGCGCCTATCCGCACCTGACCCCGGACCCGATCCTGCTGGCGGCGCAGGCCATCACCTTCTTCCAGTCCATCGTGAGCCGGCGCATGAACCCGCTGGAGCCGGTGGTGCTGACGGTCTCGGCCATCCACGGCGGGGAGGCCACCAACGTGATCCCCGAGGTGGTGGAGGGCAGGGGCACCATCCGGACCTTCAGCGAGGCCCTGCGCGACGTCATCCCCGCGGAGATGGAGGCCATCCTCAAGGGCGTCACCGGCGCCCAGGGGGCCACCTTCTCCTTCGAGTCCCGCAAGTCCTACCCGCCCCTGCTCAACGACCCGCGGATGACCGAAGTGGTGCGGGGCGCCTTCGCCAAGATCGTCGGCGCGGACAACGTGGACGCCGCCTGCGCGCCCAGCATGGGGGCCGAGGACTTCGGCTACTTCGGCAAGCACGTCCCGTCGGCCTTCGCCTTCGTGGGCATCGGCCGCAACGGCGTGCCCATGCCCCACCACCAGCCGCTGTTCCAGTGGGAGGACCCCAACCTGGTGGTCCTGACGGCGGGCCTGGTCCAGATCGCCTTGGACTTCCTGGCCGGCTGATTCAGATCCGGCAGGCCCAGTAGCCCACGTCCACCCAGCGCTCCAGCTTCCAGCCCACCTCGGGCAGGGTCCCCACCCACCTGAAGCCGCAGGCCTCGTGCAGGGCGACGCTGGCCTCGTTGGGCAGGGAGATGCCGCCCAGGGCGGTGTGGAAGCCCCGGGCCCGGAGTTCCGGGAGCAGGGTCTGGTAGAGGCGGCGGCCGATGCCCTTGCGCTGCTGCCCCTGGGCCACGTAGACCGTGGTCTCCACGGAGAACCGGTAGGCGTGCCGGGACTTCCATTGGCTGGCGTAGGCGTAGCCCAGGACGGCGCCGCCCTGCTCGAACACGAACCAGAGGTAGGTTTCCTGGATCCGCCGGATGCGGCCCGCCATCTCCTCCTCCGGGACC
>Ga0316232_1003551_pt1 | contig 14270 bp, 16 predicted proteins | sample TBHtaG_FD_206006 | JGI IMG/M metagenome (GOLD analysis project Ga0316232, IMG submission 206006) | Freshwater microbial communities from Trout Bog Lake, Wisconsin, USA - TBH18025_13 | ecosystem: Environmental > Aquatic > Freshwater > Lake > Hypolimnion/Profundal zone | place: USA: Wisconsin... | reverse complement strand
GGCAACGACCTGCGTATGGACCTGCCGGTGACCCTGAAGGAGGCGGTGGCTGGTGGAAAGGTGACGGTGCCCACTTTGTCCGGCGCGCTAGCCCTGACCGTGCCTGCGGGGTCCAACACCGGCACCACCCTGCGGCTGAAGGGCAAGGGCGTTCCCGCCCATGGCAAGGACGGGGCGGGCGACCTGTATGTCCGAATCGTCATTGTGCTGCCCGAGCTTCCGGACCCGGCGCTGAAAGCCTTTGTGGATGGCTGGAATCCCACCTATGACCCCAGGGCAAAACTGAAATAACCGGCCCGCGCAGCGAAGGCTGCGCAAAAAAATCAGCGTTTTCAAGGCTGGTGAATCAGGGGCGAATGACTAGACTCGCCCCGCACACGGAGAATGAGATTATGGGGTTAGAGGGCCTGATGAAGGGCAAGCGCGGGCTCGTCATGGGCGTCGCCAACCAGCACTCCATCGCCTGGGGCATCGCGCAGGCCCTGCACGGGGCCGGGGCGGAACTGGCCTTTTCCTACCAGGGCGACCTGTTCAAGAAGCGCGTCCTGCCGCTGGTCGAGCCGCTGAAGCCCGCCGCGCTGATCGACTGCGATGTGACCAAGCCGGAATCGCTGGACGCCGCCTTCGCCGAGCTGGAGAAGGTCTGGGGCACGCTGGATTTCGTTGTTCACGCCATCGCCTTCTCCGACAAGGACCAGCTCAAGGGCCGCTATGTCGACACCACGGCGGAGAATTTCCGCATGACGCTGGACATCAGCTGCTATTCCTTCACTGCCGTGGCGCAGCGCGCCGAGAAGCTGATGCCCAATGGCGGCAGCATGGTGACGCTGAGCTACCTGGGCGCGGAACGGAACATGCCGCACTACAATGTGATGGGCGTGGCCAAGGCGGCGCTGGAAGCCTCCGTGCGCTACATGGCCGAAGATCTGGGCAAGAAGAACATCCGGGTCAATTCCATCTCTGCCGGACCGATCAAGACCCTGGCCTTTGCCGGCATCGCCGACAGCCGCTACATATTGAAGTGGAACGAGTACAACTCGCCGCTGCGCCGCACCGTCACCCAGGCCGAAGTCGGCAATTCCGCGCTCTATCTGCTGTCGGACATGGGCAGCGCCGTCACCGGCGAAAACCTGCATGTCGATGCCGGCTATCATGTCGTCGGCATGAAGGCCGAGGACGCGCCCGACATCGCCGTCAAACAGTCGGAATGAACCTCGCACTACCCGCAGGCATCACGCTTTACTTCGCCCGCCATGGCCAGACCGAGGCCAATGTCGAAAAGCGCTTTTCCGGCTTCAAGGACACGCCGCTGACGCCCCTGGGGCTGCAGCAGGCCGCCAGTGTCGGCCATATCCTGAAGCGCGAACTGGGCTTGGGCCGCGGCTATGCCTTCGTTTCCAGCCCGCTGGCCCGCGCCGTCACCACCATGCGCATCGCGCGCGAAGCCATGGGCCTGCCGCCCAACGGTTTCGGTACCGACAACCGGCTGGAGGAAATCAATCTCGGGGTCTGGGACCAGCTCACCGACGACGAGGCCCGGTCATTGTCGCCGGGGCTGTTCGAACAACGCCTGGCCGACAAGTGGCATGTGCGGGTGCCGGGCGGCGAAAATTACGCCGAAGTGGCGGCCCGCCTGACCGACTGGATTCACGAATTGAAGCAGGACACCGTCGCCATCAGCCATGGCGCGACGATCCGCATCCTGCGCGGGTTGCTGGCGGGAATGGACTGGCGGGGAATGAACGCGCTGGAGGAGCCACAGGGAGTGGTTTTCCGGGCCCGCGACGCCGAAGTGACGCTGTTGGAACCATGAATTTTTCCGGCAGCCTGTTAGGCTGGGCCGATATTTGCTTCGACTGCGATTTTGGGGGCGACCATGAATTCCTTTTCCGACGATATTTTCACCGAACCCAGCGATATCGATGACGACGCGCTGGCCAATCTGGGACCGCTGCGCCGCCTGGCGGGAATCTGGGAAGGCGCCAAGGGTGTCGACATCAACCCCAAGGCGGACGGGCCCGAGCGCCGCGAATTCATCGAGCGGATCGAATTGCAGCCCATCGATCCCCAGGCCAACGGGCCGCAGCTTTTCTATGGCCTGCGCTATCACACCCGCATCCTGGCGACGGATGAGGACACCACCTTCCACGACCAGGTCGGCTATTGGCTGTGGGAACCGGCGACGGGGCTTATCCTGCAATCCCTGGCCATACCGCGCGGGCAGATCGCCATGGCGTCAGGCCATGCCACGACCGATGCGATGCAGCTGGTGCTTACCGCCGAACGCGGGCAGACCGAATATGGCATCTGCTCCACCGCCTTCCTGGAATATGCCTTCCGCACCGACAGCTACCGCATTACGGTCACCTTCAACCCGGACGGCAGCTGGAGCTATGTCCTGGACACGATGCTGATGGTGCGCGGCCAGGCGGAGCCATTCCTGCACCGCGACGTCAACACGCTGGTGAAGGTGGCCGAACCCATGCCCAACCCCGTGCTGCTTCCCAAAAAGAGCCTTTTGGGCTAATCCCGGGGAGCGACCGCCCAGCAGGCCCAGCAGTTTCACTGCGAGGCCGCCAGCGTTAGGCGGCGCGACCAAAAAGAAAAGTCATGTCGCACAACACCTTCGGCCACCTCTTCCGCGTCACCACCTTCGGCGAAAGCCATGGGCCGGCGCTGGGTTGCGTCATCGATGGCTGCCCGCCGGGCATCGCGCTCAGTGAAGCCGACATCCAGCCCTTCCTGGACAAGCGCCGCCCCGGCCAGAGCAAGTTCGTCACCCAGCGGCAGGAAGCCGATGCGGTGAAGATTCTGTCCGGCGTCTTCCAGGACGAGCGGATGGAAAATCCGTTGACGACGGGCGCGCCGATCACGCTTTTGATCGAGAACACCGACCAGCGCTCGAAGGATTATGGCGAGATCCGCGACAAGTTCCGTCCCGGCCATGCCGACTACACCTATTTCGCCAAGTATGGCGTGCGCGACTATCGCGGCGGCGGACGGTCATCGGCGCGCGAGACGGCGGCGCGCGTGGCGGCGGGCGCGGTGGCGCGCAAGGTGCTGGATGCGCTGTACGGCGCGGTGACGGTGCGCGGCGCGCTGGTGCAGATGGGCACCGAGCATATCGTGCGCGCCAACTGGTCGTGGCAGGAGGTGAACAACAACCCCTTCTTCTGCCCGGATGCAAAAGCCGCGGCGGCCTGGGAAATCTATCTCGAAGGCATCCGCAAATCCGGCTCCTCGATCGGCGCGGTGGTCGAACTCGTGGCCGAAGGCGTGCCCGCCGGGCTCGGCGCGCCGATCTATGGCAAGCTGGACAGCGAACTGGCGAGTGCCCTGATGAGCATCAACGCCGTCAAGGGCGTGGAGATCGGCGACGGCTTTGCCGCCGCCGCCCTGTCAGGCGAGGCCAACGCCGACGAGATGCGCAAGGGCACGGACGGCAAGCCGGTGTTCCTGTCGAACCATGCCGGCGGCATATTGGGCGGCATCTCCTCCGGCCAGCCGGTGGTGGCGCGGTTCGCGGTCAAGCCCACCTCGTCCATCCTGTCGCCCCGCAAGACCATCGATGTGGCGGGCAACGAAACCGAGATCGTCACCAAGGGGCGCCACGATCCGTGCGTCGGCATCCGCGCCGTGCCGGTGGGCGAAGCCATGATGGCCTGCGTCCTGGCCGACGCGGCGCTCAGGCACCGGGGACAGGTGGGCTAACGCCTCCCGGCGACGCCGGTGCGTTGCCGATATCCTGCAAGACCGGCGCGGGCCGCAGGACGCCCATCTGCAAGACATCGCACCAGCGGCCGTCGATGAAAGCGCCCTGGCGCGACACGCCTTCAACTTCAAATCCCGCGGCCAGGTAGGCGCGGATGGCGCGATAATTGGTGCTCAACACCGTCAGCTGCACGCGGTTGAGATTGAGCTGGTTCCAGGCATAGCGCAAAGCCAGCGCGACAGCCGCGCGGCCATACCCCTTGCCCCGCTCCATCTCCGCACCGATCCGCACGCCCAGTTCCGCCGAGCGGTGGACGGGATGCACTTTAGTCAGGGCGAGATAGCCGATCATGGCAGGGTGCGAGGGACGGCGAATGGCGAACAGGACCGTGGCGGCATTGCGCGAAATTTCCGTCAGCCACTCATGGAAGGTGATATAGTTCATCGGACGGAACGGCAGGTCCAGCGCCGCGGCCTCCGCATCATTCAACCACAGGAACATCGGGCCGGCGTCTTCCGGCAGGATCGGCCCGATAACGACCGTGTCGTTGCGCATCGAATGGGCGCTTAGCGCCGTCAGCGGTTTCGCCCCTTCGTCCAGATCGATATCCGGCTTTGCCGCCGCGCTTGCCATGACCCGCCGTCCGCTCAGGCGGAAATGTCGAGCGTGCCGACCACGCTCGACACTGTCGCAATGGCCGTGGAAGCCGGTGTTGCAGGGCTGGATGCGCCCTGCTCCGGCGCGGCGTGGTGGCGATGGCCGTGATGGCTTTTCATGCCCTGCTGCATAGTCTGCAGGCCCTGCTGCGCGCCGGAGAGATTGCCGGCCTGCACGGCCTGGGCAAGAGCCTGGAAATCCTGCTGCGCGCCATTCTGGGCCGGCGGCGGATAGGGGGCGTCACGGACGAAATCGAATTGGTGCTCATGAGGCGGCCTCAACAAAATATTGTGAGGATAAAATTGAACGCAATCTCTTAAGGGTCTGCCAACTTTTGTATGATTTCGCATTTGTAAGCCGCCGGACGCATGCGCGTAATGACAGTGCGGTCATCAGACGGCGCCGCGCCGGCAACAATGCGGGCGCGGCAATGTGGTCAGGCGCAGCCACGCCCATTTCCAATTCATCCCGCCGTTGATCCGGCTGCGCGCTACTCGCCGCCGCCACTGCCCGCGGTGTTGCCCATGTTGGAAATGCGATAGGCGGAGATCGCCGTGCGCACCGAAGGACCGCTGGGCGCTTCCAGACCCATCTGGTGCCACATGTCTTCCTCGGCGTTCAACACATCGCCTTCCACGGCATGGAATTCGCCGGTCTTCTCGAACCTGCCGTCGATGGCGCCGGCCTGGATGACCCACCATTCGCGCACGCCGATATGCAGATGTCCGAAGGTGCTGTTGGGATCGAAGGGCGCGGTCGAAGCGGCACCGCCACGGACGCTGCCCGGCGAGCCGGGCGGGCATTTGGCGGTATATTCCTCCGGATGCACGAAGCCGGTGAGCGGATTGACGAAGAGATGGTCTTCATCGACCACGCCACCGGTGGGCTGGCACTTGGCGATGGCGTCGAACAAGTTGAAATAGAGCTTGTTGTTGCCGCTATAGACGCCCGGGCGATGGGCGAAGGAGACCTTGGTCAGGGTCGTGCCCGCCACCGGCGGCGGCGGCGGCGCGCTGGTGGGATATTCGGTGCGCACGCCGCGCGGATTGAGATTGATGAACAATGCGTTATCCGCGCCCGTCACCTCATAGGAATAGATCGTGTCGTTCAGGATATTGACGATGCCGCCGCGCGTCGCCGTCACGGGCTGCTGGCCTTCGACGGTGAAACGCACTTCGCCCTTCATGATAAAGAAGACCGTCGCGGTTTCATTGTGCATGCGGGGAATAAATTTGGTGCCCGGCGCGGCGGAATTGTAGGTGACCTCCTCATAGTCATCCTTGAGGATTTGCTGCTGCCAGTTGTTCTGGCCGGCATGCATCTTCAACAGGTCGGCCAGCCGCCAGATCGGGCGGTTCGGCGGCGTGTAGACCACCTTGTCCACCTTGTTGATATACCAGGTCTCGGCCGGTCCGGCGCCCCGCCCGCCGCCGCGGCCGCCCCGGGCCGGCGCGGCTGCTGCCGCGGGCGCCTGCGCGGCGGGTGCCTGACCTGCGGGAATTTGGGCTGGCTGGGCCAGAACGGCCGTCAGTGGCAGGGGGAGAACCAGGGCGGTCGCCACCAGCATTATCCTGGCGTGGCGATGGGCGATGCGCATGGAATGTCTCCCCCGTTTTCCGGCGGGAGCCTGGAAGCGTTGAACCGCATTGTAAATCCGCGCCCGGCCTTACGCAGTTGCAGCATCTTCATCAGCTGAGAGACAGGCGCGGCTAGGGCGCGGCGCATCCCGGAACGGGCGTGTCGAAGGTGTAGCGCTCGCCTTCAAAGGTCACCACCAGGCCGCCCTTGGCGCAGGCATGAACCGCGCCCGCCTCGAACACCAATATCTTGCTCTTCGCCTTGCCCTGGGTGCTTTGCCGCAACGTGGCGTCGTTCGCGGCGATCAGGCTGACCAGCAGGGGCGGAATGGCATCGCTCGGCACTTCCTTCAGCGCCTCGCCCGCCGCGTCCGTCACAGCCACGCCTTCGATATCCTGCCACTCCGTCAGGCCGCCGGGCGCCACGACAGTGTGGATGATGTTGAGCACGACATATTTCTCCATCACCTGCTGCAGATTGCCCGTCATCGCGGGCGCGGCGATCCATTGGAGCAGGACGCGGCCCGCCGTACCGCCCTTGTTGTGCGTGATGGTGGTATAGTCCGCTGCGAGCTGCTGCGGCGTCGGCTTCCAGAGCCGCGCGGAGGCCGGCGCGGCCAGCGCCAGCAAGGCCATCAGCAGACTGGTCACCCGCGCTTTCATGAAGCCCCCCGGCGTTTCGTGGCCGGCGCATCCAGATCGTACCCAGCCGCCGCCGGACGCGATGCTATGCGGGAGCCGCTTTCCCTGTAAAGCGCGCGACGCGAGCGCCAGGGTTACAAGCCTGAGAGGCACGGCGGCGCGCCAGCGCTATTTCCAGTTCAGGCCATAGGCCAGTTGCGGGTCCATGACGAATTGCGGATCGGACGGCAGGTCGGGCTGGCGCTTCTGCTTCACTTCGTCGGCGTTCATCGCCGCCTCGCGGGCGGTGACGCAGTCCTTCACCTTGTCGGCCAGGGCCGGGAAGGCCGAAACCTTGTCGATCTGCCCCAGCACGCAGGTGTCGAAGAAGGTGTACTGATCCTGCTCGCCGCAGCCGAAGCTGGTGCGGTCGGCCCGCGCCGCGGTGAAGACGATGCGGTTCGGCCCTTCCAGCAGCGGCACGAAAATGCCGGAGAAGCAGGCCGAGACGATCACCGCCGTGGGGCGGTCGCCGCAATATTTGTTGACCATGGCGGCGATGGGGGCGGGATCGACAATGCGACCGCCGATGATGATGCCGTCAGGCTCGCCATGACTGGTGAGATAGAGCAGGCAGCCGCCCCGGGCGCGGGCGGTGACATCGGCCAGGCCGCTGACGATAGGCTCCTGCGCCGCGGGCTGCACCGGCTCATAGGGGAAGTTGTCGGCGCTGGCGGAAAATTGCCGGATATTGGCGGGCTGGAAGCCCAGCGCGACGAACTTTTTCGTCAGGTCGCGGCGGGCATTGTCGAACACCATCGAGGCCTCGCCGGAATGGGCCCGCCAGTCGCCCGCCACCACGATGGCAGCCCAGTCGGAGAACAGCTTCGGTTTTGGCGGCGGTGGTGGCGGCGCGGGTTTCAGCAACGGCAGCGCAAACCACCCCGCGCCCGCCAGCGCGAGAAGGACAATGACCGCGATAAGCCCCCGCTTGAAAGTCATTTCCGTGTGAACCCGGCCACCAGCTCAATATGCGACGAGAACAGGAACTGGTCCACCGGGGTCACGGGGCCGGGCGTGAAACCACCCGCCACCAGGATGGCGGCGTCGCGGGCGAAGGTCTGCGCGTCGCAGGAGACATAGGCGACGCGGCGGACCTTGGACGCCGCCAGGGTGCGGACCTGGGCCTGCGCCCCGGCGCGGGGCGGGTCCAGCACCACGGCGTCGAAGCCGTTCAGTTCCAGCGGCGTCAGCGGGCTTTTGAACAGGTCGCGGACCTCGATGGTGACGGGCTTGAGGCCCCGGGCGGTTTTGGCTGCCGCCGCCAGGGCGTCGAGCATGGTTTTTTCGGTTTCCACCGCATGAACTTTGGCCTTCGCCGCCAACGGCAGGGCAAAGGTGCCGAGGCCGGAGAAGAGGTCGAGAACGGTTTTCGCTTTCGCCGTCATCGCCAGCACCTGCGCCTGCAGCGCCGCCTCCCCTGCCCGCGTCGGCTGCAGGAAGGCGTCGGGCGGGAGCTTCACCTGCGCGGGGCCCAGCGTGACGAAGGGCATGGCGGTTTCAAAAATGGTGTCCTTGTTCAGACGCAGGCGGACGATGCCGGTGTCGCCCAGGGCGCGGGAGAGCATGGTGACGAGGTTGGGCGTGAGGTTGCGGCTCCAGCGGAAACCGGCGTCGAAACCATTGTCGCATACGGTGACATGGAGTTCGGCGGCCTCGCCGACACCGAAAATGGGTTCGAGTCTGGCGCGCAACGTGCCCACCAGCGCGAACAGGCCGGGGGTGAGGATATCGCAGTGATGCATATCGACGATGCTGTGCGACTTCGCGGCGTGGAAACCGATATGCAGGCCTTCAGGCAGGCTCTTGATCTTGAACACCGCGCGGCGGCGGGCATGGGGCGGGGTTTCGATAACGGGCGCAACTTCGGCTTTCACGCCGGCCTTGGCCAGCGCGGCCACGACGATCTCGCGCTTGGACGCGACATAGGCGTCATGCGGCACATCCTGCGAAACGCAGCCGCCACAGACGGGGAAATGGCGGCAGACGTCCGTCAGGCGAGTTTGCCCGCGAGATGGACCACTTCCGCGCCACGGCCCAAGGCCGACAGCACCGTGTGCACGATGCCATCGGCGTTCAGGCCGGCGGCGGCGTACATCTTCTCCGGCGTGTCGTGATCCTGGAAGACGTCCGGCAGGGTCAGCGGGCGCACCTTGAGGCCACGATCCAGCAAGCCGTCATGCGCCAGGAAATGCATGACATGGGCGCCAAAGCCGCCCGCCGCGCCTTCCTCGATGGTGAGAAGGACTTCATGTTCCTTGGCCAGGCGGCGGATCAGGGCGGTGTCCAGCGGCTTGGCGAAGCGGGCGTCGGCGATGGTCGGCGAGAGGCCGTAACCGTTCAGACGCTCGGCGGCCAGCAGCACTTCGCTCATGCGGGTGCCGAAACTGAGAATGGCGATGCCTTGGCCTTCCTTGACGATACGGCCCTTGCCGATTTCCAGTGGCACGCCGACATCGGGACGCGCGATGCCGGTGCCTTCGCCGCGCGGATAGCGAATGGCGCTGGGGCGGTCGTCGATGGCGACGGCGGTGGCGACCATGTTAACCAGCTCGGCCTCGTCCGACGGGGCCATGATGACAAAGCCGGGCAACGGCGTCAGATAGGCAATGTCGAACGACCCGGCATGGGTGGCGCCGTCGGCGCCCACCAGGCCGCAACGGTCCATGGCAAAGCGCACCGGCAGCTTCTGGATGGCGACGTCATGCACCACCTGGTCATAGCCGCGCTGCAGGAAGGTGGAATAGATGGCGCAGAAAGGCTTCATGCCTTCGGTCGCCATGCCCGCCGCAAAGGTGACGCCATGCTGTTCGGCGATGCCGACATCGAAGGTGCGGTTAGGGAATTCCTTCTCGAACAGATCGACGCCGGTGCCCGACGGCATGGCGGCCGTGATGGCGACGATGGCCGGATCCTTGCGGGCCTCGGCGATCAGGCTTTCGCCGAAAACCTTCTGGTAGGTCGGTGCCTTGGGCGTGCTTTTCTTCTGCTCGCCGGTCAGGACGGTGAACTTGTTGACGGCATGCCACTTGTCGGCAGCGGCTTCGGCAGGGGCATAGCCATGGCCCTTGCGGGTGACGACGTGGACCAGCACCGGGCCGGTGATGGTGTCGCGCACATTCTCCAGAATGGGCACCAGATGGTCCATGTTGTGACCATCGATGGGGCCGACATAATAGAAACCCATTTCCTCGAACAGGGTGCCGCCCATTGCCATGCCGCGGGCATATTCCTCGCTGCGCTGGGCCATCTTGAACAACCCGCGCGGCAGGATCTTGCGCGCCAACCGCTTGGAGAAGTTGCGGAAGCCGGTGAAGGACCGGGACGTCACCAGCCGCGCCAGATAGGCGCTCATAGCGCCCACCGGCGGAGCGATGGACATGTCGTTGTCGTTGAGAATGACGATCAGCCGGTTCTTGTTGGCGCCGGCATTGTTCATGGCCTCATAGGCCATGCCCGCGCTCATCGAGCCGTCACCGATCACGGCGATGACATTGTTGTCGCGGCCCTGCAGGTCGCGCGCCGCCGCCATGCCGAGGCCGGCGGAGATCGACGTGGAAGAATGCGCCGCGCCGAAAGGATCGTATTCGCTTTCGCTGCGCTTGGTGAAGCCCGACAGGCCGCCGCCGGTGCGCAGGGTGCGCATGCGGCTGCGCCGCCCGGTGAGAATCTTGTGCGGATAGGCCTGGTGGCCGACATCCCAGATGATGCGATCGTCGGGCGTATTGAAAACATAGTGCAGTGCGGTGGTCAGTTCGACCACGCCCAGGCTGGAGCCGAAATGGCCGCCGGTGACGCTGACCGTGTCGATCAGGTCGGTGCGCAGTTCGTCGGCGAACTGGCGCAGCTGCGACTTGTCGAACTTGCGCAGGTCGGACGGCAGGTCGACCTGGTCCAGCAGGGGTGTCTTGGTGTTGGGGATGCTCATGCCTGTGCCTGAAAAACGGTGTTGATGCTGCGGCTCATGCCGCGTCTGCCGGGACGGCGCCTTCGGGACCGGACGCCCCCAATACAATCTTCTCCAGCCGCCCTTCGGCCGCTTTCAGCTTGGCCTCGCAATGGGCCTTCAGCGCCTGGCCGCGTTCGTACAGGGCGATGGAATCCTCAAGGTCGACTTCGCCCTGCTCCAGCCGGGCGACGATGGTTTCCAGTTCGCGCAGCGCCGCCTCGAAGCTGAGGCCGGCGACCTCGGCCGGAAGCGGCTTGGATGGGGCGGTGGCGATGGGCGGCTCCTGATCCCTGAAAGACGAGATTCTTCCGCCGATACTAGTCCCCGGCGGGCGGGCGGAAAGGTTTACCGCCTGCAATTGGCATAGTTTCAGGTGCGCTGCATCATCAAAGTGACACTTGCCGGAAGGCTCTGAAATTTCAGCGGCTATCCAAGCCAGGGGCCCGAAGTTCCACCCCACCACGGGGCAGGTCGGCGGCACTGTGCACCACCTCGCGAACCCCGGGCAGGCCCAGCAGCACCCGGACCTGACCCAGCGTTTCCAGGACAGCATCCGCACCGCTGACCAGGCCGCGCAGGCTGCCCAGGATCGGCCGGTTGCGGGGATAGATCTTGAAATGGGTGTTGGCGGGATCGACCCCGGCCAGCCGGGCTGCCGTGGCCGCGGCGGTCCAGAAACCGCCCAACTCGTCCACGAGGCCCTTGGTCTTGGCGTCGGCGCCGGTCCAGACCCGTCCCCGGGCGGCATCCTGGACCTGGGCCAGGGGCAGCTTGCGGCCCGCCGCGACCTTCTGGGTGAAGTCGGCATAGATAACATCGATTTCATGGTTCACCGCCGCCCATTGCTCGGATGTGTAGGGCTGCAGCGGTGAATCCATCAGGGTGTTCTTGCCCACCGAAACATTCTCGGCGGCCACCCCGGCCAGGGCCAGCGACTTGTCCACCGAAACCTTGCCGGTGAGGACGCCGATGGAGCCGGTGAGCGTGGCGGGCTGGGCAACGATCTTGTCGGCGCTGAGGGAGATGTAATAGCCGCCGGAGGCCGCCACCGATCCCATCGACACCACCACCTTCTTGCCGGCGGCCTGCGCCTTCTTCACCGCATGGAGGATCTGGTCTGAGGCCGAGACCGAACCGCCGGGGGAATCAACCCGCAGCACGATGGCCTTGACCGCCTTGTCCTTGGCCGCCTGGTCGATGGCGGCGGAAAGATCGTCGCTGGCGATGCCCGATGTGGCACCAAACAGGGAATCGTCGGCCTTGCCGTCGCGGATTTCGCCCGACGCCTCGATCAAGGCGATGGGGGCGGAATAATCGGCGGAGCGGCTGCGGATATACTCCTTCATCTCGACACTCTTGGCGCCGGTGCCCGCGCGCGCCAGCGCGGCGGCCGTCACCTCGTCGTCATAGCCGATATGGTCGATCAGGTGCGCCGCCAGCGCGTCTTCGGCCAGCTGCGGGCTGGCATCCAGGCTGGCGCGCACGGCCGCGGCATCAAGATGGCGCGACGCGGCGATGGCCGAGACGCCGGAATCGTAGGTGGACTGGGCGATGCGGGTCAGCTGCTCGCGGTCGGGCGCCGTCATGCCCTTTTCCATGTACATGTCGGCGGCACTTTTATATTCGGCGCGCTTGGCCATTTGCGGCGCGGCCTGCAGCTTGTCGAACAGGCCGCGCAGGAAGATTTCGCCGATGGCCGTGCCGGACGGCGCGAAATGGCCCTTGGGCGGCATCCAGATGGCGTCGGCGGCGCTGGCGGCGACATAGTCGCCCAGCCCCGCGCCATTGAACCCCGCGGCATGCACGAACACGAACTTGCCGGCGCGGCGCAGGGCGGCCAGCGCGGGCGCGATCTCCTCGGCCTGTGCCAGCGACACGGCGCCGTCGCCCAGCCGCACCGTTACGCCCTTGACGCGGGCATCGCGGCGGGCGGAGTCAAGCGCCAGCACCAGATTCATCACCGTCACCGGCTGGGGCACCAGAAGACTGCCTTCGCCACCGCTGGAATCGGCCATCGTGTCGCGCAAATCCAGCGCCAGCACCATGTTGCGGGACAGTCCGTCGCCGAAGGCCAGCATGATGGCGAACAGCACCACCACCAGGATGACGATCTGGACGACGAAACGGGCGATGCCGTTGAGCGCCGCGGCCAGGATGCGGCCAGACCAGTTCAATACGGACGTCATTTCTTACCCCTCCGCCCTTCGATGTGTCTGGCACACGAATGAGAGGCGGCCCTAAAGTGGAAAACAGGCCAAGCTCTTAACATGAAAAACCCGGCGGCACAGCGCCGCCGGGTTTTCAAGCTTTACCGTGATTTAACCCCGGGACGCCTTGCCGGCGTCACGGATGGCATCCTTGGCGCCGCCGACGGCGTTCTGCACCTTGCCGGCCAGCTTGTCGGCCGCGCCCTCAGCCTGCAGCTTGGTGTCGCCGGTAATCTTGCCGGCGGCCTGCTTGATGGCGCCCTTGGCCTGATTGGCCGAGCCTTCGATACGGTCCTTGTCCATGAAAATCTCCTTGGGGATGGCGGATTGGACCAAGAGAACGGGTTGGAGCGGCCATAGGTTCCCCCATCCCCAACAAGTCCGGCGCGCGTATTTTTTTTGACCCAAAGCGAACCGACAGGCAGAAAACGCGCGTATAATGGCCGTCCCGGATGGAGACCGACATGCACCGACGCCAGCTTCTGCAGGGCCTGCTCATGGCCAGCGCCACCGCCGCGCTGGGCGCGCCCGCCTTCGGCTACGAGGTGACCAGGAGCGACGCGGAATGGAAAAAACTGCTGTCACCCCAGGCCTATGATGTGCTGCGCCATGCCGGCACCGAATATCCCGGCACCAGCCCGCTGCTGAACGAGCACCGCAAGGGCATCTTCTCCTGCGCCGGCTGCGGCCTCGATCTCTATTCCTCCGACACCAAGTTCGAAAGCGGCACCGGCTGGCCCAGCTTCTGGAAACCGCTGCCAAATGCGGTGATCACCAACAGCGACCGCACGCTGGGCATGGACCGCACCGAAGTGCTGTGCCGCCGCTGCGGCGGCCATCTCGGCCATGTCTTTGAGGACGGGCCCAAGCCGACAGGGCTGCGCTACTGCATGAACGGCGTCGCCATGAAGTTCCGCCCGGCCTGACCGCACAATCCGAACAAAAAAGCCCGCGCATGGGTGCGCGGGCTTTTTGCGTTCATGGGACGGCGTGCTGCATCTCCAGCCAGCGCCAGTGCGCCTCCCACACCTGTTCGATGTGGCGGTTGACGGCAAGACCAAACAGACAGGCCGTCAGCGTCAACGCGGCAAAGACAACATAGACGATCACGCGCACCCGCACCCGGTGGCGCTTGCGGCCACCGACGCGCCGAGCGAAGACAGGACCCCTCCCCCTGGCCATGTCAGAGACTGTGAGAGATGCCGACGAACAGGCCGCGGCGCGCGCCGAATTGCGGCGCGCCGACGCCAACGCCGGTGCCATCGCGGATCTGGTACTTCTCGTCTCCGACATTGATGACGTCGAAGCGAACGGTGAACCCCTTGAGGCCCCCTTCCGTGAATTTGTGCGAGGCGCCCAGATTGACGGTGAAGTAGCCGGGGACACTGTCGCCGTTCGGCGTGGCGCCGTCCCGCCTCAGGCCCGAGCCATAAAGGAAGTTCAGCGACAGGTTGGTGCCGGACCAGTTGTAGGCCGCGCCGCCGGAC
>Ga0316232_1003548_pt1 | contig 14281 bp, 12 predicted proteins | sample TBHtaG_FD_206006 | JGI IMG/M metagenome (GOLD analysis project Ga0316232, IMG submission 206006) | Freshwater microbial communities from Trout Bog Lake, Wisconsin, USA - TBH18025_13 | ecosystem: Environmental > Aquatic > Freshwater > Lake > Hypolimnion/Profundal zone | place: USA: Wisconsin... | reverse complement strand
TGCCACCTATGATACCTTTGGGCGGGGATGGTCTAAACGCGTTTCTGAGGTTGAAACAGCGGCATTTAACATGGTTGGATAGTCATGGATTACAACACTTTTGTGCAACAAATTGCTACGATGGCGGTGGTTCCGGTAGCGGACGCCAACTATCAGATTATTCTGCCACAGATGATTTCGTATGCCGAACTGCGGATGCAGCGCGACATCGACTTTCTGTCAACCCAAATTAGCACGACCGCATACTCGTTCACGGCAAACAACAACACGCTGACGATCCCGCAGTCGCAGTTTGTCACGACTGAAACATTGGAAGTGATCAATGGCTCTGGCGCGTCTTCGCCTCTGTTGCCGGTCACGAAGGAATTCCTGCAGAACGTGTACGGCAGTGGCTCAACCGCCGGTCTTCCTGTGTACTACGCTGAATATGGCGGCGATGCGGCCACAACTGGCTTTACATCGCAACTTATAACCGTTGGCCCTATTCCTGATTCGTCATATCAGGTGCGCCTGACGGGAACCGTTCGGTCGGCCCCATTGTCGAGCATGAATACGCAGACTTATATCTCAACTAATTTACCGGACATGATGATCATGGCATCCATGATTTACATCTCGGCGTATCAGCGCAATTTTGGTCGCCAATCAGATGATCCGCAAATGGCTCAAAGCTACGAGAACCAATATCAAGCCCTTCTACGGTCAGCGGTGATTGAAGAAAACCGCAAGAAGTACGAGGCTTCGGCTTGGTCATCCTACTCCCCTGCGCCTGCCGCAACGCCGATTAGGGTATAATACATGCCTCATAATACGATTAAGCTTACGCCGGGCGTTGAAACCAATACCACATTGGCATTGAACGAGGCTGCTTATTCGTCTTCGGCCCTGATCCGGTTTCTTCCAGAGCGCAACGGCTACGGTCTGGCGCAAAAGCTTGGCGGCTGGATGGCCTATTACGCATCATCAATCGGTTCAAAAATACGCGCTCTCAAAGGTTGGGCAGATCTTAACGCAACGAACCATCTTGGTATTGGCGCTGAATCCTCATTAAGCGTTTTAACAGGCAATAAACTTGTCGATATTACGCCTCAAACATCTGTAACCAATACCGCACCCGTTTTTGCCACTACATCGGGTTCAAATGTAGTAACCATAACAGATAGCAATATCACAGCTTCTGTTTTGGATTACGTTACATATGTTACGCCCGTAACCGTTGGTGGTTTGGTCCTCAATGGTCCTTACGAAATCCAATCGGGTGCGGGTACGCAATATTCAATTTACGCATCGTCTAACGCAACAGCAACCGCCAATACGTCAACCAACACCGTTGGCGGTTCATTTGTTGTAGGCAATACCTATGAGATTGTTTCGGTAGGTTCAACGAGCTTTACGTCGATCGGCGCTGCGGCCGATACGGTCGGTGTTATTTTTACGGCCACTGGCGTAGGTTCTGGTACGGGTACGGCACGTCTTGTTGCTGAATATGCTTTTGCCACGACCAGCGGTTCATCTATCGTCACTGCGTATTTTGATAACCACGGGTTTAACGTAGGTGATTCTTTTTATGTTGGCGTATCAACAACAGTCGACGGCGTCCCGCTTTTCGGACTTTATACCGTTCAGAGTGTTTTAACGACTAGCTCGTTTACGTTCGCGGCTGCAAATAGCGCGACGTCTACTGTTGGTCCAACTACGGCTACCGTCATTAATAGCGGGTTGGTGCAATCCACGTTTTACGTTGCCATCGGCCCTCAACCTTTAGGCACGGGCTTTGGTGTTGGCGGTTTTGGTGTGGGTGGATTTGGTGTAGGCACAACGCAGCCAACCGTCCCCGGTACTGCAATTACGGCCACTGATTGGACGCTTGACAACTTTGGCCAAGACCTCATTGCCTGTCCCGCAGGTGGGGCTGTCTATTACTGGCAGCCCGGCGGACAGTTGCAAAATGCGCAGATCGTCGGCGGCAATGGCCCATTGGTAAACAGCGGCATCTTTGTCGCCATGCCAGAGCGCCAAATCATTGCATATGGCTCGTCGTTTACACTTGCGCCTGACCCCCTCCTTATCCGCTGGTCAGACATCGACGACTTCACCCAGTGGAATGCCACGCCCACCAATCAGGCTGGTTCGTACCGCATCCCTACCGGTTCCAAGATTTACGCCGCCGTTCAGGGTCCGCAGCAGGGCTTGATCTGGACCGATCTTGATCTATGGGCAATGCAATATGTTGGCCTTCCATTTGTATATGGTTTCAACAAAGTTGCATCTAACTGCGGTGCAATTTCAAGACACTGCGTCGGCCAATTAAATGGCGTCGTTTATTGGATGTCGCAAAAGCAATTTTTCATGTCCGGCGGCACTGGTGCGCAAAGCATTCCCTGCCCTATTTGGGACGTCGTCTTCCAAAACATCAACACCTCGTACCTTTACAAGGTTGCCTGCGGTGTTAACTCGCAGTTCAATGAAGTAACTTGGTACTATCCATCGGCAAGTTCGACGGAGAATGACTCCTATGTTAAGTACAATACGGTTCTCCAACAGTGGGATTATGGCTCTCTTGGTCGTACTGCTTGGATTGATCAATCTGTGCTTGGGCCTCCCATTGGTGCTGGGTCTGATAATTACCTATATAAGCACGAGGTAGGCAATGATGCTGCATATAATGGCATTAATGGCCAAGCTATGCTATCTTCGTTTCAAACTGGCTTCTTCCAGCTCAACGATGCCGATGATCTGATCTTCATTGATCAAATTTGGCCGGACATGAAGTGGGGTACATACAGCGGTTCGCAGAACGCCACGGTGCAGATTACATTCTACGTGACCAACTACCCCGGTGATGCGGTGACAGCCTATGGCCCCTACAATATGACGCAGGCAACGGAATATATCTCCGTCCGCATCCGTGCCCGTCTGATGTCCATTGGTGTGTCTTCCAGAGACGTGGGCACCTTCTGGCGTCTGGGCGCTATCAGGTATCGGTTCCAACCGGATGGGAAATTCTAATGGTGACGTCCAAAGTCCCCATGCATTTGATTAGATGCTTTTTTGTAAGCCTCATGGGCTTCTTCAGGCGTGTCAAAATGGCATCCAAGGTTTTTACTTTTTCCCTCAACCTTAATCCATGCCCCCCATTTTCCACTAGATTTGATCTTGGAAACACCTTTGTATCCAGATGTATTAGATTTTGGAATTTTTCGATTTGCTCCATTTTGAACATGGTCGCATTCTCTCAAATTATTGGCACAATTATTTGCGGGATTTCCATCAATATGATCAATCAACTTTTGTGGCCAACTTCCGGTTATGAAAAGCCAAGCCAATCTTTGAGCATTATAAAGTCGATAATCAATACTAATTCGAACATACCCATTAGTGTTGACACAACCAGCGGCCATGCCTTGTTGTCGGCGGCCCCTTCGATTTATTTTCCATGTAAAGTTTCCAGTTTCTGGGTTATAATCCAGAAGTTCAAAAACGCGGCACGTTGTGATTTCATTTTCCATAATATTATCATGTCATCTCAGATGACATTAGTCAAGTAGGAGGTTGCCATCGCATCCTTAGACGATATCCTGACGACCCAGAAGAACGGCGTTCAAGGCATCAATGCCCTGAATCACACGACGCAGAATATCGCAGGTACTATCAACACCTACGAGATAAGCGCCGCGACGTACTTTGCCACGCCGATTGGCTGGGTTGCTAAGGTCAGCGTTATCGTGGCCGGTTCCACAACAGGCACCATCTATGACGCTTTGTCCGTGGCAACGGCGGTCACTGGATCCCGCTTGGCAATCATTCCCAATACTGTCGGCATCTACACCATCAATATGCCTGTCAATAAAGGCATCGTCATCACCCCCGGAACCGGCATGATTGTCGCCGTGTCGTATAGTTGAGGTTGTTATGCCACTAGCACACGGTAAATCACAAAAAACAATCAGCCACAACATCGGCGAAATGATCAGCGCTGGGCACCCGCAGGATCAGGCCGTTGCCGCTGCGCTGAATACCGCCCGGCATTCAAAGGCCGAGGGTGGCATCAATCAGACAACCGGAAACATGCCTGTAATGGGCAATACGCAGCCGATGCATCAAATGCATGCTGGTCCGATCCATAGCCCTGTAGCAGGCCGTACTGACCATTTACCGATGAATGTGAAGTCTGGCTCGTATGTCATCCCCGCCGATATCATTTCGGCGATGGGCGAGGGCAATACAATGGCTGGCTTTAAGATCGCCAAGCACATGTTCTCGTCAAAGCCATATTTCCAAGAAAAAGGCCCATATGGTAGCGGTAATATGCCATATGGCGGTGGGGCAACGCCATACGGTGCAAAACTGGCAAGCGGCGGCACTGCACCCGTCGAGATCGTTGCGGCTGGTGGTGAATATGTTATCACACCGGAAGAGGTTTATGAGATCGGTAAGGGCGATATGGATAGGGGCCATGAAGCACTTGATCACTTCGTGACCGGATATCGTAAGAAAACAATTGATACATTGAAAAAACTCCCCGGACCTAAGAGGGACTAAATGGAACTGAAAATTCGCCTTGGAACACCAGCCGACGAAGATGCAATGCTCAAGCTGGCCTTATCAGCTTGGGAAGAAAACGGCATCAAAGATGTAAATCCGATCAAAATGTTGGCCATGATTAAGCCGGCTCTTTATCTTTGGCAGGGTTTAGTTGGCATTATTGGTGAACCCGGTCAACGGATTGAAGGTGCAGTACTTTTACGAATGACGCAGATGTGGTATTCTGACAATTGGATGCTTGAGGAGAAGGCAATTTTTGTCGATCCAGAGTTCCGAAGTGCAAAAGGCGGAAGGGCGCGTCGTCTTTGTGACTTCTCCAAAAAAGTTGCTGATGAATTGAATGTTCCGCTGATTATTGGCGTTCTTTCAAATCATCGTACCGAAGCTAAGGTGAAGTTATACGAGCGTTCTTTCGGTCCTCCGGCGGGAGCTTTCTTCTTATACAATGTCCAAACTGGACACACGGAGCATTAAAATGGGCGGCAAAACCGGAACCACGACTTCGAGCGTACAAATTCCACCAGAGGTCTTGGCTCGGTACAATGCCGTCAACGCTCAGGCTCAGAAAACTGCTGCCACTCCTTTTCAGCAATATAGCACCGATCCTAATGCTTTCGTTGCCCCTCTTAACGAGCAGCAGCAGGCTGGTATTAACAATATCAACCAACAGGCTAATGCGGCTCAGCCGGGCTACCAAGCAGGCATGAATACAACTGGATCTGCTATAAACCAAATCAATGCAGGTCAAAATGTAGCTCAGCCTTATTTCGGTGGTGCTCAAACAATTGCAGCGGGTGCTATTCCACAATACCAGCAAGCTGCTGGATTAGCTGGCGCAGCAATGACACCTCTGCAACAAGCCACCTATGCCGCTCAACCGGGATACCAAGCTGCTCAGGCAGGCACTATGGCTGCAGGTGCGGGAACAGGACAAACTATTGGCCAACTTGGCAATATTTCGCAAGGTTATAATGCTCCTAATTATCAGGCTGGTGTAGCTGGATATATGAATCCATTTTTGCAAAATGCGATGGGTTCTACCGCTGCTATGATGCAAAACCAAAATCAACAGCAACAAAACCAGTTGCAAGGAAATGCGATTAGTTCAGGCGCATTTGGTGGGGATAGAGGTAATATTGCCCAAGCCGCCCTTATGGGCCAGCAAAACCTTGCTATGGGTCAAACGCTTGGTCAGATGGCTAATACTGGTTATCAATCAGCAGCACAAAACTATATGTCTGGTCTTGGAGCACAAGCAGGTATTGCTGGTCAACAAGGTGCTATGTATGGACAGATGGGCAACCTTGCTAATCAATATGGACAACTTGGTGGGCAAGCACAACAGGCTCTTATTAATGCAGGTCAAGCCCAACAGGCGGGTGCTGCTAATATTGCAAATATTGCAGGTCAAGGCATGAATGCAGCTGGTCAGTATGGTGCTTTGGGCACGGCTGCACAAAATGCTGCATTGCAGGGTGTTCCATTATCATTAGCCGCTGGTGCCCAACAGGGAGCACTTGGAGCCGGAGCTCAAACTGCCGGTCTTCAAGGAGCTCAGGCACAGGTTGGCGCGGGTACGTTGGGCCAGCAAACGACGCAGGCCGGACTGTCGGCTCTGTACAATCAGTTCCAGCAGCAGCAGGCCTATCCATTCCAAGTATCGCAGTTCCTCGCGAACATCGCGGAAGGCACCGGCGCTCTGTCTGGTTCGACCACAACCACGACGGGACCGCAGTCATGGTTCTCCGATGCGCGGCTTAAGGAAGACATCAAGCAGGTTGGTACGGCCAAGAACGGCCTGCCAATCTACAACTTCAAGTACAAGGGCGACCCAACCGAGCAGACGCATATCGGCTACATGGCGCAGGACGTTGAAAAGGTTCATCCAGAGGCAGTTGGCGAATCGAATGGCTTTAAGACCGTTAATTATGAACAAGCTTCGAAGCCGGTGCATCGGGCATCGGGCGGTGCCGCAAATTCTGAAGGTGGCGTCGTAGCCCCGCAGCATGCCGCAGAAGGTTATTTTAACGGCGGCGATGTCGTATCGCCGTATGATCTATCGGCTATTCTGGCTGCGCAGAAAGAATCGTATGCGCCGTTCCAGCAAGGCGGCATTTACGGCGGCCAATCTGGCGGAACGCCGGGCGGTAAAAGCTATGTCCCTTCGGCCTCCCTTGCTGTTCCGCATCTTGGCGTTGCTAACCCTGCTCGTGCGCAGCAGGGCGACACGCTTATGGGTGACTTGCAGCAGGCCACAAGCGGTGCTGACACGGTCAAGAAGGCCTATGGATACGGTCAAGATATTATTGGCCATCCTGCTACTGCTGCCAAGGCGGCTATTCCAGCCAGTGGCGACACCGCTGCACAGGCCGCAGTTGCTGCTCAACCTTCGACTGGGGCATATGGGGTTATTGATTGGTTAAAGAGCCTTAGCCAGCCTCAGGCATCCGCCCGTGGCGGTGTAATTGGTTATGCAGACGGCGGCAGTGTCGATCCGTACCAGACCGATGATCCGATGTCGCAGGTAGTTTCGGATACCGAAAAAGACAAAGGCCAGCATGGCCTTATGACGGCTCAAAATCCTACTGGGCAGTCGTCGAGCACCTTGGGCGACATCAGCAAGATTGCGGCTATTCCCGGCGAGATTTCTGGCCTTGGTACAATGGCTTCTGCTGTTGGTTCTGGCGTCGGGGCAGCGGCAAGTGGCATCGGCAGCTTCCTTTCCTCGCTTGGTCCTTTTGCCCTTGCGCTTAAGGACGGTGGCGTTGTGCCTCGTGAGCATCATGCAACTCTTGGTACTGTTGGGGGTACTCCAGACGATACGACAGCGCCAGACGCAACGACAATTCCAGATGATTATGCCCTTAATGCCTCTAAAGAACTTTTACGTCAACGCGAAGGCCTCTTAACGAATGCAAAGTACGACGTTAATGCATATCGCACTGGTTATGGGTCTGATACTGTCACTCAGCCAGACGGCACTGTCGTGCCTGTAAAGGCAGACACATCTATTACAAAGGACGATGCTGAACGCGATCTGGCCCGACGCACCGGCATTACCCAGCAGGATATCCAATCCAAGATTGGTGCGGATACTTGGGGCAAACTTACGCCCGACGCGCGTGTGGCATTAACTTCAACTGCATATAATTATGGTTCACTTCCAGACGCAGTAGTTGCGGCAACGAAGTCTGGTAATGCATCTGACATTGCAACGGCCATCAACAATCTTGGCGGCGAAAACGAGGGCGTGAATGCCGTTCGTCGGTCGAAGGAAGCATCCCTTATCGATCCGCAGGGCAAATATGACCCAATGGCACCGCAGCCAAAGCAGGCTCTTACTGCTCCCGGCAGCAATGCTGCCGCCGCTCCGACAAGTATCGGCGATTGGATTTCGAAGAAGGCACAAGACCCAGATGTCTTGCTGTCCGTTCTCGCAGGCCTTGGTTCGATGGCCGGTTCAAACAGCCGCTATCTCGGTGCTGCGATCTTGCAGGGCATTGGCGGCGGCGCTGAAATGTATAAGGGTCTGCAGCAGCAGGGCATCGAGCGTCAGCGCGTAGGCATCGAAGGCCTTAAGGCAAATGCTGACGTGCAAGCGAAAAACCTTGAAGTTCTTAAGTATTATCAAGGGAATTTCACTCCGGCGCTTAATGCAACGGGTCAAAAAATCTATCGCAATAAGCTCACCGGCGAAGAAGTTTCCCCTGAACAATACAATGCCATCATGAGTGGCGTTGCGGGGCAGGTAACCAGCGGCGGCGGTGTAGGCGGCGCTTCATCGGTTGCGCTCGGCGCTCCTCCTGCTGGTGGCGTGGTGCCTCCTGCGGCTACGCCTACACCGCCGCCTGCTGGCACAGCCACGCAAGCTCCTGCTGCTACCACAGCCTCGCAACCACCGCCAATGGCTATCAGTGATTCTGACATCGCTGCGCATCAAACGGATTATAATTGGCTGATGCAAAACGCGCAGAAACTTCGTAATCAGGCCCAGACCTTTGTTGGCGTTAACAAAGATCAACAAGATCTTCTGGAAAACCGCGCAAACGACATGCAGAAACGCGCTGGCGAACTGATGAACACGCCGCAAGCTACCCCGCTTGGATCGCAGTATGTCATCCGTCCGGGTTATAACTATCCAAAGGATACGCCACCAGCGCCGATTGACGAAACTACGCCACGGGGGCAGCTCGATCCAAATACCGGCAAAATTATTTCGGCACCGCCGAAATCCCGTGATATTGGGTTTCACTCGACGGGTGGGTTCTATCCAGACACGTATCCACCAAACGCTCTACCTATCGAGAATGGCGATGCTCGTGTAATGGCTCAAAAGGCTGCACAGGCCGGTACTCAACAGGACTTTGAAACAGCAGCGCAAGGAACCCAGACTGGTATTTCTTCGATCATCAAGTTTGCGACGGCAGCGCAGCAACTTGAATCGAAGGGCCTGAACATGACCAAGGCGGAATACTCAAATATGCTCCGTGGTCTTGGCCTTGGATCGGCGGCTGATATGGTGGAAAACCAGCAGGATGATGCTGCCGCTTACACGGCAACAAAGGCCGCACTGGATAGTGCCATTTCAACTTCTAATGCAGCATTCTCGAAGCCCACACAGTCTGAGTTTGGCACAATTGCTGAAAAGGGTTCGCCCAACATTGACGCGCCCGTTGACACGTCCCACAGCCTTGCGCAAACGCGTCTTGCCGGGTTCTTGTGGCAGCAGCAACTCTATCACGACTGGAAGCAGGATCAGCAGACGCAGGGCGTTTCAAACTTTGGCTCATATCTCGACCGTTGGAAGGCGCTGCATCCATCATCCATGTTTGAAGATTCCGCTGATCGCCTCTTGGGTAATTTCAAGGGGCAGGATTTGCCAAATAATAATAGGTTTGCCGAAGGCGTTACCTATGTTGTTCCAGACAAAGCCTCTAATAACCCATCTAGCGAGGCTATTCGTCAATATGCGATTGATCAAGGCTTGAAGCCGGGTGATATTTTTACCGTTAATGGCGTAAAACATAACCAGGACGGTTCTGGGTCTTTCTTTAAGATCAAAAAAATTGATCCGAAGGATGCATACCGCACTCATCTTTCCGCCCCCGGCCTGCAATACGGAAACTAATCATGCCATATTTTAGCGCAACCGGTGAAACTCCATCCGAAACTCCCTTCACTCAAAAGAGTGAACTTGATTCGTCCTCTGCGCCATTTTTTTCAAGCAATCCTCCGCCTGCTGAACCTGAATACACCACGACAGAAGTGCCGGACATTGATCCGGCCAGCGGATCAGCGATTGGCTCAACCACGACCGTTAAAACGCCGGTCCCGAAGAAGTATGAGGATTACCCAACCATTGCGGAAATGCCGCTGAAGGCAAGCTCCCCAATGGGAACCCTTAAGATGATGGCAGGCCTTCCGTTTGCCGAATCGGATGAGGCAACGAAAAACATCATTGCGGCCAACATGCCAAATGCCAAATTTCGCAATGATCGGTATGGTAATCCTTTGGTTGAAACACCGGACGGCACGTACCACATCAATCGACCAGACAAAGCCAATGCGCAGATGTTTTCAAATCTCGTTGGCCGCGCTGCTGTAGGCATTCCTGCCACTGCGGCTGCTGAATTTGTGGCTCCTGCCGCTGTTGCCTCTATTCCAGCCGTTATGGCTGCGCAGGGGGTTGCCGGAGCTGTCAATTCCGCTGGAGGCAATTTTATTTCCAATTGGGCTGGTGCTAAACAACAACTAAGCCCAAGCCAAGTGGGAATAGATGCTGCTATCAGCGGCCTCACTGCCGGTACCGTTAAAGGGTTATTCCCGTCCCCTACACCAGAAGTATTTGCTGGTACGCCTTCGGCCTCACAAAAGGTATTTACCAGCGCTGCTCCAGAAATGGGCATCAAGCCGGGCATGAGCACGGCAGGCGCAAACCCGCAAGACATGCTTTTGCATGATCCTAACTTCACGGGTGCCGCAATCCGTATCATGCAGACACAGCCAAACTCTGAGGCTGCCGATGTCATTGAGCAAAGCTTGAATACGCATGCGTCTCAGTCTGGGGCGCGTGTCAAAGCCGATCTTGATGCGAATTTTGGCCCTCTGTCGCAAAATGATGTTGCTGTCGATCAAGGTCTTCAGCAGGCAAAAAAACTTCTCGGTCCACAGCTTGAAGACATTTTACAGAAATCAGGTCCGGTTGATTCGTCCGGCGTGGTCGCGCAGATCGATTCCCTTCTCCAAAAGGCACCACCGAATTCCCCACTTGAACGCGCATTAAATTCAACCCGCAAGATGCTGGTGGAAGATAATGGTCAGCCATTTATCGCAGGGACGCGCTCCGAGACCCCTACAAAGGGCGGCATTTACACGACAAGCCCACCGCAGGAATACAAGCCTCCTACCTATGTCTCTGACCCAACAAAGCTGAATGAAGTGAAGAAGGCGCTTGACCGCATGGTCAACGTCGGCGACCCGGAGGCTGGCATTAATGCTGGCAGCATTTCATCCAGCGATCATGCAATCTCCACCGTCCGCAAATCTTTGAATAATACCTTATTCAATCAAGTAGACGGGTACGGAGATTTGATGGGAAAATATTCAAATATCTTCGACATGCTTGACGCCAATGAAATGGGTGCAAATATGCTTGCGGGTGGCAAGAATGCCTTGCGCCCTGAGCAGGTTCAAGCCATGCTTCAGCACCCAGACGCAAATGTCTCATCGGCCTTTAGAACTGGCGCACGGGCATCTGTCGAGAACAAGCTGCAAAGCACCCCAAATGACATTGCTGCACTTAGCAAGATGACAACAGACCCACAAAGCGGTTTGCCTGATTTTACGAGACAGAACCTTGAACTTCTGCATGGTCCAGATGCAGTCAATGCTATTCAAAATACCGCGCAACGCGAAGCTGCATACGCAAGCACCGCCAAGCAAATTCTTGCCGCTAGACAGGCTGGCAGAAGCAGCATTGGTGCAAAAATGATTGATCAGGAACAGCTTCCATTTTTCGAGCCTGATCCGCGTACAAATGCCTTTGGCCTTGCGTTGTCTGCTGGTGTAAAGGCTGCCAACAAGGTTGGCCCAGCACTGCTTGGGAGAACTGGTCCGGAGTTCAGCGAAGGCATTGGAAATATCCTCACATCCCCTCGTGAGGCAGCAACAAAGGCTCTTCTTGATGCAAGCACTAAAGGCCTATCTCCATCAAGTGTTGGGGCGCAGATGATGCTTGCAAACCCAAGCCAGACGGTTGAAGACCGCAACAGAGCGACTGGCGGTCGCGCACAGCGGCAGTCTGGAGGCCGCGCACCGAGTGTCGCGAAAGCCAAGGCTGACCAGTTGATTGCCATGGTGGATCGTATTAAGAAGGACGAGGGCGAGGGCACAAAGCCCTTGCTCAACGTGGATGACACAACCATCGCCAAGGCGCTGGAAATCGCAAACAGGGGTATCTAATGGACAATTTAGAAGTAGAACTGAAGCTCACCGTGGCGCACGTCAATGCCATCCTAAAGCACCTTGCGAAGGGTGCCTATGAAGAGGTGGCCGATCTGGTTGCCCTGCTTCATTCGCAGGCTAAACCGCAGGTCGAGGCCGCATCGGCCCCACCGCCCGCCGAGCCAGCAGCTGAATAAAAGAAAAGCCCGGATCAAACCGGGCTTTTTTTATGCGACGAAATTATCGTATGCCAGTTCTCGTATGATGTAAGTTTCTTCCTTTTTGGAATATCTCGCCACAAAGAACGCATCGAAATTATCACACAGGAACATGACCATCAGGGCAAAAATCATGCTGTCGCCATAGTATGCGATGATGTCAAACTCAGGATTGAAATCAGCCATCCGCTCGGCGATCTTGTGCTCAAATCGGTGGATGTTTTCAGGCCCGACGAGGTTGTCAAACATTGGCAAATCGCTGACGTACACGATGTTTTCTGCAAGATTAGCCAGTTCTTGGGGGTCAAACCGGAAGCTTGGGTTCGGAACGAACACTCTCTTGTACATCTATGAAATCCTGTTCTTCAATTCTGAAATTCCAAAGCGGCATCTCTGATCTGAGTTCAATCAGCATTCTGTCCGCTTCTTCTTTTTCCATATCGCTGTCGATAATGATAGAGGGTTGAGGCGTGAAGCCACGTCTCTCCCCTTTAATGCAATACCACGTCATTGAGGTAAAGGCCCAACATATTTGACGTAGGCTGCTCGCCAGTCCGATGCGATATCATGCTGGACGGCTGCCAGATCGGCCTTGTGGCTGCACACAAGGGCATGCAGCTTGTTTTCCAACACATCCTTCACATGGGCGTTCAAAGGCTTTGTATTGTATGCCTCAGGCCACAAGTTGTGGATGTCGTTGGATCCGCCAAGCTCCAAGCTGATCAGGTGGTCGATCTCAAACTGATCGGCCTTCGAATCAACGTTGTATTCTTTGAACACGGCATTCTTGGTGGCTTGCGTCACATTGCGGACGCCCGGCTGCGAAGTGTAACCGGGGACGCATATCACGTCCAAAGTTTTAGCCGGATCCACAACGCCGGGGGTCAATGCAGGGTTTGGAACCTGCGGAAGGTCTTGAGCCATGACAATCGATGTCATGGCCACCAGTGCGATCAAGGTTTTCATTTCTGGGTTGCTCCTGCAACGAGGTGTTCGAGGGCGTCCATCATGCCGGGCGTGACGACAATCGGCAAGCCGTGGTTTTCAAGACCCTTGCCAAGGCCAGCCTGCACCTTCAACTGAGCAACCTGCTGGAGGATCGGGATCGCCGATGCAAGCTTCTCAGCCTCATACTTTTGGTTAACGGCATACTGCACGTCAGGGTCGAAGCTGAAGGTGTCTGCCCAGCCGATGAAATTCAACGTGATGCCGACGGCGCTGAAATAATCCTTGGTGTTTTTTTCTACAGAAACCATTTCCGCAACCATGTCGGCATTGGCTTCATCAAACGTGCGCTTGCCAATTTCATTGCAGACAAGCGTCTGAACCTTCTTGCGACCGACATCGTCCATGACCTCTTGCAGCGAGCGGCCATAATAAACCGACGTGAAGATGACCACAGGATCCGTGGGAAGCCCCTTGGGCGGCGTCACGCCGAAGTTGTACAGAAACTTCGCTGCATTGTCCTCGCTGACGCTGGTGCCGATGCTAACGCCAACACGGATGTTCAAGCCTTCCTTCGACTGGCAGGGGAATGATTCATCCTTGGAGCTGGTTCCACGGGATGCATCCTTAACCCATTCGCGGCTGTATGGGGTGCGGTCTACAATGTAAAGGCGTCCAGTAGGGACGTAAAAATCCCAACCAAGAAATCCACCAGAATTTCCCAATTTCGCGTGGGGGATGATGAAGCGCTTTGCTGCGATTTTTCGTTCGGCATAATAAGCCTCGCTCTCGAATTGTTTCTGATCATCCTTATTGGCACCGGCGTCCGGCACCCAGAAGGCCGACTGGTTTGGCAGGATGGTATAAGCCTCGGTCTTGTCGGTCGTATCGGCATAGGCCCACACAGGGCTGCTATGTGCCACGAGGAAGACCACAGAGAGGGCCATCAGGGCTTTCACTGCCTTAACAGCAACATCTGCCCAGATATAAATCATAGAGGCTCCCAGAGCGAGCGCTGCCAATGTATGCACAAAGCCAAAGCCATTGAACGCTGACATCGCGATCAGATAGGCCGCGTTTGAATTGTCAAACTGATCACCGGCAACATCTCCGGTGATAAGGGTTTCAAT
>Ga0316232_1003537_pt1 | contig 14316 bp, 10 predicted proteins | sample TBHtaG_FD_206006 | JGI IMG/M metagenome (GOLD analysis project Ga0316232, IMG submission 206006) | Freshwater microbial communities from Trout Bog Lake, Wisconsin, USA - TBH18025_13 | ecosystem: Environmental > Aquatic > Freshwater > Lake > Hypolimnion/Profundal zone | place: USA: Wisconsin... | reverse complement strand
GCGGCCTTCGTCATTCCATATCGGCGCAGTCTATCCCCCCGCAATCGACGGTATCAGCATCACCTCGTCACCCTCTTGGAACGCGTACCCCTCTCCGCCGAGGAACCGTATGTCCTCGTCGTTCACATACACGTTGATGAACTTCCGCAGCTTCCCGTCCTCGCCCTTGATGTTCGCGCCCAGCGCGGGAAACGTCTTCTCGATGTCCGCCACCAGCCCCTCAAGGTTCTTGGCGTCGGTCGTCATCAGCTTTTTGCCTCCGGTGTGCTTGGCAAACGCGGTCGGCAGAATCACATTAATCGGCATTCGTCACTTCCTTCTGTTGTTCGAGTTCGTTCAAATACGCTGCAAACTCCGCCAGCCGAGGCTTCACCGCCCGCAGCCGCTCAAACCGACCGTGCAGCGCGTCCGTCGTCTTCAGCCCGTTCCCGGTGATGCACACCACCGTCGTCTCGCCGGCCTTGATGCGGCCCTGCTCCACCAGCTTCTGCGTCACGCTGGTCGTCACGCCCCCGGCCGTCTCCGTGAAAATCCCCTCCGTCTCCGCCAGCAAGTGGATTCCATCCACCACCTGCTCGTCCGTCACGTCCTCGGCCCAGCCGCCCGTCGCGCGTATCATCCGCGACGCATACATCCCGTCCGCCGGATTTCCGATCGCCAGCGACCGCGCAATCGTCGCCGGCCGCTGCGGCTCAATCGTATCCGTCTCCGCCTTCACCGCCGCCGAGATCGGCGAGCAGCCCGTCGCCTGCGCCCCAAAGAACTTCACTGGCTTCGCCTCCACCAGTCCCAAGTGCACCAGCTCGCCGAACGCCTTCTTGATCTTCCGTATCAGCGACCCGCCCGCCATCGGAACCACCACATTGTCCGGCAGACGCCATCCCAGTTGCTCCGCAATCTCGAACCCCACCGTCTTCGACCCCTCCGAGTAGTACGGCCGCAGATTCACATTCACAAATCCCCAGTTGTACTGGTCGGCGATCTGCGAACACAGCCGGTTCACGTGGTCGTAGTTCCCGTCAATCCGCACCAGCGTCGCCCCGTACACCTCCGTGTTCAGGATCTTCGCCGCCTCCAAATCCGCCGGCACAAGAATGCACGCCTTCAGCCCCAGCCGCACCGCCTGCGCCGCCGTCGCGTTCGCCAGGTTGCCCGTGGACGAGCATCCCACCGTCTCGAACCCAAACGCCTTCGCATTCGCCAGCGCAATCGCCACCACGCGGTCCTTGAAGCTCAGCGTCGGCATGCACACCGCGTCGTTCTTCACATAAACACCGTCGCTTCCGCCCGCAAACAGCTTCTTCGCCAGCCGCGGAGCTTTCACCAGCGGCGTGTATCCCACCGGCAAATCCGGCTGGAAGCCCTTCGGAACCGGCAGCAGCGCCGCGTAACGCCAGATGTCCGCCGGCCCGGCCTGTATGCTCTCCCGCGTCACCACCCCGCGCGCCTCGTCCAAGCCGTACGTCACCTCCAGCGGCGAAAAGCACTCCTCGCAGATCGTCAGCGGCTGGTTCCCGTACGACCGCCCGCACTCCTGGCACTTCAGCTCGTAGCTACACGCAAAGCTCATGCACATCTCCCAATCAGCGAATCGCTGCACAGTTCTACCTGCGACTGCTCTCTGGCCTGCTTGTACGGGATCGGATGCCGCTCTCGCGGCCATCCTTGCATGAACGTCGGTACGGCCCGCTGCTCTTGCTCGGTTCGCACCCCGAATCTCATGTTCCCCGTTACAGGAGAGAGTTGACACCGGGCGCCCGAGGCAAAAAATCCTCAGACCGGTTGTCGTGGCGTCACAGGGCTCGTTCCCTCAGCCACTCTTCATGAAACTCAGGCTTGCCGCCTACGGCGGGCAAACTTGATATCCCTATTAAACCCCAATCTGGTCGTAGATGCAAACGCCCCTACGCCGCCGTCTGCGCTGCCCCATAGTGAGCGCGGTATATCGCCAAAATCTTCTCCGCCCGCCCCGGATCCGTGCTCCACGTCATACTCACCGCCCGCACAAACCCCTCGCCCGTCCCCGCCGCCAACGCCTCCGCATAGTGCGGATACCGCGCGCTCCCCCGCTCCAGCAGCCGCATCCGTTCCGCAAAGCTCGCCGTCCAATCCGCAAACTTCACCCACTCCGCCGGAACCGTCATCCACTCGCCGTTGTAGCACTCCCGCGTCTCCATCTCCACGGTTCCCGTCCCCGCCACTGGAGGCCGCGTCTGCTTCTGCCCGAACAAATTGTTCGCCTGCACCGCCAGTGCGCTGCCGCCCCACGCGCTCTCCAGCGCCGCCTCGCACGCCGCATACTCCGGCCACACATGCCCCGCCGCACGCGCCGCCTCCACCGCCCGCCCCAAAAACTCCTGCTCCGTCATCCCCATCTCCACACCCCCAAAACAAAACGGGCAAATCCACTCAGGATTCGCCCGTTCCAACCACTGATTTAATTGTTTCACATCGCAGGGGGGTACTACGCCACGTTTCCGCGAAATATTTTCGCGGCCTATCCCGCCGGCTCGTACCCCAGGTTCGGCCCCAGCCACCGCTCCGCCTCACCCACGCTCATTCCCTTGCGCCGCGCATAATCCTCCACCTGGTCCCGACCAATCTTCCCCAGGCTGAAGTACCGCGCCTCCGGATGCGCAAAGTAAATCCCGCTCACGCTGCTCCCCGGCCACATCGCAAAGCTCTCCGTCAGCTTCATGCCCGTCTTCGCCTCCACATCCAGCAGCCGCCAGATTGTCCCCTTCTCCGTGTGGTCGGGGCACGCCGGATACCCGGGCGCCGGCCGTATCCCCCGGTACTTCTCCTGAATCATCTCCTCCGGTGTCCACCGCTCCGTGCGCCCGTATCCCCACGCATCGCGCACCTGCTTGTGCAAATACTCCGCAAACGCCTCCGCCAGCCGGTCCGCCAGCGCCTCCGCCAGTATCGCGTTGTAATCGTCATGCTTCGCGCGGAACCCGTCGCACAGCTCCTTCAACCCAATCCCGGTCGTCACCGCAAACGCGCCCACGCTGTCGCCAAGCCCCGTCTCCTTCGGCGCCACAAAGTCCGCCAGCGACCGGCACGGCTCCGCGCCCTCGCGGTCAGCCTGCTGCCGCAAAAAGTGCAGCCGCGCCTGCTTCCCGCCACCCACCTGCAACTCCACATCGTCCCCCACCGCGTTCGCTGCAAACAACCCATACACCCCGCGCGCCGTCAGCAGCTTCTCGCGGATGATGCGGTCCAGCAGCGCCTTCCCCTCGGCCAGCAACTGCCGCGCCTGCGACGCCTGCTCGCCCTCCTGCAGTATCCGCGGATAGATTCCCTTCATCCCCCACGCATGGAAGAACGGCGACCAGTCAATGTACTCCCGCAGCTCCGCCAGCGGAAAATCCTCCAGCACCCGCACGCCCGTAAACTCCGGCTTTGCAATGTCCTCCGCCCGCCACACAATCGGCGTCCGCCGCTCTCGCGCCGCCGCCAGTGGCACCAATGTCTTCTTCGGAGCAGCGTGCGTCTTGCGCAGTGCCTCATAATCCGCCCGATGCTGCGCCACGAACTCCGCCTTCCCGTCGTCGCTCAGCAGGCTCGTCGTCACCGGAACCGCGCGGCTCGCGTCCAGCACATGCACCACCGGCTGGCTGTAGTGCGGAGCGATCTTCACCGCCGTGTGCGCACGGCTCGTCGTCGCCCCGCCCACCAGCAGCGGCTGCGTGAATCCCTGCCGCTCCATCTCCTTCGCCACATGCACCATCTCGTCCAGCGACGGCGTAATCAGCCCGCTCAACCCAATCAAATCCGCCCGCTCCGCCTTGGCGCGCTCCAGAATCTTCTCGCAGCTCACCATCACGCCCATGTCAATCACGTCATAGTTGTTGCACGCCAGCACCACGCCCACAATGTTCTTGCCAATGTCGTGCACGTCGCCCTTCACCGTCGCCAGCAGAATCTTCCCCTGCGCCTTCACCACCTCGCCCGCCGCCACGCGCTCCGCCTTCTCCGCCTCCATGTACGGAGTCAGGTGCGCCACCGCCTTCTTCATCACCCGCGCACTCTTCACCACCTGCGGCAGAAACATCTTCCCCGCGCCGAACAGATCCCCCACCACGCTCATCCCGTCCATCAGCGGCCCTTCAATCACCAGTAGCGGACGCCCCAGCTTCACCCGCGCCTCTTCTGCGTCCTGCTCAATGTATGCGTCAATCCCCTTCACCAGCGCGTGCGTCAGCCGCTCCTCCACCGTCCCGCTGCGCCACTCCTCCGCCTTCTTTTCCGCGACGGCATCGTTCGTTCCCTTCGTCTTCAACGCCTCGCCAAACTCCACCAGCCGCTCCGTTGCGTCCGGCCTGCGGTTCAGCAGCACATCCTCCACCAGCGCCTTCAGCTCCGGCTCAATCTCCTCGTACACCTCCAGCATCCCCGCGTTCACGATGCCCATGTCCATGCCCGCCGCAATCGCGTGGTACAAAAACGCCGAGTGCATCGCCTCGCGCACCTTGTTGTTCCCGCGGAAGCTGAACGACACGTTCGACACCCCACCGCTCACCTTCGCGTGCGGCAGGTTCTGCTTAATCCACCGCGTTGCCTCGATGAAGTCCACCGCATAGTTGCTGTGTTCTTCGATGCCCGTGCCCACCGTCAGCACATTCGGGTCAAAGATGATGTCCTCCGGCGGAAATCCCACCTCGTCCACCAGAATCCGGTACGCGCGCTCGCAGATACGTATCTTCTCCGCATACGTCGCCGCCTGCCCCTGCTCGTCGAACGCCATCACCACCACCGCCGCGCCGTACTTCAGCACCTTTGCCGCGTTCTCGCGGAACTTCGCCTCGCCCTCCTTCAGCGAAATCGAGTTCACAATCCCCTTGCCCTGTAGGCACTTCAGCCCCGCCTCGATCACCTCCCACTTCGACGAGTCCACCATGAACGGCGCCTTCGCCACCTCCGGCTCGCTCGCCAGCAGTTGCAGGTAGCGCGTCATCGCCGCCACCCCGTCAATCATCCCCTCGTCCATGCAGATGTCAATCACGTTGGCGCCGTTCTCCACCTGCTGCCGCGCCACGCTCACCGCATCCTCGTACTTGCCTTCCTTAATCAGCTTGGCGAACTTCGGCGAACCGGCCACGTTCGTCCGCTCGCCAATCAGGATGTACACCCCCTCCTGCTGCGTGAACGGCTGCGAACCAGACAGGCGCAGCGGCTTGAACGTCGTCGCGCTCATTCGCTCCACCTCCGTGGCGCAACACCCTCCACCGCCTTCGCAATCGCCGCAATGTGCTCCGGCGTGTTGCCGCAGCAGCCGCCCGCAATGTTGATCAGGCCGGCCTCCGCGAACTGCCGCAGATACCGTCCCATGTCCTCCGGCCCCAAATCGAATCCCGTCGCCGCCAGCGGATTCGGCAGCCCCGCGTTCGGATAGCAACTGATGGCCACATTCGCCTTCTCCGACAACTGCTCCAGAAACGGATACATCAGGTCCGGCCCCAGCGAGCAGTTCAGCCCCACGCTCAGCGGCCTCACGTGCTGCACCGCGTTCCAGAAGGCCTCCGTCGTCTGCGCCGAAATCAACGTCTCGCCCCCGCGCCCCACCGCCGCCGAGATCATCACCGGCAACTCCACCTTGTCCGCGTCAAACACCTCGCGGATGGCCACCAGCGCCGCCTTCGCGTTCAGCGAATCAAAGATCGTCTCCACCAGCAGCGCGTCCACTCCCCCCGCAATCAACGCCCGCGCCTGCTCCGCATACGCCGTCTTCACCTGGTCGAACGTCACCACCCGGAACCCCGCGTCGTCCGCATCCGGCGAGTTCGACAGCGACACCGTCATCGGCCCCAGCGCGCCGGCTACAAACCGCCGCACCCCTGTATCGTTCGCCGCACGCTCCGCCATCTCGCGGCACTGCCGCACACTCGTCTCGTTGATCTCCCACGCCAGCTCCCGCAGCTTCGCGTCCTCCAGTATCCGCTGGTAGAACTCCGGATCCTTCCGCCCACCCTTCTCCCGCGGGTCGTCCACAAAGAACTCGCTCTGCGTGATGCTCGTCGCCCCGAACGTGTTCGTCTCCAATATGTCCGCGCCCGCCTCCAGAAACCTCCGGTGGATGTCGCAGATCATCTTCGGCTGCGTCAGGCTGAACAGGTCTCCGTTATTGAGCAGGTCCTTCGTCGAATCCTTGAACCGCCCCCCCCGTATGTCCGCCTCCTTCATCCCGTACGTGCGGATGGTCGTCCCCATCGCCCCGTCAATGATGGCAATGCGGCTCTCCAGCAGTTTCCGCAGCGGATGTTGTTCGGCTCCACTCATCTCTGTTCGATGGCCTCTCTCCGGGCTCCGTCGCAACCGCGATCTCCACCCGAATTACGCTGTTGCGCCAAAATCCTGCCCGAATGCATTCTAAATGCTTGATTTGCAGTGGGATACGCCAGTGTTTTGCCCCGCCGCCACTCGATTTTGGTGAATTTTCCCTTCCACCGGCTCATGGACCACGCTATCACCGCGCATTTCACCATCAAATCACCGTCGTGGCACCATCACTTTGCCATCGTTTTGCCGTCACTGGACCATCACTTGACCATCAAAATCAGGGCGTTTACGCGGGCGCTTTCCCGGTCTTCTCCGGCATGGAGATGGACACCAGCAGGTCCTCCTTGCGCATCACCAGGCTGGTCGCGTTCAGGCTCGCCAGCTCGAATCCATGCCCATGCGTAATCGCGTCCGTAGGGCACGCCTCCACGCAATACCCGCAGAAAATGCAGCGATTGTAGTCAATGTTGTAGACCTTCGCGTACCGCTCCGAGCTGCTGATCCGCTGCTCCGCCGTGTTCTCCGCCGCCTCGATGTAGATGCAGTTCGACGGGCACGCCGCCGCGCACAGGAAGCACGCCACGCACTTCTCCAGCCCCTCCTCGTCCCGTTGCAGCTCGTGCTTCCCCCTGAACCGCCCCTGGAACTCCGCCCCGCGCTTCTCCCCCCGCCCATCCGGATAATTCTCCACCTCCGTCGGGCGGAATATCTCCTTTAGGGTGATGCTCATACCCTTGGTGACGCCGGCGATGTTGCGCACAATCGACATGCCTTTCAGTATACAAAAGCCCCGTGAATCTCATTGAGTGTTCCTGCGTCTGAATGAGATAATGGTCCTACAACATCCACCCAACTTTCACCGAGGATGGGCTTCCCTGATGCGGATTCCTACGCTCCCGACGCTGTTTCTCCCGGCACTGGTCCTACTTCTCTCTGGCTGCGGAGACCTGTTCTCCATACTCCCCTACGGCGGCGCCGCCTCCCCCGCCCCCGCCACCGCCCAAGGCCGCGCCCTCGGCGGCCAGCAGCCCATCGTAGGCGCCAGCGTTGTCCTCTACGCCGTCAACACCAGCACCAACGGCGGTGCCAGCACATCTTTGATGACCAGTTCGGTCACTACGGACTCCAACGGGTACTTCACCCTCACCAGCAAATACTCCTGCACAGGCTACACATCTACCCCCGTATATCTGCTCATCAGCGGCGGCAGTGCAGGCGCTGGCACCAACACCAACATCGCCCTCATGGCAATTTTGGGCAACTGCTCCACCCTCACCAGTTCCACCTTCATTTCGGTAAACGAACTGACCACCGTAGCTGCCGTCTATGCCCTGTCTCCTTTCATCTCCAGCCCCACGGCCATCGGCTACAGCAGCGCCAATGCTTCCACTTTTTCCAGCGATCTCACTCTGGCCGCTGAGTACGCCAACACGTCCACGGGCGCATCCCCAGGAGCAACTCATCCTGCCGCCGGAAGTCTTGTCCCCTCCGCGCAGATTTACACCATCGCCGACGCCATATTTGCCTGCGTCAACTCGAACGGCGGCGCGGCCGGCGACGGCTCCAACTGCGGAAAATTGTTCAGCTACACCTCTAGCGGCAGTGCTCCCACCAACACCATCAATGCCCTGTTGAACATGTCCAACAATTCCACCAGCAACGTCAGCAACATCTTCGGTCTGATTACAGCGCAGTCTCCCTACCAGCCCGCGCTGACAGCCGCACCGTCCAACCTTTCCGTTTCCCTGCTCGCCGCCGCCAGCAACTACGTTTTAGCGACCGGAGATAGTCGACGCATTACACAACCTGTCGTACCTGCAATCTGCCTCACCGTTACGGCTCAGGCCTACGGTAGCGGTGTCACACGCTCTGCCCCCCCCAGTTCCGCCTCTGACGATACAACTGCAATTCAGAACGCCCTCAACAACGCCGCCTGCAAGAACACAGGGAAGGCGGTTGAGTTGGCTGCCAACGGAACGAACGTCGCCTTCTACACCGAAAGCCTCACCATCACTGGCGAGACGCTGCTCATTGACTCCGGCGTAACTCTCTACGGCAACACGTACAACACGTCGTCGAATCCATTGCTGCTCATCTCGGGAACGAACACCGGTCTGATGGGCCCCGGCACTGTGGATGGACGGGGAGACATACTCAGCAACAGCCACAGCAACCGTCTGGTTCAGGCCACCAACAACTACAACCTGATTGTCTACAACGTCACCCTTACGCAGTCCATCTACCCCAATCTCTACATCCAGGGCGGCGACGGCGTCACGGTCTGGGGCGTCACCATCCAGACACCCGGTACCCGCGCCAACGCCGACGGCATTGACATCGACAGCATCTCAGACGTCTCGGTCATCAACTCCTCCGTCGAGGACGGCGACGACGGCATCGCCGTCAAGAGCAACAACTCCAGCACCTACAATGTCACGGTGCAGAACAGCAAGTTCTACGCCTCACACGGACTTTCCATCGGCAGTGTCACCGGAAACACCATCAGCAACATCCTGTTCACCGGCAACATGGTCAACAGCTTCGGCGTGACCTTCCCCGGAGCCAATGCAGGCACTGCAAACGCCATCAACATCAAGACAGACAACCCGTGCAGTTTGGTCGTGCAGCAGGTCAGCTATCTCAACACGTGCATCATCAACGCCAAACACCTCATCACCTTCACGCAAAATTACTCCACCTGCGGATCAGGCAGCGCGCCCATTGTGGACGACATCATCGTCAACGGTGCCTACTCTACGCAGTCGCAGTCCGGCGCCTATGAGTACTTCAACGGAGTCTCCGGCGGCACGACAGTTGCTTATCTTGCGAACATCAGCCTTGACGCGCTCAGCACCAACAGCAGCTATCCCAACCAGTACGGAACGTACTACCTGTACAACACCAATGGGTTGTACCCCACGCCGGACGGCACAACAGCTACGAACAACACCAACGGCATTACCTACTCCAGTTTCACGCCCCCCAGCGGCAGCGTCCCCACATGCACCTTCAACTAAGTGACGCTCATCACGAATTGCCCTGTTGATCTGCATTACCATCAGCCTATGCGCAAACTGATTTTCGCCTTCACCGCCCTCTTATTCACGCTTCCCGCCGCCGCCCAGCAGATGGACATGGATATGCCCGCGGAGAAGCCCGCTGCCTCCGCTCCCGTCCAACCTGCAACTCCCGTCAAGCCTGCAGACGACATGAAGAATATGGGCAAGGGCTCCGGCATGAAGGGCATGTGCCAAGGCATGAACATGAACGGCATGGACAAGAAGCCCTCCGCAGACATGAAGGACATGGGCTCCGGCCCCGAGATGAAGGGCATGAGCATGAAGATGGAGAAGCCCGCCGGCGGCCCATCTACTTCGCTCAAGCTCACCGTGGACGGCAAGGACACGACACTCACCTTGGCCGACCTTGCCACGCTGCCGCACAAGTACGTCACCATACACAACCCGCACACCAAGACCGACGAGAGTTACTCCGGCGTGCCCCTGGCCGCGCTGCTGGCAGCCCACGGTGCCATCTTCGACAAGTCCACCGAAAAGAAGATGCTCACCAGCTACATCGTCGCCACTAGCACTGACGGATACAGCGTCATTTACTCCACGGTTGAGGTATACCCCGACTACCACGCGGGCGACATCATTGTGGCCGACCAGATGAACGGTAAGCCGCTCGACGCGCACAGCGGCGCGCTCAAACTCGTCAGCACGCAAGATGCGAAAGCCGTCCGCTGGGTGCGCAATCTCTCCAGCGTACGCCTGATGGCTCCCTGCCCGATGATGATGGGGATGATGTAGCGCTAACTGATTCCCAGCCGCTTCCAGAGCGTATCCACACGCGCCTTCACGTCGGCCGGCATGGTGAGCATCTCTGGCCATGGCCGCGTAAAGCCCTCCGCAGCCCACTTGCGCGTGGCGTCGATGCCCATCTTGCTGCCGTAGTTGGGCATCCGCGAGGCGTGGTCCAGACTGTCCACGGGACCGAGCGTGAACTGAATGTCGCGCTCGGGATCGATGTTGTTCGTGGCGCGCAGCACCACCTCGCCCAGATCCTGCACGTCGCAGTCCTCGTCCACCACCACGATGACCTTGGTGAACATGGCCTGGCCCAGGGACCAGATGGCGTTCATCACCTTGCGCGCCTGGCCGGGATAACTCTTGCGGATGGAGACCAGCATGATGTTATGCGCCACGCCCTCGATGGGCATGTGAATGTCGACCAGTTCTGGAATCTGCATCTTCATGGCGGGCAGGAAGATGCGCTCGATGGCGCGGGTCATCCAGGCGTCTTCCATGGGCGGCTTGCCGACGATGGTGGCGGCGTAGATGGGGTCCTTGCGATGGGTGATGCAGGTGATGTGGAAGACCGGGTACTGGTCAATCATGGTGTAGAAGCCGGTGTGGTCGCCGAAGGGGCCTTCGCCGCGCAGTTCGCCCAGCTCGACGTAGCCTTCGAGAACGATCTCGGCGTTGGCCGGGACCTGGAGATCGACCGTCTCGCACTGGACGATCTCGACCGGCTTGCCGCGCAGGAAGCCGGCGACCATGAACTCTTCCACCTGGGGCGGCGCGGGCACGACGGCGGCGAAGGTGGTGACGGGATCGGTGCCAATGGCCACGGCGACCTCAAGGCGCGAGCCTTTCAGGTTGCCCATGGTCACCTGGGGCAGGCCCCCTGTGTTGCTGGGGCCGTCGGGGATGGCGCAAGCGCCGCCGGCCGACTCGGCCATGGCGGCAACCATTGCATGGAGCGGACCATCGGTCGAGTTCGTCGCTGCGGCCGTGCGCATCGCTTCGCGGTAGTGTTCCGCCGCTACCTTCTGGCGCTGCCAGTGCATGCCGGTGGTCTGGCCGTCGAAGACCTGCATGCGGTACATGCCGATGTTGCGCTTGCCGGTTTTGGGATCGCGGGTGTGGACGCAGGGCAGGGTGATGAAGCGGCCGCCGTCGTGGGGCCAGCACTTGAGGATGGGGAACTGGTTGAGGTCGAAGTTCTCGCGCCCGTTGTTGTCTTTCGATTTCAGGATGACCTGCTTGCAAGGGGCGTCCTTGGCGCTGACGGTTTTGGGGAAGACGGCGGCCAGCGCGCTGAGCTGGGGCAGCATCTTGAGCTTGTCGAAGAGGCCGCCCGTGGGGGGCTTGACGTTGAGCAGCGCGGTGATGCGGCCGGCAATCTCGTCCACGTTCTCGACGCCCAGGGCAAGCGCCATGCGGCGCTCGCTGCCGAACTGATTGATGAGGACCTTGTGGCCGGGATGGCCTTTGATGTTCTCAAAAAGGAGGGCGGGGCCACCGGGGGCGTATTGTTGAGCCGCGGCGCTGCCCTTGGCGCTCGTTCGCGCGCCAATCTTTGAGACGCGGTCGGTGATCTCGGTGATTTCGAGCTCGGGCGAGACTTCTTCGGCGATGCGCTTGAGTTCGCCGGCTTTTTCGAGGGTCTTGATCCAGTCGCGCAGATCGTCGTAGGCCATGGGGTGCTCCTCAGCGGTCGAGGCCGCGTTCAACTCTCTAGCTTAATGGGTTGGGTGGGGAGATGCCGGGTGAGGCGGATGTTTGTGGTTTCCCCGGTCTCAAAATCGAGACCTGGGGCGCCCGGCAAGTAACTGAAAATCAAGAGACGCAGGGGCTAAAGCCCGACTTTTTCTTGCTGGCATAGCGGCGCGACTGAAGTCGTGCCCTGACATTTCTTGCCATCACAGAGTAGCATTGCAGCGGATCTGTAGAGATCATGGTGCCTTAGCCCGCAGCGGGCAGGGCTTGAGTAACCGCGTCCATCGGGTATCCCAGCCGCTTCCACTCGTCGTAGCCGCCGCGCAGAGGGCGGACGCGCTCGATGCCCAGCTTGTGGAGGGTCATGGCGGTCTTGGCGGCGGTGGCCTCGCTGGGGCAGGTGCAGAAGAGTACGATGTCGCGGTCGCGGGGGATCTCGTGGTGGCGCGCGGCCAGGGCGTCGGGCGAAAAATGCAGCGCGCCGGGGAGGGTGAAGGGATCGGGCAGCAGTTCGAGCGGGTGGCGCAGGTCCACGATGTAGACCGGCTCGCCGGCGTCGAGCTGGCGCTTCAGCTCTTCCGGCTCCAGGCGCGAGGCCACCAGCTTGCGGAGGACCATGCGGCGGCGGACGACGCGGCCGATGAAGAAGGCGAGAATGCCGAGGGCGAGCAGCACCCCGGAAAAGTCGCCGGCCCAGTCCAGCAGGCGGGGGTCGCGCTTGAGCAGGTCGCCGAAGAAGCGTCCGGCGGCCAGCAGGGCGGCCAGCCAGGCTGTGGCGCCAATGCCGTCAAAGATGAGGAAGCGGCCGAGGCCCATGCCGTTCTGCCCGGCGACGGGCGGGGCCAGAGTGGCCAGGCCGGGGACGAACTTGGCGACGAGCAGCGTCACCTCGCGGCGGCGGCCGAACGAATCCTGGGTGCGGCGCACGCAGATGGTGGGCTCCAGCGACAGCTTGCAGAGCAAGCGCAGCACATGGTGCCCGTGGCGGCGGCCAATGAGGAACCAGGCGCTATCTGCGATGAGCGCTCCGGCGAGGCCGGCCAGCAGGCAGAGGGCAAAGCTCAGCTCGTGCTGGGCAGAGAGCGCGCCGGCGGCCAGCAGCGCGGGCATGGCGGGCAGCGGAATGCCGAGCTGCTCCACCAGAACCCAGGCGAAGAGGATCAGGTAGCCGTAAACGAGGAGAATATGTTCGGGTAAAGCCATGGGGGAGGGTCCAGTCGTCGCTTCGGGGATTCCAGCCGCCCCTGCCGTCAGCTGCAAGCAGCAGCCGGGGCCAAGGGAAGTCTCACTCTATCCGATGATGGCGAAGGCCGATTGGCTTCAAACGCGCACGGCTCTTGGCGCAAACGCAGCAAAGGCCGCCCGAAGGCGGCCTTGCCGGCTTGAAGCCGTAGGAGGATTGCCGGTCTACTTCTCGGTCTCTGGAGCGGCAGCGGCGGGCGCGACCTGGGCGGATTGCTGGGTCTTGTCGGCGAAGTAGTTGCGGTCCCAGAGGTTCTTGTAGAACTCGCCGGTCAGCTCGGCAGCGCGGGGGCCAAAGGTGGGCCGGCCGCCCTCGAGGAAGAAGACGGTGACCAGGCTGCCCTGGGGCGAATCGGAGTAGGAGGCGAACCAGCCGAAGCGGGTGCCCTTGTCCGAGCAGGTGCCGGTCTTGCCGAAGACGGGCAGTTCGTTGAAGTTGGCGCGCAGGCGGCGGGCGGTGCCGTACTCGACGGCGCCAGCCATGCCGTCCTGCAGGTCGGGAACGAAGCGGGCGATGTCGAGAGTGCGCTTGACCTTGGGTTCCAGCCGCAGGGCCTCGTCCTGGGTGGTGGGGTGCTGGAGGTAGTAGAGGGTTCCGCCGTTGGCAAGAGCAGCCACATACGCGCCCAGTTGCAGCGGAGTCATGGAGACGCCCTGGCCGAAGCTGCACATGCGGCCTACGCCGCCCTCGGAGGCGGGGAGTTCCTTGTCCGGATAGATGCCCAGCTGCTCGCCCTCGATGTTGTAGCCGGCCAGCTCGCCCAGGCCAAACTGGTTGGCATAGTGGCGGACGCGCTCAAAGCCCAGTTCGCGGCCCAGTTCCTCAAAATAGAGGTTGTTGCTCTTGGCCAGGGCGTCAGTCATATTCATGCGGAAGCCGGCCAGTTGCACCGGGGTGTCGCGCGTGACCAGCCCCTCGGAGAGGGCGGCCATGGCGACGGTGATCTTGATGGTGGAGCAGGGCTCCGCGCCGGGCGAGAGGGCCAGCTTCTGGTTGACCATGGCCAGAATGCGGCCGTTGGAGGGGTCAATGACCACGGCGGTGCCGTTCATGTCGCCCAGGGCGTCAAGGGCCGCCTGGCGGACCACCGGGTCCTCGCCGGCCGTCACGTCGCCCGCAAAGATGTCTCCGCTGGCAAAGGAGCTGGCGGTGAAGCGCTCGTGCCAGCGATGGCGGTGAGAGACAGCAAGTGCCGCGCGGCGCGCGCCGGCTCTGGCAGTGCCTCGCGGGGTCAAATGGGCCTGCTCCCCGGCGGCGGGCGCTGCCTTCCGAGCGGCGTGGGATGCG
>Ga0316232_1003509_pt1 | contig 14400 bp, 7 predicted proteins | sample TBHtaG_FD_206006 | JGI IMG/M metagenome (GOLD analysis project Ga0316232, IMG submission 206006) | Freshwater microbial communities from Trout Bog Lake, Wisconsin, USA - TBH18025_13 | ecosystem: Environmental > Aquatic > Freshwater > Lake > Hypolimnion/Profundal zone | place: USA: Wisconsin... | reverse complement strand
GGCCGCCGGCACCTGGTATGTCCTGATTTACGGCAATTATGTGCCGCTAGTGACAACTTATTCCTTGCTGGCCGAACAAAGCGCCATATTTTTGGAAAGTTATGCGCCCGGAATCACCGGCTCCGGAGTCAATACCGTGCTGACGCTCAACGGCGCCGGTTTCACCACCAATATGATGGTGCAACTTAGTTCCACCAATGGCACCACCGTGACCGCGCAAAGATTGCAGTTGGTTTCCGCGACGGATGTGTCGGCGTTTTTCGCCTCGAACACCATTCCGGCGGGAACCTACACGGTGTGCGCTTCCGCCGGGGGAGACCAGGTTTGCCTGACCAACCTGTTGACCGTCATTCAGGGCGGGCTGCCGGACTTTCACGCCACCTTTACCATCCCCAGCGTCATCGGCCGCCATATGCCGGCCACTATTTATGTGAGTTATGCCAATACCGGTACCGCTCCCATGCCCGCGCCACTGCTGTTGCTGGGGGGCACCCAGAACGGTTACGCCGGGGCGATTATGACGCTAAACCCGTCCCTCCAGAGCGAGTTTAATCAGATTGAACAGGCGAATTTCAGCTCCACTTACACCAACGAGCCGCCGGGGTTCCAAAGAACCATCCAGATTCTGGCCAGCGGGAAGGTGCCCGGATTGTTGCAGCCGGGCGAGTCCAATACGGTTTCGGTTTATTACGCCGGATGGCTGCAGCCGTGGGATTTTGTCCACAACAATATGACCTTCAGCCTGAGTATTTACACGGCGGACGAAAGCAACCCCATTGATTGGACCAGTTACGGGATCAATTCCAGCCCTTCTGGCGTCAGCGCCCTTCAGTGGGCCAATCTTCTGGGCGGGTTGGAAACCGAGTTCGGGGGCACTTGGGGCAGTTACGTCAGCGCCTTGGATCAATTGGTGGGCTTGAGCGCGCCAGTGGGCGGACTGGCTTACGACGCCAGCGCGCTCTTCAACATCGCCTTTGAGCAGATTTCCGGCTTCGGTTCCGCCGGAATTTCCGGTCAGGTCGTGGACATCACCAGCAATCTGCCGGTGGCCTACGCCCAGTTGGTGTTGCGACAGCAGCCCAGCACCGCGCAATCGTTGGACCGTACGGCGCCAACCGACGCCTCTGGCCGATTTTCCTTCAGCGGACTGCCCCCAGGCACTTATGAGGTGGACGTCACCGACTATTCGTCGCCGACGCCATACACCTTTACCGTGACCGATAATCTTCCAGTCAGCGGGGTCACCTTGGACGTCTCGCGCATTGTGCAGCCGGTTTCGCCGACGCCGTTGCCCGTGCATACCAACGAGTCCAGCCCGTCGCTGACGATTGACAGTGCGGGTGTGCCGCATTTGGTATGGAGCCGCGGACCGGAAATCTGGCATGCCTATTTTGACGGGACCAATTGGGTGGCCACCGGACCGGTCGCGGGGGCCAGCGGATCTGCTCCGCTGCTGGTGGCCGGCGCCAATTTGATTGGTGGCGCCGCGCCGGGGTTGCTGATTAGCTGGCAGGCGATGGACACGAACAGTTCGGCTTTGTATTACTGCGTGGCCACGAACCAGTCGTACGGTACCAATGTGCTGGTCACGACCACGCCTCAAATGCTCAGCGACGGCGAGACGAATATCACGGACTTGGACAACGAAGGTCTGGCCTTGGCCGTCACGCCCGGCGGGCAAGTCGTCGCGGCGTGGCAAAAGGCCCAGACGGCCATTACGGACGATACGGATGTGTACTACAAACTGCTGTCGTTTTCTCCCAGCCAGTTGCTGTGGCCAAGCCGCAGCGCCCAACTCGATGCCACGCACCTGGCCGGCCCACGGGACGTCGGATCCTGTGCTGCCATTGAATTCAAGGTGCCGGGTTTTCTGATTCCGAAGTGGATACCAACGGTCGGCGGGTATTACGAGCTTTATGCCGGCGGCCAGAGCTGCGTTAGCATCAAGAGTGACTGCCAGGGAGCTACGAGTTCGGGCTCGCTGACAGCCAAGCTCGATTGTCCCTTCCTCGAATTCAACGGCGCCGGCAGCCTGGATACAGAATATAAGGTTGACAAGGACAATTGCGCCTACGTTAAGGATTCCACTTCCTTGTCCATTGCCATCAGTCAAACGGCAAAGGACTTCCTTGGCCGGCAGGAATGGGGTCCCTTTGAACTTAGCGCCACCCTGAAATACGGCATTGGTGTCAAGGGCGCCTTCACGTGGAAATCGGCGTCCACGTCATTGTTGCCCGACAGCGGCTCGATTTCCTTGCAGGATCTGGTGGGCGTGGACGGTGACGCCGAATCTGAATTCCTTGGTATCACGGCCAAAGGCAAGATTAGTGGCGAAGTCACGCTGACCGGAACGTATAACTCGGCGAAAGAAATGCCGTGGTCAGAGCAGGTGGAAGGCAAACTGGGCGGGGAACTGCAATGGGGCGTTTTCAAACGCTCCGTCAGTTGGTCTTTCGCCTGGCCCCAAGATGCCAGTGCAAGGCTCTATTCACCACGGGCATTGGATGGCGATGTGAGCGTGGTGATCTCCTTGTCGCCGCTGGTTGGCACCACCAATGTGTATGGTGGCTCGCCAGTGTTGACGAACGTGGCTTCAAACGTGGTTCAGGACGGACGCCCCGGGCTTACCGTTACGCCGGCCGGGCAGACGCTGCTGGCCTGGACCATGGAGTCGGACGCCACGACCAACTGGTTGGGCAGCCGGGTTGTGGTCGCCGCTTTGGCCGGCCAGGCCTGGGGCGCGCCCATCGAGGTGCCCAACAGCCGCGGCTTCAACTCGGACGTCAAGATCACCTGCGATTCCTTGGGCACACCATTGCTGGTTTGGGCGATGGCCGGCAGTGCTGGCTTGACGGTTACCAATTCGGCTGACCAAGTCCAAGCTGCCATGGCCAGCAACAGTGTTGTTTTTTCGACCTATTCCGGCGCCGCTTGGAGCAGCCCGGCCAGCGTTGCGACGCTTTCCGGAACGGCGGAGAATGTCAACTTGGGCCAAACCCCGAATGGCCAAATTCTGGCGGCTTGGGTTAACGACACTGGCAGCACCAACGCGTCTACGGCCACTACGATTTACACCTCGCTCTGGAATGGCACGAATTGGACCGCGCCTTCCCTCGTGGCTACTTCCTCGGTTTCCGGACCCATGGCGATTGCGTCCGTGGGTGGCGCCGCCACTTTGTTCTGGACCCAAAACTCGTTGGACACCAACGATGCCCGGGAACTTAGCCTTTATTCCAGCAGCCTGAACGCGAACAGCGGGCAGTGGTCTGCGCCCAAACAGTTTTCCGCCGGGGATAGTTACCTGGCCAACATCCCTCAAACCAGTACAGTCTTCGCTGCGAACGTGACTCCTAAAGGATTCGTTCTCCCGTCGCTGGGCAGTCCTCCCTCCGAGTGCTGCGTCAGCAATCCTCCGCCCAATCCCAATCCTCCGCCCACCAACTGTTACACGTGTGATGATGACACGAACACGATCGTTGGCGCGCAGGATCCCAACGGCAAGATCGGGCCGGCTGGATACGGCCCCGCTGGCTGGATTTTGGGCAACTCGACGTTCCCCTACACGATTAACTTTGAGAATGCCACCAACGCCACGGCTCCGGCGCAGGTGGTCAGCATTACCGATCCCTTGAGCACCAACCTCAACTGGAGCACGTTTGCTTTGAGCGAAATTTCCTTCGGCAACATCTACATCTCCACGCCCCCGAACTGCACCTACTTTGTCACGAATGTGAGCATGACCTACGCGGGGGTGGCGATTATTGTGGAAGTGGAGGCGGGCATTGATTTCGATACCGGCGAGGTTTACGCCAATTTCACCTCCATCAATGCGACGACCCAGTTGGCGCCCCCGGTTAATGTTGGGTTCCTTCCGCCCGAGGACGGCACCGGCCGGGGCAAGGGCTTTGTCTCCTACTTTATCCAGCCCCTGCCGGGCCTGCCGCAAGGCACGCGAATCACCAATATCGGATTCATCCAGTTTGATGATAATCCCGTGCTGGCCACTGACCTGGTGGATGACGAAAATCCGTCGTTGGGTATTGATACGAATGCCCAATGCCTGGTTACCATTGACAATGTTTCGCCGACGAGCGGGGTCAACCCGCTGCCGGCCTTTGAAAGCAGTCCCAATTTCACCGTCTCTTGGTCGGGCACGAACGTTGGCCCGGGCATAGCGAGTTATGCCATTTATGTTTCCACCAATGGTGGCCCGTGGGGTGAATGGCTGGCGGGCGCCACCAACACTTCCGCCGTGTTTGCCGGCGCCAACGGCCAAGCTTACGCCTTCTACAGCATCGCGACGGACGAACTTGGACTTACTGAAACCAATGCCGCAGTGGCGGAGGCGCAAACGGTGGTGGATCTTTGCAACTTTAGCGTCAATCCCCAGTTTGCGGCGGTGGCAGCCAAGGGCGCCACCAATACCCTGGCGGTTTCCGCGCACGGCGGTTGTGTCTGGACGGTGATCAATACCAATCCTTGGATCAGGATTCTGTCCGGCGCCAGCGGCACCAACAGCGGCACGGTCAAGTACAGCGTGGCTGCCAACACCAACCTGGCATATCGGTTGGGCGGCATGATTGTCGCCGAGCAAGCAGTCAGCGTGCTCCAACGGGGCACGAATACGACGCTGCCGACCCTGACCATCAAGGTGCCCACCGCTAACCAGCGTTCGAGCAATGCGGTCTTCACGGCGCAAGGCACCGCCACGGACAGCAAGGGCATCGGCCACGTCTGGTACCAGTTCAATCATGGCGCTTGGACTAATGCGACCACCATCAACCACTGGACGAACTGGACTGCGGCCCTGGCCTTGACGCCTGGCACCAACAGCTTCAGCGCCTATGCTTGGGATCCCAGCGCCAATTCGACGCCCACCAACACCGTCCTGTTCAGCTACGTGGTCACCAATGCGCTCCAACTCCAAATTGTGGGCAAAGGCAGTGTGACGGGTGTGACCAATCGGGAGATCTTGGAGCTCGGCCGGAACTATACCGCCACCGCGGTGCCGGCCGCGGGCTTCGCCCTCAGCAATTGGCTGGGCGGCACGAGCTTGCCGCTGGGGGTGCTGGGCAAAGGTCCGGTTCTGCAATTCATGATGGCCTCAAACCTGATGTTGCAAGCAAACTTCACGGAAACGAATCGGCCCGTGCTGGCGATCACTAACCTTACGCCCGGGATGCAGGTGACCAGTCCGGCATTGACCGTGATGGGCTGGGCGACCGACAGTGTGGCCGTGGCCGCCGTCTATTATTCGCTTAGCAACCCGGCCGGCAGCACCGGCTTTACGCCGGCTTCGACGACGAACCATTCGGCAATCTGGCGGGCAAAAGTGACGCTTGCGCCGGGAACGAACACGATCGCCGTTTACGCGGTGAACACCTACGGGAATGTCTCCGCGACCAACCGCGTGAGTTTCCAGTATCTGGTGACCAACCTGCTCCAGCTTCGCATCACCGGCGCGGGAACCGTTTCGCCCAACTATAGCAACGCTTGGTTGCAAATTGGCCGGAATTACAGCCTCACGGCGACCCCTGCCGCGGGTTATGCCCTGAGCAATTGGATGGGCGGCACGAGCTTGCCGCTGGGCCTGCTGACCAATGGGCCAGTCCTGCAATTTACGATGGCCAGCAACTTGGTGTTGCAGGCGAACTTCCGGAACACGAACCGGCCCGTGCTGGCGATCACCAACCTTGCCTTTGGAATGCGGGTGAGCAACGCGGTGTATGTGGTGCAGGGCTGGGCGACCGACAAGGTGGCGGTGGCCAGCGTGCAACTCCAATTGAATGGCGGCGCCTGGACCAACGCAAACGGCACGCGCAATTGGTCGGCGCCGCTGAATTTGACGCCGGGAACCAACACCCTTGCGGCCTACGCGGTGAACACCATGGGCAACCTCTCGGCCACCAACACACTGAGCTTTGACTTCGTGGTGACCAACCAATTGGCCATTCGGACGATTGGCGTGGGCACCCTCTCGCCCAATTATAGCAACGCCTGGCTGGAAATCGGGCGCAATTACAGCATCACTTCCAGCCCCGCGCCCGGCTTTGTGCTGAGCAATTGGGTGGTTTCGACCAACTGGATTGGCGGGGTCTCGGTGAATCAAACCAATCTGCATTTCACGATGGCCTCCAACCTCACGTTGCAGGCTGATTTCATGGATGTGAGCAAGCCGACGCTGACCATTACCGCCCCCGTCAACGGTCAGAAGCTGACCAACGCCTTGGTCTTGGTCAAAGGCACTGCCAGTGACAATTGGAAAGTTGCCGGGGTTTGGTGTCAGCTCAACTCTGCCGCGTGGCAACCGGTGACCTTGACGAACCACTGGACGAATTGGAGCACCGCGCTGGCCTTGGTGGCTGGCACCAACGTTATCAAGGCTTATGCGGAAGACTGGGCGGGCAATTACTCCACGACCAGTACGGTCAGCGTGCTTTCGGCCAACAACTTCAGGCTGCGGCTGAATTTCGGCGCGAGCAAGCCGGTTTGGACCAACGGCATGATGTTCACCTTGGAACTGTCGAGCAACTTGACCGGTCACCTCGAATACTCGACCAACCTGGTCAACTGGGTGAAATTGACTGAGTTCCAGGGCACCAATGACGCGATCATTTTCCGCGATCCGGGTGCGACCAATTCCACCCAGCGATTCTATCGTGCCGTGACTCCTTGACGAACCCAAAGGCGGGGGACGGCGTCCGTGACGGAGCGCAGACGTTCCTGTCTGCGCGTCCTCCCATCCGCTCCGGACCGCGACCGGTCCCCCGGTCGCAGCGGCCCGGATTCACGCACGAGCTCCCGAGGTTCGCTGCACGTCGCTTGCTCCTCACATGCTGCGCGCCGGGACGGCGCGCGATCCGATGGCTTCGGACCGCGACCGGTCCCCCGGTCGCAGCGGCCCGGATTCACGCATGAGCCCCCGAGGTTCGCTGCACGTCGCTTGCTTCCCACGCGACGTGCTTCGGCGTAGCGCGCGGTCCATAGCCTTTGGAAGGTGGGCTGCCAGCGGCAACTTTTCCGCCTTCGCGGTGCAACGGCTGCCAATCGCCAGTTCCACCTTCTCCCACCTTCTTCGGCCCCCTCCGTCCTTTGCACCCTGTCTTGCTTTCTTGGTTGTTCCCAAAATCCGTGCCTATCCGGTTTTATCCGTGGTTAAGAATTCCTTGCGCCCTCTGTGCCATGTTGTGGCACAGGCCTGCTGGGCTTGCCCGCAAATCTCTGTGTCTCCGTGCCTCTGTGTTTCAATATCCCTGTCCTTGTTTTGCCCAAGAATTACCAAACGAAGCCACCTCACCATCTGCGGAAGCCCTGCAATCACAGCGGTTTCCGTAGTTTTCCAGTCTCGACGTCGCTGCAAACGAACCCATTTCGGCGCTTTCCGTTTTCTGTTTTCTGTTTTCCCAATTTCAGATTTGCTTTTCCCCGTTTTGCGCTAGCATGGAAACAATATAATCCAACATGAAGACCACCATCCGGTTCCCGGGCTCGATGTCCCGGCTATTGCATTTCAAATTTGCGATTTTGGATTGGGGCTTGTCGTGCGTGCCGCTCTGGCTTCTGGCGGCGGTGGCTTGGGCCGCCTGCCCCTCAACCCTCAGTGCTCAATCCGCAAGCTTGACTGACGATCGCAAACCCACCGCCTCGGCCGATCCGCGCGCGCACTTGGATTATGCGCCGGGCCAGGCGCCGAAATTCTGGTCGGTCGCCGCCGCCGACACCGTCATGGCGCGCTGGCCGGATTTCACCAAGGCCTATTTTAATGGGTGGACGTATGTGAACGGCTACGAGTTGCACGGGTTTGAACTGCTCTATCGCGCGACCGGCAACACCAACTATTTCAACTACGCCAAACGCTACGTGGACCAGTGCGTGGATGCGGATGGCAATTTCCGTTACCTGATCAATGCCAAGGGCCAGACGAACAAACCAAGTTTCGGCAATCTGGATAATATGATGACCGGCGACACGCTGGTGATGCTGTACGAGGAAACCAAGGACGAGCGGTATAAGCGGGCCGCCGAAACCATCCGCCGCGCGCTGGATGATTATCCGCGCAATCGCGACGGTGGTTTCTGGCACAACCAGCGCATGAACGGGCAGATGTGGATTGACGGCATTTTCATGGGCGAAATGTTCCTGCTGCGCTACGGCAAATCCATCGGGGACAGTCAGTATTGCTGGGACGAAGTCACCAAACAGATCACGGTTTTTGCCAAGCGGGCCCAGCGCGGGGATTCCGGACTGTACCTGCACGGCATTTTTGAGCCGGGGCACGGCGGGAACGCGCCGAAGTGGGCTGACCCGCAAACCGGCTTGTCGCCGGAGGTCTGGAGCGAGGGCCTGGGCTGGTATGCCTTGGTAGTGGCCGAGGCGCTGGCGGATTTGCCCAAGGATCACCCCCGGCGAGCCGAGGTGGAGGATGTTTTCCTGCGGCTGGCTGCCGGTTTAAAACACGCGCAAGACCCGAAGTCGGGCCGTTGGTTCCAAGTGGTGGACAAAAGCGACCGCCCGGACAATTGGACCGATACTTCCGGCAGTGCCATGTTTACCTACGCCCTGGCCCGGGGCATCGAATTGGGCCTGCTCGAGACCGCCGAATACGCGCCGGTGGTGCGCAGCGGCTATCGGGGAATCACAGAGAATGCGAAAATCAATGAACAAGGTTTGCTGGATGTGTACAGCGCCTGCGATGGGGTGGGAGTGCAAGTGGACTACGCGCACTACATCAATTTCAAGAAATCCATCAACGCCAAAGAGGCCGTGGCCGGCTTCTTATGGGCTACGGCCATCGTCGAAAAACCTGAACTGGAGAAATTGAAACGCCGGTGAGCTGGCCCAACCTAACCCAGATTTTTCATAGCTGCTTTGGCGGCTGCGGACAAATCTGTACCGCAGGTTTGCAAACCTGCTGTATCGCCGATTTCCAAATCGGCGGGGCGTCGAAAATGCGCGGCGTCTGCGGGTTTGGAAACCCGCGATACAGCAGACTTGGAAGTCTACGCTACACGATTGTCTGTGAACTATCCTGGCTGACACTTCTGCTCGCCGCGGCCGTTCAGGCGGCGGAGCCGGCGGCGCATTTCACCCAAGACGGGCAGGGACATTCCTTTGTCTGCACGGATTATGTCCAAGGCAGGGTGTTTATCATTTCACCTGCGGGCACCCTCGTCTGGGAATACGACGGTGCGACCAATTGCAACGATATCTGGGCGCTCCCCAACGGCCATCTGCTCTTCAACACCGGCCACGGCGTCAAGGAGGTTTCGCGCGAAAAACAGGTGGTGTTCGACTATGAATCACCCAGTGAGATTTTCGCCTGTCAGCGGCTGACCAATGGAAACACCTTCATTGGCGAATGTGATGCCGGGCGGCTTCTGGAAGTCAATCCCGCGGGTAGCATTGTCAAGGAGTTGCGTCTGCTGCCGACGGGGACCAATGGCGGCCACGCGTACATGCGCAATGCGCGGCGGCTGGACAACGGAAATTATCTGGTGGCGCATTATGGCCTGAATGTCGTCCGCGAATACGACCCGGCGGGCAATATTGTGCGCGAGATTCCCGCCGCCGGTGGACCGCACAGCGTGGTGCGCTTGCCGGATGGCCACACGCTGATCTCGTGTGCCGATGGCCCCGGCGGGTCGCGGGTTTTTGAGGTGGACACCAATGGCCAGACAGTGTGGCAGGTGCAGGGCGATGAATTGCCGGGCGTGAGCCTGCGTTTCATGGCCGGGCTGGAGCGCCTGCCGAACGGGAACACGCTCATGGCCAATTGGCTCGGCCACCGCCATCAGTTCGGCCAGACGGCCGACCTGATTGAGGTCGCGCCAGATCATCGCGTCGTATGGAAATTTTACGGTGGCCCCACGATCAAAACTATTTCGAGCGCCCTGTTGTTGGACGATCCAAAGTTCCGCGACGGCGTGCCCGCGGCGCCGCATTGAAAAATTCGCCCGGTGCGGTTCCAGACCCATCCTTTGAATGGAATGAGTATCAGCCTGTTTTGACCTTTCAATGCTTTGCGATTTAGAATGTCATCTCAAACCGAACCATGAAAATCGCCATTGTTCCGAATGCCTTCAAAGGGAGCCTCACCGCTTCCCAAGCCGCCGGCTGTATTGAACGCGGCTTCCGCAAGGCCTTGCTGGACTTTGTCGCGAAAAAGCCTGGGACCCCTGTCATTGCGATCTGCGGTTCGCTGAGCCCGGACGCCGGCAAAGTGCGGGCGCATGGAATCCGTGCCTTTGTTTCGGCCTTGGAGGAACCGGTGGCCGAGGCGGACTTGCCCCGGCGTGCTCCCGGCATGCTCGAACGTTGCGCGGAGCAGATGGGATATCTGCTGGCCCTGAAAGCCGCGATCCCAAGTTAACCAATCCCAATGACCCAATGAGCTTTCCTGTGCTGCTCTCCTTGGTGCTGGCCAGCATCGCGCTGATTGTGCTGCTGACTTCCTGGTTCAAGCACAACACTTTTCTTTCCATGTTCATCGTCTCGCTGCTGCTGGGCGTCGTGGCGCTTCCCGCCAAGGAGGTGGTGCCCATCATCACCCAGGGATTTGGCGACACCATGAAATCCATCGGAGTGATCATCGTGTTGGGCATCATGATTGGCGTGGTACTCGAGAAAACCGGGGCGACATTGAGCATGGCCACGGCGATTCTGCGGCTGACCGGAAAAGATAACGCGGGGCTGGCCATCGGCATCACGGGGCTGGTGACCGGCATTCCCATCTTCTGCAATTCCGGCTTCATCATGTTGAGCGGCTTGAACCAGTCGCTGGTGCAGCGTTCCGGCAAACCGATGATTTACATGGCCACCATGTTGGCCGCGGGTCTCTATTCGATTCACTGTCTCATCCCGCCGCATCCGGGGGCCATGGCCGCGGTCAGCTTGATGCTGCCCAATATCGGGCAATTGATCGTGCTCGGCATCATGGTTGCCATTCCTGGTGCCGTCGCCGGATTTGCGTGGGCGCGCTTTATGTGCCGAAATGAACCTCATTCCCAAGTTGATGCCCAGACCGATGGAAAATTGTATGCCGACGAACCGGTGCTACCCTCAACCTCTCGCTCCTTCCTGCCAATCTTGGTCCCGCTGTTGCTGCTGACCGGCAAGTCGGTTTTCACGTTGAAACAGCCGGCGGTAAACAACCTTTTTGCAGCGACCATCAGCCTGATTGGTTGTCCGGAAGTTGCCTTGCTCATCGGCGTGGGATTGGCGGTCACCTTGTTCAAATCCATCAATGCAAGAGTGGTGAGCGAACTATTTGACGAAGCCATTGAAAAGGCCGGGCCGATTCTGGTGCTGACCGGAGCCGGCGGCATATTCGGAGCGGTCATCAAGGCGACCGGCGTGGGCGAACAGGCCGGAACCTATCTGGCCGCCTCCGGCCTTGGCTTGGCCATTCCCTTCATTATCGCCGCCTTTCTAAAGACGGCGCAGGGCTCCTCCACCGTGGCCATTATGACCGCCGCTTCCATTGTGGCGCCCATGCTGACGGCGCTGCATTTGGACAGCGATACGGGCAGGCTGTTGGCGACGCTGGCCATGGGAGCCGGGTCAATGGTGGTATCCCACGCCAACGACTCCTATTTCTGGGTGGTGGCCAAGTTTTCCGGCCTTGACTCCGGGCCCACCCTGCGGGTTTACACAACCTCCACACTGATCATGGGGCTTTCGACGTTTCTGGCCGTGTGGGTCTGTTCATTATTCATGTTGTGATTGGTCCAGGACACGGTTCGCGATTGCTTTCCCGGATATTTTATGCATCGTTAAGACAGACGCATGAAAACAAATTTTCTCCTCCTCTTCGCCATTTGGTTTGCCGGCAGCGCGACGTCGTTTGCCCAAGCGGCCAAACCGCCGGTGCGCATTGCCATGATCGGCCTCGAACACGACCACGCCATGGGCTTTTTACCTCGCCTCGCCGGGCAAACCGACCTGCTGTTGGTGGGCGTGGTGGAAACCAACCAGGATTTGATCGCGCGTTATTCGCGCCGGTTTCACCTCCCGCCCGGGTTGTTTTTTTCCAGCATGAACGACCTGTTTGCTCGGACCAACGCGCAGGCGGTGGCCACCTTCACCTGCACTTTTGACCACGAGCGGGTGGTGGAGGCGTGCGCTGCGCACGGTTTGGACGTGATGATGGAAAAGCCGCTGGCCACAAACCTGAAGCAAGCCCGGGCTATCGCCGCGGCCGCCAGAAGAGGCGGCATTCAAGTCTTCGTCAATTATGAAACCACTTGGTATCCCGGCAATCAGGCCGCCTATGCCCTGGTTCACGAGCAGCATCAAATCGGTGACATTCGTAAAATGGTGTTTCATCACGGCCATCCCGGACCCAAGGAAATCGGCTGCTCGACCAACTTCCTTGCCTGGCTGACCGACCCGGTGCTTAATGGCGGCGGCGCCATCAATGATTTCGGTTGTTATGGCGCGGACTTGGCGACCTGGTTTTTCGATGGCCAGAAGCCGCTCTCGGTCATGGCCGTGGCGCAGCAGCTCAAACCGGACGTCTATCCCAAAGTCGAGGATGACGCGACCATTGTGCTGACTTATCCCAAGGCCTCGGTCATTTTGCAACCGTCGTGGAATTGGCCGGTCAACCGCAAGGACATGGAGATCTACGGAAGCAGCGGCCAAGTGCTGGTGCCGCAGGGGGACAGGTTGCAGGTGCAAACCAAGGATTCCCCCAAGGCAACGGAAATTTCGCCACCAACCATCGCCAGTCCAAACGCCGATCCGGTTTCGTATCTCGCCGCCGTGGTGCGGAAAGAAACCGTGCCCACGGGTCTGTCCTCGCTGGAAGTGAACTTGACCGTGGTTGAGATTCTCGAGGCCGCCCACGAATCCGCGCGGACGGGGAAGCGGATTAAACTCTAGAGTTCAATTCTTGAACCAGCGCGCCGGCCAGGTACTCATATTGTGGCAGGGAATTGTACAATTGTGCCGAGACGCGCAGAATCCGTTTCGGCGGCGCGGGCCAGGGCACGATGGGTACTTCCAAATGGTGTTTGATGCGCAGTGCGTCTTGCAGCGGGTATTCGTTGATGGGTAGCCTGGGCCACGCGTCGGGTGGGGCATCGGGCAGGGGAACGGCCGCGAGCGAGCCGATGAATTCATCGGGGCAGGGCGCGGGAACTTGCAGGCTCGCACACAACATGTTTCTGGCCGCCAGCACCAGCGCGCGATTGGCGGCCATGACCTCGGACCAGCCGCCCGGCCGCAGCGAACCCAGAAAGCGGATCGCCTCGGGCACGCTCAAATAAGCGGAAGGATCAAAGGTCCCCTGCCAGCCGAACTCGATGAGAAACCGGGAGCGGTCGCGGCGCGCAGTGTTGGCGCCGTGGCTGATAGTGAGCGGGCGGATGGCGGGCTGTTTGTCCTGCCGCACGTACAACAGTGCCGCGCCTTTGGGCGCGCACAACCATTTGTGGCAATTGCCGGTGTAGTAGGCGGCGCCTAGTTGTGCCAGGTTTAGCGGCACCATCCCGGGTGCGTGCGCGCCGTCCACCAGCGTGTCCACGCCGCAGCGGTTCAACTCCGCCACCACCCGCGCGATCGGCAGGACCAGGCCGGTCTGGCTGGTGACGTGATCCAGCAGCGCCAGCTTGGTTTGCGGTGTCACGCATTCCACGATCGCGGCCACGAGGTCATCGGCGTGCCGGACCGGGTAGGGGAGGCTGGCGACCACCACCCGCGCGCCGGAACGTTCCGCAGCAAATTCCAAGGCGTTGCGGCAGGCGTTGTATTCCTGATCCGTCACCAGTAATTCATCGTCCGCCTCAAAGGTCAGGGAACGCAGCACGGTGTTGACGCCGTGGGTCGCATTGGGCACCAAAACCAAGTCATCCGGGCTGGCGCCCACGAACTGCGCCAGGGCCGCGCGGGCCGCATCCAGTTGCGGCTCCAATTCGCGCGCCAAGAATTGCAGCGGCTGGCGTTCCATGCGCGCGCGCCATTCGCTTTGCGCCTCCAAAACGCGGCGCGGACACGCGCCAAAAGAACCGTGATTCAAGAAAATGACTTCACGATCCAGCAGCCAAAGCTCCGGATCCGCCGCTGGTTGAGAGGAAAGTGTTGTGGAGGCCACTGCCCCAAGATATTCAATGGAGCAGCGGCGGAAAAGCGGAAACCAATGGAACCAAATGTGCCCCGGCCCCAATCGGCCATTGGATGTTCGCTGTTGGTCAGTCCATGCCCTCGGACCGCGCGCCGTCCCGGCGCGCAGCGCGTGGGAGCAAGCGGCGTGCGGCGAACCTCTGGAACTCGCGCGTGAATTCCGACTGCTGCGACCGGGGACCGGTCGCAGCCCAAAAACAGCCAAATTTGTTGTTGACCTGTTCCGGCGGATTTGGCAACCATTTTCTCATGAAGAACACTTTTTCCGCCCTTATTCTT
>Ga0316232_1003503_pt1 | contig 14411 bp, 18 predicted proteins | sample TBHtaG_FD_206006 | JGI IMG/M metagenome (GOLD analysis project Ga0316232, IMG submission 206006) | Freshwater microbial communities from Trout Bog Lake, Wisconsin, USA - TBH18025_13 | ecosystem: Environmental > Aquatic > Freshwater > Lake > Hypolimnion/Profundal zone | place: USA: Wisconsin... | reverse complement strand
TACAATCTCGTTGTTCGAATTGTTGCCAACGGAGACCACCACACAGGAGAACTCCTGGACATGCCTCCCGCCATGACGTTTTCCGTCGGGGCCGCGGACTTCCACGGGTCGGGGCACAATGTCGGACTCAACTTCGGAAGCTTTCTCGTGCGCGGAGAGTGGACTTTGGAAAACTGAATCGACATGAACCCATCATTTACCAGGGCAATTTTCAGCAAGGGAAGCCCCTATTTCGCCGTGCCCCCTTACAATTTAAACTGGATGCTTCCACCCCGGGATGCCCTGGTTTCCAAGGGACTGGCCTCGCCGATTGTCTTGGTGGATGTGGGATGCCGGGGTGGACTGCCGGAGGAACTATGGCCTATCAAGCGCATGATCCAGCATATCGGCTTCGATGCCGATGAGAAGGAGTGCGCCCGCCTCTCCAAGGAGGCGCATGAACTTTTTTCCCGCAGCACTTTCCCTCTGTTTGTTTCCGGCCGGGACGGCGAATCGGAATTCCACCTCTTTCACTCAAAAGGAGATTCCTCCGCCTTGCCGCCAAATCCCAGATTTGCGGAGCTCTTCGGTGGGCCGAAATTCGCGATTGAGGAAACGCTTTGCGTAAAGACCACAAGTCTGGATTCTTTCTTCTCCATGAATCCCGGTCTGCTGCGACCGGACATGATCAAACTCGACACGCAGGGGACCGAACTCGACATTCTCAAGGGAGGAGTGAAATGCCTTGAAACATGCGCTCTTGTTGAAATCGAGGTCGCATTTTTCCCGATGTACAAAGGCCAGCCGCTTTTTCATGACATTATGGGATTCATGCTCGGTCAGGGGTTTGAACTGTTATATCTCAACCGGATGTTCATCCAAAGAAGGGGATTCCAAGGGTTCGCCAAGGGACAATTGATCTTTGGTGATGCGCTTTTCGCACGACGGGAAGACAGGTTGGACCATTTCGATGAACGGAAGTTGATGAACTTTGCGGTTTTGCTCATCAATTACGGGTATCTGGACTTGGCGCAGAATCTTATTGCCACAAAAGCCTTCGGTGAAAACGACAGGCGCTTTTTAGAATCCTATCTGAAACGAAGAATCGATCGCTGGAGCATTCGCCGGATGAAGCGAATGGTCATCCCCTTCATCGACAAACTTATCCTGTCCCTGCTCTATCTGAAAAAGCACAACTCCCTGACCTTTGACTTGGACAGATCATTGCCTTTTAGATAATTAATGACACCGGATGGACCAACCGAATCAGGGCGGGAAATGATAAAGCCGTTGAGGGAACGATTGCTCGCAAGATTGTGTTCCGGCGCGATGGCGTCGTTTCGGAAGATGCACTTGCGCCTTTGCCCGGACGACATACGGAACATGAAGATTTCCTTTTCCCAGTTCGGAGAAGACTTGGTGCTTGTCGATCACCTGATCAACATGCGCAGACCCCGGAAAGGAATTTATATTGACGCAGGCTGCTACGACCCTTTTCGTCTTTCGAATACCCGGATTTTAAATTTAATGGGTTGGTCTGGAATCAACGTCGACGCATCCGAGGAGGCCATTCGAGCTTTTCGGGTGCATCGTCCGAATGATGTGAATGTTTGTGCGGCACTCTCCGATCGCGCAGAAAGCAACGAATTTTTTTCTACGGAGGGTGGCGAGCACAACCGGCTTTTGCGCTGTGCTCTTCCCGTACTGCCATGGCTGGAGAATGCGTGCAGTGTCCCTGTGACCACACAAACCCTCATGAGCATATTTGACAGGAGCCGGTTTTCTGGCGAAGTCGTGGATCTGCTGAGCATTGACTGCGAGGGGAGCGATCTCGCGGTGTTGAGGGGATTCGACCTCGGGCGGACCCGGCCCGCGCTGATCTGCATCGAGTCTCTCCATGAGGACGAATCTCATAAAATTCGTGCGTATCTCGGAGAACATGGCTACTCTTTCCTTTGCGGTCGTGGCCCTTCCCTGATTTTCCGGGACTCCGCCACCTTGCCTAAGAAAACATGATCGGCCACCTGCAAGGTTTTTATGCTGTCATGGCTATTTCAATCGCGCTCTCGCTGATTGCAGTTGTCCTGACAGAGTGCCCGATCTGACAGTTCAGAAAACTCTTTCGACACACCCGATGGAACCCCCGATCCGCCGGCACCCAATTCCCTATGGCTGAAATCACGATGCACTGCAAATTTGGACGCGCGGTATTCCGCGCGGTCCGCTCCTATTCCCTCCGGAAAATTCTCGAAATCGGATCCTTCGATGGTGATGGCTCCACCCAGGTTCTGGCGGTCGCGATGGCCCCGCTGCCGGGACGGGATCTCACCTGCCTCGAAATGCGTGAAGATCGTTTCTCCAACCTCTTGCGAAACACCTCGCACCTTCCCTGGGTAAAAGCCGTGCGCGCTTCATCGATCGCTTGGGAATCCTTCACGGCCAAGGATTTTGACAAAGATATCTTGCCAGGTTTTGGCGATCTGCCCAAGGATGTTTACGACAGGGTGAAGAGTTGGTGGGTGGACGACGTCCGTCACATCAAGCAGGAAACGCAGGGCTTTCTTGAGCAAACGAAAAACAGATTTGACGCCGCGCTCATCGATGGGGGAGAGTTCTCCGGTTTCGATGAGTTCCGTCTCCTGAAGGACAGGGTGGATTGCTTCTTCCTAGACGATGTGTTTCACGCGTTCAAAAACCGCAGGGTGTATGAGGTCCTCCTCGCCAGCACGGATTGGCGGGCGGTATTTATCGACCGCGCGGATCGAAATGGCACGGCGATTTTCGTGCGCAAGACCCGCCTCGGAAACCGGATTCAGCACCTTTTTCGGGAAGCCAGAGGCTGGACGGCCTTGTTTCTGCTGCTCGCTACCGCCAAGATCCGCCGGATCGCAGCCCGATTCGGGGTGCAGAACATGGGCAGTTCGCCATCCTCAAACAAAAAACCTGACTGATGATACCACTGCTTGATCTCAACTGGGCGCATGCCACTTTGCATGCCGAATTGATGACGGGTATGGGTCCCCCCGTGGCCGAGGATGTGGCCCAGTCGCTCGGGGCGAGCATCCGGGAGGATCATCCTTTCCGCTTTCTGCTTTGGATCTCCGGCCAATCGATCTGAGAGAACCGTTTGGATCACGCCTGTTTCGCTGGGCCTCTGCTGCCTTTTGGAGTTTCCGGCGAAATCTCTTTTTATCGCGAAATCCTCGCTTCCCAATTAATACAAACTAATAAGCGCTGGAATCTTTATGCTTGGTCCCGCACGCAAAATACATTCTCTTCGAGCAATCCAGTGGCTTGTGACAAAAGCCCGTCGGGTTCTTGTTCCTGCCGGTCTGATCAAGAGAAAATACGAAGATGAGTTCACCAGCCTCTACGAATCAAAGTATTGGGGGTCGGACGAGTCTGTATCAGGCGGTGGATCCTCGATCGCTGAGACCGGGGTTATCCGCAGGGAATTAGCATCGCTTTTGCGCGAGTTGGATATCAAGTCCATCCTCGATGTTCCCTGCGGGGATTTTCATTGGATGTCCAAAGTCGAGCTTTGCGGGACCCGCTACATGGGTGGTGACATTGTGAAGGATATTGTCAAAAAGAACCAACAGCTCTACGCCTGGGAAAACTTGTCCTTTTTCCAATTTGATATCATCAACGACTCGCTCCCCAAGGCCGACCTGATCATCTGCCGGGACTGCCTTGTGCACCTCCCGCTTTCCGATGCTCGTAAAGCGCTGCAGAACTTCATCGGCAGCAATTCCACATTTCTTTTGACGACGACTTTTCCTGAACGGTCCGAAAACTGCGATATCGCGCCCGGAAAATGGAGGCCGCTCAATCTTGAAGCGAAACCGTTTTGTCTTCCGCAACCGTGGAAGATAATAAACGAACAATGTTCGGAGGCGGACGGTGCCTACAGCGACAAGTCTCTCGGCCTCTGGCGCATGACAGACCTGAAAATGTGATTGTCTCCCTCTCTGTTTCCTGAGGCCATGAATCTTTTTCCAGTTAAAGCCGTCTGACAGCGAAATGATCGAACGACTGAAAAACCTTTCGAGTTGGAGCCGGGCAGTTCCTCCCGTCGTGCTCGCACCCGCGACCCCCTCGCGCGGCTGCGTGACCATCTCTTATCTCAGCTGGCCGCTTCGTGACGGATGGGATTCCCCGAAAGTCCGCGGGCATACGAATGCCTTTGAAGTGGTGGCCATGGCACAGGCTTATCGTGCCCTTGGCTTTCGGGTGGAGGTCGTCGATTGGGACAACACGACGTATCGACCTCCTGCTGACTGCCGGATTGCGGTGGATATCCACAGCAACCTGGAACGCTGGCAGGATTTGCTTCCTGCCGGCTGCAAGCGGATCCTTCATGCGACCGGCCCGCACTGGCTGTACTTGAACCGTGCCGAGCTTTCGCGCTTGCAAGGCGTCCGTGACCGCAAAGGCGTGGCTTTATGTCCACGGCGGCAGGTCCCGCCATCCCGCGGGGTGGAGGGAGCCGACACCGTGGTCGTCCTTGGGAATGAATTTACCAGGCAGACATTTTTGTTTGGCGGAAAGCCCGTGTCTCGTGTGCCGATTTCCTCCGCCTACGAATTTCCATGGCCTGAAAACCGGGATTTTGTTTCGGCCAAAAAAAAGTTTCTCTGGCTGGGCAGCTACGGCATGGTCCACAAGGGCCTGGATCTTGCTCTCGACGCCTTCGCGGGAATGCCGGAACTCGAATTGACGGTCTGCGGGCGACCGGAGAAGGAGGACGATTTTTACCGCCTTTACGAGAAGTTGCTGCTCAGGTCGCCGAACATCCGGCTCCATGGCTGGCTCGACATGGCGACGCCTGGCTTTGCAGAAATCGCCCATACGCATGCGGCGGTGATTTATCCATCCAGCGCTGAGGGCGGGGCGGGAAGCGTGATCCATTGCATGCACGCGGGGATGCTGCCGGTTTGCACGGCGGAGGCGTCCATTGACTTGATGGATTTCGGGGTGCCTGTGGGCTCCGGAACGGTCGAGGCGGTGCAACAGGCCTGCCGGTCCGTGGCAGACATGTCGGCGGGCGAGGTGGAGGTGCGTGCGCGAAGTGCGTATGAGCACGTCAAAGATGTGCATACGCGAGACGCCTTTCGTGAGAACTTCTGCAGGTTCGCTTCCTCGGTTGCCGCAGAGCTCCAGTGAAAACTCGTCTGGCGGATTTGATTCCCCGGGGACAATTAATCAACGATCTGGAATATTTTGCCGTTGGGAATCACCGTTTCGTGAGCGGCCTCACCGGGACTGCGGTGGGAAAGCTGCGCCTCTATCCAAAAAGAGGTTGATGCCGCAACAATCGGTCGCTAGAATCAACGTCTCCCGGACAGACCATGGCTTATCGCCTCTTCTTGGTCAAGAACCGGGCTATCGCTAATTTCTCAAATGCCTAGGGCGCTCATATGCGGTGTTTCCGGCCAGGATGGCGGCTATCTTGCCCATCACCTGCTCGAATCGGGATATGAGGTCTGGGGGACTTCGAGGGACGCGGCCTCGTCCCGGTTCGGCGGCTTGGAGCGGCTCGGAATCTTGGGGCGCGTGCACATTGAGTCGATGGCGCCGAACGACTTCCGGAGCGTTCTCTCCGTCGTTGCCGCCTGCAGGCCCAGCGAGATCTACAATCTGAGCGGGCAGAGTTCTGTCGGGCTCAGCTTTCACCAGCCCGTCGAGACTCTCGAAAGCATACTCTCAGCAACAGTGAACATCCTCGAAGCGGTTAGATTTCTCAAAGAGCCCACACGTTTCTACAATGCATGCTCGGCAGAGTGCTTTGGGAACACGGGCATTGGCGCGGCGAGTGAAGAAACACCCTTCCGCCCACGCAGTCCATACGGCGTTGCCAAAGCTGCGGCCTTTTGGCAGGTTGCCAACTATCGTGAGGCCTATGGTCTTTATGCGTGCTCGGGCATTTTGTTCAACCACGAGTCGCCATTGCGGCCGGAGCGTTTCGTCACTTCGAAAATTATCCATGCCGCACGCCGGATCGCGGCAGGGAGCATGGAGAAGCTGCTCATTGGCAATCTGGAGGTGTCTCGTGATTGGGGGTGGGCTCCGGAATATGTTGTGGCGATGCACAGGATGCTCCAGGCGCAGGAACCAAAGGATTTTGTGATCGCTACCGGGAGGACCCACTCTCTTGTGGAGTTCACACAAGCGGTCTTTTCCCGGTTCGGACTAGATTGGCGCGACCATGTGGAGCGGGATGACTCGTTGTTGCGGCCCAGCGACATTGCTGTGAACCGGGCCGACCCGTCCCAAGCTCTTCAGCGCCTCGGGTGGCAGGCACGGATTCACCTGCCGGAACTGGCCGCCAAACTCGCTGACGGGCAGCTTTTCTAGCGCCCGATGAGAATCCTTTATGACGGCTATATTTTCTTCCTTCAGAAAGCAGGTGGAGTAAACCGTTATTTTTGCGAGATCATTACGCGCTTGCCGACATCTGTGCGCCCGACCCTCTTCGGTTCACACAGGCCCGCCCTGCATCCCCCTTCCCATCCGAACCTGCGTTGGAAAACCCCGCCGCGGTTTGCCGGGCTGCTCCGGCCAGCGCTCGGGTGGTGGTCTTCCTCATTTGATGTCATTCACCCGAGCTACTACCACCTCACGCACCCCTTCGACTGGAGTTCGCTCCGCAAGCCGGTTGTGCTTACCGTTTATGATTTCGTCTTTTCGAAGTATGCCCACCGTTACGAGCGCAGCGAAAAACTCCTCCACGATCAGGAGGCGGCAATCCGTCGTGCGGACATCATTCTTTGCATCTCTCATTCGACGCGTGCCGACTTGCTGGAGCGATTTCCGGACTGCGAGGGACGCAGCATTGTTACCCATTTGGCTTCAAACCTCCTACCTCCGGGTGACATCCCTCGGCCGCACGACAAGCCATATTTTTTGTTCGTTGGAGCGCGCGTTTTTTACAAAAACTTCGATCTAGCCGTTGGTGCCGTGGAAATCCTCAACCGTTGCGGCTATGGAGTCGATCTTCTGGTTGTCGGCCCGCCTTGGACGGATGCGGAGAACAAGTCCTTGGTGGAGCGGGGAGCCGACCATTTTGTCAAACTCTACGAGTTTCCTCCCGACGAAGTCTTGGCCTCTCTTTACGCGCACTGTGTCGCGCTTATTTACCCATCCGAATACGAAGGTTTTGGACTTCCTCCACTGGAGGCTATGACTCAGGGGGCACCCGTGCTGGCGCTGTGCACCAGCAGTTTGCCGGAAGTTGTGGGAGATGGGGGGATACTAATTGATCCGAGATCTGCCACAGCCGAGGCTTTTGCCGTTGCGGCTGGAGGATTACTGGAGTCCGCAATGCGGCGCGAGGAACTTGCAAGTGCTGCGATTGAGCAGTCTCGCAAGTTCAGTTGGGACCAAACAGCGTCTGAAACGTATGCAGCCTACCGGCGCGCAGCGGGGAAGTAAACATATGCTCCTCATGGAATCCAGAAATGCCAGGCGCCAGTCCGAAAAACTCTTGTCGGGTGCGGGGGAGGCATTATACGAAGCTGTGTTATCAAGTTTGAGGTGGGATGAAGAGCCCGCCCATTCCCTCAAACCGCTTCAAATTATTTCATGAGACGTCTGACCAACCGCATTCTGGAGAAAATCGGTTTCCGCATTTCAAGAGTCACGGAGTTGCATCCGCTTGATACCGTCATCCGCCGCCATCACCACTCCGGCTTTCAGTTTGTCCAGATCGGCGCCAATGATGGCAAGCAGTACGACCCGATCAACAGCTACGTCCGCTACTACAAGTGGAGAGGGGTTCTCGTCGAGCCGGTCAAAGATTATTACGATGAGCTTGTGGTGAACTATCGCGATTGTCCGAATTTGAGATTTGTCAATGCGGCGATTTCTGCCGAGGAAGGAACGACGACCATCTACCGCGTGGATCCCGCACGCCTCGAGCTTCCGAAATGGAGGCAGGGCATCGCCTCCTTGCAAAAGAACCACCACCGCCTGAGCAGCACCTCGGATGATGTGATGATCTCGGAGCAGGTTCCCTGCCTCCCGCTGATGAAGCTGTTTGCGAATTATCAAATTGGCTCGCTGGATCTTCTTCAGATCGATGCCGAAGGGTGCGATATCGAGATTATCCGGAGTTTGGATTTCAACAGGATCCGGCCAAAAATCATCCACTTTGAGCACCGGTTGATCGACAAGGTCCACTCACGGGAAGATCTGGAGGGGGTTCTGGGACTGTTGGTTTCCCAAGGATACAACATCTTTGTGAACCAGACCGATTGCCTGGCTCACCTGTAGCCTCATGGGGACGACTGTCCTGATGGAGAATAACCGATGAGGTTGCAGCTAGTCAGCGCGCTAGCTGCCTTGCAGCCTGGAGTGGAAAAACTCCGCGCGCGCCTGCCGGCATTTGCCGCGAAGTTCCTGTATGCGCCCGTTCCCCGCATTTTCCGGGAAAGCTCGCTTTCCGAGGATCTGGAGCGAATCAGTCTGCCGATCGGTCTGCCGTCTTCATATTCCATCGATGCCCGCATTCTGCAGGCTCGGCCGGGAATTCATTCCTTAAGAAGAACGGGTGGCCCCGGTGTGGAAATACTGCATCTTGCCGATGCGACTGTGCTGAGCAACGGCATCATCATCCATCGCGGCGCGATCCATCGTTGTTCCCCCGTTTACCGGAGGATTAATCCTGACCAGATTCTGGCCGCTGCGCGGGAATACCATGACCGGAAGAATCGGAGGCACGTCCTAGATTCGGCAACGATCATCTCCAGGCAATTCGTCAATGAGGGAACGTGGGGCGACTACTTCCTGGAATTCTTGATGCCTATGGCCTGGGTCCCGCCGCGACCCGGACGCACCGTCCTCTGCGACTGCGATTTTGTCTCGAAGTATGCCGGGAGAGACAGCCAAACATTAGGTTTCGAATGCCTGAACATCCCGGTCGGGGGGATCCGGGTGCGGAATCTGGAAGTGATCGGCCCGTGCCAGGTTTTCAACAACTTCGAAGAGGCCAACATCAGCAGATTACGGGAGAAATTTCCGGCCAAGACGGTCCACATGTCGCCAAAGCGGGTGTTTCTGTCGCGTCTGGGAGTGGTTTCCGACAATGCAAAAAATCCAAGAGCCATCGCCAATGAGGAGGAGGTGGCCGGTTGCTTGGAGTCCGAAGGGTTTGAAATTCTTTATGCCCACGAGATGGACGGCGACGAGGTGCGCGGACGGATTGCGGGCGCGGAGGTGATTGTGGGTTGCTGGGGAGCCGCTATGCTCAATGCGGCGTGGGCCCGGCCCAAAACCGTGATCGAATTGGTCAGCGAAAAGATCTGGTCGCCCACCGCCGTGAAAATGAGTCTCGCGAACGGGGTGGAGAGGCATGTTGCGATCCGGACAACAGAGCACCGCATTTCCATTGACGCGCTTTCAAGAGCCCTGGAGCCGCAAAGCAGGGAGAGAATCACCGCCGTGAGAGGCACAAGACCACCGTCCCGTCTGTCAGCTCCTTTGCTCTCCTGATGCCACCGGACGATTTTATGTCAGACTCAACACCCCGTGCCGGACTCCGTGCAGCCCTCGAAGGATTTTCCACCGCAAAGGTCGCATTGAAGGAGGGAGAAGCCTGGGCATTGAATGACGGGGCAATCGTCCACAAAAGCAGGGGATTCTTCAGTGTCGTCGGCGCACGCTTCGATGGGCCGCAGGTTTCGGAATCGGTCTTTCTCTATCAGCCACAGTCGGCCATCGCCGGCTTGCTCGGAAAGATGGAGGGCTCGGGCGCGAGTTTTCTTTTGCAGACCCGGGTTGAGCCAGGGCTCGTGAACGGGGCCCAGTTGGCACCAACCGTGCAGTCCACGCTCGCCAACTACATTAGGCTTCACGGGGGACTTCCGACCCCGCACATCGATTGTTTTACGTCTTACAAAGCCGATGCCAGGCTGCACTGTGAGTCCTCGCAGTTCGATTTGGGGGAGCGCTATCTGATGAAGGTCAAACGGTCCGCGGTGATCGAGGTTTCCTCAGATCTGCCGTCCACCGGGACGCTGGTTTGGGTGTCGGCATCGGAACTCCGGGCGGCTGTTATGGAAAGTCTTTATTTAGACATGGACCTGCGCTCGCTGCTTGCGCTTGCGCCCTGGACGACCTCCGAAACGGAGTTTTGCATTGAGCCCGCATCACCCGCCATCCAAAAAAGCCTATGCAAAGCGATCCGTCCAGGTGTTGTCGGCCAGGTCCTGGCATCTCTTGAGGGACGTTGTTCTTTCCGCGGGTTTGTGCCGGTCACGGCTCTGGACAACTGGGAGTGGAGTGAATGGGGATTGTTTGAAAAAAATCCCGCAGAAGGATTTTCCGTGGAGTTTTTTGAAACGCGCACCACCAGCCGGGAGGTCGGATCGTGGGTCCAGCCCCTCATCAACAGCCACTCGCCAGGCCGGGTTGTGTTATTGCTGCGGCAAAACCGCGGCATCGTCGAAACCCTCGTGCGCATGAGTCACGAGCGGGGCTACCCCAAGGGGGTCGCGGTTTGCGCAAGCTTCGTCCGCTATCCCGGCCGGCCGATTGATGAGTCGGAATTCCGGTTCGATCAACGGTGCGCTTCGTCCCGCATTCTTGCACGTACCGAGGAATGCGACGAGGGCGGAAGATTTTTTCAGGACACAAACATTTACGAAGTCATCGAGGTGGGTGGCGAGGCGGGCCCGGATAACGGGGTGTGGGTCACCGTGTCCGAACTGAAATTTCTGCTTGCGCGCTCCCAAGTCTGCTCGATTCAACTCCGGGCGATCAGCTCGATGCTGCTTGGAGTGGAAATTTAGGCCGGACGTTAGGATTATGGTGCGCTTGCCAGTTGTCTTTCGAAGCCGGATCAAGAAGGCATTCGTCGGCGCGTGGCGGCGCATTGTGCGATCCTCTGGCGATTTGTTCGTGAGGAGTTACGACTGCTTTGTCGCGTCGAGAGAGAGGACGCGAAGAGAGGCATCCAAGAAAAAATCCAATCCCCTTGTTGGAAGCGACTCTCGAATCTCAGTCGTCATCACGCATTTCAACCGGGGAGCATCCCTGCACAGGAGCCTGCACAATGTATTATCCCACCCGATCATCTCGGAGATCGTCATCTTCGACGATTTTTCGGACGACAGTAATTATGCAGAACTGGTTTCCAGCCTTTCCTCGCTGAAAAGGTCTGATATCCGGATTGTTAAGGCAAAATCCAACCTCAAAGCCTTGCGGGCCAAAAGGGCGGCTGTGGAAGCCTGTTCGGCACCCTGGGTGTTGTTGCTGGATAGCGACAACACGGTTTTCCGCAACTTTCTGGACGCCATATTTCAGATGCCTTCGCGTGACGACAACACGATTTACTGTGCCGCATTTGCCTTTCCCTATTTTGATTTTCGGTCGGTCACAGGACGGGACATCAATTTTGACCGCGTCAGGGAGTACGCCGCCGAAGGAACACTGAACCGTGTTTATTTCTTTAATGATGGCAACTATCTGGTTCCCAAAGCCCGGTATTTGGAAGTCTCTCGTTCCATCGGGAATCCATGCGACGATGCCGCCGACACCATGCTGTTCAACTATTTCTGGGTTTCCACGGGCGGGAAAATGAAATTCCTGCCGGGAACATCCTATCTCCACCGGATCGAGGCAACGGGCCGGTGGATGAACAATAGGAGCCGTTCAAAAAAGCGCGTGGCCGAGATCGTCGGGAGACTGAAAGACGCAAAACGGGCCGATCCGGAATACGCCGTTGCATTGGGGATGTGCGAATGAAGCGGGTCCGCGACGCCGTTGTCCGCCTGATGATCAACAAGGCGGTCCGTTTGGCATGCCGCAGTCACGTGAATTTGTTCCGTCAATGGGTTGGATATGATCCGGATTTGGCCCTTCCGGAGAAGTATAACGAAAAAATGTTTTGGAGAAAACTCTTCGACCACAACCCGGATTTCGTGGTGTTCTGCGACAAGCTGGCCACAAAAGATTATGTGGCCAGAATGGCTCCCGAGGTCCGGATCCCGAAAACCCTGTGGTCAGGGGACCTGATCGAAAATGCTCCGCGGGAACTCCTTTCCAGACCGGTTGTGGTGAAGGCGAACCATGGCAGCAATTACAATTGTTTTTGGAACGGGCGCGGCGATGATTTCGGCAGGCTTTCCGTTCTGACAAAAAAGTGGATGGTGGAAAATTACGGCGCGCGGTATCTCGAATGGGGATATTACGGTGTAAAGAAACGGTTGTTCATCGAGGAGTTGATTTCTTCTGACGAACCCGACGGGCTCGTCGAAATGAACATCCGCTGCTCGGATGGCAGGGCGATCTTGGGATCGGTCATTCTCCGCAACAAAACGGAAAGGATGCAAGCCGCCTACTTCGAGACGGACGGAAGTCGTTCGGCATGGAATGATGATTTGATATCCCCTCTGCGAATTCCCCGTGATTACAGGGTTCCGGCCTGCTATCATCGCGCCGTCGAAATAGGCAAAAAGCTCAGTGCCGACCGTGACTATCTGAGGGTGGACTTCATGACCGATGGGAGGCAGCTCTACGCGGGAGAGATCACTGTCTACCCAAGCGCCGGGTTGTCTCCGGCAAGCCCGGCCGGCACGAAATGCGCCGAAACAATTATTAGTGAAAACTGGGACCTGAATAAATCCTGGTTCTTAACTTCTCCGCAGAGAGGGTTGAAAAAAGCTTATGCCTCCTGGCTGATGGATGCTCTTGAAACCTGAAACGTTTTAGGAGGCCCCCTGTCGTTCAGCAGCAGCCCCGGGGCATCATTTCAAGAGGACTTGCGGGCAAAATAGATCCGGCGGCGGTTGGTTGCCAGAGGACTCGGAGATAGAACCGGGGGTTCCAGACACAGCCGGTCAACCACATCGCCCTGAATATTATCGGCGGTCACGACTTCCACGCGAAAACCCGAGGCGCAGAGTCTTTCGATGAAATCATCTCCATACATGCGGACATGATCTTTTTGGCCGAATCTCTTCTCTCTCTCAGGCTCCGAGAGAACGGAGGGATCCTCGTCCGTGCGCGCGGGCGGATCCATTTGGGGAACAGTGAGGATGGCGGAGCCGCCCGGGCGGAGAATCCTGTGGATCTCGCGCATGGCGGCCAGGTCGTTCGGAACATGTTCCAAAACATCGCAGCAAATCACCGCGTCGAACGATTGGTCCGGGACGGAGGGCATGGCGCTGATGTCGAGCTTGAGGTCGCAGTCCCCGCGGTCGTAGTCGGCGGTCACGTATTTTCGGGCGGCACGGGAGATGCGGTCCCTGAGCTGGCGCTCGGGGGCAAAATGCAAGATCTCCTTTCCGGCGAGCAAGGCGGGTTCATCGAGTCCCGGAATATCCGCCTGTCCGTCCAGGGCGGCGGCGAGGATCCGGTGGCGGACCTGGCTGCCGCAAAGCGGGCAGATGGTTCCCGGGTGCCACTGGTCGCCGGTGAATGCGCGTCCCTCCCATCCGCACACGTTGCACTTGGTTCCCGACCCCCGCAGGCCTTTCAAGAGCGCGTCCTTTTTCGAACGGGCTTTGCGGCCATGCCACCATCCGCCCAAGCTGCGGCGGAGCGAGAGTGGAATGAGAAAACGCATGGGATCCTAAAAAGAAAATAGCCGCGAAGAGACGCGAAAAGCCACAAAAGAACAGCGGCTAAACCCGAAGACGGTTTTTTCTCTGCGGGCTCCGCGGCATTGCGTGAGGAATCCCAGGCCCGGGTTAAAAGAATGCATGCCCGTCATGGTTCCTGCAGGGCCTCGACCCGCAATCCCTCGATATGGCCGAAGTGCCGGAGGTTTTTTGTCACAAGCGGCAGGGCAAACGTGACCGCCACGGCGGCAATCCACAGGTCGTTCTGCCCGATGGTCCGATATCCGGGCGAATCTTGAAGTGCGGCACAAATCCGCGCGTAGGCGGGAACAACCGGCCCCGCATCGTTCAACAAAACCCCGATCGAAAGAAAATTCCTCACCTTTTCCGGATCGTGACCCGCGCGAATCGCCCCGTGCCAGAACTCGCCCTGGACGATCCACGGCAGGCCAAGAGACCGGGAGGAATGAGCCCTGGCAAATGATTGCGCCCACGCCTGCCCTCTCCAAAGACCGACCAAAAAACTCGTGTCCGCGATCAGTTCCACGGATCGGATTTTTTTGCGGACCGGCTGTTTGCCGATGCATCCATCACTTCGTTTCCATGCAGATGTGCGGTGTCATTCGCCTCAATGAAATTCAGAAAGGCCCCGAGTGTCCCTGGTTCCGGGACGATCCGTTTCACCACATGGGAAAACGACTCTTTCGGGTCGCGCTTCCAGACCTTGAGCCGTGTGTAGGCCTCATCGTCGAGCGTGATCGTTTTCATGTGATCATGCTTGCACGAACAGCAGCACGAATCAAGGCTTTATCATGAAGATTCTGACAAGTGATTCCTGGCGGGAGTGGTGCGACAAGGCCTTTTGGTGCA
>Ga0316232_1003502_pt1 | contig 14414 bp, 9 predicted proteins | sample TBHtaG_FD_206006 | JGI IMG/M metagenome (GOLD analysis project Ga0316232, IMG submission 206006) | Freshwater microbial communities from Trout Bog Lake, Wisconsin, USA - TBH18025_13 | ecosystem: Environmental > Aquatic > Freshwater > Lake > Hypolimnion/Profundal zone | place: USA: Wisconsin... | reverse complement strand
CGAGTCCGGCGAGCCGAGGTTCACCAAGAGAATAGCTTTGCTCATGTTGAGAATAATTTAACCACAGATGGACACAGATGGACACAGATGTTTAACCACAAAGAACGCAGAGGGGAAGCCGCCCGTGCTTTTCTTCTCTGTGCTCTTTGTGTTCTTTGTGGAGAAACTCTTTGCTTATCTGTGTTCATCTGTGTCCATCTGTGGTTGAAAAAGATTGGCCGACGCGGCCGGCGATGTTCACGCCAGATACAATTGAATCGCCCAGCGAAACACCGTCGCGATAGTGGCCCGCAAAAAAGAGGCCGGGCGCGGCGGCTTCGAAGTCATTCAGCAACTGCCGGTACTTGCCATAGCCGACGTTGTATTGCGGAATCGCCCGCGGATACACCGCCGTTTGCGCGAACACCGGCGGCCCTTTTACGCCCAGCAGCACACGCAAATCAGCGAGGACGGTCTCAATCAATTGCGCCGGTGGCAGCAGCGCCAGTTCCGGATAGCGCGCGCCGCCAATGTAGCTGGTCAGCGTCAAGTGACCGGCGGGAGCGCGATTGGGAAATAGCGCCGAGGAAAAAATCGTGCCGAGAATTTTGAAACCCTCAATTTTGGGAATCAACATGCCGAAGCCCTGGCAGGGATGCGTCACATCCTCGCGCCGAAAGCCCAGCACCACGCTGGCCACGGGCGGGTAGCTGATCTCCGCCAGTGCTTGGAGCGCCGGTCTCCGACCCGGCTCGTTGGGGTGCTCACTTCGCGCAAGGGCGGTGCCCGGCGCTCCGGCAATTTCCAGTTCCGCCAACCGGTAGGCGGTGCCGCAGTAAATCACCGCGCCAAATTCGGTTTCCCCGCGGGGAGTCGTTACGCGCCAGCCGTTGCTGGTTTGCGTCAGCCTAGTCACCGGCGTGTTCAATTCCAATGCCTCGCCGAGCCCGGCTGCCAATGTGTCCGGCAACACCTGCAAACCTTCGTCGAAGGAGAATTTGGCGGCGCGGTCTTTGGCCACCTCGCCGGATTGCTGGCGATCACGCGCACCGAAAATCTGGCCTTTGATCATGGAGCCGTATTTGTCCTCCAGCGCCTTGAGTTTGGGAAAGGCATGCGGCAGGGACAGTTTATTGGGATCGCCCGCGTAAATGCCCGCCACCAGCGCGTCAATTGCGTGGTCGAGAAATTCCCGGTTGAACCGGCGCACGACGAACTGGCCGATGCTTTCCTCCACGCCATCGCGGCGCGGCGGGAGGAACGGTTCGCGCAACACGGCCAGCTTGGCCCGGAGGGTGAACAGCTTGGTGGTGATAAAGCCGGGTGGCGAGCCGGGCATTTCGATCGGGCGCCGGTAACGAACCACGTAGCGCGCCCCGGCCGTCGGGTCCGAGACGAGCTTGCGCGCAGCCAAGCCGGCGTCGCGGACCAGTTGCGCAATCTTCGGCGAGGTCTCCAGAATGGTATTCGGCCCGAACTCGGCCAGAAAACCATCCTGACGGATGGATTGAATGACGCCGCCCGCGCGGGCGGCGGCCTCATAAACCGTGACCGGCACCCCCGCGCGTTTCAGATAAAACGCGGCGGTCAGTCCCGTGATGCCTGCGCCGATGACGGCAACGGATTTCATCTAAGCTGGCTCTTCTGTGATGAAAGTAAGGTCGTTCGCTTGCACACTATTCTTATACCGCCAATCCGGCTGTTTGGCAATTGCCGTCGTCGCTGACGGAATTCCTCGTGACCCGCATTTTGCGCTGCCGATTCCTTTCAGGTGCGGATTAATAGGCCCGGCACGCCGGATGACAATCGGTGCGGCTTGATTGGGTCTGTTTCGTAACCAATGCCAGCCCAGCGGCGTCCAATTCTGCAACCAAATGAATACGTCCAGATTCCGTTCGATCCTTCCCCTGCTCGCCGCGCTGGTGCTGGCCACGGCGGTCACCGCCGCCGCCGCACCCAAAAAGATTCTATTTTTCACCAAATCCAGCGGCTTCGAGCATTCCGTCATCTCGTGGAAAAATGGTCAGCCCAGCTTTGCTGAGAAGGTGTTGTTGGACTTGGGCCAGAAGAACGGCTGGGAGTTCACTTTTTCCAAAGACGGCTCAAAATTCAGCCGGGAATATCTCGCGCAGTTTGACGCCGTGTTCTTTTACACCACCGGCGACCTTTGCACGGAAGGGACGGACAAACAGCCGCCCATGAGTCCCGCCGGCAAACAGGCGCTCTTCGATTATGTGCGCTCGGGCAAAGGCTTCATCGGCACCCATGCTGCCGACGACACCTTCCACACCGCCGACGAGTCGAAAAAAGGGCCGGATCGCTACGTGAACCACGGTGAAAAAGCCGATCCATACGTCCGCTTCATCGGGGGAGAGTTTATCATTCATGGCGCGCAGCAGGTGGCGACAAATACCGTGACGGATCCGAACTTCCCCGGTTTCGAGCGGGTGGGCGCCAGCTATGCGTTCAATGAGGAGTGGTATTCACTCAAGGACTTCACGCCGGATATTCACGTATTGACCGTGATGGACGCCCCGCACATGAAAGGTCCCATGTATCAGCGCCCGCCCTATCCCAACACGTGGGCGCGCAAGGAGGGCAAAGGCCGCGTATGGTACACCGCGATGGGGCATCGCGAGGACGTTTGGACGAATCCCATCTTTCAGGAGATCCTCGTCGGCGGCGTCAAGTGGGCGCTGGGCGAAGCACAGGCGGAAGTCCCGGCCAACTTGCAGACGACCGCTCCCGACGCGTTTACGAACCCGTTGTACGTCGCTCCCAAACCTGCGGCCAAGCCCGCCCCCCAGCCGAAGGCACAGTAGCCTGTTGCAGTCCTAAATGCGGCGACTTGAAGACTTGTTCAAAAAACGCTTAATCGCCTCCGCCAGCGTAACTTTCTGGCTACCAGACGTTTGTAATTGGTAAATATCAGGCTCGATCAGCGATATGGTCGCGGAGCGACATCGGACATCAGCCAGACACGCCAGTGTCTGGTAAGATTCCGAAGGGTGCTTACGTCCTGAAAGGACGATGGAGCGCATACGCCTCCCGCCAAGGACTTGCGCAACCATCGGAATAGAATGTGGTGATGCCATCCATCGTCCCTCCGGGACGCATCGGTCATGCGGGGGCTTGTTCCAGACACTGGCGTGTCTGGCTAATGTCCTTGGTCGCTCCGCGACTTCCAAATGCGCCCGCAAACGCCTCCACATTGTAAACATCGAAGAACCAACTTACTTCAAACAAGTCATTGATTCGTCAGGCCCTGACTCACAAACCTACAATTTTCCCACCGCGCCTACTTTCAGGCTGTCTGCATGTCCATCAAAATAAATGTAATTGCGCACCGAGCCATGCACGGGTTTCACCGGCAACTCCGATGACCAGCCAGCCGTGGGCAACCCCACTCGATCGGCGTCCACCTCGAGCCAAACTTGGGTAAGCGAAACCAGGGCCGAGACTTCGCTAAGCCGGTGTGGAGCTGATGGCGGAACAGGCGGACTGTCAGAATTGACCGGATAGCCAAACGGATCAAATCTAACGGAACCATTGGCATTGGTCAGTCCGACGTTGGCCGGAAGCGTACGGCAGTACACCACGACGTTGCTCATGGTGTCGGAGGATGTGTTTTCATTGTATAACCGGTATCCGGGACAGAACATGGCAGGGGCCAGGCGAGTGGTGGCATCCGGCGCGTGATAGCCGAGGTTGGTCGCCAAATAATAGATCATTTCACCGGTAGAACTGCTATTATAGGATGTGTCTTGCCCATCCCACAGGCCAGCGGACGTGCCAACCCCAGGCGGAAGCCAGTCATTGTTGTCATCCACCCACATTTGGAGGGCCAACTCGGTTTGCTTCATGTTACTCTTGCACTGGGTTTGCAATGCCTTCCGTTTTGCCCTGGCCAAGGCCGGCAACAGCATTGCGGCCAGAATGGCAATGATGGCGATGACGACCAGCAATTCAATCAGGGTGAATCCCTTGGTTCTTCGGATCCGATGGAGTTTCCAAGATGTCATAGTATGCTGTGGGATTTTGATAAAGTATACCCATTTTCATCCCAAGCGCAACCCTTTTCGGCACCTTTTCGCGCGTTTATCTCGTGTTTACTCACACTCAACCCTCGTCAACCGCGCTCGCTGGGAGTAGAATCTCCGCATTCATCATCGGTTTATGCGCTGTGGCACTCATTACTTGGTAACGCTGTTGATCCAGATTGTCGCGGCAAACTGCACGACCATAATCGCCGGGAATCAGGCTCCCATCGTGAAAAACGAGTTCATTTTTGCCTCCGCGCCTTTTCCTTCCTGCCACGCCTCGACGATTGTGGAAACGAAATCCGGCCTCGTCGCCGCGTGGTTCGGCGGCACGGCGGAACGCAATCCCGACGTGTGCATTTACGTTTCCCGCCAGACCAACGGAACCTGGATCCCGCCCGTGGCCGTGGCGGACGGAGTTGGGTTTGCCAAGAGCCGGTTCCCCACTTGGAACCCGGTTCTTTTTGCGCCCAAGTCCGGGCCGTTGCTGTTGTTTTACAAGGTCGGCCCAAGTCCCGCCAAATGGTGGGGCATGCTGCTAACGTCACTTGATGACGGTCAATCGTGGTCTAAACCCGTACGGCTACCAGTTGGCATTCTTGGGCCAGTCAAGAACAAGCCGGTGCAACTCGCCGATGGGGCAATGCTTTGCGGCAGCAGCACGGAAGGGGACGGTTGGAAAGTCCATTTTGAGCGCACAAGCGATTTTGGCCGCACTTGGACGGCCACGCCACCGGTAAATGACGGCAAAACTATCAGCGCCATTCAGCCCAGCATCTTGTTTCTGAACGATGGCACGCTCCAAGCCGTAGGCCGCACGCGGAACGACAGCATCTTCCAAATTCATTCAGCGGACGGCGGAAAAACTTGGGGCAAAATATCCCTCACCGATTTGCCCAATCCAGATTCCGGCGTGGATGCGGTGACTTTGCGGGACGGGCGGCAACTGCTCGTGTACAACCACAACTTGCGCACGGGCTCGCATAACAAAGGGCGCAGTCCGCTAAATGTGGCCGTTTCGACCGACGGAAAGGATTGGTCTGCCGCACTGGTGCTGGAAGATGATGCGAACGCGCCCAATGGCTTTGCCTACCCGGCGGTGATTCAGACGGGAGACGGTCTGGTCCATATCACTTACACCTGGGAGCGCAAGCGAATCAAGCACGTGGTCTTGAATCCGGCGCAACTGAAATTGCGCCCGATAATCGCGGGCAAGTGGCCGGAAGGTAAGTGGCCGGAATGAAGACTAAACAAGTGCTTGGCCGGACGTCATGGCAGTGACCAGTTCTCGACATTCAGGTGCCCCTTAATCGCCCACGGCGCGCTTGATGCGAATCGCGATATACGGCTTGCCGGGCAACGGGACGCTGCGTCCGCCCTGGTCGCCATAATAATAATTATCCTTCTTCTTGAGTGTAAAGACGCCGTCCACCGGCGTCACGGTCCGGTTCCAAGTGTCCAGCACCTCCACTCTGAATTTGAGACCGTGGGCGGGCGGCTGGCCCTTGCCCTGCGGCGGCTTGGGCAATTGGAATTCCCAACTCGTCGGCGTCTGCTTGCCCAGATAAACGAGATAATAGTCGGGCGCGCGACCACCGATTTGCGGGTTTTGCCACCGCTCGGTCGGCTCAATGCCCCCGGCGGGCGCGTCGTCGAGAACCTGTTTCAGAAACGCGAGGCGCGCGGGACTCTGTCCCTTGAACACGCCACCTTTGGACCACCAGAGCACTTGGTCGTCACTCTTATAAGTTTCGCCGTGCCCGGCATAAGTGCCCGCGACGGTGCTGTTCCAAAACCGGAAGACGAGTTCCTCGGCGGAGAGTTGGCCCCAGCGGCTCTCAATGTCCCCCTCGTACTTCACCTCGTCATAGACGACCGGCTTGCGGTACACGTCGCGGTAAAGTTCCGCGCGTCCGGGATCCTCCACCGCGGAGCCGTTTTGGATGCTGGCGTGCGTGATCCACGGGAGCGCGTGGTTGAACAGCAGCGAGCCGTTGTGAATCGAGAGCAGGTGATGGTACGGGTCGTCGCGCGAAACAATTTCGCCGAAATGCACAAAGTCCGATTCCTTTTTCTCCTTCATGAAATCCCACTCATTGGCGAGCGACCACCAGACATTGCGGTAGGCTGCGAGCCGCGCCACCACGTAATGCAAATACCGGTCGTCCGCGTCCGCCGGCATCCGGTCAAAGCCCCAGTGCCCGCCGTCGTAGGGATGGAACAAGATGACATCCGCCTCGATGCCGAGCGCCTGCAAATCGGCGATGCGCTGTTCCAAATGCTGGAAATAAAGCGGATTGAAACGGGCAAATTCCCAATTGGTAGTGGCTGGATTGCCGGCAAACGGATACAGGATCGGCTCGTTGGTGTTCCACTGATAACGTTTGGGAAAGACGCAAAAACGGAGCTTGTTGAACGGCGCGGCCGCCAGTGTTTTCAGCGTCTGCTCCTGGAGCGCTTCGTTTTGCAGATGCCAGACGTAGCAGGTGGTGCCAAGCTCGTGGTACGGCGTGCCGTCAGCATAGGCAAAGTGATACGTGTTGGCCACGCGAACCGGCCCATGATTCCGCGCCGAGGACGCGGTCACATTGAAGTTACCGGTCTGCCCGTTGAGTTCCGGGCTGGAACTGACGGTGCGATAATGCCATTCGCCAGGCTGTTCGGGCAGGAAGCGAGCGCGGTAAATGCCGTCTCCGTCATAAAAGCCCCTGACCTCGCGGACCGATTGCCCCTGCCAGAAGCGCGCGGAAAATTCCACATCCACGAACGGATTGCCATTGGTCGGCCCGTTTAGCGCGAGTTCGTACCGGCCCCATTGCTCGACGGTTTGCGCCGCCATGGCCGTCACCACCGCCAAGAAAATCAAACCGGCTGCCAAGACTAGTCTGTTCATGGTATTACAAATTCATTTTTGACAATTGGGTTTCCAGTTCACAGGGCGCCGAGCGGACGTGGGCCGGCGCAACGGTAGCGCAGCCGTCTCGGCTGCGGGTTCGGACGGCGTCTCGCCGCCAGTTTTGGAAACGGGCACCGGGACGGTTCCCGAACCTGCAGGCGGGACGCCTGCGCTACGTGGTTCAGGCAGGATAGCAGCCAGCGCGCGAAGGCTCTACTCAAATAATCCGGCCAAGGGAATTTGAGAAACCGTGGTTGCTGAAGCGGAACCGCATGGCCTATCATTTCGGAGAATCCTGACTCACGATGAAAATAGAACTTGTCAGCGCGCTCCTCGCGGCGGTCCTTTTTGCGGCGGCGGATGCCCGGGCCGGCCTCGGGCCGGTTGAACTGCGCTGTGATTATGCCCGCAATCCGCTCGGCGTGGATGCGCCCAGCCCGCGTCTGTTTTGGAAATTGGCCAGCAGCCAGCGCAGCCAGAAGCAAACCGCCTACGAAATTCTGGCCGCTTCGTCGGCGGAAAAGCTCGCGGACGGCGGCGGCGATTTATGGTCCAGCGGCAAGGTGGTTTCCGATGAGACCATTCAAATCGCCTGGGCCGGAGCCACGCTGGCTTCGTGGCAGCCGGTATATTGGAAGGTCCGCGTCTGGGATCAGAAGGGCAAAGCTTCGGCGTGGAGCCAGCCGGCAACCTGGACGATGGGCGTGCTGCAACAATCGGACTGGCACGCGCATTGGATCGGCGCCGCGGACACAAACCTTCCGTCGCTGCTGTTGCGCCATGATTTCAACGTAAAACCCGGCCTCAGGCACGCGCTCATAAACCTCTGCGGCCTGGGCCAGTACGAATTGACCCTCAATGGCAAGAAAGTCGGGGACGATTTCCTTTCGCCAGGTTGGACGAAATACGACCAAACCTGCCTGTATGATACCCGCGACATCACAACGGAAGTGCGACGCGGAAAAAACGCCGTGGGGATCGAACTCGGCAACGGCATGTATCAAGTGCTGGGCGGCGGGCGCTACACCAAGTTCAAGGGCTCGTTCGGCCCGCAAAAGGCCATCGCGCAAATCCGCCTCGAGTATGGCGACGGCTCGGTGGCCTTCGTCGGCACGGACGAAAGCTGGCGCGTTGCGGCGGGGCCAATCACCTTCAATTCCATTTATGGCGGCGAAGATTGTGACGCGCGGCTCGTGCAGCCCGACTGGAACCGGAGCGACTTCAACGACTCGGCCTGGCCACCGGCGATCGTCGTCAGCGGGCCCGGCGGAAAACTGCGCGGCCTTTCGTGCGCGGCGCCGCCGCTGAAATTTTTTGAAACCCATGCGGCCGTTTCCGCGCGCGTTCTGGCGAATGGCGACACGGTCTATGATCTGGGCCAGAATGCCGCGCACGTTCCGCAGGTTTCGCTTTCCGGACCAGCCGGCAGCCAGGTGCGCCTGCTGCCCGCGGAACTGTTGGACCGCGATGGCGGAGTCAATCAAAGCTCGATGGGCGCGGGCCGTCGCGGCACGCTTTGGTGCGAATTCACCAAGGCCACCGGCGGTGTGGAAACGTGGTCGCCCAAGTTCTTCTACGTCGGCTGCCGCTATGTCCAGGTGCATATAGCCCCGGCTGGCGCCAACGGCCCGTTGCCGAAAATCCTCTCGCTGGCAGGCAGAGTGGTGCAATCCGCCTCGCCGCCGGCAGGGGAATTCGCGTGCTCCAGCGAATTGTTCAACCGCACCCGCCGGCTCGTCCGATGGGCGCAGCGCAGCAACATGGTCAGCTTGATGACCGACTGCCCGCATCGCGAACGCCTCGGCTGGCTCGAGCAAGACCATCTCAACGGCCCGGCTCTGCGCTATGAATTCGACCTGGCCCAGCTTTTCACCAAGACGCTGAATGACATTGCCGACTCGCAACTGACCAACGGCTTGGTGCCCTCGATCGCGCCGGAATACGCCCGCTTCCGGGACCAGAATGATCCCCAGCATCTGCGCAATGCGTTCGGCGATTCACCCGAATGGGGCAGCAGCTTCATCCTCGTGCCGTGGCAGCAATACGAGTTTGACGGCGACCTCGAACTGTTTCGAATTCATTATGACGCGATGAAAAGCTACGTGAGTTATCTGGGCAGTCGCGCGGACAATTTCATCGCCAATTACGGTTTGGGCGACTGGTATGACGTGGGACCCAAACCTCCGGGCGTCTCGCAGCTCACGCCCATCGCCCTGACTGCCACGGCGTTTTATTATCAAGATGTCAAGATCATGGCCCAAGTCGCCGCCCTCCTGGGTCATGCGGACGACGCCCGGGAATTTTCCGGGCGGGCGGGGAGCATCCGCGCCGCGTTCAACGAAAAATTTTACGACCCCGCCCAAGGGGCGTACGCCACCGGCTCGCAATGCGCCAATGCCATCCCGCTGGTGATGGAACTGTGCGCCCCCGCCAACCGCGCTGCCGTGGTGGAGGCCATCGTGCGCGACGCGCGCGCGCGCGGCAACGCGCTGACCGCCGGCGATGTCGGCTACCGTTATCTGCTCCGCGCGCTGGCCGACGGCGGGCGCAGCGACGTGATTTTTGACCTCAACAACCAGACCAACCGAGCCGGCTACGGGATGCAACTGGCCAAAGGCAAGACCAGCCTGACGGAGGCCTGGGACGGCGGCTCGTCGCAAAACCACTTCATGCTGGGCCAGATTCAGGAATGGTTTTACAACGACCTCGCCGGCATCCGCTCCGACGGCAACGGCTTCAAACACATTCTCATCGCTCCGCAGCCGGTCGGCGACTTGACTTGGGCCGGAGCCAGTTACGATTCCATTCGCGGAACCATCGCCAGCCGCTGGGAACGGCACGGGAACAAATTCACGCTCAAGATCTCCATTCCCGCCAACACGACCGCAACGGTCTTCGTCCCCGCCCGGCCGGGCACCTGCGCGGCGGCGCACCGCCCGCAGCCCAAGTTCCTGCGCGAGGAAAACGGCTGCGCGGTATTCGAGGCGGGCTCCGGCGACTACGAATTCGACTCACGGTGGTAAGGCGACTTCGCCGCGTGCGACCACGAGCCCCGTGACAATTCCCTCCTTATCCACTATCGTACCACAACGTGATGGCCCGTCCGCGCATGCTGTTTCTGCTCCTGCTCCTGCAAGTGGTCGCGTGCGGCTTGGCCGGCCGCGCAGCCGATGCGCCGGTGACGCAGCGGCCGTGGGTGGAAGTCAGCACCGCTCATTTTAACTTCTATAGCTGCGGGCCGATTGGCAGTGTTTACAAATTGGCGGCCCGGCTCGAACAATTTTCCAGTGCCTATGCGCAACTCGCCGGCGCCCAAGCCGTGGCTGCCCCGCCCATCGCCGTGCTGGTATTTCCGGACCGCGAAACCCTGAAGCCATTCCTGCCGCTCTATCAGGGCCAGCCCGCCACAATCGCGGCGTTTTTTCACCATGGCGCCGGGGAGAACATGATTGTCCTTTCCCTGCCCCAGCCGGGCTACCGCCTGAATCTCGAGGTGATTTTCCATGAATACGCGCATTTTCTGTTCCGGCGCAACGACAGCGTCTGGCCCCTGTGGTTGAAGGAGGGCATGGCCGAGATGTATTCCACGTTTGCAACCTCGGGCCATTACGCTCAGATCGGCGCCCCCATCCCGCAGCATTTGCGTTGGCTGGGCGAGCAGCGGCTGCTGCCCTTGGCGGAGATGTTTTCCGTCAAGGCGGATTCGCCGGCCTACAACGAGCAGCAGCGGCAGGGCATGTTCTACGCCGAATCATGGCTGCTCACTCATTTTCTGATGGCCGGCGACGTGCCGGGATACATCAAGCGGTTTGGCCAGTTCAGCACCTTGCTCCATCAAGGCCAGCTTCCAACGGATGCGTTCACCAATGCCTTGCAAACGCCGCTGCCGGTCATGGAGGCGCAATTGCATCGCTATTTGCTGCGCGGGCAGTTCCGGCCCATAGATTTGCTGGTATCCACCAACCTTTCCGCCCTCATCCCCTCCCAAGTGCGGAACGTGGCGCCGGCCGAGGTCTGCTTTCGGCTCGGCAACGAACTGTTGCTCCTCGGGCGGTTCGAGGACGCGGAGCCTTATTTTGGACGCGCGCGCAAGCTGGCTCCGGCCAGTCCGCTGCCCGAGGAAGGATTGGGATTGCTGGCCGCGCGGCGCGGGCAAACCGATGCCGCCTTGCAGAATCTACAGGCCGCCATTACGCGCGGCTCCGGGAATTTCCTGGCCTACTACACCTATGCACAGGTTAAATATCAAACCCTGGCTGATGCCGAAGGCCGGCAGACCCGGCTCGCCGACCCGGCCGCCGGGGAAATCCGTCAGGCCTTGCAGCGATCCCTGGCTCTCATGCCGGATTTTGCCCCCGCGCACGAACTGTTGGGCTTCTTTGAAATGGTCCAAGGTGATGATCTGGCGACCGCCGGCCAGCAGCTTCAGTGCGCCATCCAACTGGCGCCCGATAATCAGTCCTACCTGGTCGCCCTGGCGCAATTGGATATCCGCCAACAAAACCTCGAGGCCGCGCGGCAAACCTTGCAATCGCTGTTGCACCCGAACGTAGCCGAAGAACTTCGCGCCGTCGCGCGGCACCTGCTGGAGGAAATCAACCGCCGGTAGCCAGCCGGTGGCGATTTCCCGATCCGCCACCGGGCTCCCCCCGGCGCACTTTTTCCCCGCCGTGCTCGTCCTCCTCCTCGTCCGCGACTTTTCCGTTTCTCGATTGCGAGGATGAGCACGATTGGGCGGCTCATTTTAACGCCAAAAAGCGGGTCATCTTTGGCAAAATCTGCAAAGTCATGAACTGATGCCCATGTTTATCTGTATTAATGCAACATGTCCGTAATGGGTCTCACCAGCCTCCCGCCGGCACCGCCTTCGGTTGGCCGCGCGATTTTCTGGGCAACCGTTTCATTTATGCCGCGATTTCGCAGCGGGCGCGCGGCCTGTCCATCGGGGTCAACTTGAACCCGGAAAAATATTGCAATTTCGACTGCGTGTACTGCGAAGTAAAACGCGGGCGGGCGCGGCACGAACACCCGGTGGACGTCCGGGCGGTGGCGGCCGAATTAACCGCCGTGCTCGAGCTCGCCAGCCAGCGCGGCCTGCGTGAGCAGCCGTGCTTCCGCACCATCCCCGAGGAACTGATGCAGCTCAAGGAAGTGGCGCTCAGCGGCGATGGCGAACCGACGCTTTGCCCCAACTTCGACCGGGCGGTGGAGACCGTGCTGCAGGTGCGGTTGAAGCGGCGCCAGTTCTTCAAGGTGGTGTTGATTTCCAACACCGCCGGCTTGTTCCTGCCTCACGTCGAGCGCGGGTGGCGGCAACTGGCAGCGGAGGACGAAATCTGGCTCAAGCTCGAGGCTGGCACGCAGAAATACATGAAGCGCGTCAATCGCCCCGACCACATGTCCCTGCAACAGGTCCTAGCCAATATCCTGCAAATCGGCCGCGAACGCCCGATCGTCATTCAAAGCCTGTTTCCTGCGCTCGATGGCCTGGAGCCGTCCGAGCAGGAAATTGACGCCTACCTCCATCGCCTGCAAGAGCTGCGGACGGGCGGCGCGCAAATCTCCATGGTGCAAATCTACTCCTCACATCGTCCGGCCCAGCATCCCGGCTGCAGCCACCTGCCCTTGAGCACCCTGTCCTATATTGCCCGGCGCGTCCGGGAACAGACCCACCTGCGCGCCGAGGTCTATTGAGCGGAAGTTTACTTGACGGCGGCCCACACGCGATGGACATCGTCGTGCTCGTCCAGCTCGTGTAGAAATTCGCCGACCTCATTGCGCTGCGCCTCAGTCAGTTCGGGAAACTGTTTGGGCACGTAACCAATTTCGCTGGTCACCACGGTCCAGCCATTGGCCGCCAGCCATTTGGAGACTGCCGCCACGGCCGTGCGCTCGCAAATGAATTTGGCGCCGGTGGCGTCGGCGGGAATATCGTCGTTTTCCTCCGGCGTGAGCACCTCCACCTCATTGGCGCCCGCTTCAATCGCGGCCCCCTCGCGGTCCATGCCCGGGTCCGGGTGATGCGCCTCGACGAGGCCCACGTGATCGAACAAAAATTTGTTGCTGCCGGTGGTGGCAAGCTGGCCCTTTTTAAACAGCACCCGGATTTCCGGCGCGGTGCGGTTCACGTTGTCCGTGTACACCTCCACGATCACCGGCACGTTGTGCGGCGCGCGGCCTTCATAGACCACCTGCTCCATGATCAGCTTCTCGCCGCCGATGCCCGCGCCCTTGTTGATGGCGCGCTGGATGGCATCCTTGGTCACGCTTTCCTTTTTCGCTTTTTCCACGGCGGCAAAAAGGCGCGCATTCATCGCGGGATCCGCGCCGCCCATTTTGGCGGCGACCGAGATCTCGCGCACAAGTTTTCCGGTTGTCCGGCCTTTTTTGAGGCCGGCGACCAATCGTTTGGCATGCAGCCATTGGCGTCCCATAGTTTGGGCATTTAATCAGAAACAGCCGCGGAAATCCACAATCTTTCGCAGCAACATAAAATCCTTTGCGCGCGGCGCGCGTTTGCGTGAAACTAAAGCATGAACGCAGTTGCCGAATCGAGTTTGCCCGACGCCCAAGGCCATTTTGGCCCGTACGGGGGACGTTATGTGCCGGAGACGCTGATGCACCCGTTGCAGGAATTGGAGGCGGAATATTTCCGCGCCCAGCAGGACCCGGAATTTCAGCGGGAACTGGCTTATTATCTCAAGGATTTTTGCGGCCGCCCCACGCCGCTGTATTTTGCCGAACGCCTCACCCGGGAGCTGGGCGGCGCGAAAATCTACCTCAAGCGCGAGGATCTGAACCACACCGGCGCGCACAAGATCAATAACGCCATCGGCCAGATCCTCCTGGCCCGGCGCATGGGCAAGACGCGCGTCATCGCGGAAACCGGCGCGGGCCAGCACGGCGTGGCCACCGCCACCGTCGCCGCGATGTTCGGTCTGCAATGCGTCATCTACATGGGCGCGGTGGATTGCCAGCGGCAGGAACTGAACGTGTATCGGATGAAAATGCTCGGCGCGGAGGTGGTGCCGGTGCAGGCGGGACAGAAGACCCTGAAGGAAGCCGTCAATGAGGCGATGCGCGACTGGGTCACCCACCTCCGCAGCACGCATTATATCCTCGGCACGGCTTATGGCGCGCATCCGTATCCGGTGATGGTGCGGAATTTCCAGCGCATCATCGGCGACGAGGCGCGAGCGCAGATTTTGGAGCGCGAACAGCGTCTGCCCGACCTGCTCCTCGCGTGCGTCGGCGGCGGCTCCAACGCCATCGGGCTGTTCTACCCGTTTCTCAACGACCAGTCCGTCCGGTTCGTCGGCGTGGAGGCCGGCGGCCGCGGCATCAAACCCGAACAGCACGCCGCGCGGTTCCAAGGCGGTTCGCTGGGCGTGCTGCAAGGCACGCGCAGCTACATTTTGCAGGACGAATTCGGCCAGATCCAATCCACCCACAGCGTCAGCGCCGGACTCGATTACGCCGCCGTCGGACCGGAACACGCC
>Ga0316232_1003501_pt1 | contig 14423 bp, 12 predicted proteins | sample TBHtaG_FD_206006 | JGI IMG/M metagenome (GOLD analysis project Ga0316232, IMG submission 206006) | Freshwater microbial communities from Trout Bog Lake, Wisconsin, USA - TBH18025_13 | ecosystem: Environmental > Aquatic > Freshwater > Lake > Hypolimnion/Profundal zone | place: USA: Wisconsin... | reverse complement strand
TGACGTTTAAAGATGTGCTGGTGGGGGATGTGTGGCTGTGTTCCGGGCAGTCAAACATGGAGTATGGTTTGTTCAATTGCGTGAAACGAACCGATGGCGCGGTGGAGCCGCAGATCCGAACATTTTGCGTGACGAAAGCGGCGGCGTTGACGCCTCTGGACAAGACGGAATTTGTGCCGACCGAGATCGGGCTGGATACTGACTTTGGGCATTGGCAGAAGGAGAACCCGGTCGGACCGTGGGGCGGGTTTTCAGCGGTCGGTTATTTTTTTGGCAAGGAGATCCATAATTTCACGCAGCAGCCGGTCGGCTTGATTGGGAGTTACTGGGGCGGGACGCCGGCGCAGGCGTGGACGAGCCGGACCGGGCTGGAACAGCAGCCGGCCCTGACGAATTATGTGAACGGCTTGGCCAAGCTCACGCCGGAACAACGAAAGAAGTTCCCGGTGAACTGGGCCGATTATGTCGGGGCAATGAAAAAGTGGGACAAGGAAGCGCGCGAGCCGTACGACAAACAACTGCGGGATTGGGAAGCGGCAGCAAAAAAGGCCCAGGCAGCCGGCCAAGCGGAACCGCCCAAACCGCAATTGGCGTATCCGCGCCCGGCCAATCCCGGAAACGTGGGGCTGTCGACAAGCTTGTTCAACGGGATGATCAACCCGTTGATCCCGTATGCCATCAAAGGCGTGATCTGGTACCAAGGCGAAGCGAATTCTTATAATGGGACGGAGTATGGAATTTTGTTTCCCGCACTAATCAACGACTGGCGCAAGCAATGGGGGCAGGGCGATTTCCCGTTTCTGTTTGTGCAAATTGCGAACTACGGCGTGCCGACTGCCGATCCGACGCGGGGCCACTGGGCTTGGTTGCGGGAAGGTCAGACCAAAGCCTTGGCGCTGCCCCAAACCGGCATGGCTGTGGCGATCGACATCGGGGATCCGGCCAACATTCATCCCAAGAATAAGATCGACGTCGGCCATCGGCTGGCCCTCGCGGCCCGGCATGTGGCGTATGGGCAGGCCATCGTTGATTCCGGGCCGACTTACGATTCCATGAAAGTGGAGGGAAACAAGATTCGGATCACGTTCAAGAATGTGGGCGCGGGACTGACGCCCGGCACACCACCAATGACGCCGGCCGGGAAACCAGTGCCGTGGTCGACGGCTGGTGAGTTGACCGGCTTCACGATTACCGGCTTGAGCACCAACTGGGTTGCCGCCAAAGCGGTGATCGATGGGGCCAGCGTTGTGGTGTCCAGCGCGCAGGTGGCGGCCCCCGTGGCGGTGCGTTACGGGTGGGCGGACAATCCGGAACTCAACCTGTACAATCAGGAAAAATTGCCGGCCGCGCCCTTCCGCACCGATCGGTGAACTGGCCGGCGGCGCGCGCCGCGGCGCAATCCAGTATTGACAAGCCGGTGCCATTTTATAAATTCGCCGCGGTAGTCTTTGGAAGTGCGCAATCGCTCCGAAGTGCTCGGGGTGGTTTGTTATTGTGCACGGGGACACAAACGAAGAAAGGTAACGGGGTTAAGATATGGCAACAGGCAAGGTGAAGTGGTTCGACACGAAAAAAGGTTTTGGTTTTATCCAACAAGAAGGGGGAGCGGATGTGTTCGTGCATTACTCCTCCGTGGGCGGCGATGGGTTTAAGAACCTGGAGGAAGGGCAGACCGTGGAATTTGAACTGGTTGACTCTCCCAAAGGGCCGAAAGCCAGCAACGTCGTTGTGAAGTAACCACTTCGCAGACTCACACCAACCCCTGCCGGCTTCGGTCGGCAGGGGTTTTGTGTTTCGCGCTTGTGCCGGCGCGGATTCCCGGTAAGCTGCGTGACCTGAGCCGATGAACAGCCAGCCCCATGAATCTGCCAACGCGTTGGCGCGCTTTTGTTTCGAGCCCGATACCGTCGAGGCCAATCAGATCTTGGCGTGGGTCAATGCCATCTGCGCAGCGTTCCTGCTCATCGGCCTGCTCGGGCTGCCGCCGCGCCCGATTGTCGTTCAGCCAAAACCGGGGCCCGCGACCGAAGCCGTTGCGACCATCATCGAGCCGCTGATTAACCCGGTCCAAACGCTGTCCGTGGCTGCGCCCGGCGACGCACCGGGGGATGCCAGCGCCGGCGGGCCGGCGGTGGCGGTGACGCTCGAAACGCCGGCCGTGGTCTTTGCCGTGCCAACGGTCGGCAATGTGTTGGTGCCAGCCAGCCTGGCCCAGGCACCACCGGCCAATCCACTGCACGGCGTCGCGCCGCTCAGCCCGGCCCAGATGGAATCAGTCGGCGCGACCGGCGACGGTGGGAGTCGGCCCGCGCCGAGCTATCCAGTGGAATCGTTGCGGGCGCGGGAACAAGGGACCGTGGTTTTGGTAATCGAGGTGGACCCCGCCGGCCAGGTGGCGGCGGTGTGCGTCCGCGAATCGTCGGGGTACCGGCGCCTGGATGCGGCGGCGATTGCGGCGGTGAAACAGACTTGGTATTTTGGTCCGGCCAATGGCAAACGATTGTTTGAGTCGCCGATTGTGTTTCGGTTGCAGTGAGCCGGCCCGGAGAGGATTGAATCAATGACAGCCAGCATTGTGGTGGAATTATTTCAGCGGGGCGGCCCGGTGATGTGGCCGATTCTGGTGTGCGCGGTCGTGTTGGTCGCGGTGGTCGGCGAACGCACGGTCTGGTGGTGGCGCGAGACGCGGTTGCGCGAGCCGGCCCGGCTGCGGCAGATCCTGGACGCGCTCCACAAAGGCAACGTGGCGGACGCGGCCCAGTTGGCCAAGGGCGCGCACGATCCGGTCGTGCAGATGGTGGACCACGGGCTAAACGATCACGAAACATCGTTGCAGATTGCGATGCAGGCGGCCGGCGGGGCGATGTTGCGCCGGGCGGGGCGGTTCTTGCCGGTGCTGGACACGCTGGTGACGTTGGCGCCGTTGCTGGGACTGCTCGGCACGGTGACCGGCATCATGCGCTCCTTCACGTCGCTCGGCAGCACGGAACTGGCGGTGGGAAAGGTGACCGGCGGCATCGGCGAGGCGTTGATTGCGACGGCGTGCGGATTGTGCATCGCGATTGTGGCGCTGGTGCCGTTGAATTATTTCAGCGGCAAGGTGGCCGCGTTGCAATATGATTTGGAGACGGCGGCGTCGAACGTCGAGGTGCTCCTGAACCGCACCCGGCGCCGGCAAGCGGTGGAGAACGACTAAGCGCCGGCCAGTTGCCCCATGCACATCAGTTCGCCAATTCCCGGCAAGCGCACACGGATTGAAATCATCCCGCTGATTGACATCATGTTTTTTCTGCTGGCGGCGTTCATGCTGGTCAGCCTGAGCATGACGAAGGTGGAGAATGTCCACGTGAATCTCCCGCCGGCAATCACGGCGCAGTCGGATTTTGGGCCGGACCTGTTGCACATCGTGGTCGACAAGGCGGGCGGAATTTGGGTGGAGAAACAACCAGTAACACCGGCGGAACTGACCGGGGTGTTAGCAAATCGAACGCGGTTCAATCCGCAGTTGCCAGTCTGCATCGGCGGCGATGCGGCGACCCGGCACGGCGACATGGTCGGGGTGCTCGAACTCGTCCGCCAGGCCGGAATCCAGAAAGTGGCGTTCACCGTTGTCGCCCAACAGCCATGAAGATCATCTCGCCCCTGCCCAAAAAGCACGGCCGGCTGGAAATCATTCCGCTGATTGACATCATGTTTTTTCTGCTGGCGGCATTCATGCTGGTCAGTTTACAGCGGCAACATTTGTTGAGCATCAAGGCGGACTTGCCGACGGCCACCCTGGCAACCGCGGCGCCGCAGCCGGCCCTGACCACCGTGACCGTGGATCAGTTCGGGCAGGTTGCGCTTGACGGCCAACCAACGACCTTCCCGGAGTTGGAGCGGATTTTGAAAGGCAAGCTGGCCGGCAATGCGAACTGGCCGGTGTACATCCAGGGCCACCGGGAAACGACGCACGGCGCTATCATCGGCGTGCTCGACTTTATCCGGCGGGCCGGGATCCGGAAAGTTGCCATCGCCGTCAAGACCGTGGAAGCCGCCCGATAACATCGATGAAAACCATCCTCCACCGGCTGCTGATTGGGTTGGCGCTTGGGCTGTGTGGTTTGTGCACGTGGCAATGGCACGGCCAGGTGCAGCAACACAAGGCGCTGACGGCCTTGGCGCAAACCATTGCCGACCAGACGGCGGAGTTGCAACACGCCACCAATTCCGTCGCGGTGTTGGACCAGCAGCTGGCGCAAATGGACGCGCGGTTGACTGAGTTGCGGAGCGTGGTGCAAAGCAACCGCACCGCCAGCGCCGCCAGCCGCGCCGAAAATCAGCGGGTGACCGGTGCGCTGGCCCAGGCCAATGAGAATATTCGCCACCAAAATGAAACCCTCAAAAACGTCGTCGCGCAACGGGATGCTTTTTTGCAGCGGCTCAATGACGCCATTCAAGACCGCAACGCCGTGGTCGCGAAGTACAACGCCCTGGTGCAACAAATTGCCGAGGCCCAACCGAACCGACCCGCAACCGAACCGCCGGCCCCGAAATAAATCGCACCCGGTCTGCGGTTACGCCGCGAAGGGCAGGTAGAGATTGAAGTTTGTGCCCTTGCCAACGGCGCTGATAACTTCGATCGCGCCCCCGGCTTTGCCGACGATTTCCGCCACGATGGCCAAGCCCATGCCGGTGCCGGCGGCTTTGGTGGTGAAGTGGGGCGTAAAAATCTTCTCAATGTTTTCGGGCGCGATGCCGCAGCCGGTATCGGTGGTGGCAAACCGGACAAACGTCCGCAGCGGGTCGTAATTCGGCGCGCGATAAATTGGATTCACGGCCGCGGGGGACCGTTCGGCGGTGAACAGGAGCGTGCCCTGGCCATTCATGGCTTGCAGCGCGTTGATGCCAATATTGATGAGCGCCTGCATGAGTTCCACCGGGCTGGCTTGAACCGTGAGGGCCGGCTCAATGGCATGGGCGATGATCCGGCATTGGCCGTGGGCCGGATGCGCGCGCAGGAGCAACGCGGTGTCTTCGAGCAGCGGCACGGCGTTGATGATTTCAGCCTGGAGCCGGGGTGACCGCGAGAAGCGGAGAAACCGTTCCGCAATCTCCTTGCAGCGTTGGATTTCCCGCTGAATCGTGGAAAATCGGTGCTGGATGTTGTGGGTGGCGCTGGCGTCGCCCTGGCTGAGACTGACGAGGTCCCGGTCGAGGAGCTGAATGTAGCCGGCAATGATGCTCAGCGGGTTGTTCAATTCATGCACCACCCCGGCGGAGAGCGCGGTGGCGGTGGTATTGCGCGACTGATCCGCCACGGCATGGGTCAGGTCTTGGTTAAGTTTCTGGAGTGATTCGAGTTTTTCAACCGTCTGCCGCTTATGCTGCCGGCGCGCCAGACAACCGTCCACGACCTCGCGGATGTGAAAAACATCAAAGGGCTTGTTCAAATAGTCGGAAGCGCCCAAGTGCACCGCCGCCCGCGCCGTTTCCAACGTCTCGTGGCCGGTCAACAACACGCACTCGATGTTCGGGTCGTGCGCCTTCAGCTCGCGCAACACATCCACGCCGGTCATGTCCTGCATCCGGATGTCGAGAATCGCAACATCCACCGGATGCGCCTTGGCATACGCAATCCCGTCGCGACCGCAGTTCATCGTGACGCAGTCCACCCGGTCTTTGAACACAAAGCGCAACGACTCGCGCGGCCCGTCTTCGTCATCCACAATCATCAAGACCGGCCTCCGGGCGCCCGCCGCTGGCGCGGGGACCGGCGCGGCCATGGTCGGGAGGACCGGTGTTGGCAAAGGTTCGAGGGTGGATGTCATGGCGATTAAAATTTGAGGGTGCTGGTAATCATCAGCGCCTGGCCATTGGTTGTCCACTTCCCGTCGCTCAACCCACCGGGCGAGCCGGTCACAGTGCGACTCTCCGTGAAACTGTATTGGTAGGCCACGTCCACCTGCATGCGCTTGGTGCCATAGCCCAGCCCGGCGCTGAGCACATGCCGGTTCCCGTCCGGGACCACCGGCGTAAAGGTGTTGTCCGGCACGGTGTTTTCAGAAAAAATATAACCGGCGCGCACCGTCCAGCGTTTCGTCAATTCATACTGCGCGCCAAACTCGTAGAAAAAACTGTCCTGCCAATTGTACGCCTGCGTCCCGTTGAGCATCGGATTGGCGACCTGCAACTGCAAGGTGGTCAGCGGATCCCAATTCGTCCACTCCACGTCCACTTCAAGTTTCAGCTTCGGGACCGGCCGGTAGGCGTAGCCGACCGCGACCGACTGCGGAAAGTTGATCGCCACGTGCGCCGGCGACGCCGGGAACACCCCCCGCAGGATCGCGTAATCGGCAAAGTTAATCGTGAACGGGCTGCGATACACCGCCCCAAGCGTGTGCTGGTCGTTAAACTTGTAGAGGGCGCCAACCGTCGCACCAACGGCGTTGCCGCCGCCTTGGAACCGATAAACGGCATCGCCGGCCAAAGCGATTTTCTGTTCAAACATCGTTTCGCCGTGATACACGTTCAAATCGACACCGAGCGAAAACTGCTCATTGAACCGGTACGCAACCGACGGCGCGATGTTGTACACCGCGAGACTGCTTTTGATGACCAGATCTTTAAAGTAACCATTCGGCCCCAAATTGGCTTGACTGCCAAATGGGACATTAAAGCCCAAGCCGACACGCCACGGTGAGTTGGTCTTGCCGAAATCGGTCGCGAAATAGAATTGCGGCAGAAACGCCGTGGTCGTGTTCTTGGGATCGGCGCCGCTGAAATGCGAGCCGGCAAAATCCAGATACCCGCCGCTGGTTGACTCGGTGCCCGTCTGCTGCGTCAAGCCGGCGGGATTGTAATAAATCGCCGACGCATCATCGGCTTGCGCCACAAACGCCTCGCCCTGGCCGGTCGCCCGCGCGCCTTGATCGGGATTGCGAAAACCAAGCGCCCAAGCGGAGCCGGTGACAATCACGCCGGTGGCGAGCGCGACCACGATACCAGATTGTTTGTATGTCAGAATTCTCATCATGTCTCCATCAACAAGCAAGATAGATGCCAACCGATTTAAACGCCAATCTACCACAAATCAGCCAGCGCGACTGAACAAAATTGAACGGGCCAATTCATTTCTGAACGTTCAGTTCCGACGGCGGCATGGCCACGCCCAGCTGATTCATCTTGTACCGCAAAATCCGGCGGGTCACGCATAACAGCCGGGCCGCCTCACTGATGACGCCGTCGCTGCGTTGCAACGCCTTCTCGATGGCCTGCCGTTCCAGATGCGCCGTCAGCTTCGGCAAGTCCAACTCGCCCGCGGCAAATTCGAGGGCCGGCCCGGCCGCCGCCACGACCGGCTCCGCCGTCGCGATCAACGGCGGCAAATGCGTCACGTCAATCAGCTCGGCATCGCAGGTGATCAGCAGGCGTTCGAGCGCGTGCTCCAGCTCGCGGACATTGCCGGGCCAATCGTAGTTCACAAACCGCTCCAATGCTTGCGGCGTGAAATGCGGCGCCGGCCGTTTCAACTCCGCCGCGAACCGTTGCGCAAAATGCAGCACCAGCGACGGGATGTCCTCCCGCCGTTCGCGCAGCGCCGGCAATTTCACCGGGACGACGTTGATCCGGTAAAACAAATCTTCGCGGAACGTGCCCCGCTTGACTTCGGCTTCGAGGTCGCGGTTGGTGGCGCAAACCAGCCGGACGCTGATGTGGATTGTCTGCTGGCTGCCAACGCGGCGAATCTCGCGCTCCTGAATGGCGCGGAGCAGTTTGCTTTGCGTCGCCAGCGGCAGCTCGCCGATTTCGTCGAGGAACAGCGTCCCGCCATGCGCGGCCTCGAACATGCCGATGCGTTGCTGGATCGCGCCGGTAAAGGCCCCTTTTTCGTGGCCGAACAATTCGCTCTCCAGCAGCTCATTCGGAATCGCCGCGCACTGCACTGGCACGAACGGCCCGGCCCGGCGGCAACTGCGAAAATGCAACGCCCGCGCGACGAGTTCCTTGCCGGTGCCCGTGGCGCCGGTAATGAGCACGGTGGCGTCGGCGTCTTTGATCCGGTCGATCAACGCGTACACCTGGCGCATGGTGCCGCTGGCCCCGATCATTTCCTGCGGGGTATCGGCCGGCGCCTTCCCAGTGGCGGGCTGAGGCAGAGTGCGCTCCCGCAATACGCGCTCGACGACCATCCGGATTTCGTCCACGTCGAACGGCTTGGTCAGGTAATCGGCCGCGCCCAGCTTGATGGCTTGCACAGCCAGCTTCGGTTCGGCCATCGCGGTGACCATGACGACCGCCACGGCCGGCGCATCCTGCCGGATTTGGGCCAGCACTTCCAGGCCGTTGCGGTCCGGCAACTTCATGTCCAGCAATACCAGGTCAAACGGCCCTTGCGTCCGCAATGTGTCGAGGCCGGTCTGAGCGGCGTCGGCGGTCACAACCTGATACCGGTCCTTGAGAATGAAGCGCAACGACTCGCGCGGGCTGGCTTCGTCGTCAATGCACAAGATTTTGGGGCGGGGCATGGCGACTCCGGTCACACCTGGTAAACGGGCGGCGCCGGCGTCATGACCGGGGCCGGCGCCGGGGTCCGGGTGGACGCCTCTTCAATGATGTGATCTTCGAGATGCGGCTGCGATTTCCGCGGCAGCACCAGTGTGATTTTCGTGCCGACTCCCAGCGTGCTGTCAATCGTCAGCCAGCCGCCATGGCGCTCGGCGATGCGCTTGACAATGGTCAAGCCGAGGCCGACGCCGACGTTGCGGGAGGTAATGAACGGCTCGGTCACGTGCAACAACTGGTCCAGGGCAATGCCTTCGCCGGTATCCTGCCATTCCAGCCGGAGCGCGCCGCCCGCCGGCACTTGTCCGCCGGGGAAATCAACCGGGCTGGCTTCCGTGGCGCTGACGGTCAACCGGCCGCCCTGCGGCATGGACTGGAGCGCGTTGCGCAGAATGTGCTCAAAGGCCTGTTCCAACCGGATGGCATCGCCTTCGATCTGGCTGGGGACATTGAAAATTTTCCGGACGGTCACGATCGGCAGGTCGGTTTCGCCGGGCGGTGTTTTTTGGCCGGTCAGGTTCACATGCACAATCCGTTTTTGCGCGAACTCGGCGGCCAGGCCGCGGAAACACTCGTCGAGCAATTCCTCGGTGTGGACTTCCTCGTACACCAGCACCAGCGGGTGCGTGAAGAAGGTGAGATTTTGCACGAGCAAATCCACGCGGTTGACCTCGCTGGTGACAATGCCGCGGAACTGCGTGCGGAATTCCGGATCGTCGTACCGCTCCGGTAACAACTGCGCGTAAATCTTGATCGAGACGAGCGAGTTTTTCAGCTCGTGCGACAGCCGCACCGCCAGCCGCGTGAAAAATTCCTTGTCGGCCAGCTCGCGTTCGTGGACCTGCTGGAGTTTGGCCTCCGTCAAATCTTCCACCAACGCCACTGCCACCAGGCCGGCCGAGTCGCCGAGGCTCATCGAGAACCGCGTCGCGCTCACGCTCAACGGCCGCTGATTGCGCGGCAGGCTGACTTCGTGTTGGCGGATTTCCTCGCCGGTCTGCAACACCTCAAACAGCACGTCGCCGACACAGGGCGGCAGGCAGTTGGTCCGGCGGCCGATCAAGTCGCCCTCACCCAATTCCAATAACCGGCGCGCCCGGCGATTGACGCAGAGGATCCGGTCGTCCTGCCCGACAACAATCACGGCGCTTTGCGCGTGGGCGAGCACTTCGCCCATAAAGCGCTGTTGGCCGACGAGCTTGGCCTGCAGGTGGAGATTGCGAATGGCCTGCGCCAGTTGCGCCATCAAATGGTAGACCAGTTCCAACTCTTCGTTGGCCAGCGGCTCGCCGGTGACTTTGCCGCTGAACGCGAGCACCCCGAGCAGCTGATCGTTGTCAAACATCGGCACGGCAACTTCCGCGCCCAGCAAATCAAATTCCCGCGCGACTTGCGGGTCGTGCCCCGGGTCGAGCGGATCGGCATCGGTCGCCCGGCGCAGCAGGGCCGCCTCGCGGCTCAACCGGCCGGCCACGCCGAAATCCAGATTCAACCGGAGGTGCTCAACGACATTCGGCGCGATGCCATGACTACTGGCGATGGTCAGCTGCCGTTCTTCAAGCGTGAGACGTTCGGTGAACAGGTCGTTGTGATACCGGCGCGTGAACAACGCCAGCTTGCCGACGCTGAGCAGTTCGTGGACAAAATTCAGGAACTCCGCCAACAGCTCGCGTTCGTTCAAATTCTTGCCGAGCACCTGACCGATGTTGCGGAGCGCATCCCGGTACCGCAGCAGGTCGGCCGCCGGCACGAGTGGCGCACTGGTCTGGTGGGTGGCGGCGCTCGCACTTTTCGTGTGTTGCCGGTTGAGGACGGCGTGGGCGCGTTTCAACTGCGATTGCGTGTCGCGTAATTGGAGGAACGTGCCCAGGTTGCGGCGGACCTGGTCCAGGTCGTCGTTGCTGGCCAAGAGCAGCCAGCCGGGATCCAAATTATCATGCGCGCGTTGATCGGCAGTGAGCCGGACAACGACCGCTTGATGCTCCCCAAGGGTCGCGCCGGCCAGCGATTCCAATGCCCAGCGCGTGGACTCGCCCAGCGACACAGCGTCGACCACCACGATGTCCACCAACCGCAGCCAGGTGGCAAACAGGGCGTCGTAGCGGGCGCGGTCGGGCTCCACCAGCGGGTCGAGCAAGACGAGGTTGACTTGCGGCCCGAGGGCGGCGGTGAAAAACTGCCGGACATCTGTGGCGTCCGCGAGGAGCAAGGCGGTCTTCATGATTCTCCCTTCACCGGCGGCAAGCCGAGATCATGCAGATTTGGCTTGCCCGCGCCGTTGCCATTGCCGTTACCAGGCTGGGCGCTGCCCAGCGGCGCGAGATCGGCATGGCGCCGGAGCACGATGGCGGTGTTGCGACCGCCAAAGCTGAAGGAATTACTGGCGGCGATGTTGACACGGCGGCGGCGGGCGACGTTCGGCACGTAGTCGAGGTCGCAGTCGGGGTCGGGAAATTCGTAATTGATGGTCGGGGGCAGGATATTGTCGCGGATCGCGAGGCAGCAGGCGGCCACCTCGGAGGCGCCACACGCGCCCTGCAGATGGCCGAGCGTGGATTTGGTGGAACTGACCGGCAATTTATAGGCGTAGTCGCCGAAAACTTTTTTGATCACAACCGTTTCGGCCTTGTCACCCAGCGGCGTGGAGGTGCCGTGGGCGTTGAGGTAGTCCACTTGTTCGGGCCGGATCCCGGCGTTGGTCAGCGCTAATTGCATTGCGCGCGCCCCTTGTTCGCCACTGGGATCGGGGTGACACATGTGATGGGCATCACAGGTCCCGGCCCAGCCCAGCATTTCCGCGTAAATCCGCGCGCCCCGGCGCTGGGCGTGTTCCAGTTCCTCGAGTGCGAGGATGACACCACCTTCGCCGATGACAAACCCATCGCGTTTGGCATCGAATGGGCGTGAGGCTTTTGTCGGTTCATTGTTGCGAGAAGTTAGAGCATACACCGTGCCAAACGAAACAACGATGATCGGATGAATTGGCGCGTCGGAACCGCCAGCCAGGATCACGTCGGCCGCGCCATGGCTGATCAGATCGGCGGCGTGGGCAATGGCGGCGGTTGAACAATCACAGCCGGTCGAAATTGTCAGGCAGGGGGCCTTGAGGCCGTGGTGCATGGCGATCAGGCCGCCGGTCGAGCCGGTAAAGACGGCAATGCCGAGATAGGGACTGACCGCGCCCACGCCTTTTTCTTTGTAAGCGTCGTATTCTTTCGCGCCGTAGAGCATGCCGGCTTGGGCGGTGCCGACCGAGACGCCGCAGCGTTCGGGGTTTTCCTTGGAGAAATCGAGTTTGGCGTCCGCGACCGCCAGGAGCGACGAGACGAGGCCGAACTGGGCGAGCCGATCCATGCGGCGGGCTTCTTTGCGGCCGAGCCATTGTTCGGGCTGAAAATCGCGGACTTCGGCGGCGACTTGCCAGGGGCATTTGGCTTGGGCGAGCACGGCTGAGCGCGCAGCAACGGAGACGCCCGCAACGACATTTTTCCAGAACGGTTCAACGCCGATGCCGACCGGGCTGACCACGCCGATGCCGGTAATTACAACACGCCGGCTATGTTTGGAACGCATAGACCAATCCGTTGGTGGGGCCCCATGACTGCAGATTCTAAGTTCCTCCTTGAGAACTCAGTCTGTAACTACCGAGTCCCCCACTACAGGGGAGTGTACAAAAATGGCCGGAAATGTAAATACTTAATTTTCGGCCAGTTGACCGGTCAATCAAGTGGCAGGTGGACTTGAAAACCAGCGCCCAAACCTTCGACGCTGGAGACAGTAATGAAGCCGTTGTGATCGCGAACAATTTTTTGCGAAATGGATAGCCCCAGGCCGGTCCCATCGCGTTTGGTCGTAAAAAATGGATCAAAGAGTCGCGCCCGCACAGCGGCCGGGATACCGGGCCCGTTGTCGGCAATCTCAATCACGCCAAAGCGCTTCCCGGGTAATTCCGGCTGGCCTTCAGCCTGATGGATCCCGGTAGTAATGCGGATTTCACCGCCATCCGTCAGCGCGTCAACAGCATTGTTGAGAATATTGATCAACACTTGAAGGATTTGTTGTTTATCCACGCACAATGTCAGCGGGCTGGGTAACAATTTTGTCACTTGAATCTGTTTGCCGCGCAGCCGGGACTGGGACAGCAGCAAGGCCTCGTCGATCAATTCCCCGGCGCTGTAATTACCGATATTCACGGTGCCAGGGCGCGCGAAGGACAACATACTTTGGATAACCTTGGCGACGCGATCCACATCTTGAATCACAATTTTACTGAATTCATTCGTGAAATCCGGGTCGTTGATTCTGGTCGGCAATAATTGGGCGAACGTGCGGATGGACGACAACGGATTGCGGACTTCGTGGGCAATCCCGGCGGCCAGCGTGCCAAGCGTGATCAATTTATTGTGATGAATGGCTTGTTCCTCAATGCGCCGGTAATGCACGCCGAGCGCCACGTCAGTGGCCAGGGTGGTCAGCAACTGCAAATCGCTCCGAAAAAACATGTCGTGGTTGGCTTTTTCGCCGAGGCACACCACCCCGGTCAGTTTCTCATCCCGCAACATCGGCACACACACCGCAACCCCCAGCCGATCCAAGGCGTGCGCCAATTCCTTCCAAGTCGCCGGCGCCAGCGTCCGCATTTGTTCTTCCCGCACCAGGACATCCTGCTGCGCCAGCAACCAGCGGATAACCGGGTTGTCGGCGGCCAGTGCGGTGATCTGTTTGTGATCCTCCGCCGGCACGCCGCTCTGGGCGCGCAGCCGGTATTCGTCGAGCAACGGGTCTTGCAAAAAAATCACCACGCGAGACACCTGCATCTGCGAATGGAGTGTCGTGGCGACCCGCTCCAGCAATGTGTAAATGCTGCTTTCCGCGCTCAACTCCCCGATCAACCCCGCCAACACATCCTGATACCCCAGCCGATCACCCGCCAAGCGTTCCTGCACCGCGCGCTCGGCCCGCGGAAAAAATCGGGGCAATGTCGACGCCAAGCTCAGCCCAATCGCAATCACCAAGCCAACGGTGAACAGAATTTGTTGCGGATTCATGAAGCCGGGCACCAAGAGAGTGGCGGCGCCAATGAACAATAAACTGATGAGCACCACCACCAACAACATGATGGTAAACGCCAAGACCCGGGCCACCACGACATTGACATCCTGGAGCCGCGCCCGCGCCATGACGTAGGCCAAAAAAATCAAGTTGACGGGGTTGATGAAGAACCCGAACGGTGGCACGGCAATATCGTATTCCAACGGGATGATGATCGAGCTGGTATTGAGAAAGATGATTGACCACACCACAATGAAATAAATCAACTGCGTCCGCCGGTACCCAGTGGCTGACCACGCTGCCCGGACCAATAATCCGATGGCGAGCCACTCCCAGCCCACCAAATGGAGCGCCAAAAGTGGATACCAAGTCCGATTGTAGCGGACATAATGATCCATGAATTGCGACGGCTTCAGGCCTGAAACCAACTGGCCTTGCCACAGCAAGATGGCAAAAAACACTCCCGCCAGATAGGCCGCCGCGATCCACCAGCGCAACGCCCGGGCTTTATTGACGAGCAGGCTGAAGCTGTGCAGGAAAAACGCATGGTTGATGATCGCCAGCGTTAACGTGCATTTGGCCCACCACATCGCCTGATCCGGCGCCAGGGCTTGAAAATAATGCGCAAAACAAAACAACCACACTGCCACCAACAACATGCCAACCGCAAAAATGGGTCCCATCAACTGATAGCGGTTCCGGATCAAGACAACAACCGCCACGGCTGCGCTAATTACAGCATTGACCATCACCAAATGGTAATAAACACTGGTCATCAGAATGTTGGTTTCTTCAACACCATCAGCTGCCGATCGTCAGTCTCCATT
>Ga0316232_1003485_pt1 | contig 14474 bp, 12 predicted proteins | sample TBHtaG_FD_206006 | JGI IMG/M metagenome (GOLD analysis project Ga0316232, IMG submission 206006) | Freshwater microbial communities from Trout Bog Lake, Wisconsin, USA - TBH18025_13 | ecosystem: Environmental > Aquatic > Freshwater > Lake > Hypolimnion/Profundal zone | place: USA: Wisconsin... | reverse complement strand
CGGCGATCGAATTCATGGCGGAATCCGGCCGGGAGGCCGACGTGGACCTGACCACCCTGCTCAATCTCTCGGCCCTGCTGACCGAAAACCTGCTGGCCGACCCCATGGACGAGGGCCACCTGCGTACCCGCGAGCTCGATGTCCCCGGCACGGCCTACCGCCCCACCGGTTCGGCCCGGCTGGTCGCCGAGGCGTTCCGGAACCTGCTGGACCGCGCCGCCGAGATCACCGACCCGTTCGAGCAGTCCTTCTTCCTCCTGGTCCACCTGTCCCACCTGCACCCGTTCAGCGCCGGCAACCGGGCCTTCGCCCTGCTTGCCGCCAACATCCCCTTGTTCCGGGGCAACGCCACCCCGGTCTGCTTCCAGGGTGTGAGTTCCGAACTGGTCACCGAGGGCCTGCTGGCCGTCTGGGAGCAGAACCAGGTGGCCTTGCTGCGCGACCTCTACGTGTTCGCCTACGAACGTTCGTGCTCGAGGTATGCGGAAGACCCGGCCGCCATCGGCGGGCCCGACCCGTTCCGGCTGCGCCAGCGGATCGCCATCAAAACCGTGGTGCGGGCAGTGGTCCTGGCGGGAGAAACCCCGCTCGAAGCGGAGCGGCGGATCCGCGGCTTTGCCCAGAGCAGCCTGCCCCGGGAGGACCGGGAGCGCTTCCTCGCCGCGGTGGAGACCGAATTGGCCTGCTTGCACGACGGCAATTTCGCCCGCTACGGGCTAAGACCTTCGGAATTCGCGGCCTGGAAGCCCAGGATGTACTAGCGGCGAAGGGATTCCCGGCCGGCTAATCGTCAATCCCGCCGAAGTCGGGGATGCTGCCGGCCCCGGTGCCCAGGGCCTCCTTGTTGCGCCAGATGCCGTTCAGCCGCCCGTAGAGGGAGCTGAAGCCGGGGTGCAGGTCGCCGTCCCGTTCCAGGGCCTGGATCTCGGCCGACAGGAACTTCTGCGCCACATCCTGCTGGACCTGCTCGACCAGGGTCTTGCGCGCGCCGAAGGTGAGCGGCTCGGGCGGGACGCGGGTCTTGATCCGGGCCGCCCACAGCTTGCCGTCGGGGGTCCAGAGCAGGGGGGTGAGCTGTCCGGCGGGGGTATCCAGCAGCGCTTTGCGGATGGCCGGGTGCTTGCCCAGTTCGGCCAGGCTGGCGATGGTGACGGCGTCCTGGGCCACGGGGGCGCCCAGGGCCTTCAGGTCGCCGCCCTTGAGGGCGTCCTTGGCCTTGGCCAGGGCGGTCTTGCGGGCCTCTTCCAGTTTCCAGGCGTCCAGCACCTTGTCCTTGATCTCGGCGAGGGGCGGGATGGCGATGGGGCGTTCCTCCTTCACCCGGAACACCACGAAGCCGTCCTGGGTCGGCAGGATCCTGGAGACCTGGCCCACTTCCATGTGGAAGGCTTCGCCGATCACGTTCTGGCTGCCGGGCAGGCCCTCGATGGGCTTGGCTGAATCCGCGGTGAACGCCGGGCTGGTCTGGGCCTTCAAGCCCAGGTTGCCGGCCGCGGCGGTCAGGCTGCCGCGGTCCCCGGTTTTCTTGCGCAGCTGCTCCAGGCGGTCCTTGGCCTTGCTGGCGAACCGCTCCCGGGTCAGCTGGGCGCGCAGCTGCTCCTTGACCTGGTCGAAGCTCTTGTCCCGCTTGCCGTCCAGCCGGATCAGGTGGATACCGTAGACGGTGCGCACCGGCTGGCTGAGCTCGCCGATCTTGAGGGCCATGGCGGCCTGCACGAACGGCTTCACCATCTGGTCGGGCTGGAACCAGCCCAGGTCGCCCTTGTTGGTCTTGGCGGTGGGATCCTCGCTCAGGGTTTCGGCCGCCTTGGCGAAGTCCTGGCCGGCCAAAAGCTTGGCCCGGAGATCCAGGGCCTTGGTCATGGCTTCCTGGACCTGGGCGTCGGTTTCCGCCTTGAACAGGATGTGGCTGGCCTTGAGTTCGAGGAACTGGCCTTTGCGGGAATCGAACACGGTCTTCACGGCCGCGTCGTCGACGGGCGGCATGGCCATGCCGGCGGCGGTCAGGGCGACGTAGTCGATCACCCGCCTGGGGCCGGTCTGGAAACGGGCACCGGAATCCTTCAGGAAGGCTTCCAGCTTGGGCAGGCCGGGATCCGGCACCGGGGCCGGGTCCGGCGCCACGGTGACGGCCTCGAAGCTGATCTTTTCGCTGCGCACCCGGCTCTCCTGGTTCAGCCACTGGTCATCCACCGGCACCTGGGTGCAGGCCTGCTGGAACAGCTTCTGCCCGGCCAGCCCGGTGGCGGTTTCCAGCTCCATCTGCTTGAGGCTCAGGCCGTGCTCCCGGAGGGAATCGTTGATCTCGGCGCTGGGCCGCAGGCGGCCGTCGGGCCCGGCGAAGCCGTACTGGCGTAGACGGCCTTCCAGGGCGCTCTTGATTTCCGCGTCGGTGACGACGATCCCGTGGCGCTCGGCCAGTTCTTCGATCAGCTTGTCGTGCACCAGCTTGGACACCGCCTGGGACTGGATGAAGGGCGCCAGCTCTTCGATCTTGGCGGTCTTGCCCAGGCGCTGGACCATGTCCCGCATGGGCGCGTCCAGGTCGCGCCTGGTGATGTCACGCCCATAAACCCTGGCAACAATATTGTCTGGAGCATCTGGATTGCCATGGCTTGGCGCCAAATAAGCCACCATACCCAATAAAACGACCATCATAACGACGGCCATGGGCGCTTGGTTGCCTTTGAACACTTGGCGGAAATTGCGAAGCATGGGAACTCCAGGTGGCACAGGGGGACCGGTTGGGGGGCCGGAATCTACTAGGTTATCAAAGCTGGAGCGTTTGGCATAAACTGATTCATAGAGGAAACGATGGCTGTAAGAAAAGTGCTCACCTGGGGCGACCCGCGACTCAAGATCAACAGCAGCGACGTGGGCGATTGGACCCCCGAGCTGGACCAGCTGGTGGCGGACCTGTTCGAGACCGCCCTGGCCGAGGACGGCATCGGCATCGCCGCGCCGCAGATCGGCATCAATATCAACATCGCCGTGGTGGATTCCTCCTGCGGCGCCGACCCCGCGGCCCGGATCGTGCTCATCAATCCGGAGATCATCCGCCAGGAGGGCTCCCAGATCGGTTCCGAAGGCTGCCTGTCCATTCCCGGCATCCACGAAGTGCTGGAGCGGCCCAAGAAGGTCTGGGTGAAGAACCGCCTGCCCGACGGCACCTGGGTCGAGCTGGAAGGCGAAGACCTCATGGCCCGGGCGTTCTGCCACGAAACCGACCACCTGCGGGGGCGGCTGTTCGTCGAGTACTTCGGCCCGGTGAAGCGCCAGTTCCTGCAGCGCCGCTACAACAAGCAGCGTTCCCGGGAATAGGGATCATGGTCCGGATCGCCTTCCTGGGCACCCCGGCGGCGGCGGTGCCGGCGTTGCGCGCACTGGCCCGGGCGGCCCAGGTGGCGGCGGTGTTCTGCAACCCGGACCGGCCCCAGGGCCGGGGCCGGCACCTGGAACCGCCGCCGGTGAAGCTGGCCGCCCTGGAGCTGGGGCTGCCGGTGCATCAGCCGGAGCGCTGGAAGGCGCCGGAGACCCGGGCGCTCTGGGAGTCGCTGGGCATCGATCTGGCCGTGGTGGTGGCCTACGGACACATCCTTCCGGGCTGGATGCTGGACGGCTGCGGGCTGGGCGTCTGGAATCTGCACTTCTCGCTGCTGCCGCGCTGGCGCGGCGCCGCGCCGGTCAACCTGGCCATCCTGGCGGGGGACGAGGCCACCGGGGTGAGCCTCATGCGCCTCACCCCCGGACTGGACGAGGGCCCGGTCCTGGCCCAGTGCCGGCGCCCCATCACCCTGCAGGACAGCGCCGAGGCCCTGCTCCCGGTCCTCGCCCAGGACGCGGCGGAGCTGCTGCTGGCCCAGCTGCCGGCCCTGGCGGCGGGCACCGCGCGGCCCGAAGCCCAGGACCCGGCCCTGGCCACCCTGGCGCCCAAACTGACCAAGGACATGGCCCTGCTGGATCCCCGGCGCCCGGCGGCCGAACTGCACCGCCAGGTGCGGGCCCTGCAGCCCTGGCCCGGCGCGGAACTGACCGTGGCCGATACCATGGTGAAGGTCTGCGCCGTGGGGGGCCTGCGGGCCGACCCTGGCCGGCCCGGCAGCCTGAACTGGAATCGCCAGGGCGCCTGGCTCACCGCCGGCGACGGCGCGGCCCTGGAGCTGACCCTGCTGCAGCGCCCCGGCAAGCCGGTCCAGCCGGCGCCCCAGGCGCTCCAGCCATGGGGCGCGGCGGGAACGGCCGATGTTTGACTTCATGGCCGGGCTCCGCCCGGCCATGAAGTGGGGGTGTGGGGGGACAGAGAGCGCGCAGAGCGCGCGCGCGGTCCCCCCAGATTAAATCAGACCCCGAACGGTTTGATCGCCTCGTCGATCCTGGCTGCCAGGGCGTGGTCCTTGTCGGTGACGCCGCCGGCATCGTGGGAGGTGAGGGTGATGTTCACGTAGCCCCAGCCGAAGGCGATGTCGGGATGGTGGTTCATGGCTTCGGCCGGGCCGACGATGCGGCTGACGATGTTGTAGGCGGTCAGGAAATCAGCTGTCTTGATGGTCCGATGCAGGGCCTTGTCTTGTTCCGTCCAGGTCATGGCGGTCCTCCTATGGCTACGGTGCGGGCGGATGGGCCCAGGAGTTCCCCCACTTCGTGGCGCAGCAGCCAGTCCTCGGGGTAGTGGCCGAGGTCCTCCAGGATCTCCCGCAGCCGGCCGGGGTCGGCGCGCCCCGCTTCCCGCATCCGGGCCACCTCAAGGTACAGCCCGCCCAGCCGGACCGGCAGCGCTTCCGCCTTGCGCCGCCGGGCCAGCTGCTCGGCCGCGCCGGCACTGAACGCCTCCTGCTCGCCGAACCAGCGGTCCCAGGCTTCCGGATCGGCTGGACCGCCGGCGACCCCGGGCAGCCCTTCGCTCAAAAGCAGCAGGGCCGACCCCGGGAGGTCCAGGGGCTGGCCGTGGTGACTGCCGCTGAGTTCGCGCACCTCGTGTTCGCCGACCCGGATTCCGGTGAGCCGGAGATCGTCGGCCAGATCGAGGATGAACGGCCCGTCCCGTAGCGGCTGGACCGGACCGAACGCCACCAGGGCGGCCCCGCCGTACGGCTCGGGCTGCAGGCTCAACCCATCCCTGGACACCATGGCCGGCCCCGCCAGGACGGCCAGCAGCGCCGACCAGCCTGCCGCCCGGGGCGGACCGGGGATCCAGCGCTCCACCTGGCCGGTGACTTCCAGTCCGCCGTCCAGCAGCAGGTGGTTCACTGTGCGGGCGCGGCGCGCCTGCTCAAGGCCGTAATCCCCGCCCCGTTTCCAGGCCAGGGTCGCCTCGAAGGCTTCGAGGACTTCGAACAGGTGGTCGAAATCCCGGGCCACGAACAGCTTCGGCTGCATCCGGGTGATGTCGAAATCCTGGTCGACGCAGGCCAGGGAGAACGGCAGCTTGACCACGGCGGAGGTGAGGCAGTGGCTGGATTCGAGGATGGAACTGAGCAGCCCGGCGCCGTAGAGCAAGGGGTGGTCGAGGCTGCCGACCAGGCCGTACTCGGCGGTCCACCAGTAGAGCCGGCTGGCCTTGGTGCTTTCGCTGACGAAACTGCGGCTGTCCCGGGCCTCCAGCAGGCGGGTTTCGGCACCGCGCACATCGGCGGGGCTGGAGACCGGGTCCTCCTTGACCACGCTGAGATTGCGGATGGCCTCATAGACCTCCCGGTCCTCGCGCGAGGCGATCGCCTTGAACCCGGCCACGCCGGCGCGCTTGAGATACTCGGCGTAGCGGGCGTCCTTGAGGATGGGCGCGTGGCCCGCGCTTTCGTGGATGATGTCCGGGGCCGGGGTGTACTCGACGTGCTCGTGGGCCCGGATGTCCTCGGCGATGGCCAGCACGCCCCTGGCCTGCATCTCGGTGAACACTTCCGGCGGGATGAAGCCGCGCACCGCGGCGGCGGCCCAGCCCAGGCGCGCCAGCTTCTCATTCATCTCCGCCAGGCTGGGAATGCGCTCCAGCCCGATGCCCGCGGCGGCGAGCCCGTCCAGGTAGCTTGGGTGGGCCTTGTCCTTCAGGTGGGCGGTGAGCCGGCCGAGGACGTGCCGCCAGACCGCCTGGTCCCGGGGGGTGTAGGCCTCGTAATCCTGTGCGACCACGTAGCGCGCCAAGTGGGGCGGCAACGACGCGATGGCGGATCCGTTCACGGCCATGGGAACTCCGGCGACCCTCAAATATAGAGTCGCGTTCGCGGGGTTGGCAAAAAATCGTTACAGGAGGCTGGCCACTTCCCGGTAGTCCGGATCCAGCGCGAAGACCGTGCGGAATTGTTCCGCGGCTTCAGGACGCCGATCCTGGGTGAGGAGCAGGTTGCCCAGGTCGTAGCGCAGGCCGATGGCGTCCTCCGGGGGGAACCCCGGTGCTTCGATGCCCTTGCGCAGCCACTCGATGGCGGCTTCCAGGTCGCCCTGGGTCTGCTCGCAGATGGCGAGCATGGAGCAGCATTCCAGGGTGCGCTCGGGATCGCGCATGGCGGTCTTGAATTCCTCGATGGCCGGGCCCAGCAGCACCATCTCCTTGTAGGCGATCCCCAGGTTGTAATGGGTGTCGTAATCGTCGCCCTTCACCTGCTGTTCCACGCCTTCCCGGAACGCATTGAATAATTCATCAACACTTCGGATCTTTTCCACCACATTGGTGGCGTCGTGCATCTCCTCGCCATCCCCGGATTCCAGGAGCGCATCGCCCAGCACATCGGTGAGGTCGAAGAAGGACGGGGAGAAATCGGCCTCCTTCAGGGCCTCGGCCCGCACCTCGCGCCCCATGCGGCGCAGCGACTCCTCGGCCTGCTGCTGTCTTTTCAGCAGCTCGGAATGGCCCGGATTCAGGGCCAGGGCCTTCTCGATCTCGATCAGGGCCTCTTCGGGGCTGCCGTAGTCCATCTGGAAATCGATGTCCGAAAGGGTGGCGACGAAATCCTCGTCCACCTCCTCCGGCTCGGCCCAATCCGGGACGGGGGGCGCTTCGGCGGCCCGGTCCTCAAGGGCCGATAGTTCCCCCCACTCGAATTCGGGCGGGGCCGGCTCGGGCTCCGCGGGAACGGTGGCGGGGACCCAGGCCCGCCGCTCCAGGTCCAGGGGGATCAGCGGCAGGTCCGGCAGCGGGGTGATCTCAGGGGGGGCGGGCGGGGGCATCGGAATGGGCACCACGACGTCCAGCAGGCCCAAGGTTCTGCGGTAGAGCCGGGTGGAGCCGGGGAACATGGCCTCGGCCCGGTCCAGCAGGTCCACCGCCAGGCTGCGGTAGCCCAGGGGGGTGATCTTCTCGGCGGTCTTCACGTAGTGCATCTGCACCTTGGTCAGCATGCCGCTGGCCCGGTGGATGTCGGCGATGGCGCCGATGGCCTCCTCGTTGGCCGGATCCAGGTCGAGGATCTTGCCGTAGCTTTCCAGGGCGCTGTCCATGTGCCGGCCTTGCCGGTACTGGGCCGCCTCGCGCTGCAGCTTGCCGATCTGCATGCGGCGGATGAGGTCCTGCTCGGTGTCCTGGGAATCGATCTGCGCCGGATCTTCCCGGACCGGCGCCGCCACCGGGGAGTCGACCGGGGCGAAGGGCGCGGCCAGGTCTTCGGCCCTGACCCCCATGGCCTGCAGCTTCTGGGAAGTCTGCTCGGCCAAGGCCTGGTCGCCCGCCGCCCCGGCCTCGAGACAGGCATGGCGCAGGCATTCCACCTCGTCGCCGCGGTTGCCGCTCTGGTGGGCGATTTCCGCCAGCTGCATCCAGGCTTCGGTGGTGAGGGCCCCCTGCAGGGCGGCCCGGAGCGTCCTGGCCGCGGCGTCCCCCAGGCCGCGCCTGGCCAATTCCCGGCCGATGGGCTTGAACAGGTCCAGCCCGACGGCCACCTTGCCTTCCCGGAGCAGGTCGCGCAGGGCCCGTTCACAGAGCAGCAGGGACTTCTCGGGCAGCTGGGGCACCTGGGCCAGGGCCTCCAGGGCGCGCTCCGGCGCCCGGGCCTGGAGCTCCACCTCGGCCAGGGCGTCCAGCAGCTCCGGGCTGCGCTGGTTCAAGGCCAGGCCCTCCCGCAGGTGCCCGGCCGCGCCGGCCAGGTCCTTCTGCATGACGCACAGCCGGGACTGGGTGAGGAACACCGCCGGGGTGCTGACCATGGTCCTGGCCCGTTCCAGGACCTGCGCCGCCTCGGAATGCATCTGGTCCAGGGCCAGGGCCTCCGCCACTTCCAGGTAGATGGCGGCGGCGCGTTCCTTCATGCCCTCCTTGTTGTACAGATCCGCCAGCTTCACCTTGTTCTTGAGGTTCTTGGGGTCCAGGTCGACGACCTTGGCGAATTCCTCCAGGGCGCGCTTGAGCAGGCCCTTGCGCGTGCAGATTTCCGCCACCTCGATGTGGATCTGGATGGCTTCCTTGATCATGTTGGTCTGGCGGTAGAGGTCCGCCAGCCGCTCGGCGATGTCCACGTCCTCCGCGGCGATCCGGTGCGCCTTCTTCAGCACCGCGGTGGCCTTGTTGTTGAAGCCGCCCCGTTCGAAGCCGCTGCCGGCCTTCTTGAACATCTCCATGGCTTCGGGCACCTTGCCGGCCTGGAGGTAGGCGTCGCCGATCCGGTTCAACAGGTTGTGGTCATCCGGCCGGTCCTCGATCAGCTTCAGGAACTCCTCGATGGCCCGATCCACCCTGCCCGCGGCCATGTGGGATTCAGCCAGTTTGGAGATCTTGTTTCGGTCAATGGCCATCAATTGCCTCGGTCGATCGGATGTGCTGGACTGCGAAGGGAGGTGCGCTCAGCGCGCCATGTTGCGTCCCGTGAATGCCTGCGGCAGCAGCTCGCGGATGCCGGTGAGGGTGCGCTCCGAGCGGTTGGCGAGCAGGATGGGCAGATCCTCGGCGAATTCCGCCAGCACCTGGCGGCAGGCGCCGCAGGGCGGAGTGAGCGTCGCCGCCTCGGTGACCACGGCCAGGGCCAGCAGTTCCCCCACCGCCATCCCCTGGCTCACCGCGGCGCAGACCGCGGTGCGCTCGGCGCACTGGGCCACCGGATAGGCGGCGTTTTCCACATTGCAGCCCGGCACGATGCTGCCGTCCGCCCGGAGCAGGGCCGCCCCCACATGGAAGCCGGAGTATGGCGCGTACGCCTTCGCCCACGCGTCCCAGGCCGCGCCCAGCAGGGGGCCCCAGGCAGGGGAGTGGGGGTCGGAAAAAGACATGGGCGCCTCTGGGAAATCTCGATGTGATCATGGTAATGCGCTTCCGGGCCCATGGAAAGCGTCGCCCTCCGGCGCCGCCATGCCAAGGGCTCGCCAGCAGGGCGTGTACCCCCGGTATTCCCGCCCCCCGCCGGCGGTTTCGACCCGCAGGGTGATGTCCCGGCGTTGCAGGCGGGCGCGCAGGATCCCCCCGGACAGGAACTCCAGTTCCCTCTCGAACGCGGGTCCGGCCGTCCAGGCCCGCAGGTCCAGCCGCAGCCTCTGCCCCGTTGGCGGATCGTCCTCGAAGGTGCGCACCCACGGCGTGCCGCGCTGGGCGGTGCGCTTCCAGTGCATCCGGCTCAGGGGATCCCGCTCCTTGAAAGGCCGGGCGCCGTCCGGGCTGGCGGAACCCGGCCGGGGCCGCGCCCGACCCTGTTCGCCTTCCCAGGCCGGACCCGCCGCGGACGCGCGCGGATGGGGCAGCACCAGCAGGTCCAGATCCAGGGGGAAGCGCCAGGCCTTTTCCAGGAACCCGAAGGGGAACGAGGTGCGCAGTTCCAGCCAGTCCGCCCGCAACAGGCCGCGCCGTTCCGGACGGGCCTGGAGCACCAGCAGGCGTTCCTGCGCGCCCCGGAGGGCGCCGGGGTAGAAGCCCGGGTCCACCCTGGCCTGCGCCACGGCCAGATGCACTTCCAGGCCCCGGGCCCGGCCCGGAGCCCGGTCCCGGAGCCGGACCTTGACCCCGCCCTGGACCCGGGCGAACAGGTTGCCCTCCTCGATGCCCACGAGCTCCAGATCCCGGATGGCGCGCCGGCTCGCCCAGCCGGAAACCAGGAACAGCCCGAGCATCATGGAGAACACCAGATAGAGCAGGTTGTTGCCGGTATTCACCGCGAACAGGCCCAGCAGCAGCATGGCGGCGAGGTACTCGTAGCCGAGGCGGGTGATGGTCAGTCTTAGACGTTTATCCTTCCATAGATTCATTGGTTCTTTCCGCCCGGGTCGGATGATGCCATAACAGTAGGACCATTCCGGTGGTAGGAGGACAGCTGTGTTCACCGGCCTGATCAGATCCCTCGGCAGCCTCGAAGGCCGGCAGGCCCGCCCCGGCGGCGTCCGCCTGCGGATCGGCGCCCCCGCCGAGGTGCTGGAGCGGGCCGAGGCCGGCGCCAGCATCTGCGTGAACGGGGCCTGCCTCACGGCGGTGATCCGGGACGCCCGGGCCTGGGAGGCCGAGCTTTCCCAGGAGACCCTCGAGCGCACCACCCTGGGCCGGCTCGCCCCCGGCGCCCTGCTGCACCTGGAGCCCAGCCTCAGGGTCGGCGATCCGCTGGACGGCCACCAGGTCTCGGGCCACGTGGACGGCATCGGCAGGCTGCTGGAGCGGCCCCGGGACGAAGGCATCTGGCGCTTCGCCATGCCCGTCGAACTGGCGCCCATGACCGCCGCCAAGGGCTCCGTGGCGGTGGACGGCATCTCCCTCACCGTGGTGGACTGCGGAACCGACTGGTTCACCGTGGCGCTCATCCCCGAAACCGTGCGGCGCACCCGGCTGGAAGCCATGGCCTGCGGCGACCCGGTCAACCTGGAAGGGGATCCGGTCGGGCGCTTCGTGGCCCGGGCACGGGAACTGCGGGCTTCGGGGGAAAAGCTGGAGCGCTTCGCCCGGGATGGCTGGGGCTGAAAAATTCGCAGGGTGGGTCAATAACGACCTGCCGGTCGGGCAGCGTCTTGGGCCGAGATGATCCCAAATGGAGCACTCCCGAAAGCCAGCCTACGCAAGGATCAAGCCGCCGAAAGCGATTGACAGTTTTTTGCAACCCATCCCATACTTAAACAGATCTAGATTGATAATGTTCCATTTTGGAACACTTGAAGGCAACCGGCAAGTTTCCAGCCTCGCCGGCCAAGGGTCAAGCACGGGGTTTCTTCATGAAGAAGATCATCAACCGACCCGAAGACGTCGTCACCGAGGCTCTCCAGGGGATGGCCGCCGCCTACCCCGGCCAGGTCACTGTGCACTTCGCCCCGGACTTCATCCAGCGCGCCGGCGGGCCGGTGCCCGGCAAGGTGGCCCTGGTGTCCGGCGGCGGGTCCGGCCATGAGCCGCTGCACGCCGGATTCGTCGGCCTGGGCATGCTGGACGCGGCGGTGCCCGGGGCGGTGTTCACCTCGCCGACCCCGGACCAGATCCAGGCCGCCACCCAGGCCGTGGACGCGGGCGCCGGGGTGCTGCACATCGTCAAGAACTACACCGGCGACACCCTCAACTTCGAGATGGCCGCCGACCTGGCCCGGGCCGACGGCATCGACGTGGAGGCGGTGCTCATCAACGATGACGTCGCGGTCCAGGACAGCCTCTACACCGCCGGACGGCGCGGCACCGGCGTCGCGCTCATCGCCGAGAAGATCGCCGGCGCGGCCGCCGAGCAGCTGCGCCCGCTCGCCGAGGTGGCCGGGATCTGCCGCCGGGTGAACGCCCGGGGCCGCAGCATGGGGATCGCGCTCAGCTCCTGCACCGTGCCCCAGGCCGGCCGGCCGACCTTCGAACTGGGCGAGGACGAGATGGAAGTCGGGGTCGGCATCCACGGCGAGCCGGGGCGGCGCCGCATGAAGCTGGCCACGGCGGCCGGGATCACCGCCATGCTGCTCGAGCCGATCCTGGATGACCTGCCGTTCCTGGCCGGCGACCGGGTGCTGGCGCTGGTCAACGGCCTGGGCGGCACCCCGCTGATGGAACTCTACGTCGTCTACAACGAACTGGCGAAGCTGTGCGCCGCGCGCGGCCTCACCATCGTGCGCAACCTCATCGGCACCTACATGACCTCCCTGGAAATGGCGGGCTGCACCATCACCCTGGTCAAAATGGACGATGAACTGATCGCCCTGTGGGATGCGCCGGTCCAGACGCCGGCCCTGCGCTGGGGGATCTAGCTTTTTCGAAAAACACCCATCACCCGGAGGTTCCCATGCCAAACAAATGGACTGCACTGATCGGCACCGTACTGGTCTCCGGATGCCTGGGCGCCTGGGCCGACGCGCCCACCATCCACATCGCGCTCACCACGCCGATCACCGGCGACTACGCCGAGTACGGCGTCAACTTCAAGCGCTCGGTGGAGATGGGCATCGATGAGATCAACGCCAAGGGCGGCGTGCTGGGCCGCAAGTTCGTGCTCAGCGTCGGCGACTCCAAGGGCGATCCCAAGGAATCGGCCACCCTGGCCCAGAAGTGGGTGTCCGACCCGACGGTGTTCGCCGAGATCGGCGACTTCACCTCCAGCTGCTGCATGGCCTCCCAGCCCATCTACAACCGGGCCGGCATGATCCAGCTCTCCCCCACCGCCAGCGCCACCAAGTTCACGCCGGGCTCCAAGTGGAGCTTCAGCATCGTCGGCCCGCAGATCTACGAGCAGCCGGTCATGGCCGACCTGGCCAAGAACAAGCTCAAGCTCAAGACCATCGCGGTGCTGTTCATCAACAACGACTGGGGCATGGACACCCAGAAGTATTTCAAGGAGGACTTCGAGAAGCAGGGCGGCAAGGTCACCGCCACCGAGTCGTTCTTCCAGGGCGACAAGGACTTCACCGCGGTCCTGACCAAGCTCAAGCAGAGCAAGCCCGACGCCCTGTTCATCGCGACGATGTACAACGACGCCGCCATGATCAGCCAGCAGCGGGAGAAGATGGGCTGGAACCTGCCGGTGCTCGGCCCCAGCTCGCTCTATTCCACCCAGCTGATGGCCCTGGGCGGCAGCTCGGTGAACGGCCTCTACACCGACGTCAGCTTCTTCACCAAGGATCCGGATCCGCGCATCCAGGCCTACGTCACCGGCTTCCAGAAGCGCTACAATGCCACGCCGAACTTCCACGCGGCGCTGGCCTACGATTCCATCTACATCCTGGCCGACGCCATCAGGCGCGCCGGCTCCCTGGACAAGAACGCCGTGCGCGACGCCCTGGCCGCCACCAAGAACTTCAAGGGCCAGACCGGCTCCATCACCTTCACTCCCGAGCGTGACGCGATCAAGTCCTACAAGGTCGTCCAGGTGGTCAACGGCGATTTCCAGCTGTTGAAGTAGCCACGGATGTTTCTGCAACAACTCATCAATGGCCTTGCCCAGGGCAGCCTGTTCGCGCTCATCGCCATTTCCTTCTCGCTGGTGTGGGGCCTGCTGCGCATGGTCAACTTCGCCATGGGCGAGGTCTACATGCTCGGGGCCTACGCCGGCTGGCTGGTGGTGGCGCACCTCACCCCCAACCTCGGCGTGGCCCTGCTCGCCGGGTTCGCGGTGGGCTGGGCGGTGGGCTGGATCATCGAGAAGGTGGCCTTCAAGGCCATGCGCGGCGTGCCGCACATCGCCTCGCTGGTCTGCACCATCGGCTTCTCGTTCTTCCTCAAGGAGGTCGCCACCTGGATCTTCGGGGCCGAGACCAAGGCCATGCCCAGCTACTACTCCCAGACCGCCTTCACCATCGCCGAAGCCAACGTCTCCTGGCTGCAGGTGCTGATGGTGGCCATCGCCGTGACCATGATGGTGGCGCTGCAGGTGCTGTTCTACCGCACCCGCCTCGGTCTGGCGGTGCGCGCCGTGGCCCTGGACTACCGGACGGCCAGCCTCATGGGCATGAAGGTGGACAAGGTGACCTCCCTGGCCTTCTCCCTGTCCGGGGCCCTGGTGGGCTTCGTCGGGGTGCTGGCGGCGGTCTACTACAACGCGGTCAACCCGGGCATGGGCTTCGTGGCCGGGCTAAAGGGCTTCACCGCGGCGGTGTTTGGCGGGATCACCTCGATCCCCGGGGCGATCCTCGGCGGCTACCTGCTGGGCGCCATCGAGAACCTCAGCGTGCAGTTCGTATCAAGCGGCTACCGGGACCTGGTCAGCTACCTCATCCTGATCATCTTCCTGCTGTTCCGGCCCAACGGGATCCTCGGCAAGAAGACGAAGTTATAAGGTGGGCCCGATGGCTGAACGCTCCAGAAAAGTCCGCCTCCTCGCCGGCATCGTCCTGGCGGTGATCCTGCTGGGCTTCCCCCGGGTGGTGGGGAACGAGTACCTGATGCGCATCGCCACCATGATCCTCATCTACGTGGTGCTGGCCTCCAGCCTCAACCTGATCATCGGCTTCACCGGCATGTATTCCCTGGGCCACGGCGCCTTCTACGGCATCGGCGCCTACGTCTCGGCGATCCTCGCCACCGCGCTGGGCTGGCCGTTCTGGCTGAGCATGCCGCTGGCGGGGCTGTTCACCGCCCTGGTCGGGGCCTTCCTGGGACTGGCCACCCTGCGCCTGCGCCAGAC
>Ga0316232_1003482_pt1 | contig 14480 bp, 10 predicted proteins | sample TBHtaG_FD_206006 | JGI IMG/M metagenome (GOLD analysis project Ga0316232, IMG submission 206006) | Freshwater microbial communities from Trout Bog Lake, Wisconsin, USA - TBH18025_13 | ecosystem: Environmental > Aquatic > Freshwater > Lake > Hypolimnion/Profundal zone | place: USA: Wisconsin... | reverse complement strand
GACTTTCTTCCGGTCCAATTCGGCCAGGGATGATTGAATCAACTGCAATGCCAGAGGATAGAGCTTAAAGCCACCGGGCTGATCGGGATTCCAATCGCTTCCCAAAGTTGTGCCGCCAGCGGCACACTTGATGATGGCGATAGGCGCTTTGATTGCTTGCGAAACCCGTCGGGCAAAGCTGAGTTCCGGTCCGACGACATCGTCCACCGGCTGCAAAGCGACCCAACCCTTGGAGGTTAGCTTCTCCTCACGTCCGATGCTGTAGGAGAACAAGACCTGGTTTTGAGGGTGGTCCAAGCCGACAAAGGGCGGAAAGCGTTTGATGTCCTGCGCTTTTGAATCAGAGCCAACCATGTTTGACTGGCCGGCGAAGATAAAAATACGCAAGGTCTTGGGGTCGGCATCACGTTCTGCAACTTGCGATGTTTCGGCACGGAGAGCTGCCACTGGAGCCAGCAACAGAGCAGCAAGGAGTGGGAAGATGTTCATCCGCATCACTTTTTGAGTTGTTTAAGCTGTTTGAGTTCCGCCATGGCCTCGGCAAATCCCTTGCCGATGCCGCCGAGGATCTTCGCTGAGCCGAGGTAGTGAAACTCGAGGTTGGAGATGCCTTTCTCCAGCACCTGCCGCTCGCGCTCCGAGAGGCCTTCGGCGCGCAGTTTCTCCAGCGCCGCCTTTTCCTCGGCGGGTGTCATTTTGCTCCCAGTGGTGAGCTTCTTCGCGCGCTGTTTGATTTCATTATCCTTCGCCTTGGCCGCAGTCAGCTCGCGGTCCCAATACTTTTCCGTCAGCACTGTCGCGACGTTGCCTTTGAACTCCGGCAACTGCGCCGGGGCCGCCATCGCATCTCGGAAATATTGATGCGTCGCCCTGTATCGCTGCTGGTCGAGGCCATACTCCGCCGTCGGCCCACCCACACCGAGCACGCCGATGACGAACGGCAGCTTCGGCGCGTTCAAATCCTTCCGCACATCGCGGATGAAATGGGCCAGCGTCTCGCTGTAGGCATCGTAACCGCCGGGTTGGTCGCGATGCGGATAAGTGCCGCCATCCACCAGGTCGTTCCAGCCTTGGAACCAGACAAATCCCGCCAGCTCATAGCCCTGCGCCGCGTCGTAATCGGGCACAACGCGCTTGATGTCGCTGAGCACTGATTTCACGTGCGCGACCATGAGGCGATAGCACACGCCCGTTTCCTTTTCCTTCGCGGCCTTGATAGCCGCGACGTCCTTGCCCTGTGTTTGGAAAACTGCGAGCTGGGATTCATTGAACACATACGGCCCCGCGCTCGCCGGTCGAAAATCGGTATTCAGGCTCTTGCCTCCCCAGGCGGTCTTGATGAGCAAAATGGGGGCGTCCGTGAATTTCTGCAGGTAGAGTCCAAACGTGAACTCGGGCCCGATTTTTGGCCCGTTCTGGCTAGAACCAAAGCCCGCCGTCAGCTTTCCCGTCTGCTCCGTATCCGCGCAGCCAATCGAAGAAATCCACACCCGCTCACAGACCTTCGGCGTGCCGTCCGGGTTCTGCATCTCGTCAAGCATCGGCTTCGTCGCCGGGTCCATGCCAATGTGCTCGAAGGTGCTGACCTTGGCCTGCCCCTGCATGTTCGACTGCCCGGCGAGAATGAAAACCTGCAGGGGTTTCCCGTCGCTGCCGGTGTGGACGATGCCGCCGCTCGTCGCCTCCAACGTCCCATAGTTCGTCACCGTCGGCTCGTCAGCGAAGGCTGAAAGCAGTGCGGCTGCCATGAACATCAAACACGGCATGTTCATATTTCGTTTGTTTGAATTCAATCTTCCAGACCGGGATAATTTAAGATTCAAGGGCATGCTCATTTTCCCTTCTCGATGTGAATTTTGGATGATTCGGAGTTTCGCTGGTTTGTGGCTGGCCCACGGTTGGAATCAGGTTTTGAATCCGGCGCTTGCCACGGAACCTGGCCGCCGAGTTGGATTTGCATCATCATTGCCTTCAAGAGTTGATCCAAAATCTGGTGGTGTTTCATTGCCAGATTGGTGGATTCCATCGGGTCGGTGTGGAGATCATAGGGTTCGAGCGGGGCAGAGGGATTGTCCTGCAGAAGCTTCCAATCATCCCGGCGGTAGGCGTCAATCGTCTTGCCGCCATATTCGATTCCCCTCTCTCGACGGATGAAATAGAGATCCCGTTTCGGCGTGGATTCATCCTTCCCCGTCAGGGCCGGCAGAAAGCTCAAGCCATCAATCTGACCAGGCGGAGTCACACCAGCGACCTTCATGCCTTCATGGCACAGGCGGACTATGTTTAGCGTGTGAATATCCGGCGCGCCAAACGCGCTGTAATCACCGCGGCCCAGATCGTCGGTCAGGATGATCAAGATGTTTGGCTTGGGTGCCTGTGCTTGGGCAAAACCGCACCCCACTCCAAACAGCAGAGCGATACAGATGGCCAGCGAGGCTGGGACTTTCACCATATAGTCTCAATAGTTATCATTTCATTGGTTGCAAGTGTGCTGCAAAGGCTAAGGGTCATCACTCGGCACTTGGACCTGCGTGATGAATTGGTGACTATGGCCGGCTGCAACGATCTGTTTCATTTGGGCATCCAGCCGGGCGACAATCTCGGGTTGCTTCAAGTAGAGATTATTCGTCTCGGCCGGATCGTTGCTAAGGTTATAGAGTTGTCCTCTGGGGCCGCCTGGTTCCGGCGCGATTGTCTTAGGTTTTGAGAATCCGCCGGAACCAAGTTGATTGATGAACTTCCAGTCACCTGACCGGATCATCATCGCCGATGAGCTGCCCGCCTCCATTACGATCGGGCCGCGGATAGGCTTATCCTTCGGTTGCCGGCCTTCCATCACCGGTAGCAAACTGAAGCTGTCCGGACCGGCCCCGGGCGGAAGTTTGACTCCGCAGACCTCGGCGAAGGTCGCGAGCAAGTCGGTGAAGCAGATCGTCTGGCCCGTCACCGTGCCGGGCTTCACCCGCCCCGGCCAGCGCACAATGAACGGCATGCGATGCCCAGCCTCCCAGACATCCGACTTCATCCCGCGCAGTCCGCCGGCGGCATCGTGACCGAAACGCGCGACATCGGCGGGTAACCACACCGGTCCATTGTCGGAAGTGAAAATCAGCAGCGTGTCCCGCGTCATACCCGCCTTTTCCAAAGCCGCCAGCACCCGGCCAATCTGCGCATCCACCATCATGACAAAGTCACCGTACATTCCCGCCCCGCTTTTGCCGGCAAACTCTGCGTCCGGCAGCCACGGCGTGTGCGGTGCCGTAAAGGCAAGATAGAGCAGCAGCGGCTGGCGGACATCCGCCTTTTTTGCAGCCTGCGTATTGATGACCTCACACGCTTCGCCCGTAAGCCTGGGCAGAACGTCTTTCAGTTCCAAACCCGGGGCAATTCCTCCCCCCCTCCAGAAGGCTCCCTGGTCCGATAACCAAACCTGCGAATGATGTTCGGCAATTTGTCCGGTGGGCGGCGCGACAGCACGATCTCCCCGGATGTAAAAATAAGGCGGGATGTCGGTCGAAGCGCGCGTTCCAAAGAAGCTGTCGAAACCGCAATCCACCGGTCCGCCACGCAGCGGCTGGTCGTAACCTTCCTCGCGAAAGCCGAGATGCCACTTGCCAACCATCGCGGTGCGATAGCCCTGACCCCGCAACAGCGAAGCAATCGTCACCTGACCTTTCTCAAGGAGCGGTTGGGTTGGCCAGCGGGAGACGTCCGTGCGGAACGGATACCGTCCGGTCATCAGGCCGTAGCGCGAAGGATGGCAGAGTGGCCCGGGCGCATGGGCATCGGTGAACCGCATTCCCTCACGTGCCAAGCGATCAATGTTGGGCGTGGTGATCTTCGACTGCGGATTAAAGCACTGCGGATCGCCGTAGCCGAGATCGTCCGCGAGCAGGATGATGATGTTCGGCTTGGGTGATTCGGCGGGCGATGCGATCGGCGGCACAGCGAGCAGAGTCCTTGCCACAATGGATAAGGCCGCAATCCCCAAGAAAAGTCTAAATTTCATGGAATTATTTCTGCGCTGCCCCTTCGCTTGAATTCCCGCAACCGCAGACGCAGCTTTTGTTTGGCATAAAACTTCTCATAAATTATATTTGCCAGCGTCGCGACACAAGCTGCTTCCACTTCCCGATCCGGTCGCAGTGCAGACACGCCAAAGCAGGCGGAGGTCCAGAAATAAGATCTTGGCGTCGCACAAGGCGAATAGACATCTAAACCCGAATACGGGCGTTACGAACACCCTGCTGCTAATCCACAGAAAGTCTTTTGATGCTTTCGGGACGGGTGCAATCCTGACTTTTGTCCAGCCATTTTCTGGCCAGGCGTTTGATCGCGGACACATCCTTCGCGACGCCGGAAAGCGTGTAATAGACGTGCCGCTCCGTCCAGCGGTTGTGTTCCATGTCCGAATAGGCCTTCACCCATTCGTTATTCTTGCGCATATTCTTGTTTTCACCATTGCAAAAGCGGAAGGGCGCGATGTAGTGCGACAACGGGCACAAGTGGTAGGGGTAAGGCAAGGCAGGATCATAAACGTGCTCCTGAGAATCAAGCCAGCCAATCGGCCAGTGATTCACCCGGATGGCTCCCCAGCCCCACCCGCCGGTGTCGTTGTAACTGTGGTCCACCACCTGGCTCTGCGCGGCCGGGAATCCGCCGGCTTCGCCGATGATGACGAACTCATAACCGTCCTTGAAAGGCTCGATCAAGGCAAACCCTTTGGACTTGGAAATCTGCCAGAGCAAATCGGCGTTGCCCGCGCGGCGCGGCTGGCCGTGGTCGTCCCAGAATTTGCGATACTGTTTATCCGAATAGGCGTCGGCGACAATCGCCACGCAATGATTGTGGTCGGCATGCGTCCCGCCGGACGGGATGTCGCCGGTAAAATGCGAGGGCTTGTAATCATTGACCTCGGCGGCCTCAACGCCGCGAACCAATCGCTGGCCAAACTCCGCCTGCGAAATGGGCAGCGGCTTTTCGTAAATGGCATCCGGTCCGGATTCGGCGCGAATGGTTGAGGCCGGCCAAAGCAGGGCCACCAGAACGGAAAAGAAAAAGGAATGTAACTTCATTTTCATCCTCGATGTTGTTGTAACGTGGTTTTGCCGTGGCTGGTCTTCATAGTGACGTCGCGGCGGTCATTTTCCTTGGATGCTTTGCCCGCCCTGGATGCAATAGACCGCCAGCTTGCGAATGAGCGGCGCGGCGGACGACTTCACCACGCACAGCCGGACCTCGTCGCCGAACTCCTGGTAACGCTTCCTATCGGGCTCAGGAATCAGACCGTCCGGGTCGGGATTGGCGTTGAGGAGCAGATTACAATTGTGCCCCACCGACCGGTAATAGCGATCCATGAGTTGGTCAGCGGAAAAGAGGCGGCTCTCGGTGCCGGGTGCCCACAGCCAGACTCCCCGGCGGAGCGGCACATCGCACTCTCCCGGCAGCCATTTCGAGCCATCCGCTGTCCCCGCTCCGTGGTAGTCGCGATCTTCGGGCGCGGTGGCCCAGCAAGGATAAGGCGCCGCTCCGTCCTCGTTGCCGATCCAGCGAATTGAGGCCGCCGGACCGTTGAAGACTTTTGTAGGGCGACTGTTTCATGCCATAGGGGTAAAGATCGCTTTGCCAGCACAGAAAACCACTGCCGTGCTTGGCGACCAGGACGGCATACTTCGCGCCCATGGCTTTGGCCGCTTCCATCCACCGATCAGTGTCAAGTTTCCTGGGATTGAAGAGGCCTGGCTCGGGCCGCTGCTCATACTGGCGATGGTCCCAGCCCGGCTTGAACACGGGGAGGTCATAGGTGATGAACAGGCCCAACTCAAGATCCTGCCAGACGGCCTGCTCCGGCGTGGGCCGGACCAGCTTTTCCTCCGCCGGGGCGGACACTGTGGCAATCAATAAAGCCGTAAACACAAATGTCTTTTTCATGTCGGTTATTCCTTTCACATCTTCTGCCAGTCGTTACCGCCGGCTTTGCGTTTGCTCGGCGAATAACGCGAACTCGCTTAACGCCGGGCAGACCGGTGATTTCTCGATGCACAGCCGCACATTGTCTGTGGTGATTGTTTCGCCGCGCCACAGGAAACGGCTGCCGATAGCCGTCACAATCAAGCCCCTCGTCCCGCCGGCTTTGGCAGCTTGCACAATCTGGTCTGCGCTGAAATCCGTGGGATTGAACACCGATTCCGGTTCGTCGCCATAGCCCCATTCCTTGTCGGTGAACGTGTTCACGGTATAATCCACGAAGTCGTAGAATTCCATCTGATGCCAGGCTGGTTGCCGCTCCGTCGGCACCGGCCCAAAAGGAACAGGCGGCTTTACGCCCGCGCCGCCGCACACCGGGGGTGGCAGGGTCAGGAAAAGAAATACCGGCAGCGCGATGAATGTAATAGATTTCATTTGATTTGAACCACTAACGCAGTGCGCAGCGTCACCGGACCGAAGAGTCCCGATGGCAATAAACCATCCTTTTCCGCGCCGGCGCGGTATTGTTCAATGGCACCGAACGCCAGGATATGGCGTTTCTCCGCAGGCAGGGTGAAATCACCGGTAATGCGGTTGACAAGCAGATTTGTTATTCTCACAACCAATTCGTTGTCACCGGATTGCAACGCCGGGGTGATGTCCAGCCGGTAGGGCGGTTTCCACAACCGTCCGATTTCTTGGCCATTCAGCGTGACTTCCGCGATGTTTTTTAATTCCCCCAGATCAAGCTCCACCCGGGCAGGCGAGCCGGTCCAGGTGAAATATTTCTGATAAGTCACGGCACCGGAGTAACACTTGAGTTCCTCCTCGGGCAGGGTGGTCCAGGAAACCAGTTTCTCCATGGCCAGTTTGTGCCCCAGACTCTCGAACGTCAGCTCCCAGCCGGCGGAAAGGTCCTGCGGCACAGGCACGGCAGGGATTTTCACGGTTTCGGTCTTGCCGGAGCGGTATTGGAATGTGAATTCACCCGGCGTCCAACTGACCAAGCGGTTTTTCCCTTCGACCTTTTCCACCCGATATTCTGGGGTAGGCGGGAGTGGCGGCTGAATTTCAATTCTTTCCCCATCGGGCGCGGTGGCGCAAAGCTCTTTTCCGTCCTGCGTGTATTTCACCGTCAGGATTTTTACAATCCCGGGTGCCGGGTCGGCGACGCCCAAGTCTGAAAACCAGGCGCAGATGCTAAGCGCCCCATGGGAAACCGCGGCGGCGACTCTCTCCGTCACCATGCAGGTCCGCGCCGCGTCCCCGGGGACGCCATAGGTGGCGCTCTGGATCGCTAATTTATTTATATTCTTATCGACTGCGGCTTGACTGAGGTATTGGAGGGCGACGGGATGGTCGCCTGCCTTGTCTGGACGCAACACCACAAAAACCGAACCGCGCGGATCCAGTTGCATCGGCACTTCCACCATTCCGGCATGGTTGCGATAGACCGGCGCAGCTTTGCGCAGGCCGGTGGCCGGGTCCCATAATTCGGGAACCGTTCCAGCGGGCGCCCGGAATTTACCGGTGAAATTCACTTCCTGCTTTGTCTGGTTGGACAGGAAAAACAAATCGGCATCCTCTGTGCGCCGCTGAATGAACAGGATGGAGGCTCCCTCGGCGGTAAATGGCGGCGGGCAGGACACGGCGGCCAGAACCTCGGCGAGGGGTTTGCCCCAGATCACGCGTCCGCGGCCATACGCCTGTTCACCCGAGGCTGTGTCCGCCTTGCCCCAGATCTCGTTGGCCAGTTTTTGAACCTTACGATCCGCGTTCTTATAATCGGCTAGTGATGGGCTGTATTGTGGTTTTGCCCCCGATACAGTTGCTCCGTCGTGTATCAGATCGCGCAGATGCCGGAGCAGGGCCGGGGTCATGGAGCGTTGAGCCAGCGGCAAGGTCAATACGGCATAGCTGCCGCCGCCCGGCAGCATCAAACGTCCATTCTTCACAGTGGCTTTCAAGTGCGTCTCGGCATTGCAGGCGTCATAGTCGTAGTTGTCTGGGATGTTTGGTTCCATGAATTCACGTTGGGGAACCAGCGCGGGCGCGCCTTCGCCGATAAAGCAACAGATGTCCGCCACCGGCCGGCCTTGCTGGAGCATGGCACAACAACGTGCGAGATAATCGGTCCAGAAGCGTGACGGCTCAAACCAGGTGGTTCGGCGGTTGTAGTCGAAAGCATGCAGGCGCACGACCACGGGCTGGCCGTTGAGCTCTTCGATTGGCTGGGACATGAACAGATGAAGCACATTGCGGTTGAGACCGTCGCAGTAGGCGCGGTCGCCGAAGGCCTTGACATCGAATGGATCAAGCACAAACACCAATAAACCCAAGGCCGGGCGGTGGCGGGTGGATTTTGAAACACTTCGGCCAGCGGATCGCTTGGAACCGGCGCCGCAAGCGAACTCACCGCGGCCAGCATGAGAAACAAGGTTGCGAAGAATAATGTATTTTTCATGTGGCCTTATCTAATTACGCCGACTTCATCAAAGACTGCAAGCAAAGCCAGGTAATTGTCCACGAGCAAGCCTTCGTATCCGTGGCCGCGGCCCTTCCAATCGCGCCAGTCGCGCGATTGCCCGCTGGCGTCAAAGCCTTGAAAATTTCCCGCCGCATAGCCCGCGAGCATGGGCAGAAAAATTCGCTCCGCGTCTGCGCGGCGGCCCAGTTGATAAAGCGCCTTGACGGTGAACCAGGAGAAGCAACTGGTGGCGCCGCCATTTTCGTAATATCCAAAACCGTCCGAGCCATCCTCGAGCGCCGGCACGCCAAAGCGCGTGGGCGGAGAATCCTGCAAAACGTAGTCGCCTTTCCGAATGGCAACCAGATTGCCCGGCAACCCGATGGCGAAATTGGTGTAGCCAACCTGCCGCATCTTTGCGAGCAACGCATCCATGATGGCATTGGCCGGGGCGGCATCCACCAGGCCATAGGAGATCGCCACGCCCTGGACGAAGGTGAAATAGTAGTCATGCAACGTGCCATCCGCGCTGCGCCAGCCGGCGAGCAAGCCGGTTTTGGGATTGAGAAAGGCGGGCAAATATGCGGCGCGCAGCTTGACCGCCTTCGCCTTGAAAAAGCCCGCATCTTCAGCCTGGCCCAGTCGCTGCGCCAAGGCGGCAAAGCGCTGGCAGGCATGAAAGGTCAGCGCATTGGCATAGGCGTCCTCGTGCCCGAAATTGATCGTATCCCACCAGTTGGACGGCCGGCGGTCAACGCGTGGGCGGTCATTAAGATTTCCGGATCCCGGATACACAACCAGGTCGTTTCCATTGGTCGTGGTGGCGAGCATTTCCCGTCCCCAAGCTCTCAGCGCCGGGTAATTATTCTCCGCCCACTTCCAGTCCTGTGCTCCTTCCGCATAGTTACAGGCCGCAATCAAGAATGATGGGTAGGTGTCGAGGGTTGTCCACGGGGTTTGCCAAGCCACCAGATCTGCGTCCACGGGCCCGCAGGCATAACCAACCTGTCCGTAACCCTTGGCGCCGGACAAATAGCGGTCGAGCGTCATGCGCACGAGATCCAGACAGGTTAAGCCATCCGCCAACGGCGGCGCATGGCGAGCGACCTCCGAATACATGAACAGCGTAAAGGAACAGGGATCACTGGCGGCATTGTTTGCCAGCATCTGCACCCGGGGATTTAGCTGAAAAATATTCAAGAAATCGCGGCGGAAACCGTCGAATCGCGCGTCGCCCGCGATTGGCGGCAGTCGCGGATAAATGGCGGCGACCTCCAGCCGGTATTCCACCAGCGGATGTTCGGCGGTCGCGGGTGGAAACTCGATGCGGACAAAAGCATTTGGCACGCGACGGCGACGGGCATCATACGACAAGGCGGCTCCCGGCACGGTGCAGGTAATTCGGGCCGAGCCGCAATCTGGCATATGCAATACACAGGGTAGCGCCACTCTCCGGTCATCTGGCCGCATCATCCCGAGGAGGGTCGCGTGATTGGCTTTCTGATTAAACTGCAATACAAATGGCGGCAGCGTTGCTATCAAAGCCGCTTTTGAGCGCAGAATAATGGCCGCATTGCTGCAAACCACTTCCCACGCCAGGGTATTGGATATTGCCCAGCCAAAACGATTCGTTGCCAACCGGGTATAGCAGGCCGACAAGCCGACTGGAGTTGAACGCAGGACGGGATTGTTGCCGAGTGAATTTTTGCCCAGGGAATCGAGCGTGAAGCAGCTAAACTCCGGGCTGCCACGCTCAAAACCAACCGCGAGGTAAGGGGACTGGAAATCCGGCGTCGCGGCGTTCGCAAGAGTTGCCATTGCCGAGGTTGAAACGCCATCAGACAAGCTTGAGTTTAGCCGACGCCAGGCAACCATCGAGCGCACAAGGTTCTCTGTTGCCGGTATTTTCAGGCCATACCCTTGCAAGCCGATGGGGCCGGTGTAGCGCAATTCCTCCAGCGTATGCAGAACACCGCGTAGATCGAAACTGCCTTCATCCAATGGTCGGATCAATTCGTTCCAACTACTGTTGGGCTTGCCGCCGTCTGCACCGTTGATGGTCACGAGAAATAAATAAGGCGCCGCGTCAGCCAGCAAGGCGGGGATTTTCGCCTCATCGCCAACCATGAGGCTGTGGCAAAGGTTGAAAGTGACGCCGAAATTTTTCCGGTTCACGGCTTTTGCCACGCGCACGGCATCTTGCACGCGCTCCGTCCAGCAGCCTTGGTGCGGATAAATCGCCACGCGCAGCCCGTGGAGCGCCGCGTCATCGGCGAGTTTCTGCAAAGCCGGCGCGGCGATGCTGTCGCCCGCTGCGGAACTGCTTTTGAAAACAGAACTGTTGATCGGCAACCAAATCACTGCACCCGTGCCTTCGAGATTTTTCATCGCGGCTTCAAGTTCAGGCGGCAAAGCGAGGTTGGTTGCCGTGAGCAAGGCATATTGATAGCTATAAACGGCAAATAACTTCAGGCGGCGGCGCTGCACTTCGGCCACGGCGGCGGAAAGTTCTGCGGGTGGGCCGACTTTCCAACCGATGCCGTCGTAACCGAGCGACTTGACCGTATCCAGCTCCTTCAAATCCCGCACCGCCGTGTCCATGGCGAAAAAGGGATTGGCTTGGGCGATACGCACAGCCAAAGCCACCGCGATGAATGGGCTTTTCCAGTTCATGCCTTCAAACCTGAAAGGTCAACCGTCAATCTCGCATTTTCCTTGAGCAGGTTGTCCATGGTCAAAAAAACTTGCCGCGCGGCAGCTTCACGTCCGAGCACGCAGGTCAGCACGCCGTCCACGGCGCGCGGGACGGTTTGGTTTTCAAATTGCCCGGTCGTGACGTTTTGATAAAACGCGGCAATGTTCCGGACGGCACCAGCTTCATATAAGTTTTCCACTTTGCCGCCGCCGAGAGATTTTGGCCCGCCGCGCACAAACGACTTGCCGAAATAGCTGATTTGCGCGTTGGCCTCCAGTCCGTGAAAGGTCGCCAGCAGCGTGCCGTCATTGTTGTTGGACAAACCTTGTCCGAAATGATTTTGCACCAAGCCGTCGGCGTAATGAAAAACCACGGAGCAGACATCGTGGGCGTCGCCATGGGGATGCTCGCGGCAAATTCGGGACCCGCCGGCCGCGGCCACCGGCCGCCGGCCGGTCACCCACAGCGCCGCGTCAATGGCATGGATGTCGAAATTGCCAATGTAATCGCAGCCCATCGCGATGTCATTGATCCAGGTGAGATGTTGCAGGCGGCTTTCAATGGTTTGGGTTTTCGGCGGGTCGTTCCAAGCTCCGCATAGTCCCACGGTTTGAATTTGTGCCAGTTTGCCCAGCCCGCCCTCGCGAATGCACTGCGCCACCTGGATATTCATGGGGTCGGTCGGAATCTGGTAATCAATCAAAAACACCCGCTGCTTTTGCGTGGCCACGTGGCCGGCTTCCAAAATGGCGAGCGCGCCCGGCACGTCCACAGCAACCGGCTTGGCCATGTAAACATGCAAACCGGCGGCCACGGCGGCGGCGGCCTGCTCGGGATAAAAATAGGGCACGTCAATGATGACAATGGCTTCGACGCCGCTGGCAATGACTTTTTGATAACCCGACAAACCTGAAAAGCACCGTGACTTGTCCACGCCGAGGGCCGCGCCCTGGCTTTCGGAAACGGCGGGAAAATAGTCGGCCACGGCGTGAATTTGATAGCCGCCGTGGTTTCTGAAAAGACCGGCAATCCAGTTACCGCGTCCACCAAGGCCAACGACGCCAAGTTTCAATTTGCGCTTGAACTCGGCGGGCACTGGCCCGTTGGCCGAAGCGGAATTCGTTTGGGTTTCACCATTCACCGTTCCCCAAAGAACGGAGATGGCCGTTGCCGCCAGAGTTTCACCGATAAATTTCCTGCGATTCATAATTTTTCAGTCGTTTTAATTGGTATTTTCCACCGGGTCCCTGGCCCACGACCAGCGTGGGCTCTGTTGGTAATTTTAGCCATTTTCGTCCTGCTTCATGGATTTACAACTCATTTTTCCAAGTCCGCCAACTTTTTCTCCCAGCCCGGGAGGTGTCGCGCGGGCATACTCGACGCGCGGGCCATGCGGCTTGATTGCATGGCAATAACATCAACTCGTGGAATTCATCTGGGAAATATGGGCAAATACCCTCCGCCCGGCAAACTCGGAGGTTTAGCCGTCTTGCGGGTGGGGTTCGAAGGACCAACGGCGCGACCAACGTGTAGTTGGAATTGGCCACACCAGCCAGGCAGGCCCGTGTTGCTGCACGGTAACGCAATGGCGTGGCACTATTCACGGTGACATTCAAGTCTAGCAAGACCAGCTCGGCTTATCTTTTGGCGGAGCTGACCGGCAGGTCGGACACGGCGCGGAGTTCCACCGGCCCCAGCAATCCGGACGGCAGCAGGGCATCATTGGCGGAATATAATTGCGTCTGACAGAAGGTGAATGGCTTCGCGGTCGGATTGCGCAGGTCGCCAATGATGCGGTTGGGCCAGAGATTCACCACCCGGATTTCGAGCTCGTTCGCGCCCGCCTGCAACCTGTCGGTAACGTCCACCTCATACGGGGCGTGCCACAAGATGCCGCAGTCTTGGCCGTTGACCTTGACCTGGGCGATAACTTCCACCCCGCCCAAGTCAAGCAGGAGTCGGCGATCCGAGCCCAGCAGGGCTGGCGGAACCGTGACTTGATGGTGATAAGTCGCATGGCCTGAAAAATAGCGGATGCCTTGGTCTTCATGGTCGCTCCAAGAGAACAAGCTGGGAAACTCCGTTGTCGCCGGCGCTCCCCGTCCGGGCTCGAAGTCAACCTTCCACGCACCGGACACCACGATGGGCGCAGGCAGAACCGGGGCTTCAACATTCCAGGTTTTGCCGCGGGCGGTCGTGGCGGTAAACTTGCCTGTCATCTCGGTTTTTAGACGCGTTGCTCCCCTGGCATCCGTGGTCAGCTTCCAATCCGGCAGTCGGAAACCTTGGCCGGGCATGTCTTGCATCAGTGTCTGGATTTCTGATTCCGTCAGCGGTTGGGCGACACATTTCAAACCGGCCACTGCGCCATCAAATGGGGCGATGGAACGCGGGCTCGCCACTCCTGCGCCGGGATGCACGAACATCGGCCCGCGCAGCCCGGTCTTGACCTGCCGGCCATTTACAAATAGCGTCGGCGTGCGGTCTCGATACACCACTGCCACATGATTCCAGCCGGAACCCGGAGCGGCCGGATAAACCAGCACGTTGACGAAGCGATTTGCGCCGTGCTCCATGACGGTGATGCCATTGGCCGCAACGGTGAAGCCGGCGCCGGCGTCATTGACCCCAAAGACCTCATGCCCCGGCACGGGATAAACGGCGTATCGTCCCGGATCCCCACCCACTCCGGTGGCCGTTTCAACCGGCAGCGTGATCGCACCGCCAGCTTTCACCCAGGCAGCCATGGTGAAGTTATCCACCACATCCCGCGCCACCGTTATTGCGCCGACCGGGTTCGCACCGACCTGGTTCGTCAACCCGGGGAAAAGTTCTTTGTCCGCCTGCTTTACTGACACAATGGAATTAGCACCTTTGGCGGAACGGAAGACGATAAATGCCGATTCCGCCGGGCGGAGATTCAAAGGCAATTCCGTGGCCCCCGCCACCTCGCGCCAGGCCGCCAGTTGTTCCGTGCCTCCGGCAACGGGATCCCAACGTTCCGGCATCATGCCAGACACGCCGAACCGGCAGACCAATCGTTGATCCTGCTGGGTGTGATTGGCCACAAAGTAAAAATCATTCCCGCCGGCACGGTGATGCATGGCATTCACCTGCCGTACATTGCCGACCACGTTATAGGTCTCGACCGGAGAGCCATCCGCGTTGGCAAAGTCGAAATCCGGCTGGATTCCGGCCAGGCGTATCGCTTCGGCAAGCGAGACACCCTGCACCAGCAACCCTTTACCCACCTTGCGACTGGTCACCTGCAGGCCATCCACCTTGCCCCAAATCGCGGCTACCAACTTCTGAATCTCCCGATCGCGAGCGTTATGATCTCCCAAACCAAAG
>Ga0316232_1003467_pt1 | contig 14557 bp, 18 predicted proteins | sample TBHtaG_FD_206006 | JGI IMG/M metagenome (GOLD analysis project Ga0316232, IMG submission 206006) | Freshwater microbial communities from Trout Bog Lake, Wisconsin, USA - TBH18025_13 | ecosystem: Environmental > Aquatic > Freshwater > Lake > Hypolimnion/Profundal zone | place: USA: Wisconsin... | reverse complement strand
GTGGACGGAAAATTCGTTGCTGAAAAGGTGGCAAACCTCTCCCTGCTGCACGCGCCCTTTGTGCTTGGTCTCATCACCGGTGGTGCCATGATCTATTGGTTCACCGGCGCTGCGACACAAGCGGTATCCACGGGCGCCTACCGCGCAGTGGAATTCATCAAAGACAACATCAAGTTGGAAGGTGTCGAAAAGGCCAGCGTCGAAGACTCCAAGAAGGTCGTTGAGATCTGCACGCAGTACGCGCAGAAGGGCATGTTCAACATCTTCCTCGCCGTCTTCTTTGGAACTCTTGCCTTCGCTTTCCTCGATCCGTTCTTCTTCATTGGCTACCTGTTCTCCATCGCAATCTTCGGCTTGTACCAGGCCATTTTCATGGCCAATGCCGGCGGCGCATGGGACAACGCCAAGAAGATCGTCGAGACCGAACTCAAAGCCAAGGGCACTCCGCTGCACGATGCTTGCGTCGTCGGCGATACCGTGGGCGACCCGTTCAAGGACACGTCGTCAGTGGCCATGAACCCGGTCATCAAATTCACCACGCTGTTTGGTTTACTGGCAGTGCCTCTCGCCGTGACGCTGGCTGCGAAGAGCCCAATGCTGGTTCACTTCCTTGCAGTGTGCTTCTGGTTGATTTCAGCAACGTTTGTATGGCGCAGCTTCTACAAAATGCGCATTGAAAAGACGGTTGTCGTGGTCGAACCGGAGAACGTTCTGGCAGCCAAGTAAACAGCAGAAACTTACCTGGGAGCGCCACCCTTTCCGGGTGGCGTTTCTGTTTGGGCGCGATTCCTCCTGTTATTCTGTTGCCATGGACCCAGTACGACTGACCCGTCAGCTCATCGACATTGAATCTGTTACCGGCAAAGAGGGCGCAGCAGCCACATTTCTTGCCGGCTACCTTGAGCAACTCGGCTATGTTGTCGAACGCATGCCGGTCGAGGGAGAACGCTTCAACGTTTTTGCCAGGCCCGCGAATGTAGATCAACCTGCCCTGGTCTTCTCCACGCATATCGATTGCGTTCCTCCGTTCCTGCCCTCACGCGAAGATGCAGATAACCTTTACGGTCGCGGCGCCTGTGACGCCAAGGGAATCATCGCTGCCCAGATTGCAGCTTGCGAGCGGCTTCACAACCTTGGGAAATCCGTCGGACTGCTCTACGTCGTCGGTGAGGAGCGCGACTCGCTGGGCGCTACCGTGGCTAACGAGAACCCGCGCGGTTCGCGATTCCTGGTTAACGGAGAGCCCACTGAAAGCCGCGTTGCATTGGCCTCCAAGGGCGCGCTTCGCGTGGAAGTAACTGCCCACGGGCGAATGGCGCACTCTGCCTATCCTGAGCTAGGCGAGTCTGCCATTGATAAGCTGCTGGACGCGCTGCAGGCCCTGCGCGCGATGAAACTTCCCCACAACCCCGATATTGGCCCCAGCACAATGAACATTGGAATCATCGAGGGCGGACGCGCCACCAACGTCGTTTCCGATTTTGCCAAGGCACAGTTGCTCTACCGACTGGTCGCCCCATCCGAAGCTCTTCGCGATTCCATCGTCTCCGCCGTGGGTTCCATGGCAGAGGTCGCGTTCGTTCTGGACATCCCATACATGCGGTTCGTCAAAGTTCCAGGTATTCCGACCATGACCGCATCTTTCACCACGGACATTCCAAAACTCTCGGCCTGGGGTCAACCCGTGCTGATGGGACCCGGTTCTATTCTGGTGGCGCATACGGATCGAGAGTTTCTCGCCAAGGCTGAACTGATGCAGGCCATTGAACTGTATGTGCAGATTGGAACGTTTCTGCTGAGCTGATCGGGTATTCCCGCGCATTCTTTGGACTGGAGGAAGCGAACCTTCCTGGCTTCGCGTTACACTTGTCGGCATGAGTACGAGCCAGTCCAACGCCCTTGTCCGCGCCTCGTCAGCTTACCTTCGCTCTGCTATGAACCAACCTACCCAGTGGCACGAGTGGGGCGCGGAAGCATTCGCGCTCGCCAAAGCAGAAGACAAACCAATACTGCTCGACATCGGAGCGGTGTGGTGCCATTGGTGCCACGTCATGGACCGCGAGTCCTACGAGTCCACCGAAATCGCCAACATTCTGAACAGCAAGTTCATCGCCGTGAAAGTTGACCGCGACGAGCGTCCTGATGTGGATGCCCGCTACCAGACGGCGGTCGCGGCGATCAGCGGACAAGGTGGCTGGCCGCTGACGGTGTTTCTCACTCCAGAGGGCAAACCGTTTTTTGGCGGGACGTACTTCCCTCCTCAGGATGCCTATGGACGCCCAAGCTTCCAGCGCATTCTGCTGGCGATTGCACAAGCCTTCCAAGAAAAGCGCGATGAAGTGGAGAAGGAAGGTGACGGACTCATGCACGCGCTCGCGCACTCCGAGGGGATGGTAGGCCATCGTGGCGACTTCTCTCCAAGGATCGTGGAGCAAATGGTACAGACGGCACTTGGCGCTTTCGACCGCGTAAATGGCGGCTTCAGCACTGCACCTAAATTTCCTCATCCCCCCGTACTCGATTTGCTGATTGACTGGTACGCCCGCACCGGCGAAGAGCAGGTGGGGAGAGTTGTAACCACCACGCTCGAAAAGATGGCGCGCGGTGGAGTTTATGACCAGCTTGCCGGAGGCTTCCATCGTTACTCGGTGGATGAGCGATGGTGTGTTCCGCACTTCGAGAAGATGGCGTATGACAATTCGGAGTTACTGAAAAACTACGTTCATGCATGGCAGGCCACGGGCAATCCGCTCTTCGCCGAGGTGGCACGCGACATTCTGCGCTGGCTGCGCGAATGGCTCAGCGACCGCGAACGCGGCGGCTACTACGGCTCACAGGATGCCGACATTAATCTCCACGATGACGGCGACTATTTCACATGGACGAGGGGAGAAGCCCAAGCCGCGTTGAGCCCCGACGAATTTGCTGTCGCCGCAGCGCATTACGATATTGGCGAGCGCGGCGAAATGCATCATGACCCCGCGAAGAACGTGCTCTGGGTGAACGAGTCAGTTGAGCAGATTGCGGCGAGCCAGAATCGCACGGTGGAGTCCACCGTGGAACTGTTGGCGTCCGCAAAGAACAAGCTTTATGCGACGCGGCTCCAAAGGCCCATGCCCTTCATTGACCGCACGCTATACACCAACTGGAATGCGCTCTGCATCTCGGCGGTGTTGCAGGCCGCGCGCCTGCTCGGCGAAGGCGCCGAGCAGGAATTTGCGCTGCGCTCACTCGACCGTCTGCTCGCCGAAGCGTATGAGCCTGGTAAAGGATTGCTCCACGTCGTCGCCTATGCTGAGGGAGGCGCGAGCCAGCGGCCCGCAGGGGTACTCGACGACTACGCATTTACGGCGCTGGCCTGCCTGGACGCCTATGAGGCGACCAGTGATTTGCGCTACTTCACAAGCGCCGAAGAAGTTGTGCAACGTATGATCTCTGGCTTCTACGATGAGACCGGCGGTGGCTTTTTCGACCTCGACAGAGCTCCGGATACTGAATCAGTGGGTGCGTTGACCTCGCGGCGAAAACCGTTTCAGGATTCGCCAACTCCCGCTGGCGATCCGGCGGCAGCGCTGGCGCTGTTACGTCTCCACGCGCTCAACGGAGATGCGCGACTGCATGAACGCGCCGAAGACACTCTTGAAGTTTTCGCTGGAGTCGCCGAACAGTTCGGAATCTTCGCGGGGACATACGGATTGGCTTCCGTATGGATGGCCCACGCTCATACGCAGGTTGTGGTGATCGGCGAAGGCAATGAGGCTGATGCCCTCTACTCGGAGGCAATCGCTCCCTTCGCATTGAACAAGATTGTGTTGCGGGCGAAAGATGCGGCGCACCTGCGCGATGCACTGCCACCGGCGCTGGCAGAGACTATTTCCGGTGTTCCAGGATTGCAGGAAGGCCGTGCGGTTGCCATGCTCTGCAGCGGCTTCTCATGCCAGCCACCAATCTACACCGCGGGGGAGCTACGCCAAGCCCTGCAAGAGTCCACTGCAAGGGTATGATCATTTTCTGGTTGGTGAAGGGAGGCACATTTACGTGAATGAATGCTTCCAGGCGATCCCGTTCCGCCTGGGTTAATCGCAACGATTGACGACAGAAAAGCATCTGTCAATTCGACGTGCAGCGCAGCTTCGCGCTAGAGTGAGAACATGCCCACTACCTCAAAGAAACTAAAGAAGACCGCAGCAACGAAGAAAGCGGCGACTAAGACCTCGAAAAAAGCGCCAGTTCAAGCCAAAACCTCAACTCCGAAATCAACGGCCAATGGCTTTCATCCCGGAACCTACATCGTACCGCGCGGACATGTGAGCATCGCGGTGCCGACCTTCTGGAGCTTGCGCCAGACGAATGACGATATCCAGGTGGAATCTGAGGCCAGCGAGACCACGGTCATTGTAACCGCATACCAGCGTAATTCTGATGTGAAGGCACTTGACGCGCGCGACTACCTGAAACATTTCCTCGATACCGCCCCCGTAGCAGGACGCCTGCAGACCGGCGACAGCAGCAAACAACGAGCAAGCGCACGCTTCCGCGATGAAGAGGGAGACAACTGGTTTGTACGTTTCATTTCCAACGGGCAAACGCTGCTGCTGGCTACCTGCCACTCGAATCGGCCATTGACCTCCCGCGAAGGTAAAACCGGAGTTGCTGTGCTGGACTCGATTAAGCTGAAAGCACGGGGATGAGTTTGCAGCACGGCAGCATTGAATCGTTCTTTCTGGATGGCAAAGCCGGGAGGCTCGAAGCACTGCTGAACCTTGGCCTGCCCAATGCTCAATACGCGTGCGTGGTCTGCCATCCGCATCCCCTCTTTGGCGGCACCATGCATAACAAGGTCGTCTTTCACGCGATGAAGGCGCTGAATGCTTTTGGCTTTCCGGTGCTGCGTTTCAACTTCCGCGGGGCAGGAGCTAGCGCGGGGGAGCATGATAACGGGCGTGGGGAGATTTCCGATGTGCAGGTAGCACTCGACTACCTTGCCAGGCGATTCTCCCTGCCCCTCATTTTCACTGGATTCTCTTTTGGCGCGGCCATCGGCTTGCGCGCCGCGGTTCCGAATCCGCTAGTGGAAGCGCTGATCGGCCTGGGCCTACCGGTTCAGGCCGATGGGCGGGAATACATCTATAAGTTTCTTAGGGAGAGCAGAAAGCCCAAGTTGTTCCTCAGTGGCGACAACGACGAGTTCGCAACCCCAGAGGAACTGACTCGAATTTTGGCCAGTGCGGGCGAGCCCAAACGACTGGCGATCATCCCCGACGCCGATCACTTTTTTACTGGCCACCTGGACGAGATGCGCACCGCGCTGAGCGGTTGGGTGCGAGAAGTTTTAGGGTCATCGGAGACTCCTGCCGTATAATTCGGCGCATGAGCGCAACCCATGATGCGGTTGGCGATGAGTCTGCAGCGCGCGAAATGCGCGCACTGGCGCGAGAGATCTTTCAGCACTCGCTTGAAGAGAGCAGTATCGAACGCGGCTTCAGCCGCAATCTCCACTACGAACGCGGCATTCTAAGGGTTGGGGAAGACCTCTACGATCTAGGCACTTTCTCCCGAATCTTCGTTGTTTCCTTCGGCAAAGGCGCGCATGGCAGCCTCGAGGCGCTGGTCTCGCGCCTCGGCGCTGGAGTAGGTGCAAGTGGTATAGTCTGCGCGCCGACACAACCTCCGGCACAGGTTTTCGGCTTTCGATACTTTGAGGGTGGGCACCCGTTGCCGAATCATGAATCCCTGCGCGCAGCCGAGGCAATTCTTCGTGCACTCGATTCACTGAATGGGCGCGCGCTCGTGATTTACCTGATCAGCGGGGGCGGATCCGCCATCGTCGAAAAACCGATCAGCGAGGAGATCAGCGTTGACGACCTGGTTCAAACCTATCGAGCGCTGGTGCACTCCGGTGCTCCTATCGCGCAAATCAATACGGTACGCAAACATCTTTCAGCGGTGAAGGGCGGACGCATGGCAATGACTGCCTCGCCGGCTCATCAGATTTCCATCCTGGTCTCAGACGTACCAGACAACGCTCTCGACTCCCTGGCAAGTGGACCGACGGTGCCTGATACCAGCACGGTCGAGCAGTGTTATGAACTGGTACAGCGCTACAACCTGCTGCCGCAATTCCCTAAAAGCGTGCGGAGTATCTTCCATAATCACGAGTTGGAAGAGACGCCGAAGCCAGGCGATCCGCTTTTTGAACGGGCCCGCTGGTCCACGATACTCTCCAATATCACAGCGCAAAAAGCCGCAGTGGAACTGGCCGCACTGCACGGACTTGCCATTCAGATAGACAACAGCTGTGATGACTGGGATTATCACAAGGCCGCCGACTACCTGCTGGGGCGACTACGCGAGTTGCGCAAGGGGGTCTCGCGAGTGTGCCTGATCTCGGGCGGTGAAGTCACCGTCACCGTGGAGGGGACGCCGGGGTCCGGCGGACGCAATCAGCAATTTGCATTGTATTGCGCCGAGCGCATCCAGGGAGAGAACATCGCCGTGCTCAGCGCTGGAACCGACGGCATCGATGGCAACAGTCCGGCTGCCGGAGCGGTGGTGGATGGAACGACCATTGCCCGCGCAAAAGAGAAGGGCTTGAGCGCCGAGGCTGCCCTCAAAGGATTCGATGCGTATCCATTCTTTGACGCCATGGGAGACGCCATCATGACTGGATATACCGGGACCAACGTGCGCGATGTGCGGGTACTGCTAGCCTGGTAGCTAACTGCAGTTAGAAAAACTCCGCAACTCCCTCTTCGAGCACATGCACGCGGTCTTCTATGCCCAGACGCCGTGCGCCGGACAACAAGCGTTTCACCGGCTCGTCAATGGGCTCCTGCGAGAGCTTGAAGGTCCCAAAGTGCATGGGGATCATATCCTGTGCACCCATATCCACGAAGCCGCGTAGTGCATCTTCTGGGCTGGTGTGTACAGCGCGGAAACTGTCTGGAGAGTAGGCTCCAATCGGAAGCAGCGCTATCTTGGGATGAAGACGTCGGCCGATTTCCGCAAAGCCACTGAAGTAGGCAGTGTCTCCCGAATGGTAGATGGAGTGACCACCACCCTTTAGGACGTAACCGCCGTACCCACGCTGCATGTCGCGAATCACACGCGCTCCCCAGTGTTTGGCTGGCGTTGCGGTAATACTGATTCTTCCGAGCTGAAACTCTTCCCACCAACTCAATTCCACGATGCGGCTAAAGCCGAGATCGAATACGAGATCGGTACAGTTGGCAGGCACAATGAGCACGGGAGTGCGGCCAGTTCTAATGAGGTTGGCACGCGCAATTGCTCGTAGCGACGGACGATGCAAATGGTCGAAATGAGCGTGGGTTACAAGTACGGCGTCGAGTTGCGGAAGATCCTGAATGCGCAGCCCAGGTCTGCGAAGTCGCTTGAGAACGAAAAGCCAGGGGGCAAAGATGGGGTCTACAACAATATTCGAGCCGCCAATCTGCAGGAAGAACGAAGAATGTCCAATGAAAGTGATCCCGAGTTGGCCCTTGGCGGTGAGCACTGGCCGATAGGTCCGACCGGTGCGCTTGGTCATCGCTGACTGACGGAACAGCTTGCCAAGCTGACCAGCCTTTTTTCTAATACTTATGTTGAGCATCCCACCCTATTGGACGCTGTATCTACCGCTCACGATTCCATATCGTGCATTGGGACAAAGCTGGTGTGTTTTCAGCGATTCACTCGAAACAAAGAAAAACAGCCAGGTTCCTATCTTTGGGAGCCCGGCTGGCAAATCAAAAACTTACTTTACTGGTTGCCGTAGTACTGCACGTGTACGTAGGTTCCAAGACGGACGTTGTACGCCAGGTACCAACCAGGATGGTCGGGATCGTCATAGAGTACGATCTGGTCGTTGTTCCAATCCCAGTCAGTGGCATAGCCATAGTCGTAAGGTGCCAGTCCAAAGTAGAATCCGTTGAACCAGAAGCGATCCGGACCGCCACCACCGAGACGCCAGACATGCCCGCGGCCAATTCCCCCGGTAAAGTGCCCGTGCTCCCAAGGGTGGTCGAGATGGTAATTACGGTCGCCACGTCCCGTGTCATGGCCGATCCATCTATTATCGGCGTGGACGTGCGGTGCTTCAGGATGGTTCGGCTGGTCACGGAAAGTTGGCCGATTGACTGCCGGGGCACCGTGATCGCCGCGATTCTGTACCGGGGGCGCCGCCATTGAATGCCTGGCAGGCGCAGGACCGCGCGTTGGGATGTGGCCACCGACGTCGCGACTGGCTTGCTGATGGCCACCCTGCTGCCCTCCTTCGTGCCCCTTCTCCTGCGCAAAAGTGGCCACTGAACAGATCAATAACGCGGCAACTAATCCAACAAACTTTTTCATTTTGTGTCTTCCTCTTTCTAAGATCCTCTTCTAGCAACTTTAGTGTTTCCAAGGTTCCAAGGAAGCGAATCTATGCAACGTACAAACACGCGACTGGCGGAAAGTTGCCATAACCGGTATCGCTCAACTGCGCAGGCTCTCACAAACTTCCGCGCACCAATTATCGATTGTCTTTCCGTCTTTGGTCGTTAAGACTGTCATCTGGATGATCATGGCGCCAGTTCCAGTAGACCTCCTGCTCCCGGCTACTCAACTGCCCGAACGCGCGTTTCTCATGGTGCTCCGTCTGATAGTGCTGATAAGCCCTCACTTCGTCGTTACTCCAAGTGTGATAATCCTTGTGATCATTTATCTGGAACTTGATTTCTAATTTTACGGCGGGTTCGGCTACTTTGGACACCGCAAGATTGGACACCCATGTTTCAGAAGTTGAATCGCTTCTATGCCGACTGGCGCGACGCCTCCGGCAAACGTCACCGTAAGGCTTTCACCTCAGCAGAACTCGCTCTCAACTTTGAACGCGCCGTGCACACTGCGACCGTAACCGCGAAACCAAAAAAAGCAACGGCGCAAGGCAAAACACAATTGCCCGCATCCTCGCGCCGCTCGCCATCGCGCCCCGTGCGGGCGAAACCGTCAATGCCCGCCAAGACTATACAGCGGCGAAAGCCCTCGTCACCTACGCCGGGCACCTCAAGCCGTCGGCCCTCACTGCGGCGGAAGTCAACGCGGTGATTGCCGATTGGTTCAAGCGCAATTGGTCCCACTCCACCTACTACACCTCATGGCCCGCGCTACGGCGCACCCTGCAGCGCCTTGAAGCAAGCGGGGCACCTGCAGGACTTGATTCGCTGGTGCCTCGCGTCAACGCGCCTGCGTCGCGTCAACGCGCTTTCAGTCCGGCTGATCTCGCCGCGCTGCTCGACGCGCCGCAACCGGCTTGGCTGCGCTGCCTCGTCCTGCTCTGCCATGACTGCGCGTTCCGCGCCCGCACGGCGCTGTCCGTGTCGAGCAACGAATACGATGCTAAGGCGCGGGTGCTCCGCACCCGCACCAAGCAAGGCCGCGCCGTCGCCGTTCCGGTGTCGGCTCGGCTCGCGGAATTGCTTGCCATCGCTCCGCTGGATGGCACGCCATTCATTGCGGGCCTTGCCGGGGTGCCGTCGATCTCCTACGCCTCGGCACGCGGCCACTTCGTGGCCTTGTGCCGTGACACCGGCTTGTCTCCCGGCTACAAGCTCCACGACCTGCGGCGAACCATCGCTCGTACCATGTGGCGGGCCAATCGCAATTTGCAGCAAGTGCAATCGCTGCTCGGTCACTCGTCGCTCAATACCACGCTCTACTACCTCGCCTCGGATGTGCTCTCTGTCGACGCTGAGGCGCTGTCTGCATTCACTGGAGGTGGCTATGGCGAATAACCATCGCACCCAAGTCCGAGAAGCTGTGCGCGACGAGCTGGCTACCATTCGCGTGCTCAATCAATCGCTGCGCCTCACGGACGATGCCGCTGAGCGGCATCGCCTCACCACGGCTCGCGCTGACGCGCTCGCCGTGCTGCGCTACCTGCTAACCCAACTCTTTCCACGAAAGGCTGACTCCGATGGACACCGCTAAATTGATTTCCGAAATGCTCACCGCCCGCAACAAATTTCTCGCCGCTGCTGCTGCGCTCGACGCAGCAATTTTCGCTCTCGACGCTGCCGCGCCTATCGCTCTCGTTCCTGTAATTTCCGGCGAGGCTGCGCCGGGGCAACTGTTCGAAACCCCGCACGGTGACCCTGCGTGAAGCTTACTTGGCAGGTGACTATCTGGCTTGCTGATCAAACCGATTGGCAACTCCGTGGTCTGGTGGACGCGCCGGACGAAGCAATTGCTATCCGGCGTGCCCGCATCAACATCTCCAACGCATGGCCGCAGTTGCACGAGTTGACCATCGTTGCGCCCGCCTCGGCGCGTGTGGTGCCATCGTTTTCGCCCACCCGCACGCGCCGGACGTAGCGCGGGCAAAGAGCAAAAGCAAGGTCTCCCGCTTCGCTGTCACAAATCTGGACCGCACTGCAAAGCGGATACGCAACCGGCAAGCCACCTGCAAAAACAAAAGTCGCAGGTGGCTTTCCTGTTGCGTGTCTTATTTCGCCCCACGCGGCCACCGTCGCCGGTGGTGCCATCCGCGTCGCTCCGCTGCGCCCCACCAAAAGCGGGCGGGTCGCACTCCGCTCCTTATCGCCGCGCCCCGCAGTTGGGCTCCGGGCCACGCAGGCCGCGCACTCCTCCGCTCCTTCGTCGCTTTGTCGTGCCCCCCTGCGTGCCGTGCTCCCTTCGGTCGCCGGTTTCAGCCCTTCGGCCCGGCCTAAAAACAAAGGCAAACGGGCCGGGCTCCCCCAACTGCAAAACCAGCTTCACCGGCAACTGCAACGGCAAAGGCATGGGTGCGCCTTCCGCTCGCACGGTCGCGCATGTCGCTCGGCGCACCCATCAAGGTTTCGCCCCATCCCTGCAACTGGTTCGGCTCTGCACGTGGCTGCTTTGCTGGCTACAGTGCCCGCTGGCGCGGGCATCCGGGCAAAGGCAACCCCCAACCACAACCCCAACGGCAAAGGCCAAAAGCGCTGGGGATGGACGTAAGTCAAAACCGTCGCAGTGCCATCGTTCCGGGCGCTCGGGCGACCACGTTTTGAGTTTAGCCCTTGGCGTGCTATAACTTTCAGCAATCACGCACTCCTTCAGGCTGGAACGTGGTTTCCGAGTGGTGCGGTTGTCCGTGATCGGGTCACAGGCCACAACCGCATCGCTCGTGTGTCAGCCTCGAACCTATTAACTAACTTGGTACATTTGGGCTTTTGCGGTTGCCTCTGTCCGGGCGACTAGCCCCCCTTTGCACGGTGGGTTGCCGTTGCTCTCAGAGGTGTCAGAGGTGTCCAAGAGGTGTCCAGCAAAAATAAAGGTGTCCAAGTTGGACACCTCCATGTTATAAACCACTTAGGAATCAGAGTCTCAGCTACTTGGACACCGGAAAGCTCAAAAACCCACGAGTTTCCGCACTTCTTTATCGTAGTAACGCCTGTTTTCATCTGTATCCCTGTGTTCACGGTTTTGGTCATCTTGCGGAACCGGAGCGCCCACCAGCGCAACTGGAACCGCAAGAGCTGTAGTCAACAGAAGTGAACCGAGAATCCGGTATCCGCGGTACATGAAGCCTCCTTGGCTCGAGACCTGCGAATGCAGAATCCCGGCACAATTACTCTCTATAGTTAGAGTCTGTAGAGATAGGATGGCTAATGTCGCCGTGGAGATTTCTCGTGGAATGCCTGCTGGGATGGCTTCCAAACAGACGCAAAAACGCCCTCCCAGACGAGGGCTCTTGCCCAGTTCAGTGCTCCTGCAATCAGGACCGGATCAGCGGCGATTCAGTTCGCGGGTCTCGCGCTTCATGCGCTTGCTTCGGCTTATCAGGCTGAAAGCGTAAACGCAATGAATCACCCAGACAACGATGTAAGCAGCGTAAAGATATGCGTTGTTGTTGGCTGCACCGTTCATTGCGCGCCCTCCGTTTCATAGTCGAGTGACGCCTGCGCATGCGCTTCTTCCAGAGCGTGCTCGGCAAGCGCCTGTCTGTAACGTACCCAGACAAACATCAGCGCCAGCATGGAGAAAGCGGCAAGGTTCCAGAGAACGGCATGCCACATTGTGGGGTCGAGTCCCGAACCCTGGCCGCCGCCGATTACCGGTTGCGGATGCTGAGTGCGGAACCAGCGAATCGCCATGTACACAATTGGAACATCGAGGAATCCGAATATACCGAGCGCCGCGGCCAGTACGGGGACCTGTCCCCCCGTAGCGTAATGGCGCAGCACAAGGTAGCTTACGTAGATGAGCCAAAGCACCAGTGTGCTGGTAAGCCGCGCATCCCAAGTCCACCAGATGCCCCAAATTGGCCGCGCCCAGATAGGTCCGGTGATTAGCACAATCGTGCAGAAAGAGACGCCCACCTCAGCCGAGGCCAGGGCCAACGCATCCGCGCCTATGGTACGGCGGACGAGGTACCAGACGGAGGCCAGGAAGTTCACAAAAAACAGCAGAAAGGCCACCCACGCCGAGGGTAGATGGTAGTAGAAGATTCGCTGCACGTCGCCCATAGTGGCTTCTGTGGGCGCGACGTACATGGCCTGGCAGAAACCATAGCCAAGCAGCAAGGCCGTGAATACCGCGAGAGCATTGAATAGAGTTTTCATTCCGCGTTCAGCACCGGTTCAAACAAGATTAGGCTGACGGTGGTAAAAACGAGATCATACACCGCCAGCAGGCGTATCCAGAACATGGGCGAGTTGTCGCCCGTGAGAATCGAGGTCGTGGCATCTACCATGGCGAGCAGCGCCGGTATGGAGATAGGAAACAGAATGAGCGGCAACATGATTTCGCGGCTGCGGGTACGAATGGAGAGCGCCGCGAAAAAAGTTCCGTTGACAACCAGGGCCCAGGTGGCGAGCACTGCGACCACAAGCAACTGCCACAAGGGACCGACGGAGCGCAGATTGTAGAACACAACAAAAAGCGGAACCATGAGCACTTCGAGAATGGAAACGAAGATGAAGTTTCCAACTGTCTTGGCGAGGAAAAGGGCCATGGGAGGCGCAGGAGAGAGCCGATAGGCATCAAGTACCTGATTGCGTAGCTCGCGCGTCCACGTTTGATTGAGCGCCACTACGGTGGCAAAGAGAATGGCTACCCACAGCAACCCGCCAGCAATTTTGCGGGACTCTTCCGCAGTGGGGTCAAAACCGAAACTGAAGATAACCACCACGAGCAGGGCGAAGAACAACATGCTGTTGATGGCGTCTTTGGAGCGCCATTCGAGGCGTAGATCCTTCGCGAGCGAGCGCCGGGTGATGGCCCAGAGGCCGGGAGCAGAGGTCATGGCTCGACCTCAAATCTGCGATGCTCCGCCTGCTTTCGCAGGGCGGCGCTCTCTTCTGCAAGATAAGGCGTGAGCAAGCGGGCGGGTATTCCCTTCTCCCGAGCTACGAGGCGTCCAGCGTCGAGGACAATAGACTCGTCGGCGACCGGTTCCATAAGCGCGGCTTGGTGCGTGACGACGAAAATGGTGGTTCCGGTGTCGCGCATCTTCGCCAGTAAGGTGGTCATCTGCTTGGCAGACCGCACATCCACGTTGGAGAACGGTTCGTCCAGAAAGAGCAGTTCGGGGCCGTGCACGATGGCGCGAGCAAGCGAGATTCGTTGGCGCATGCCTTGCGAATACTGGCCAACGCGACGCTCCAGCGCAGGGTCAAGGCCGACTGTGCGAATGGCTTCTTCACAACGCGTGCGGTCTTCGATCCCGTAGAGCGCAGCAAAATACTCAAGATTCTCGATGGCCGACATTTCGTCGTAAAGCAGCGGAGCGTGGCCCATGTAGCCGAAGCGGGTGGCGACCGAGCGAATGTTTTCCGAGCCAAGGATGCGGATACTGCCCCGCGAGGGCGCGAGCAATCCGGCGATAACGCGCAGCAGAGTGCTCTTCCCTGCACCGTTTTCCCCGAGCAAAACATAGAGTTGCCCGGGAGCAAACTCCGCAGATATACCGCGCAAAGCAGCAAAGCGTCCGAAGTGGCGAACCACATCGCGAACGGAAACCGCAGATTGAACCCCACATTCGCCAACTACGGGCGGATGTGGGCCACCTTCATGTTTAGGTGGGCCATTCTCGGAGACAGCAGATTGTTGTTGAGTCTTATCAGTCACACGTAGTGGAAGTGTAACGCGTCCTCTCCGCGTTGGCTCGGCAGACGGAACCGGCCGGGCTGCAAACTACAGATTTACCGCCCAATGGAAGGCGGAGAAACCTGGGCTTTTTCCGGGGATGCGGATGGCGGAGCGCCGGTCTGACCAGGCTGTCCGGGCTGTGCTGGACCATACTTTGAAGCGCACTTGGCCTGAAGCTGCTTGGCGTGGAATACGCCATCCCGCCCGTAGCTGCCTTCGGCAAGAGCCTGCGCATTGTCCTTGAAAGTGTCGGGCGGTGCTTCCGTACCCACATAGACGACACTGAGAGTCCGGCCCTGCTCGGCTAGCGTGAACTGGACGTGGGTGCCCTGACGGTGGATAGATCCAGGTTGTACGTTTCCGGCTACGCGCAAACGCTTACTGAAAACGCCATCACCCATCTCATTCATTTCTTTGATGGTGACGTAATAGCTCTTGCTCTCCT
>Ga0316232_1003465_pt1 | contig 14557 bp, 14 predicted proteins | sample TBHtaG_FD_206006 | JGI IMG/M metagenome (GOLD analysis project Ga0316232, IMG submission 206006) | Freshwater microbial communities from Trout Bog Lake, Wisconsin, USA - TBH18025_13 | ecosystem: Environmental > Aquatic > Freshwater > Lake > Hypolimnion/Profundal zone | place: USA: Wisconsin... | reverse complement strand
TGAGGATAGGCCGCAACTCCTATGCTGACTGTCAGAGCGCCGCCAGGTTGAGTCTTTCGACCGGCAAAAGGAAACTTGGAAATCGCAATCCGGATCCGTTCGGCAATATCATAGGCCTCAATCATACTGGTTTCCGGGAGCAGCACGACAAATTCCTCACCGCCATAACGGACAATAAAATCCACGTCGCGACAATTGGTCTTGGTGATTTGGGCGACCTGCCGCAATATTTCGTTGCCTGGAGGATGGCCGTAAGTATCATTATATTGCTTGAAATAATCGATATCAAGGATGATGAGCGCCAGGGGCCGGTTATAGTGCACGGCCCGCTTGAATTCCTGATCCAAGAGGCCAAGAAAATAGCGATAATTGTACAATCCGGTCAGGGCGTCGATTGTGGCGTCTGTCTCAACCTTGGCCACATGCTGGGCGTGCAAGATGGTCAACGCTACCTGACTGGCCAGTGATTGGAGCAGATTGAGATCATAAGGCTGCACCGGCCGGTCGGCCGAACTTTCGATATCCAGCACGCCGATAACCTTGTCAGCAAAAATAAGCGGAATAGCTATCTCGCTCACGCCGTTGCTGCCCCCGGACACATATTCCGGCTCTTTGCTCACGTCAGGAATAAAAACGATGTCCCGACTAAGAACCGCGCGCCAGGTAATACCCCCACCGTAAGGAATACGCATGAGGTTGGCATGATACCCGCGATCGGCTGTCATCACCAGCTCCTGACGTTCTTCATCCAGAAGCAATATGGCGGCCGAAGCAAACCCCAGCTCGGTTGTTATCCCATCCACGATTTCTTCCAGCACTTCCAATTCTCTGACAGTATGTTGAACAATGGAAGTGATCCGATACAAGGCGGCAAATTTTTTATAGGCCTGATCCAGATCCATTAGGCGAAAGTCCAATTCCGACATCGCTACATGTAGCTCTCGGTTCGTCAATTCGTTTTGCTGGGAAATCGCGGCAAATTCCTCTTCGATCCCAACACTTTCCGTGACATTACAAACGCAAATTATGACATTGCCGGGCTCAGGGGCCGGCATAAAGCGCCAGTCCAGATAGTCGGTCAAGTTGCGCAGCGTTCTATGGCGAAAACGCCTGATCTCGACAGGTTTCAGCGAATGAGAGCAGGTTTGAAAGGCATCAATCAGTGATTCGGCCGCAGGTCCAAACAGCGCTCTGAACAGCTTTTCCACATTCTTGCCCTGATAATAACGCCAGTATTTCTCGGGACGTCTGCTGATTTGAAGAAAGGATACCGTCCCCTGGCTGTCCACATAGGCTAGGGCCGCAGGCAGGACATCAGTCATTATCTTTAGCATTGCACCGAACACTTGCGGATCATTCACCTGAAACCAACCACCTTAAGAAAACATATCAAGGGAATATTCGCTGACCTTATCGGAATCTCCTTCCGGCCAAACAGCCCAATCCAATTGAAAAACCGCCTGACTTTCAGGCGGTTTAGAGTCCTATTATGTTTAGCGAGAGGCGATGAACTCTGCACCCCGCTGGATGGCTTTTTCGTTTATCGCCAACAATCCGGGTTTTTTCGCGAACATCTTGGCAAAGGCCTTCATCACCGATTCGTGGCTTACGGCGCCGGTAGCGGCGATAACCGCCCCGAGCACCACCATATTAGCTACTTTCATGTTGCCGAGCTCGCTGGCAATATCGTTGGATGGAAGCTGATAAGCCTTGATATCTGTCCGTTTCGGGCCGCGCTCGATCAGCGAGCTGTTGATGATCAGTATCCCGCCCGGCGTGATCAAAGGTTCGAATTTATCCAGCGAAGGCAGGTTCATTGCCACAACCGCTGTTGGTTCATTTACGATGGGCGCTCCTATCGGTTCCTCGGAGACAATCACCGAGCAGTTGGCGGTTCCGCCGCGCATCTCCGGGCCGTAAGAAGGAATCCATGAAACATATTTATTCTCCAGCATCCCGGCATAGGTTATCAGCTGACCCATAAGCATGACTCCCTGACCGCCGAAACCGGCCATTATGATTTCGTGGGTCATTTCGCCACCTCCTCAGGTGCTTTCAGAACACCTAACGGATAATACGGCATCATGTTTTTTTCCATCCAGGCAACAGACTCCAGCGGAGTCATTCCCCAGTTGGTGGGACACGTCGAAAGCACCTCCACGATAGCAAATCCTTCGCCCTTGATCTGGATTTCAAACGCTTTTTTGATCGCGGCTTTGGCTTTGGCCATATTGGCCGGGTTGTTGACCGCCACCCTGGCGATGAATTTAACGCCATCGAGGCTTGACAACATTTCCGACACCCGGATCGGATTACCGGCCGATCCTTGTTTACGTCCGTAGGGCGAAGTCGTGGTTACCTGGTCAACAAGGGTTGTGGGAGCCATTTGCCCCCCGGTCATGCCATAAATGGCGTTATTGACAAAAATGGTGGTTATCTTTTCGCTTCTGGCGGCAGCGTGCACGATTTCGGCGCAGCCGATGGCGGCAAGATCGCCGTCCCCCTGGTAGGTAAACACCACCGCGTCCGGATGAACGCGCTTGACGCCGGTAGCCGCGGCCGGAGCACGTCCGTGGGCCGCTTGTACTGTATCAAAGTTAAAATAGTCATAGGCCAGTACCGCACAGCCGACCGGCACAACCCCGATCGTCTTTTCGCGGACCCCTAATTCGTCAATTACCTCGGCGACCAACCGGTGAATTATCCCGTGATGACAACCCGGGCAGTAATGAAAAGGTATATCGCGCAGCGATTTTGGCCTGGCAAACATCACTTCAGCCATGTCAGTTGCCCTCCTTGCCGTTCAGGATCTTGGTGATTTGGCCTAAAAGTTCTTTCGGGCTGGGCATCATACCCCCGGTGCGGCCGTAATGATAGACCGGTCGAACGCCGTTTACCGCCAGACGCACATCTTCCACCATCTGTCCGGCGCTGAGCTCCAGAGCCAGAAACGCTTTAGCTGTTGGAGCCGTTTCGATAAAGGGTTTTACCGGAAAGGGCCAGACGGTGATCGGTCTGATCATACCTACCTTCAGACCATCTGCCCGGGCTTTTTCCATCGCCGACTGGGCAATCCGGGAAGTTATGCCATAGGCGACAAGGATGAGGTCCGCATCTTCGGTATACTGAGCTTCATAACGGACTTCATTGGCGCGGATCGTGCTGTATTTTTCCTGCAGATGGATGTTGTGCTTTTCCAGGGCATCAGGCTGAATATGTAGTGAGTTGATGATATTCGTTTCGCTGCGGCCTTTTGGGCCGGTAACAGCCCAGGGCTTGGCCGGCGGCACCGATTGGCTTGGTTTGAATTCCACCGGTTCCATCATCTGGCCCAGTGCCCCGTCCCCAAGCAGCATCACCGGATTACGGTACTTATCGGCAAGATCAAAAGCCAGGATGGTCATATCCACAAGTTCCTGAACCGAATTAGGCGCCAGTACGATGTTGTGATAGTCGCCGTGACCGCCGCCCTTGGTGGCCTGAAAATAGTCGCACTGTCCGGGCTGGATGCTGCCAAGACCAGGGCCGCCGCGGACAATATTCACGATGACGCAGGGAAGCTCGGCTCCGGCAATATAGGATATCCCTTCCTGCTTGAGGCTGATTCCGGGACTGGATGACGATGTCATTACCCGCGCTCCGGCTCCGGCTGCGCCGTACACCATGTTGATCGCGGCGACTTCGCTCTCGGCCTGCAGAAACACTCCCTCAACCTGAGGCATTCTCCGGGCCATATATTCAATTAATTCACTCTGAGGGGTTATAGGATAACCGAAGTAATAGCGACATCCGGCAACAACCGCCGCCTCGCCGATTGCTTCGTTACCCTTCATCAAAATCTTTTCCGCCACAATTTTCACTCCCGTCTCACTTATGAATTTCAATCACAACATCCGGACAGGTCTTTGCGCACAACATACAGCCGATGCATTGCGATTCGTCGGTGCATGTCGCCGGACGGTAGCCCTTGCTGTTAAACCGATTGGCGATCACGACAATTTTCTTCGGGCATACCGCGGTACACAATTCGCACCCTTTGCATCTGTCCTCATTAAACACTGGTTTCGGCATCAAGAGTCCCCCTTCTGATTGTTCTTAACAGCTATTTTACCGAGCCGCCGGAAAACCTAAACGCTCGGAAATCAGCCTTGCCTTATCGCGGAGCGTCCCGATAACTGTTTCATATCTGGACGGAATCAGGACCGAGCTGGCACTGGAGACCGATAAAGCTGCGATCACTTTGCCGCTGGCGTCATACATCGGAACGGCAATACAGGTCAGTCCTTCAATGGTCTCATCACAGCCAATAGCGTAGCCGTGACGCCGCACGGTGTCCATTTCTGAAAGCAGCTCCTCCCGCTCAGTGAGCGTATACGGCGTGAAGCGCTCAAAACCGCGTTGCAGCACGAAATCAATAATCTCAACCGGCGCATTGGCTAAGAGAACTTTGCCAATGGCGGTACTATGCAAGGTAATGCTAAAATCAAATTTAGGTATAATCAAAAATGGACGCTGGGGCTCCACTTTATCCAGAATAAAAAGTTCGGTTCCGGAAAGCACGGCCAGCAAGGCGATTTCCTGGGTCTCATCTGCAAGCGCGGTCATAAACGGCCGGGCGACTGTCCGCAGGTCCAGCTGTGAGCCACAGGCCTCCCCCAACTGGATCAGACTAAACCCGAGGGCGTAGCGGCTGGAGTCGGTCTGGCGGACGAAACCGCGCAGCATCAGTGTTTGTAACAAACTATGCACCGTACTCTTATGCACCCCGAGCAGCTTGCTCAGCTCGGTGACACCCATATCCCGTTGATTCTTTCCCAGCAACATCAGCAGGTCAACGGCGCGGTCCACCGAAGCCACAATGTACGGGGACATCTTTGTGCCCAGTCCAACCATCTCCGTTTCCACTGACCGAACGACGTTCTGTATATTCTAGTATATTCTTGTTGCCGCAAAAAAAATCCTTCATTTCCGCGGCTTACAGGACATGAATACAGAATACCAGAAAAATCCTCCAGTCACGAACACATGTCGATATTAGACAGATTAGCGTGTTACAGCGAATAAAAAATGCGAGGCTGAAACCGAGTAGTTTGACTCAAAACCACCATAGTCGATTAAACTATTGGTTTTACGACTATGGTTTAGTTTGTTGAAAAAGGCCAATGATGCAAAAATAAATATGGTTTGAGAAAATAGTTTTTGAAATTCAAAGATACCCGGCCTGCGGCAGAGCGATTACATCTTTGCTAAGGCGGCGTGTATCTGCTTTTTCACAATGTCGCGACTAGCCAAATATCCGTCTGGGAAGAAGAGACGAAGACGGGCGCTTTCTACAAACAAAAACCCCGTCTTGCGACGGGGTTTTTCAGGCTTACTATTTAACTAAAGGGCGGACGCCTTCTAGCTGACAATTTCGGCGGTGTCGCCGGTTTTCGCCCTGGCGGCGTTGCCTTCGTCGGTATCCAGATGCATTTCCAGGCGGAAACTGTCGTGGACCCTGACAAGAACCTTGTCAAAGATCAGGCAGCGATCGTCACTGCCTACCCGCACCTTGACGACATCCTTGTCCTTGAGGCCAAATTCAGAAGCTTGAGTCGGAGTCATATGGATATGCCGGCAGGCGGCGATGACTCCTTCATCCAGGGTGACTGAACCCTTGGGCCCCACTATTGTCAGCCCGGGAGAGGCTTTCAGGTCGCCCGAGTCGCGTACCGGCGGGGCAATCCCCAGTTTCATGGCGTCGGTGAGCGCAATCTCTATCTGGGTTTGTTTGCGGACCGGACCGAGAATCCGGACCTTTTTGAAGCTGCCTTTCTCGGTTACCAGGTCGACGGTTTCCTGGGCGGCGAACTGTCCCGGCTGGCCCAGGTCCTTATAGCGTTGCAGCTCGTAACCTTCACCGAAAAGAATGGTCAGGTGTTCGGGGGATACATGGATATGGCGGGCGGAAATGCCCACTTTAATCATAGGCTTTGTCATAGCCTGGATCAACTCCTTTTAGCGTAATATTTGCAGCAAAAGCTACTCGATGATTTCCGAGAAATAGACTACTGTGACTGTGTCCATTGGTGTCAGCGGTTTATCATAGACCGACTGCAGAAATACCAACAGGTCGTCAGCATTGGCGAGGTCGGGATTCTCTCCCTGAAGATCATCGGTGGACAGTTGGCTGATCGGTTTGACCAGAACTCTGTCAATCACCGCGGTATAAATCTTTTTCTTTTGGGAAAAGCGTTTGCCAACAGTTATCCAGACGATATCTCCCTCGGAGTATTTGTGGGTCTTGTCGCCGAGTCGAATTGTACAGGTTTTGCGGCGGCATACCAGTTGGCTGTGATAGTTGGAGGAATAGAAATTCAAAGCGCGCATACCAATTCCCCTCTCCCCATTATATGTTTAGGATAACCACGCTTTTATACGGTCTACCGCCAGCCGCAGTCGATCTTCCGGCTGTACCAGCGCGATTCTAACGAAGCCTTCGCCGAACGGTCCGAAACCAACTCCCGGTATTACCGCCACCCCGGCATGTTTGAGCAAATCGGCCGTGAAATCAAAAGCTGACTGCTTTGTCGGCACCGGTGCCCAGATATACATTGAGGCCCGCGGTCGGGGTACTTTCCAGCCTGCCGCCGTCAATCCTTCCACAAGGATATCGCGCCGGCGCGCATATGCTGCGGCGGTCTGGACAACACAGTCCTGGGGACCGGTCAGCGCCGCCACGGCAGCCATTTGAAGCGGCAGAAATATCCCGTAGTCGAAATTGGATTTGATCCGGCCGAGCACGGCCAGAGCCTGAGGATTACCCACCACAAAGCCGACCCGGCATCCTGCCATGCTGTATGTTTTCGACAGGGAATGAAACTCGATGCCGACTTCTTTGGCTCCGGGAATGCTCAGGAAGCTTGGCGGCCGGTATCCGTCAAAAACCAGCTCACTGTAAGCGAAATCATGGCACACCAGGAAATTGTATCGCCTGGCCAGAGCGACTACCTGCTGAAAAAACTCCACAGGTGCAATGGCCGCCAGGGGATTGTTGGGGTAGTTAAGGATCATGATTTTCGTGCGTCGCAGCACGTTTTCTGGAATAGCGTCCAGGTCGGGCAAGTACTGATTGGCAGCTGTCAGAGGCATGCGATACAGTTCGGCGTCGGCAGCCAGCGGCCCGGCGCTGTAAATGGGGTAGCCGGGGTCAGGAACCAGAACGACGTCGCCAGGATTGACAAAGCAAAGGGAAATATGGGCCAAGCCTTCCTGCGAGCCCAGCAATGAGTGGACTTCAGTTTCCGGATTAAGCTCCACGCCAAACTTCTGCCGGTACCACCCGGCTACGGCCTGGGAAAACTGCGGGGTTCCCTTGGATAATGCGTACCCGTATTTGCCAGGGTCTTCGATGCCGAGTTTCATGGCCTCAACGATATGGGGCGCTGGCGCCATGTCAGGGCTGCCAATACTGAGAGTAATAACGTCTTGACCAGCGGCTACCGCTTTTTTGCGCAAATCGTCCACCTGGGTAAAAATGGCTGACGACATTCCCTGCATCCGGGCGGCCTGCTCTAACACATCTTCACCTCCGTGGTCAAAGTTCATTTTGTAAACAATATTCAATAGCAGGATCAGAATTCCTGTCCATTATTTTTTGCTTTTGATATATTCATCAATTTTGTCAGCCGCTTTTTTGCCTGCTCCCATTGCCAGGATAACGGTAGCGGCGCCGGTCACAATATCCCCGCCGGCAAAAACTCCGGCTTTGGAGGTCGCGCCCGACTCGTCGGCGATAATATTGCCGCGCTTGTTCACCGCAAGACCAGGGGTGGTTTCCTGCACCAGCGGGTTTGGTCCCTGACCGATGGCCATGACCACTGTGTCCACATCCAGCAAGAAGTTAGAATCAGGCACCGGAATGGGCTTGCGACGCCCTGATTCATCAGGTTCACCCAGCTCCATTTTGATGCATTCGATGGCAGTTACCCAGCCGCGATCATCGCCCAGAATCCGCACCGGAGCCGTGAGCAGCCGGAAATCGACGCCCTCTTCCTTGGCGTGTTCCAGTTCCTCGGCCCGGGCCGGCATCTCTTCTTCGGAACGGCGGTAGACGATATACACTTTTTCCGCCCCCAGCCTGAGCGCGGTGCGGGCCGAGTCCATGGCCACATTACCAGCCCCGACAACAGCCACCGCCTTGCCGACCCGGACCGGCGTGCCGGTATGGGGGAATTGATAGGCCTTCATTAGATTGGTTCTGGTGAGAAATTCATTGGCAGAGTAAACTCCGTTGAGATTTTCCCCCGGTATATCCATAAAATGCGGCAAACCGGCACCAGTGCCGATAAACACCGCGTCATAGCCTTCTTCGTCCAGCAGTTCATCAATGGTAAAGGTCTTGCCGATGACGGCGTTGACAACCATCTCCACCCCAAGCTTCTTCAGGGCTTCGATCTCTTTGCGGACGATAGCCTTGGGCAGGCGAAACTCGGGAATGCCATACATCAGCACCCCCCCGGGAGCGTGCAGAGCTTCAAAAACGGTCACTTTATAGCCCCGGCGCGCCAGGTCTCCCGCCGCCGTCAGGCTCGCCGGACCGCCCCCGACAACCGCCACTTTTCCCAGTTGTTCCTTGGCAGTGCCGGCTTGGTCTTCCAGCCCCTGACGGATGGCATAGTCGGCAGCGAAACGTTCCAGGCGGCCAATGCCGACCGGCTGCCCTTTTTTGCCGAGCACACAGAATTTCTCGCACTGGTCCTCTTGGGGACATACCCGGCCGCACACCGCCGGCAGTGTGTTCTTGGTTTTGATTTCGGCGATGGCGGCGTCAAAATCGCCTTCGCGGATGAGCTTGATAAAGGCGGGGATGTCGATTTCCACCGGGCACCCCTGCTTGCAGGGCGCGGTTTTGCACTGCAGGCAGCGCGCCGCTTCCGCCTTGGCGGTCTCGGCCTCATACCCCAAAGCGACCTCGTTAAAATTATGGCGGCGAACTTCCGGCGGCTGTTCAGGCATTTTGTGTTTTAGCGATGACATGAGCATTCACCTCCACAGTTATGCTCAACTTTTTCTTGATCATGGTACATCCGCTGTCTGGTCATCAGTCCGTTGAAATCCACCTGATGAGCGTCGAATTCCGGGCCGTCGACACAGGCAAACTTGTTCTTGTTGCCGACACTGACCCGGCAGCCGCCGCACATGCCGGTGCCATCTACCATGATCGGATTGAGGCTCACGATGGTGTGAATGGCGTGCGGCCTGGTGACTTCAGCCACGCCGCGCATCATGACAACCGGGCCGATAGCCATCACCAGATCAATTTTTTCACCGGCGGCGATCATTTCCTTGAGAGGATCGACCACGAGGCCTTTATGCCCCTTTGAGCCGTCGTCGGTGGTGATAAAGAGCTTGTCGCTCACCGCCTCCATCTGCTTCTCCATGATCAACAGATCAGCGTTGCGGGCGCCAATAATCGAGATGACCTTATTTCCTGCTTGTTTATAGGCCCGGGCGATGGGGTACACCGGAGCGACGCCTATGCCGCCGCCAATACAGATAACTGTGCCGAAATTCCCCATATGGGTGGCTTTCCCCAGCGGGCCGGCCAGATCGAGCAGCGAATCTCCTTCAGCCATTGCCCCCAGTTGCCTGGTGGTGCGTCCCACCTCCTGGAAAATCAGGCTGATGGTGCCTGCCGAGCGGTCAAAATCAGCAATTGTCAGAGGAATTCTCTCGCCGTCCTCGTCGATACGCAGGATAATGAACTGACCAGGCTGGCATTTGCGGGCGACCAGCGGCGCCTTGATGACAAATAACTTAACTCCTGGTGACAGTTCTTCGATTTTCACGATGGTGTACACGTTCCAGCTTTCTTTGCTAACGGTCTCCAATCTCCTTACCTCCCTGTTTCCTTGGGACTATTCTCTGTTCACCAGGCGCATGCCCCGTTTTTGCACCTCGTATTTCAGCTGCTGTTCATCAATGGTTGTCAGTTTCCTGTTGTCCAGCAAGATCTTGCCGTCAACCAGGACGGTATCAACGTCGGCGGCACTCGCGGCGTAGGTCAGCAGGGAAAGCCGGTCGTGGCGCGGATACCAGTGGGTGGCATCCATCGACAAAATGGCGATATCAGCCTTATAGCCGGGGGCCAGTTGGCCGGTGACCCGTCCCAGCCCGACAGCCGCTGCCCCGGAAGCGGTAGCCAGTTCCACCGCCTTGGCGGCAGGAATGACCAGAGGATCCAATGTATTGACCTTGTGCAACAGCGCCGACAGCCGCAGTTCCTCCAGCATGTCGAGGTTGTTGTTGCTTGCCGTGCCGTCGGTTCCCAGACCGACGCAAATACCGGCAGCCAGCATCTGAGGCAGCGGTGCGACACCACTGGCCAACTTCATATTACTGCCCGGGTTATGGGCTACCCGCACCCCTTTTTCGGCCATAATGGCAATATCCGCCGCCGAAACATGGACACAGTGGGCTGCCAGAACGCCGTGCTCGAATAATCCCAGGTCGTTCATCAGTTCGATGGGAGACTTGCCGTGATTCTTCCGGCACTCATCCACTTCTCCCAGTGTTTCCGACAGATGGATATGAATCTCAGCCCCCAGGAGCTGGGCCAGAGCAACGACTTTTTTCAGATACTCCGGCGGACAGGTATAAGGCGCGTGCGGGCCAAGCATAACCGTGATGCGGCCATCGGCGCCGCCGTGCCAGGAGCGGTAAAACTCCTCGCTTTCGACCAGCGCCTGCCCGGCGGTTGGAGCCACGCCGGCCATACCGCGTGCCAGTACTGCCCGGATGCCGCTTTGGGCCACAGCCTCCGCCACATCATTCATGAAAAAATACATGTCGGCGAAAGTGGTGGTGCCTGTTTTCAGCATTTCGGCAATCGCCAGGAGCGTTCCCCAGTATACGTCTTCACCAGTGAGATTGGCTTCCGCCGGCCATATTTTGGTTTGCAGCCAGTCCATCAGCGCCATATCATCGGCGTAGCTGCGAAACAGCGTCATCGCCGCATGGGTATGGGTATTGACAAAACCCGGCAGGATGAGTTTATTGCTGCAGTCGACAGTCCGGTCAGCGGACCAGGAAGGCTCCACGGCGCCGACCGTAGTAATAACAGTGTCGGTTATGGCGATATCTGCCTTGCTGACCCGGCCGTCGGCCCCGAGAACTTCTCCGTTTTTCAATAATATCTTGGCCATTTAGGTTTCTCCCCTTTGCCGCACGCGGTAATGTTCCAGGTAAAATCGGCGCATAACCGCTACATCTTCGTCGCTCAAAACTTTCGCCCCGCCCAGGGTATTGGCATACAAATAAATCTGGGCAGCCTTTTCCACAAGTTCGCATGCCAGCATAGCTTCGCTAAGCTTTGTCCCGCAGCCGATCACTCCGTGGTTGGCAAGCAGCACAGCCTGTTTGTCGCCCAACGCCTGTACGGCATTAAGTGCCAGTTCGACCGTTCCGGGTAACGCGTAGGCGGCAACTTCCACCTCGCCGCCCACCAGTTGCACAAGATCCTCGATAACCGGCGGGATGCCGCGGCGAGCCACGGCACAAGCACTGGCGAATACGCTATGAGTATGCACAATCGCCTGCACATCCCGGCGCTGCCGGTATATGGCCAGATGCAGCGGCGTCTCTGACGAGGGAACGCCGCCGGATATCACGCGGCCCTGACTGTCGACGACGACAATCTCGGCTGAGGTCAGGCTATCATAGTCCCGCCCTGAAGGGGTGACAAGCACCTGCTCCGAGCCTGGAATCCGAACACTGACATTGCCCCATGTCCCGGCCACCAGCCCCTTGGCCACCATGGCCCGGCCTGCGGACACAATCTCGGCCCTGATAGCCGCAAAATGTTCTTGTGACATGACATCACTCCTTAGCACTGGGTGTTGACAGTCCGAGCGGTCAGGCCTTATTCATATAGGCGGTCTGCTCGGCTGTGAGCTTGTCAATGGTGATATTCATCGCCCGCAGTTTGAGGGCGGCTACTTGCTGATCCAGCTCATAGGGCAGGTTATAGACCTCATTTTTCATTTGCTTATGGTTATTTAATATATGCAGCACTGACAAAACCTGCATAGCGAAGGACAAATCCATGATCTCGGTGGGATGGCCGTCCCCTGCGGCCAGATTGACCAGCCGGCCCTCAGCCAGCAGATATACTTTGCGGCCGTCTTTCAGGACAAATTCCTCGATATTCTTCCGTACCGTGCGCCGCGACTGCGAAAGCTCGACAAGGTGCTCTTTGTTGATCTCTACATCGAAGTGACCGGCGTTGGACATAATCGCCCCTGGTTTCATCACCGCCAGATGCTCCCGGCAAATAACGTCGCGGCAGCCGGTGACTGTCACGAAGAAGTCGCCGCGCTTAGCGGCCTCCAGCATGCTCAATACCGTAAACCCGTCGAAAATGGCCTCCGCGGCCTTGATGGGGTCAATTTCGGTCACAATCACGTTGGCGCCAAGTCCCTTGGCCCTCATGGCCACGCCTTTGCCGCACCAGCCGTAACCTGCCACGACCACCGTTTTGCTGGCCACAGTCAGGTTGGTGGTACGGATGATTCCGTCCCAGGTGGACTGACCTGTGCCGTAGCGATTGTCAAAGAGATATTTGCAATAGGCGTCATTGACGGCCACCATAGGAAACCGCATCTTACCGGACGCCGCCAGAGCTCTGAGACGGTGAACACCGGTGGTGGTTTCCTCCGATCCGCCGAGAATATTTCCGGCCAGTTCCGACCGTTCGCCGTGCAGCAGGGACACAAGGTCGCCGCCGTCGTCGATGATAATGTCAGGCTTGGTATCCAGGGCCTTATGTAAAAACAGGTCATACTCATCAGGGGTGGTATTGTACCAGGCGTACACTTTGACGCCGTTGGCGGCCAGCGCCGCAGCCACGTCATCCTGGGTTGACAGCGGATTGGAGCCGGTGACCGCCACATTGGCGCCGGCATTTTTCAGCACCAGCCCCAGGTACGCGGTTTTGGCTTCCAGGTGCATGGTGATAACCAGGTTCTTGCCCTGCAGTGGCTTGGTGGCTGAAAGTTCGGCGTTGAGCACATTTAAAACCGGCATAAACTCCTTCACCCAGTTGATTTTGTCCTGTCCCTGAGGCGCTAAGTTTTTGTCCCTTATTAACGAGTCCATCATTTTCCACCCTTCATCTGCTCTAATTTGGCGATTGCTTCGATGTATGGCGCAGCTAATATACCGTATTCGGTAATAATAGCCGTTATCAACGAACTGGGGGTAACATCAAAAGCAGGGTTAAACACCGCAACCCCTTCAGGCGCGGTCGTCACTCCGGCGAAGGTTGTCACTTCCTTGCTGCTTCGCTCTTCAATGGGAATGTCCTCGCCGCTGTGAATACTGAAATCAAAAGTGGACAAAGGCGCAGCCACATAAAAAGGGATGTTGTGCTCTTTGGCCAGCACCGCCACGCTATAAGTGCCGATCTTATTCGCCACGTCGCCGTTTAAGGCGATCCTGTCGGCTCCGACGATTACCGCCTGGACCATGTTCTTTTTCATGACCCACCCGGCCATGTTGTCGGTAATCAGGGTCACCGGAATGCCTTCCTGAACCAGTTCCCAGGCAGTCAGCCGCGCTCCCTGCAGCAGTGGCCGTGTTTCATCGGCAAACACCCGGGAGATGTTGCCTTCCGACCACGCCTGACGAATGACCCCCAGCGCGGTGCCAAAAGCAACGGTGGCCAATGCGCCGGCGTTGCAGTGGGTCAACACGGCTGTTTTCTCGGTAAACAACAGGGCACCATACTCACTCATCCGCTGGTTGACCCGCTTGTCTTCCTCGGCGATGGCTACCGCTTCCGCCTCCAGCGCGGCCAGCACCTCGTCAAGTACAGCTGCCGGGGCGTAGCGACTGGCCACAGCCAGCATACGGTCAAGGGCCCAGAATAAATTTACCGCCGTCGGCCTGGTTTGTCTAAGTTCTCCGGCGATCTCCAGCAGACCTTCCCAGAATGTCGCCGGGTTTTGCGCCAGTTCCTGCGCCCCCAGAACAAGCCCGAAGGCAGCGGCCGCTCCGATCGCCGGTGCGCCGCGCACTTCCAGCCGCCGGATGGCCTCCGCCACGCGGCGGTAATCTTGACAGGCAATATACTCCGTTTTGCCAGGCAAAGATGTCTGATCAAGCAGAGTCAGACACTGACCTGTCCAGGCTAAAGACTGCAAAAAATCCCCTCCTAAAGTTTAAAGCCGCCAAACTCTGCCAGGGCATGCCGGCAGGCACAGTCTCGCGCCGGGTCGATGGCGCTGATCGCAGCCATAACCAGCCGTTTAATGTTTTCGGTATTGTCCTTCATCGTTGCCAGCACCTCACCGTGAGTCAGGGGCGTGCGGGAAATGCCGGCAGCAAAGTTGGTGACCATTGAAACAGTCGAATAACACATTTCAGCTTCCCTGGCCAGTACCGCTTCCGGCACGTTGGTCATGCCGACAACATCACCGCCAAGGATGGTAAAGGCCTTAATTTCCGCAGGAGTTTCAAACCGCGGACCCTCGGTGCAAATATAGGTTCCGGCTGCGTGCACAGGTATCGCCAATTC
>Ga0316232_1003455_pt1 | contig 14591 bp, 14 predicted proteins | sample TBHtaG_FD_206006 | JGI IMG/M metagenome (GOLD analysis project Ga0316232, IMG submission 206006) | Freshwater microbial communities from Trout Bog Lake, Wisconsin, USA - TBH18025_13 | ecosystem: Environmental > Aquatic > Freshwater > Lake > Hypolimnion/Profundal zone | place: USA: Wisconsin... | reverse complement strand
CATAAATAAAACATCATGATTGTAAATTTCCTATTTGACGAATTCATTGACGATGACACCATCAGACCCTGGTGGAATATGCCGGACATTCCGCACGAGCATTTTAAAAACTGCGGGCCAAACGCCGAACGGTTGCCCTACTCAGTAGGATGGTGGCACACAGGAATAACAGATGCCTTACTGGCTAACAACACTCTGACATCGTATGAGAATGAAACAAGGTATGTGCGTACACTCACGCATGAACTAAAGACAGACGAGATAAACATCTATCCTGTGTTTGTGAGCGACAAGGTGTTTGAATCCCCGAATGTATTACTCTGGCTTGCTAGGGACATAGTAAATAAAATAAATGCAGGATTGGTACATCTAGTAATACTAAATTACTATGAACCAGATTATGTTAAACATGATAGGATGTATTTTTGCTACAGGTTTTATCTTTCAGAATCTGGAATAACCAACTTTAAAAATGTAACAATTGTTGGCAATAGCTTCATGAGCGAGAAAAGAATCAACGAACTCGCGACGGAAGCAAATGATCTACGGTATATTAACGGTCATAGCTGGGAAAAGTTTAATATAAAAAAATTCCATGAACATGAAACAGCCATCAATGTCTATCAGAATGAAAACAAATCAAAAATATTTCTAATGCAGATAAGAACACCTAGACCATGGCGATACTTCACTCTAAAATACCTAGAGTATATGGGTGCATTGAAACACGGTTTATACAGCTATATAATGAGTAATATACCGGAAATGCCAATATCGGATACCGACGATTGTTTGCAAAATCACATAAATGATAATTTCCTCGGCGCACCTACTACGATCCTCGAGGAATTAAAGAATGATGATCCTAGCTTTTTGTCATGGCTAACTCAAAATGATTCAGTACAACCTAAGAAACTTCCTAATTGTCAATTAGATAACAACGATGCAATGTCCGGTTCTCACGTAGATCCGGAATGGATCAAGGATACTTATTTCTCAGTGATAGGTGAATCACAGATGAATCATAACAACGGCATTGTCAGTGAGAAAACATTTAAGATGATTTACCACGGTCACCCCTTCATCCTAATCGGAAGTCAAGGAGTGCTAAGTGAGTTGAAGAAATTAGGGTACGAGACTTTTCCAGAACTGTTCGATGAGACATATGACGATATGCATCCCGCACCCGCCAAAATGAGGTTTATCGCAGAACAGGTAAACAAATGGTGTGATCCAGCAAGACGAGACGAACTCAACGAGATAATGAAAAAGTTACAACCTAAATTAGAATACAATAGAAATCTGTTTATCACCAAAGATCATAGTAGATTTTGGAACAATTTTAAGAGTCGCTGATCTCTACTGTCGGAAAATACCTCAGGAATAGATCATTAGGATTCTTACGCAGCATCTTAATGCGCCTGCCGATCTCTGAGAAGAAGTTCCAGGCTAGTGGTATGAATACGATCTTATCATCTGATGAAAATTCAGTAATAGCATCTGGGCCTCGGATGAGTACTCTTGTTCCTGGCAGATACAGATTCTGCTTAAGTGGATTATCATCAATCACGAGATACAACTTGACATCAATGAAATTGAGTAGAGTATTTCCCTTTGCGGCGGCTCCATATCCTACCACTCTATATCCTTGTTGCTGATAGGCTAGTATGATTTTCTTTAATTCATCCATGTTCGCTCGGACATTGCTTTCCCATTGAACATATGTGTTCAAGTCTTGCAATTTGCGTTCCAACCTGATTCCGTTTTCAATGTTGTAAGGTCTTTGCTTTACTGCGATTGGAAATGCACTAGATGGCTTACATAACACGAACAGATAGCTGTTACCGTGAATCGGCGTTTTAATAGCGTCAACGAGAAATAGTCCTGCTCTTTTCGCGAGTTCATTCATGCTATTGATGTTAAAGAAGTTGACGTGTTCGTGATAGATCGTATCAAATTCATTGTTCAGGATCATATCTGCTTGACTTGTCTGAATGAACAGCATAGTGTGATCAGCCATCAACTTCTTACAAGTCTCTAAGAACTCCAGCGGATTTGGACTGTGAGCAAACACATTCTGTGCAGTGATAGCATCAAATGTATCCTTGACCTTGCTGACGATGTTAGGACCAAAGAAATCACAGATGATCTCATGCTTCGCTGAACTAGCGGGATAGAGGTTCTCTGCGGGATCAATGCCAAACGTATCAAATCCTCTGCTCTTGAAGTAATCTAGCTGTGTACCGTCATTGCAACCGATGTCTAGGATGTTATATGTCTTGCGAACCATACTCTCTGTGACATATCCAGCAAACCAATCACTATAATCTTGTAGTGTCTTGCTTGTACCACTGACATACAGGTAATTCTTATAGATGATCTCTGGATTGACAGTCACTGGCAACTGTAGATGATAGCAATCTTTACAGAGATTGACTCCTAATGGGTATCTATCTTCTGGATCATTCTCGTTGGTTAGGTAGCTATTAGCTAGTGGTTGCTCGCCTAGATCCAATGCTATTGTAAGATTCTCGCTGCCACATGCTAGGCATTCTTTATTGGGCGTTACGTTATTCATAGCCACTGATCATTCTTTAATGTCCATTTTACCATCTGTTCGATTCGGGTAGTAAAGGCATATTTAGGTTCCCAGCCTAGACTCTTCATGTACTCACCACTGAGTGCATACCTGAAGTCGTGTCCTGGACGCTGGGTATCAACACCGATCATCGTGTACCTCAATTCTTTGCCGAGGACACTTGCGATCTTCTGTGCTACTTCGAGGTTTGAGATTTCTTGTTGCCCGACAATGTTGAATTTAGGGCAAGTAGCACCGCCAAAGTCGTCTGCTACCGGAAATCCCTTATGCGGCAGATCCATGATAAACACCGTAGCATCCGCGACATCAGCAGCGTGTACCCAGTGTCGTAGACCACTCTTGGTTCCAGTCTCTTCATCACAATGGACAGTGAGTGTTTCTCCCGCAAGTATCTTACGCATCGCTAGACCAATGAACTTTTCTGGTAACTGGCGTTCACCAAACACGTTCATAACATGTGTACAGTATATAGGCATACCATATGTATTCTCATACGCTACACAGAGTTCTTCTGCACCTGCTTTTGTTGCAGAATAAGGACTGCGGCTATTAAAGCGATCCCGCTCGCGATATTCCACTCCGTCCGGAGCGGAACCGAATACTTCATCAGTTCCGAAATTGATAAACTTTTCTAAGTTGGGAAGATGATGACGAGCATACTCTAGCAGATTACATGTCCCCACTACGTTGTCTTGAACAAACAACATAGGATTCTCAATGCTTCTGGTGACATGACTGCCTGCTGCCATATGTATGATCATATCTATTGGTCCAATCTGTTGTGCTAGATATGGGTTAATTTCCGCACGTAGATCATGATGAACGATACGCAACCGTTTCATCGTATCCGTACCAAACTCTTGACCTAATTCAGCTAACCTGTTCAGGTTTCCAGAAAAATCTAAGCGGTCTAGGCTAATAATATTATATTCTTCATGCTTCAGCAGTCGCCGAATCATATGGTGACCTATAAACCCAGCGCCGCCGGTAACCATAATATTTTTTGTCATAGACTAGCTTCCTGCTTAGTAGTTATTTACTTTCTATCCGCATTAGTAAATTAAATTTACATGGATTTTTTTTAATAAGTAAAGTAAAAAGGAACACCCTCATGTTTAATTGGATAAGAAATATTATCAATAGTATCAAACGCGAGGTCACATATAGGAAGCGTATCAAAGAATTACGGAAAAGAGATCCCTTCATTTATAAATAAAACATGAATTATGTAGGGATCAGTTGCGGATTTCACGACGCTGGGCTGAGTGTCATTGATGATGCTGGCAATATCCTATACGCTGGTCACAGTGAACGTTATAGCAAGAAGAAACATGATGCCGATCTTTGTTTAGGATTGCTGAAAGATGCCCACAAATACATTGATGGACACTATGAGCTTCACTACTACGAGAAGCCCTGGTTAAAAGCACTACGACAAATAAGAGCAGGTCAAACTTTAGGCCCGTTGACTGCAAAACGAGTCATCGGTAAAAACATGATGGCTCGCTTTAGCCAAGACGGGGAAGTGAAGACTCACGGCCATCACATGTCACATGCGGCTGCGGGATTCCAGACCAGTCCCTTTGATCATGCTACAGTGGTCATCATTGATGCTATCGGTGAACTTGATACGATAACGATCTGGGATGCGACCTACGATAAAAACCGTAGAGCAGTATATAAGAAACTATGGGGAAAGCGGTATCCAGACTCTATAGGACTATTGTATTCTGCGATGACAGCACGGGTAGGATTGCGTCCACTAGATGAAGAATACATCCTCATGGGCATGGCTGCTTATGGTAAACCAATCTATGCAGAGACACTTGAGCGATTGCTCATCAGGAATAAATTTAATCTCACCCTCAGGGAGAATCTACACGTAGGAGTAGATAAAAATTTCCTAGCAGGAGTAGATGAAATGGATATCGCATCCTCTACCCAAGAACTCACTGAGAGGCTCATACACCATGTCATGGTCCGTGCTAAAAATATAGGTAAGAGCAGCAATCTTGTATTCGGCGGAGGTGTCGCGCTCAATTGTGCTGCGAATCGCAATCTAGGAAACTACTTTGATAAGATTTGGATCATGCCTAATCCAGGCGATGCAGGTAACTCATTGGGCGCAGCAGCATTGGGTTATAAAAAACGAGTAAACTGGGTCGATGCCTTTTTAGGATTTGACATTGCCGGCAAATATCCGGTTGACAGAGCCATAAAAGAGTTGCATAATAATAAAATAGTCGGAGTCGCTAGTGGACGAGCAGAGTTTGGTCCAAGAGCATTAGGTAATCGTTCGTTATTAGCGGATCCTAGGGGTCCAGATATAAAGGATAGAGTAAATGACATCAAGCGAAGACAGCAGTTCAGACCCTTTGCACCGGTCATTCTGGAGGAGCTATCTGGTGATTACTTTAACATGCCTCGTGGCTGGGGTGACAGCAGGTATATGCAAGTCATCGCTACTTGTAGGGCTCCTGAGTTATTTCCTGCTATCGTTCATGCTGACGGGACTTCTCGTGTACAAACTGTACCGAAAGATGGTTCGGGAATCAGACGACTTCTAGAGTGTTGGTTAGAGGAGACAGGATGTCCTATGCTCCTGAATACCTCCCTGAATATCCGAGGCGAACCTATGGTCAATGATCGTGATGACGCTGACCGTTTCCAGCTACTGTATGGAGTGACGGTATGCTCGTAGAAACAAACGCAAGAAGCATAGCCAAATCCGTTAGCTGGAGAGCTATAAGTACAACAGAAACATTTTTAATTAGCTGGTTAATAACTGGACACATTGGAGTCGCAGGTGGCATTGCTAGTATACAGGCTATAGCTTCGACATTTTTATACTGGCTACATGAACGTGTTTGGTACAAGATTAAATGGGGTTGAAAAACTTTACAGCTTAAAGGTTTGTTCTTAAATACAATGATGCTACGAGATGTCTTCTATTACGGTGCTAAACCCAATGTCCATCCACGAGAAAAGTTTGCAGAGAATATAGCGGACGCCAGGAATCAGTGTACTACTGAACATTTCTGGATCATAAACGAGTTCTGTGACTACCGGGGCTTTGATTGGGATTTCGATTTTTATTCCCTACCCGACGAGGATGTTTGGGCCGAAGATCATAACAATGTCTGGCCCAGCCAACATCAGAAAGATTCAGGTACTTGGCTTTGCTCAGAAAAATACAGCGACATAATAGTATATCGCACCGATGTCGATCCTATACAACGCAAGAATAACAAGAATGATCTTTGGGTAGAACTTGATCTGATAGATCATAACAAGTTTGATTTCTCCTGGCATCATGATCCGACTGAGCCTCCTTATATCTATCGTTGGGGATCTAAACATTATCCGGTAGAACTACGTCCCGTATTAGAATATCGTGTTCCTGGCGCGACTGAAATAAAATATGTCGGTGTTGTTATTGAATTAACCTCACTGAATGGCGGCGAAGTTACACAAAAAACTATAGGCACAGTAGAACTTCTCCCTGAATGGGATAAGTGGAAAATCATTGTCCCGGTTGATGAATCTAGCTTTGATTTCACTTGGCGCCCAGATCCAAACAGTCCTCCATACATCTATGTGTTCGGTAATCAATGGAATGATGCTACGACCGAACCTACCTTAGAATATCACATGCCAGATGCGGTCGATAGAAAGTACATAACGGACATCGTACCTAAGGTTGCTAATACAGAAACGAATTGGAAGACACTTATTCCAGTAGAATCATTTGATTATAGTTGGAGACCTAATCCACATAGTCCTCCTCAGATATATCAATGGGCAGACAACGGCCCGAGATACACGATGCCTGGTGCAACTGAAGTTGTACTCATGGAACGAATGGACAAGACTAAAAAGGCAACAGTAAATCGTTATCAGATTAAAACTACGTTAAATGATCTAGTAAATGAACACCCTGATGAAGTATTCTGGGCTATTAACCCTGATTTGTCATATGATAAGTTTGACTTCAGTTGGCGTCCGGATGAGAATAACTTCAGGCATATAAACGTGTTTGGTAATGAATACAGCAAGGATACGCACACATACTACGTGAACGGTCCCCTTTACAAGATGGGCTATAAGGAATACAACTATGTGGAAGGACAAACAGTTGAGATTGACAGTAATCTTAGCATGTTCTTTATTGATCGCAGTAATCCCGAGAGTGCTGCAAGATTCACAGAGTTGAAGGAACGCTACCCGCAACTACAGAAGACACGATATCTGAATGGTTGGATAGAGACAATCAACCGTTGCATCGCTAAGTCAGATACTAGACTATTCTGGGTACTCAATAGTGAGTTAGACTACAGTAAGTTTGACTTTGACTTCTATCCTAGCCCTTGGCAAGAGAAGATGGTACATGTATTCGGAACACAGTGGTCACACTGGGGCACAACCTTCCTAGTGAATAAAGAACAGTTCCCTGAAGATACTAAGTATGTCAAGATCATTGAGCATCTTAACATGTTGAACTTTGTCAAGAGTAAGCGGGCAATCGCAGTTGATTGTCTATATCCAATATACATGATTGATCATGGCAATGAACCAGTCAGCGATATCAAGGGCATCACAGTAACTTCTATAAAATATGAACACAGTTACATAAGGACATTCCGCAATCTACTGAAGACTTTACCCGAGAAGAAAGAACATTACATCTGGGTATGCTCTAGCATATGTGATTATGAGAACTTTGACTTCAGTTATATATGCGATCCATACGCTAAAGACCAGTTGCACGTATTTCCTAGCGATGGGCAGGCGTTCGGTGATACATTCCTGATTGATGTGAATAAATTACGCAGCCTCATTGAAGAGATGGTCATGCTAGAAGACTATGAGAAGGTTAATTACAATCAGCATCAGCGTGTCAAGAGGCTACCTCCGCCGGTGATCATTACCGAAGGAGACTCCCATGTGTCCAGCATCAATACAGAATTTGATTGGCCTTATGCCGTTTTCGTCACAGAAGATAACAAAGACATACAGGTAACAGACATTGAACCGATAAATCTATGGACGGCTGAGAATAAGAATATCCTTATCACGACTACCGGTGCATCACGAATCATCGTCCCTAGAGAAGCCAAAGAATATGTCTATAGCGAATTGTATGATTATCCGTATATAGGTAGGGCCAAGACATTGGTAAATTCCGATCCAATGGATATCGTTTATTTGAGCAACGGTGAAGCAGGAGCAGAAGAAAATTGGGAACATCTGCTGAAAATAACTAGAGGCATTAAAAATAGGGTCGTGAGGGTAGATGGGATCAACGGGCGTGTTGCTGCTTATCATGCGGCGGCGGAAGCTAGCGAGACACCCTGGGCGTTCACTGTGTTTGCAAAATTGAAGGTGAATCCTAAATTTGATTGGACCTGGCAACCGGACCGGATGCAGGAATCCAAAAGTTACGTTTTTCACGCAAAGAATCCTGTCAATGGATTGATCTATGGTCACCAAGGCCTCATATGTTACAACAAAAAACTTGTTCTTGCTCAACACGAATGTGGCATTGACTTTACCTTAAGTATGCCACATGAAGTCGTGCCATTGGTTTCAGGAACTGCAAACTATAACACTGATCCTTATGCAACTTGGCGTGCGGCCTTTAGAGAGGTAATCAAGTTAAAGGATCAGGTAATAAAGAACCCAACAGATGATATTTCTGCAATGCGGTTAGATACATGGCTTAACAAGGCCGAAGGGGAATTCAGCCAATGGTCTATCATGGGAGCAGTTGACGCAGAAGAATACTATGAAGAAGTAGAAGGTAACTATGAGAAGTTATTGTTGTCATTTGAATGGGTGTGGTTGAAAGAAAAATTTACACAAAGGTATTGACATTTAGATTAAATACTTGTATATTGATAATACATTCTTCAAAGGAGAATCACTCATGAAGACTCTAGTTGCTGCCCTTACTGCGTTGACATTAATCGCTACTCCTGTCCTTGCACAGCAGCGTTACGAACGCCAAGAATCACACGAACATCACCGTAACAATGAATGGGTAGCCCCATTAGTGGGAGGATTGATTATCGGTGGAATTATTGAAAATAGCACCCATAATAATGACGAACGATACTATCCTCCAGTTGTACAACCAAATCTAGTATGCGAGAATTATTATGTGCGCGATGTCTACGGTAACTATGTACTTGATCGCTATAACCGAGCTATTGTTCAACAACGCTGCTGGTATATTAGGTAATGCATGATAAGGCTAAGCATCGTTGATAAGATAGAAGATATTGATAAGGTAAAATCATTACTCTACCAATGTTATCCGTCTTTCAGCGTTGACGATGACCCTATCTTATCTAAGGATCCAGCGCAAAAGATCATACAGTTAGAAAAGATCGCCTTTCTGGTATCACTGCAAAGTCCCACGAAGCAATATATATTAGTAGAGGATGGTACCCAACTTGTAGGATTTGCTGCGATGAATATGTTATCAATTCAGCATTTCTATTCTTTATCTTGGGTAGCTGTTGCTGAATCACATAGGGGACAAGGATTAGGTAAAAGGATAGTACTAGAAGCAGTTAGATTCAGCAAGATGAAGAACAATGATGTGGTTCTGTCTACTGATATACCGGGCTTCTACACTAGATTAGGTTTTACGATAAGCAACGAGTTTAAACCGGGCTGGTATTTGATGTCAACAGATTCTCTGAAGAAAACGGGCAAAAGATAACTTGACACTCTACTAGATTTAATGTATAAATACGATTGTAATTGATGACCAAATTTAATAGTTGGGCAAGACTCGGGAGGCAGAGCCCGACGGCTCCACCATTGAATGCATGCGGTGGCAACCTAAATTGCCATGGCGAGCCTGTAAAGCCAAGCTCTTGAATGGTATGCATTCAATCATGGGGCCGAATTAGTATAGATTGACAACGAAAGAACGAGCGAGATTATCGGTAAGGAACGACCGACAATTTGTCCAAAAACACAAATGCTAACGATAATGTAGCATATGAGGATCTTGCTTTAGCAGCATAGGTCCTCTGGGCTTTGTTAGTTGAGCCTAGAAACAGAATCAACTAACACTTCTGTCAAATATCTGATTTTACGGTAAAAATAGGTTGACTTCGGTTGCCCGTTTTGCTACATTGATAATGTAAGAGACGGAGATAAATATCATCATGAAGATCACCGAAGTTCTCCAACCCAGCGAAGAAGCTCTGTTTGAAGCTCTTGATGTTGAGAATGACACCGGTCTGTTGACCGAAGACCTTGTAAAGATCGTCAAGAGCAAGAACGGTCCTTGGTCTGAGCCTATGACCGGCGATGAGATGATTGCTCGTCTCTATGAAGCAGCAGCAAAAAATGGCATCAAAGTCTAAGAATAAGGGCACAACTCCCGAACTTAATAGCGTTAAGTTTGTTGAAGGGTCATTGTGGACTGCATCGGTATTGAATGCCGTTAAAGATACGCCTAATGTTATAAAAAAGATCAAAGAATTTCAGGAAGTTAAATCTAAAAATCCTATGGCTCCATATGGGACAAATGATAGGCCATTTGCCAGTACAGGCCTGTATAAGCAGTACCTTCCGAAAGCGATGAAGGCACACCTCACTCCTGATATCAGTGTTGTATATGAATTATCAGGACGTAATCCTACTATTATTAGGTTATATGGAGTGTTTACTCATGCTGATATGGGTACAGGTCAGCCTCCGAATAAAAATGTACAAAAGAGTATGGCTGCTCGCCTCTCTAATTCCTTCAATGAAAATCTAGAAGTCTTCTTTAATAAACTGTTGAAAGAGTAATGTCCTACTGATAAATACAGTATGGACATCCAAGAACTTCATGATTTTAAATTAGGTGATGCGATCAAGTTTCATAAGAAGCTTAATCCAAAACTTTGGCATGACGAGAAACTTGATCCCGTAATTAGAGGACACCTCTTGAAGATTGCTGAAGATTTCGTTGAGGATCTTGGCGTGACCTTGCATGTCAAGGATATAACTGTTTCGGGATCCAACGCAGCATTCACGTACACTCCTCATAGTGACCTAGACCTGCATGTGGTCGTGGATATGAAGAAGCTTCCCGAGAGTGATGTATATAAAGAATTGTTCAACGCTAAAAAAACCCTATACAATGAAACCAATGATATCAAAGTCCGTGGTATTCCTATAGAATTGTATGTACAAGACTCTAATGAACCTGTAGAATCTTTGGGTGAATATAGTGTACTTAATGACAAGTGGATACGGATTCCAAAGAGGCAAAAAGCCAATTTTGATCAGATGTCTACCAAAGAGAAATACACGCAATTAGTACAGTTAGTAAACCTAGCGATGAAGACAAAGGATCTGGCTAGGGTATCCAAAGCTATTGATATCATTCGCCGATATCGCAAGGCAGGATTGCACGATGCTGGGGAGTTCAGTCCAGAAAACCTAGCATATAAAGCTATTCGCAAACAAGGTGGAATTGACGATTTGTATGACCTAAGGGACAAACTACATGGTCAATCCTTGAGCATTGAAGAAGCTACTGACAGACCTTCTGCTATCGCACAGATTAAACAATTGCAAAATACTTCAGGAAGGACTTCCCAAGAGATAGAGACTAGCGAAAGGATTATTCAAAATCTGATGCGTAAATATAATATTAGTGCAAAGGATCTAGAACCAAAAACATCTAATCCTTATCAAAGCCAGATAGCAGCCGCAGCGTATAGAAAACAACAAGCAGCCGCCGGCTTAAAGCAAGAGTGGGAAAGATTCAAACGCAGTATCTTTGCAGAAGATGAAGAACTTGACGAAGCATACACCAGCAAGCAACAAGTTATTGACCATTTTGTGAAGAATCGTAAGTATGGCGTCCCCTCATCAACCGCTGCAAAACAAGGTGCTGTAGCATGGGAAAAGGGTTGGAGAGGTCCTAAACCCAAACCGACTAGCGCATCCACGCTGCCTACCAAACCTTGGTTGCCATACAAGGACGACATTGACGAAGCCTCAGGATATATTCCAAATGCAAGAAAGGTTAGGTACGCTCCTTACTTCACTGGCGAAAGTCTAACCGAAGGGCAAAAACATCTCAATAGTATTAATGGTTCTGTACCCATGAATGTCTGGTTAACAGAGATTGAAGCAGCACTAAATGATCATATTCTAACAGAAAGTATTGATGAAGATGCATTGTTCAATATAAAATCGTTAGAAAAGATATCTGCTATTCCTGAAGTAGGAGAATCATATATTCCTATTCCAATCATAGTGTCAATGGATTCGGTTTATGTACAGGATGTTACCGGCGCATTCCCTGCAGAAGCTCCTCCAAAGTTCCTACAGTTGTTGAATAAAAATGAAAACACATTATCATTCAAATCGGGAAATGAAATCCTACGATATCCACAAACATTAAGACATGCGTCATCATATGCAACTGTATTATTAGCGGACAGTGCAGACCAATATGAAAAAATTAGAATGCTAGTATCACTCTATTTCAATCAAACTCTGTTACCACTACAACTTAACGAAGCCTCAGGATATATTCCATCAGCAAAGGAAAAGAATGATCCTCGTTTCTCAACTGCGTTAACGGTAGATGTTCACCCAGATACCATGAAGAAGGGTGCTAAAGGTTTCGGCTGGAAGATTAGTCGTGCAGGTATTCCTCCCCAAGCCAGACCTGATGGCAAGTTTTAGGTTGACATATACCCAAAAGTGATTTAGAGTGTGACTATGACCCAGATCACAGATGCACTCCAAGCTCGTGCTGTCGTTGATGGGTTGTATAAGCAACTCCGAACCTCACGATACAATCCTGATCTCTACAAATATCATGAAAATCTAGTTGAGATGGTGAAAACTCTTAGCATCCTTGAAGTGGAAGCACGGCAGACCCACAAGGACAAGAAGGTGAAAGAGTACATCGCACAGATTGAAACATCAGTAAAATACCTTAGTAATCTTATCCTCATGCTAAAATTAATGGATTGATTGATGACCGAAAAACCTACTCTAACCAAATATTCAGATGGCTCCAAAGCATGGTATCTGAATGGCAAACGACATCGTGAAGATGGGCCGGCAATTGAAAGGGCAGCTGGCACCAAAGAATGGTGGCTGAATGGCAAACTTCACCGGAAAGATGGGCCGGCATATGAAGAGGCAGATGGCTCCAAGCGTTGGTTTCTGAATGGCGAACTTCACCGGAAAGATGGGCCGGCAATTGAAAGGGCAGATGGCTCCAAAGCATGGTATCTGAATGGCGAACTTCACCGGAAAGATGGGCCGGCATATGAAGGGGCAGATGGCTCCAAAGAATGGTATCTGAATGGCAAACTTCACCGGAAAGATGGGCCGGCAATTGAAAGGGCAGATGGCACCAAAGCATGGTATCTGAATGGCAAAGAAATAACTGGTTCGGAACTTGACATTCTCCTGATGCGAGCCTGGATGGAATCCGGAAAGAATTATTTTGAAAAAAGTGAAAAAACAGGTTGACTTCAGAAATACGATTTGCTATATTAAGAACATAGAGAGAGATGACTCTCTCGTTTAGAAAGGAACTTAAAAATGTCTCAAGTGTCTGATCATCTCACGATCACTTCTATTCAAGCCCGCAAGGCTATCCTTACCGCATTCAAGTCCAAACGTCCTATCTTTCTCTGGGGTCCTCCCGGCATCGGCAAGTCCGAAGTCGTTCAGGAGATTACTGATGAACTCGGCGGGTACATGATTGATCTGCGTATGGCACAGATGGAACCCACTGATATTCGTGGTATCCCGTACTTCAATAAAGATATCAACAAGATGGATTGGGCTGAACCCGTTGATCTTCCGACTCAAGAACTTGCCGATCAGTATCCGATCGTCGTCCTCTTCCTTGATGAGATGAACTCTGCTCCCCCTGCTGTTCAGGCTGCTGGTTATCAATTGATCCTCAATCGTCGGGTCGGCAAGTACAAGTTGCCCGACAATGTTGTGATCGTTGCTGCTGGTAACCGTGATAGCGATAAAGGTGTTACTTATCGTATGCCCATGCCCCTCGCGAATCGCTTCGTTCACCTTGAGATGCGGTATGACTTCAGTGCTTGGCAGCAATGGGCTGTCAACAAGGGCATTCACAAGGACGTCGTCGGTTATCTGTCTTTCTCTAAGCAAGATGGCTATGACTTTGATGCGAAGGGGTCGTCTCGTGCGTTCGCGACTCCCCGTTCGTGGTGCTTCGTGAGCGATCTGCTCGCCGATGAGGATGTTGATAACGATACGCTGTATAATCTTGTTGCCGGTGCTATCGGTGAAGGTCTCGCTACTAAGTTCATGGCTCACCGTAAGGTCGCTGGCCGTATGCCCGATCCTGCTGATATCCTCTCTGGCAAGGTCAAGGAACTTCAAGTCAAGGAAATCTCTGCGATGTATTCGCTGACGATCTCCATGTGCTATGAACTGAAGGACGCCCTTGATAACAAGCGTGTTGATACGAAGAAGTTCCACGAGATGGCTGATAACTTCTTCTCTTATATCATGGCAAACTTTGAGACTGAGTTGGTGGTGATGGGTGCAAAGATCGCACTCAAGACTTATCGTCTGCCGATTGAGCCCTCACAGTTGTCTAACTTTGATGAGTTTCACAAGAAGTACGGTAAGTACATTGTGGAAGCCGGCAACTAATACAGTTGCTGGCTATTATGGGGGAGGGGTTTTTGAGACATTCCCCTCCCCCTTTTTATCGGAGTAAAAATGTCTGATCAACCTACTCTAACCAAAAATTCAGATGGCTCCAAAGCATGGTGTCTGAATGGCGAACTTCACCGAGAAGATGGACCGGCAATTGAAGGGGCAGATGGCACCAAATTATGGTATCTGAATGGCGAACTTCACCGGAAAGATGGGCCGGCAATTGAAAGGGCAGATGGCACCAAAGTTTGGTATCTGAATGGCAAAGAAATAACTGGTTCGGAACTTGACATTCTCCTGATGCGAG
>Ga0316232_1003446_pt1 | contig 14633 bp, 17 predicted proteins | sample TBHtaG_FD_206006 | JGI IMG/M metagenome (GOLD analysis project Ga0316232, IMG submission 206006) | Freshwater microbial communities from Trout Bog Lake, Wisconsin, USA - TBH18025_13 | ecosystem: Environmental > Aquatic > Freshwater > Lake > Hypolimnion/Profundal zone | place: USA: Wisconsin... | reverse complement strand
CCATCGAAAAAGAAATCCCTCCCCTGGCTTACTGCATCGAGGACGCAGCCGTCGCCCTTGGCGTGGGCCGAACCCTCGTCTATAGGCTGATCAGTGAGGGCCTGATCACCCGTGTGAAGGCTGGCAAACGTTCCCTCATACCGGTTGCAGAGCTTGACGCATTCCTGGCTCGTGGGGGGTCGAAATGAGAGCCCTGATAAGCGGTGAAGGCTTTTGTCCTGTGGCAGGGACCAGCTCGGATAGCTTTTTGGGGCTTCGCCCCAACCGAGCGAAGCGAGGTAACCCCGTAAGGGGTTCAGGCGAAGCCGAACCTCTGCTATCCCTGCGTAGTAGTAATAGCAGTTATAGAATAGAACAGTACAGAATAGATCAATATATAACAGATAGAGTTGAACAGACGATTAACACCTGTTCAACACCTATTCGCCTTCCTATCCAATGCCAAAAGGAGGGTAAATAGATGTCTAAAGTGATGTTGGGATATCTCTATACAAAAGGTCTATTACTCCCTCTGGATAAATTGATGATGACAAACAGAGGGTTAATTCGAGATATGATGGACTACCAATTAACGGATCAAGGTTTCAGTGAAAGTCCATCGGCAGAAGATATTGCATTCTATCTTTGTGAAGACATTGAGTTTATAAGAGGATTATGGGATGAACGCACCCAGTTCGCTTGGGCTCATGCCAAACGTTACATGGATACCTTAATTGATGAGAGAAAAGATTTTCAAGATGAAAAAGTAGCTGCTGGAATTGCATCTGGTGAAGCTAGGAAGGATTCCGTGACTCTTCAGGAGGCTGAATGTATTCTTGGTTCTAATATAACGGTTTATAATGCGTTTATTGAAAATTGGCCTCACAAAAAAGTTACATCAAGTGATTGTGAAATCATTAATAGTATAATAATAAATGGTAAAGCGACAAAGGCAGAATTAATTACAGGAATTATCAATATTTCAGAACAAACGCCAGCTGATAAACGAAATTACATGAAATCTGTATCTTCTTGGTTAGCTGGTGGTTGTTGGATTGGCAAACCATCTAAAGTTGCGAAGAGTGCCATTCAACCAGCTCATTTAAACAGAGTAAACGATGAAGCAGGAACGGCATATATTAATAATAAACAATTACATAATGATAATAAGGATCTATGATGAACAAATACGATCAAAATGATATTTATATTAAACTTACTGAAAAAATTGGATTGACACCAAAATTACTTTCTTCAACGAGAGATAAAATTCCAGATAATATAAAACAATATTTACCCAAAGAGTTATTTGTTGACATTATTGATAATAAACCATACATTAAACAAAATGGGTATGGTTTATTAGGAACTTCAAGAATAGGTAAATCATGCACGAATGCCGTAATAATAATGTCATGCCTGAAAGGGCTAATAAAAAGGCTAGTAGATTACGTCGAAAATAAGGGAAATGATTCTCAAGCAATTAACAAGATTAAAGGGAATTTAACTAGATGTATAAGTCACGATGCTCATAAAATTGCAAATTGGGTGTACTGGCCCGATTGTTATGACTGGTTACAAAAAAATGCAATTACAGATTTTGGAACCGACCGTTTGCCAAGATATCATACCGAGTGTCTTAAAAAAACTAACCTTCTTATCCTTGATGATTTGGGACGTGAGAGTTTTTCAAAAAAGTCATCTGATAATGGAATACCTTATGCTCATGGACAATTGGCATTAGTCATAAATTATCGTAATGAACATAATTTGCCTATTATATGGACTTCTAACCTGGAAGAAATTGATTTAATCAATATCTATGGCGCACCAATGTATCTTCGCCTAGTGGAACTTGCTCCTCCATCTGAATGGTTGAGTCGAATCAATTAATAGAACAATTTAACAACGATATCGCCATTATTTTACACAAGGAGAAGAATTATGGTAACCGATACTGACTCAAGAATAGCTCTGATGCATGAATTATGTGATATTAAATCAAAATATAATTATCCAGGACCAATGGTATCAATTGATCGAATAACCGAATGTTTTCAGCATGCTGGCTTCTATACTGATGATATGATAATTGGTACGACAGAATGTTTTAAAGGTATGCTTGATGACAAATTGAGAAGGTATCGAAAAATCGCTCCATCACTTGAGAAAAATCTCATGAGAATTGTAAAAAATAATTCAAAATCTTCATTAATCTATCGTGGATTCACTGATAGAGATTTGAGACGTCACGAATACGAACACATGGGCTTTGATTTATATTCTATCGAGACTATTCATTGGATATGCAATGCAACTGGTTGGACCAAACAACAATGGGAAATAATATTCTCAGATGAGGGAGATTGTAATTTTATTGAGAGCTGGGTACCCCCTGCAGTCGCTTTTTAATCAGAAAACGCCTAAGAATGATCTATTTTTCTCCAATGTTCAATTAGTTTGGGATAAAACCAAAATCGGCTAAGTATATTAGCTCCTGAAGGCACTCCCGCCTTCACCATGGAGCCTCATGCGCGGTGCCTACAGCCTTCCCCTCAGAGAGTTTCTGGGACTGAAGCACAAGCAAGAGCACCAACAGAAAAGAGAGCTGTCTCAACCGTTCAACCCGGCAGCCAAACCGGGAGGCTCCTACAAACGCCCTTCCCGCCGTCCCCCAGGTGGACAGAGCCAACTCCGGCTCAAGCATGGTGAGATGGATACCTTCACCGCCGACTTGATCTCATGGGTGGCCGGTGGCTGCCAGCCGTTGGCCTGGGAGACCCTGGTCGCCCGGAAGGATGAATTGGAGGCACCGACCTGGTTGGATGGCGAGATTCTCGGTTTGGACTCCATCAGCCACAAGGTGCTGGCCCTCTCCCTGGCTCACCTGGTCCACCTTCAGGGAGGCTTAGATAATTCGCCCTTCGAGCCAGGACAGGATCTCGATGGCGGCTATCTGATCCAGGTCCTGAATCTCTCATCCCCTCACGGCGTATGGGAATTGGCCAAACGGTTGGGCACAGACTCTCCGCTTCGGACCCGTGGCTATCTGGAGGTAGATCGGGAATGGAGTACCCGTCAGAAACGGAATGGATCGAGTCCCATCAGCGTGGCCCGGTTCCTCAAGACCGATATCTCCCTCAGCGTGAATTGCCTTGGTTCCTTGCTGGGGCTCGAAAAACTTGATGTGGAGGATCTCGGCCCATCCCTGGAGGATTTGGCACTCCCTCAGGCTGTTCGCTCCCAACTTGGACGTCTATTGGAGAATCCTCCTGAACTGGATTGTCCCTTCATCGTCTATCTCAAGGGAACAGAGCAGAGCGGACGCCGAACCCTAGCCAAGTGCCTGGCCAAGCACTTCAATCGCACCCTGAAAAGCATCCGGCCCAGCGATGGCCCTCAGCCGGGGGCATTTGCCATCGCCGAAATCCCCTCGCACTTCGATAGCCAGGACTTCCAGCTCATCAAAGAGCATCCCTCCTGGCTCTTCCTCAAGCCGATGGAGAAGGACTTATCTTTCGACCCGGAATCTCGGGCTGACTTGGTGCTCGACCTCGGCCCACTCTCCACCGATGAACGAACCATCCTCTGGAACCGCCAAATGCAGGAAGCTGGTCCTTCCTTTTCGGCGTTGGATATCACAGAGCTGGCTGCGCTCGATGCTGCTCCTGGACGCATCGTGGAGGCTGTGAAACGCCTCTCCCGCAGCTCGGCCTGGGAGGAACTCAGTCCTGAGGCAGTACAAGAACGTCTGAAAGTCGCCCTCACATCAGGCAAATCCGAGGTTCCAGAAACGACCCATGCAGAGAAACTGAAACCCGTCCGTTCCCTGGATGAACTGTGCCTAGCGCCAGAGGCAATGACCCGCTTCAAGCACATCCTCCAAGCCATCCGTGGCCGTAAGGAGATGCTGGCGAACTGGAAGCTAGATCCAGGTTTGGTCGGCCACGCACAAGGGGTCATGCTCTTTCACGGTTTGAGTGGAACTGGAAAGTCGATGGCTGCTGAGGTCCTAGCCCATGAGTTGGAATTGCCTCTGTTGCGTATGGAGGCCGCTGAGATCGAATCCCCCTATGTCGGCGAATCAGAATCTCGCCTGCAAAAGTTCTTCGCCAGCGTAAAAGGAAAACCGGCCGTCCTGCTCCTCGATGAGGTGGATACGGTCCTCATGAACCGCAGCACCACAACGGGCAGCACCAAGCGGTATCAGGACAATTTCGTGAACACATTCCTACGGGAATTGGACCGTTTCGAAGGCATTCTCGTCCTCACCTCGAACCACCCTGGTGCATTAGACCCCGCCGTAGAGCGTCGAATCCAGTTCCGCATGGCCTTCGAGTCTCCTTCAGCCGAAGTCCGCGCTCAGATTTGGAAGACCCTGCTAGGTGATGCTCCGATTCCAGGTCGTCAAGACCTTGATTTCAGCTTAGTGGCGGAACACTTTCCCTTCAGCGGCGGTCGAATTCGTAATGCCTTCATGGACGCCTGCCAACGAGCTGCCGAGGCCGGTGCCATCAGCCAGGACATCCTTCTCGCTGCCTGTGAAGAGGAACAAAGATCCTCTATAGCGACCCAACCCTTCCGCATCATCCGGGGCTTCAGCGCCTAATCCCCATCTCTCTCCCATCATTCCGCCCTCGCTGGTTCGCGGGTGGTCAACCCGTCTCCAAGCACTCCCCAGATACGCAACCCAGGAGAACCATGCTTCCAGAAATCACCTTTCTTGCCAACGCAACCTCCGGGTGGCTCATGAACCTCAGCCCTTCGGACATCCAGCATGGCCCTAACCTGTGGATGAAGCACATCACCGAAGTCGCCCTGATTTACCCAGGTTCCGGTTTGGATGGTTCACCAGTCCGACAGTGCAACGGCGTTTTCCAATCATTCATCTTCACGGACTATGGCACTCCCAAGGCTGATGTCCTGGCTGAACTAACCCGTCAACGTAGAACAGGGACAGGGTTCGCTCACCACAACCTTGTGGGCCTCGTGGAATTCGATCCAACTCCTCTTGTGGCCAACGCTGACCCGGCCTTTATCCATCAAGGCGAAAACCACCACCAGACACAGTCACCCTTCGGAATCTGGGCAGTGTATGAGAGCAATCTTCCCGACTCACATGAACGGTTCAGCTTCTTGTTCCTTGGAGTGGAAGCCATCCAGGCTCTTGCAGCACTCTTCCCAAGCGAAGCTCCACACGGATTGGTTGTTCAGGAACATGGCTTCTCAGGCAATTGCTGGTCAACCTTCAGTGAACCTATTTTGAAGTTGGCCGAGCATTGGAATAACTTTCCAGAGGTCCTGATTCTTGGACCCAACCACCGTCTGGACCAATGGCACGAGTGGGCACAGTTTCGTTGTGTCGATTTGGCAACCGAGGCTATGCACCAGGAGGTTCGGGAGGTGCTTTGGCTGAATACCTATGATCTTTTTAATCGTGATCGTTAAGGATTGACCCATGAGGGAAGGATGTTGGATTCGCTACACGGGTGATTGGCACTGGATCACGGAACACGCCTCATGGATTCTGAAACCGGAGAACGCGAGGCTGTTGGGACTTCCTGAAGAGGTCCAGTCCGAGCTTTCCACCATCTCTTGGGACTTTAATGGCCCTGGGAGAGAGGCCATTCTCCGGTTGGCCATGAGTGCTGGGCTAATCCGGATGAGAGGCCATGGCTCCTATGTGACCTTCGAATTCACTACTCCAATTGAAGCGGCCATCAAGGTGGTTGCTCCCTTCATGGAACGACATCTCGGGCCAATCACATGGTGCAACTTCAACGATCTAGAAACGGGCCAGTCCTTGGGAATCTTCTACCGGGATCTATGCGAAGCCATCGACAAGGAGATTCTTTTGGACCTATTGGCCAGGGCTGGAGAGTCCTCGATGGTGGAGCTTTCCACTGAAGCCATAACCAGCCCTGAAGAAGCAGAAGAATGAAAATCCTAGCCTTCTCTGATCTGCACGGGAATGGATTCCATGAGGCTTCATCTCTGATCGACCAGCTCCGGCCCGACTGGATCGTCTCATGTGGAGATTTGCTTCCGGACTTCAGCCAGCGTCCCGCCAATTATCGCCTGATGGCTCAACAGGAATTCTGGCGAGACCATCGACACTTATTCACCCGGCCAGGTACGGTGACCACCATGATCGTGGGAAACCATGAGCTTCCTGGATTCAAATACCCAAAAATGGACTTACTTCCCGCAGGTTTCGAGGACCGTGTTGTCAGGCTGGAAGGAATCCCTGGTGACTCTGGACCGTTCAGCTTCGTCAACGCACTACCAGAGGCTGAACTGGAAGAAGAGCTTCAAGACCAGCTCTCCATCATTCCGAATCCTCTCATCTACCTGAGCCATGCGCCGCCTTATGGAAGCCGAGACAAGTCTGATCGGGGGGATCATATCGGGCATCGTCCACTACTCCGTCACCTTCGAGATCGAGACTGGCCGAGGGTGCTGGTTCTCTGTGGTCATGTGCACAACTGCTTTGGATTCGAGCATGCTGGAGCCACCACCATCCTGAATGTGGCCACTGGGTATGCCCTGATCGAATGGGATAAAGGCTCCGCTCATGTTCTGGAGTTGGGACGCCTGGTGGAAGGTGGTAATTTCTGGGACTCTCCTTGATCACTTCAGACCAGATCCCAAATAACAACCTGAGGGCTTCAAATATGGAATTTCAAAGTCCTAATCAGAGGGACTTGTCCATGCATGACATCAATATTCCATTCCAGCCAGAGAAGAGAATCAAATCACGAACAGACATCAGACCCGATTTGGTCAAGATAGAAGAGAATCCGCAAACATCCGGAACTCATTCAGACCATGGCGAAGCATCAGCAGGGATGTTCCAATTCCAAGCCAGACTGCTGATTGAGCAAAAGAAGTAGTCCTGTCGTGTATCCTGTTATCGCTTAACCTACCGCTTCATTCTGCTGACGCCTGCATTGCCTTCCGCTCTTTCTCTTCATGCTGCTTCCTCGGCTTCGCTGATCGCCTCGGTGCAGGCGGGGCCGGTTAGCTTCATTCGTTAGGCATCCGCATACAGGGGGACTTTCATGACCGAAATCCCAAACATCCATGAACAAGTTTTTGTGAATGCTCTTCGAGCTGAAATGAACGGCAAGGCTTCTGCGACCATAGATTCCTTCTCTGGTTGGTTACTCGCTGGATTTGGTGCGGCATCTGCCTTATTGGTAAGTCAGTTCGAAACAGTATCAAAACATATCGACTCATCGACCATCAAATGCTTTCTCAGCCTCTTCCTCTGGTCACTCGTTCTGGCAGTTGTTCAGAAATATCTGTCCGTCATTGTCACTGCGCATTCTCAGGGCTCAGCCATTGGGCGTGAAATGGGTGAGAAGAATTCCGAAAAGGGCATAAAGCTCAATTTCGATCTTGTTCTTGCAGAAATGGAAAAGTCGACTCTGCCTCCAGGTCGTTGGCTCTTATCCAGAAGTTTCGCCAAATTGAAGCAAGGTGATTTGGTTTCCAGCACACGAACCTTCTCAAAGCTCATGCAAATCCAAAGTATTATTGCTGTCGTTCAAGCAATTCTTATGCTGATGGCAACTTACATTGTGGCAAGGTCATTCCATGCCTAACCCTCCGCTCAACTCGGACCCCGCCCGCACTGTCTTCCGCTCTTTCTCCTCGTTCCGCTTCCTCGGCTTCGTTCAGCGCCTCGGTGCAGGCGAGGCCGCTTAGTTTCTTCGGTTAGGGCTCCAGGAGACACCATGATTACTTCTACTGGCATCCTTTCTAAATTGATTTCATTTATCGTCGAAAAATCAGCATCGAGGTTAATTGCACTACCATTTGATAAGCGGAAAAAAGCCTGCCGGACTTTGACGAAGCTGTATTACTCCATCCAGTGCTTAGATGAGGCCACCCAATCACTGCTGGATACATTTCAAGGATTTCAAAAACGTGGGGCTGCATGCGCACTCCAAACATGCCTATTCAATCATCAGAGAGACATCGAACTCGCATCCAATATGTTCATGGAGCTTTCGGAAGAGCTAGAGCCTGGTCTTGAAATTATCGACCCATCGCTATCAAAGTGCTGTAGCGCAATCTATTCAGGGAAAGGCGGGTTCCTTGACTATATCTCGAATTCGATAACCATCGACCGCCACGCAGGTCGAGCTACCGTCATTCTCAATATTCCAAATGGAAGTATTTCGTCCGAGGGCCTCGAAGCGATGTACCAGTCAGCCGAGGAAGCCGAGGCCCAGCAGGTCAAGCACTTTTGGCCACATGGTGTCTTTGAATTTCTGAGTCGAGATATCAAGAGAATTGAGATTGAAAATATCAATGACGAAGCCGGGTCAGAGCTTATACGCATGATTCAAAACCAGAACCGTCTCCTCAAAGAAGCCAAAGAATCATTACGTCTTCTACTTAAAGATAGTTTCACCATTGATGAAATCTTGTTTCAGGACAACAGTCATCCGTACCGATGAAACCTAACCTTCCACTCCACTCTGTCCCCGCCTGAATTGCCTTCCCCTCTTTTTCTTTTCCCTGCTTCCTCGGCTTCGTTCAACGCCTCGGTGCAGGTGGGGCCGGTTATCCAAGATTTTAGGTTCATGGCTTATCTTGGCGGAGAACGGTCAAAAACCCCTTCATGTGCCACATGATTTGCGCCAAATATTTCCTGTTGGGTTATAAAGTATTCCTTATTAGTTATATTAATCCCTGCCTTGGCTATCTGGTGACAGAACCTCTTACCCTCAGATCGCTGGAGCTATGCCCTTGATGTCGGTGGAACCCAACGGTACAGCGTAGGAATGGACACACCCAGGTTCTTGGCGACCTCTTTTGGAAGAGTTCCGGTAGAGAGCAATCGTTTGGCAGCCTCGATCTTCCCAGCGTCCATTTTCCGCTTACGACCGCCAATCTTCCCGAGTCGCCGAGCAGCCTGGAGACCTGCTTGGGTTCGCTCCACTATCAGTTCGCGCTCCATTTGTGCCAGCGAAGCCATGACGTGGAAGAAGAACCGACCTGCCGCCGTTGAGGTGTCGATCTGGTCGGTCAGGCTTGCGAAGTGGATCTCCTCCCTCTCCAACTCCGTCACGAAATCGACTAGGCCCTTCACCGACCGCCCAAGCCGATCCAGCTTCCAAACCACCAGGGTGTCTCCGGCCCTCAGGTGTGATTTCGCCTCTTGAAGCCCAGGACGATCTGAACGAGCGCCGGACATCCTATCTGAGAAGATCCGTTCACATCCGGCTTGCTCAAGGGCCTGGGTCTGAAGGTCCAGGGATTGGAGATCAGTTGATACACGCGCATAGCCAAGTCTCAAGTTGAATCCTTCTCGATACTCATCATTATACTTTGTATCGAGAAGGATCAATCCAGAATAGTTTTCGAGAACCCAAAGGGCCTGATTTTGCGTGAAGGCCACCCAGGGGACGGCGGCTTCTTGATAACCACCGTTATTGAGCAGGGCCTATTGCGCCTATTTGAACCGACTGGTTCGGGTAGGGGCTCCAGCATAGAACTTATAGTGAGGATGGAGTCTATGAGAACCGGCAAAGCCCTAGGATTCAAGCGGAGGTGAGCTGCCTTTTGCCTCTAGCGAAGCGAGAACGTGGGATGGTTACAATCACGGATCATTCCATGGAGGCTGCGACGGCTAGGAACAAGGCATATGACCTCAAATTGCGCATCATTGGCGGTGGTGGCACAGACGGCGCTCTGAACATCACAGACCTTGAGGCGTTGGTCAGATTTGTTCAGGGGGCAGCATCCCAAGACCCGAGTCTTACGAATTTATCTCTTGTGGAAGTGAGGAAGGGGAGTCGCGTCGCCGTGTTAAGAGCCCTGCCTCACCATGGGCTTCCGAATCTTTTCTCCCCAATCCACGCAATCGCTGAAATCTTCGAAAGAGGTACTCGCGAGAAAAAGGCTCCCCTCGAATTACCGTACGGGGTTCTTGAGGCCTTTAGAACATGGACTCGCGGAGGCGCAAAAGTTGAGGTTGCATTTCGCGGAGAGAAAACGCTTCGGATAAGGAAAGTAACATTCGATCAACAAAGTCTTGCCATGGCAAAGCCCAAACGAGCGAAGGCTCTCACAGAGAAGAATTTCACTGGAAGGCTTGTACGTCTCCACAGCGATGAAGATGTGTTTGGCGTTGAGACTAACCAAGGGGTAATTCATTGTCCTTTTCCGGAGCACGAGAAGGAATCTTGGATTGCACTCTATGAGCGACTTGTCAGCATCAGAGTAAAGGCTCCTCAACGTCCAATTTCTGGCCCTTGGAGAGCGTCGGAAACACTAAAAATTGAAGTTTTGCCTGACCCCCCTGCCTTTGAATTCGACGAAAATATCCCCGGTCTGATTCCCCCGAGGGTGGCAAGACCAGGGGGATTTTGCATGGAAGACCTATTCCCGGGCCTGGAACCCGAGGATGTCGATTCTCTGACGGACTTCTTAGCGAAGTACCGGGAGTCATGACCATGGCTAAGCGTGTTCTCGTTGATACCAATGTCCTCTCCTTACTGATTCGCTACAAGCTTGGACGCCTAGAGAAGAACCCTGAAGCAATCGCGAAGGCGATATGGTACGCCGCACAAATTCAAGGAAAAGAATTAATTAGGAGCTTTGCTACAGATGCAGAACTACGACGCTGGGTTCTATCCCGTGAAGATCCCAAGGACCGGGAACGGGTTGAAGGCGCTATCTTGCACACCTTCAATACTACTGGGTGTATTCACAGCACAGAGGCGGTCTCAGAGTCATGGGCTCACCTTGCCAACCAAGCGAAGGGTCGACTTCCCCTGAACGATCCGAATAGTTCCCAAATCAACGATCTTTGGATTGCAGCCACTGCACGGGCCTTCAAGCTTCCGTTGGTTACCTGTGACACAGATTTTAATTGGATGACACAACATGACGTTCAAACTGTGAGCTTCCCGGTCGTGCCTGTTAAATCAGGGGAATAGCATTGAATGCGAGGTCTTGAAATGAAAGCACCAGATATTATTCATACTCTTGTGACAAAGTACGAACAACATAGATATGAATATTTATCAGGTAAATATAATGAAACAGAACTAAGACGAGAGTTTTTAGATCCATTTTTTGAAGCCCTTGGTTGGGATGTCACAAATAAGCGGAGTTATGCCGAACGATTTAAAGAAGTCATTCATGAGGCATCCCTTGCAATAAATGGACAAACAAAGGCTGCAGACTATGCCTTTCGTATTGGTGGGGATAACATTTTTTTTGTTGAGGCCAAAAAACCTTCAATTAATATTGATAATAACTCTGAAGCAGCCTTTCAGTTACGTCGTTATGGATGGTCAGCAAAACTACCACTCAGTATTTTAACTAATTTCGAAAAATTGGCTGTATACGATTGTCGCATTCGACCAAACATCACTGATAAAGCTTCTGACAGAAGAATTCGCCAATTTGGCTATCTTGATTACCTCACAAAATGGGAAGATATTTTTTCAATTTTTTCAAGAGAAGCTGTTATCCAAGGTGCTTTTGACCGATTTGCAGAAAACCGTAAAGGGAAAAAGGGAACAGCCGAAGTTGATAATGTATTTTTAGAAGAAATAGAGCACTGGAGAGAAATTTTAGCAAAAAATATTGCAAAAAATAATTCAAACTTGAATACTCGCGAATTGAATTATTCCGTTCAAATGACCATTGATCGTATCATCTTTTTAAGAATTTGTGAAGATCGTGGGATAGAAATTGATGAACAAATGCTTAGGATATCAAACAATAAAAATATATATCAAAATTTGCTAATTTTATTTAAAAATGCAGATACTCGGTATAACTCGGGATTATTTCATTTTTCAGAAGATGAATTGACACCACAATTAAAAATTGATGACAAAACTCTAAAAGAAATCCTTAAACACCTTTATTACCCGGATAGTCCTTATGCTTTCAATTATATTCCGGCTGATATTCTTGGTCAAGTTTATGAGCGATTCCTTGGGAAGGTAATTCGTTTAACCCCTGGTCACCAAGCAAGGATTGAGGAAAAGCCAGAGGTCCGAAAAGCTGGTGGGGTATATTATACACCCAAGTATATCGTTGAATATATTGTCAATTGTACTTTAGGTAAATTACTCATTGATAAAAATCCAAAACAAGTATCGAAACTTAAAATTCTTGACCCAGCGTGTGGATCGGGTTCTTTCCTATTGGTGGCATATGAAAAATTACTGGATTGGTACACCAGATGGTATGTAAACAATGAACCAGATAAATGGGCAAGAGGAGCAACTCCCAAAATATACCAAACAGGGAAGAATGATTGGAGATTGACTACAGCGGAGAAAAAATTCATTTTATTAAATCAAATTTTCGGGGTTGATATAGACGTTCAAGCAGTTGAAGTTACTAAATTATCGCTTCTACTGAAAGTACTTGAAGGGGAAAGTCAAGAGATTTTCGGGAAACAAACACTTTTCAAAGAACGAGCACTTCCTGATTTAGACGCTAATATCCAATGTGGAAACTCACTAATTACTTCGAAATATTATCAACATAATCCAACCCCCATTTTAGGTGATGATGAGTTATACCGAGTTAATGCTTTCGATTGGCATGTAGCGTTTAAAGATATATTTAACATGGGTGGATTTGATGTAGTTATTGGAAATCCACCTTATATTTTTACGCGTGAACAATTGACAACTAGTGACCGTTTATATTTTTCTGCATATTATAAGTTATCCTGGGAGAAACAGAATACTTATCTTCTATTTATGGAACTATTATTAAAATTAATTAATAAGAATGGACGTGGTGGATATATTGTGCCCAATTCCTGGTTGACCATAGAAAGTGGAAAATTGATTAGACCAATTATTATTCCACATTTAGATCTAATTGTAGATTTAAATTATTCCGTGTTTGAAAAAGTGTCGATGGAACCATCTATATTTGTTGTTGTTGGTTCTGATGGAACAGATCCATTACCAGTTATCCGTGTTAACAATAAAACAGAATTGAACAATGATAACTACCATACCATTGAAAAATCTTCCTTGAATGATGCAAATACAAGAATAGTATTTTCAAATAAAGGAACAAGCACCTCAATAATTGATAAACTATTAAATAATTCGATTACGATTGGGGATGTTTTCGATGTAAGGACCGGACTTCAAGCTTATGAAAAAGGAAAAGGTACGCCTATACAATCAGCTGAAGATGTAAGCGGGCATGTTTTTGATCGTGATAAAAATGTCGATAAGAATAGTATAAAATATCTCCAAGGATCAGATGTAAGTCGTTATGCTATTGGTTGGTCTGGAAAATGGATGCAATATGGACCTTGGCTGTCTCAACCACGTACAATAGACATCTTTTGCCGACCTAGAATTTTGGTGCGTGAAATAACTTCAAAATTTCCAAATTGTGTAGAAGCCGCCTATATAGATGCTAAAATGTTGAATAATAAAAGTGTACTTAATATATTACATGAAAATGATGACGAGGCTACATTAAAAATATTACTCGGCGTATTAAATAGTCGAATTATGTCGATATATTATAAATCGAAAGCTGTAAAAAGTGCACGAAAAATATTTCCTAAAATCGTTATTAGAAATCTAAGAGAATTTCCTTATCCTAAAAATATCGCAACTCAAGATCGGAATAAATTGATTGAATTTGTTGATTTAATGCTAAATTATAAAATTAAATTAATCAATCAAAGGACCCCACAAGAAAAAGAAATGCTTGAACGTCAAATTATTATCAATAATGACAATATTGATAAACTTGTAAACAAACTGTTCGGTCTTACAAATGCTGAGGTTGAACAGATAGAAATCGTCTAATTTAGTTATAATTATTAACTGGATACCTTTGTAGCGGGTTAATCACTAAACTTGAAGATCATCGTTCTTGTCATTCGGTGGGTTTTCCTGGATCCGGGTTCACTTTGAGTGAACGGCTCACCTCAAAAAGCGCATCCTGGTTTTCTAGAAGCAGCCTACTTACGGCAATGCAAGCTCACCCGCCTTCGAGAAGACCCGGAAGCGCCTAGGGGGGATTCTGAGCAGGTGTGGTGATTCGCTTGGTCAGAAAGGCTTCTATTTCCTCGGTCCATGCCGCGGAAGGATGGTGGATGCCCTGCAGAAGACGTTGGGCCTCCTCAAGGTCATTGAGGGTCTGTGAGGTGATGGTCTGATGGATCGACGTCATCAGCCGCCGGTTTCGAAGGTAGCTCCTCAGTGCCTGACGGGTCTCGGTGGTGGTGTGGGCCTGGACTTCCATGTGCACCTCCTGGACTACCTAGAATGGCGAATATAAGACGAAAATCAATCCTGACCGAGGAAAATATTCGTTGAAGCGTATTAATGGCACATATGGCCTTCTGTGGAGGGCCATCTCGATGCGAGAGTTTCCCAATTTTTGAGGACACCAAGTTCTGTACTAAGTGCCTCCAGATCGCAGTGTTGGGCGATCACAGCATTCAGGTTGATATCAACGATGTAATGGTCGCCAAGCTCCCCGCGCCACCTCTCGCCCCTTGTGGTCTTGAGCACTTGGTCTTCCTTCGCCATTGCTCGGTTAATTCGTTGCAGAAGTGCTTGCGGCGATACTTGGCCCTTAGTCGTCTTGAGTGTTTTTCGGTCCTTGCCCATCGCGTTCTCCAGTGAGTG
>Ga0316232_1003445_pt1 | contig 14634 bp, 13 predicted proteins | sample TBHtaG_FD_206006 | JGI IMG/M metagenome (GOLD analysis project Ga0316232, IMG submission 206006) | Freshwater microbial communities from Trout Bog Lake, Wisconsin, USA - TBH18025_13 | ecosystem: Environmental > Aquatic > Freshwater > Lake > Hypolimnion/Profundal zone | place: USA: Wisconsin... | reverse complement strand
GAAAGACCTGGCCGCCACACTGCGCCTAATTGCCAAGCAAGGCCCGGACGCCTTCTACAAAGGCGAGATTGCCGATCTGATCGCCCGCGACATGGCTGCCAACGGCGGCATTGTCACCAAGGACGACCTGTCCGGGTACAAGCCTGTGTGGCGGGAGCCGGTCAAAGGCACCTACCGGGGCTACGAAATTGACTCCATGGCGCCGCCCAGCTCAGGGGGAACCCATATTATCCAGATGCTGAACATCCTTGAGGGATATGATTTGAAAGCCCTGGGCTTCAATTCATCAGCCAGCGTGCATCTGATGGCTGAGGCGATGCGCCATGCTTACGCCGACCGCTCCGAATTCATGGGTGATCCCGATTTTGTCAAAGTGCCGGTGAAGGGTCTGACTTCGAAAGATTATGCCGCCCAGATCAGAAGTCAGATTGACCCTGATAAGGCGACTGGCAGCAGTCAGGTCAAGCCAGGCAACCCGGCGATGCATGAAGGGACCAACACCACCCACTATTCCATTGTCGACAAGTGGGGCAACGCCGTGGCCGTCACGTATACCATCAACGATTATTATGGCTGCGGGGCGGCGGTCAACGGAGCCGGGTTTCTGCTGAACAACGAGATGGACGACTTCTCGATCAAACCGGGGGTTCCCAATCTCTACGGCCTGGTCGGTGGTGACGCCAACGCGATTGAGCCTAACAAGCGCCCGCTTAGTTCGATGTCGCCGTCCATGGTTCTCAAAGACGGCAAACTATTCCTTGTGGTAGGCAGCCCGGGAGGAGCCCGGATTATTACCACCGTGATGCAGGTTGTGTTGAATGTCATTGACCATGGCATGAACATCCGGGAAGCGGTGGACGCTCCACGGATTCATATGCAGTGGCTGCCGGACGAAATTCGAATTGAGAAAAACGGGCTGACCCAGGATGTTATCGACAAGCTGAAAGCCATGGGTTATAACGTGGTAGTCAAGGCGCCGATGGGCGACGTCAACGCCATCATGATCGACCCGACCAGCGGCGTGATATACGGGGCCAGTGATCCCCGCAACGAATTTTAGTCCGTACATGGCAAACAAAACTTGTAAACCACGGAATCATTCTTTGTAAAACGAGAGGATTACAGGAGACGGTGGCGAATTTAAACCTAAATTCATTTCTTGGTATAAAGGAGAGAAAATTATGCACAGCGATATTGCGAAAAAAGGTTCAACCCGCGCCGCACACCGGTCCTTGTTTTACGCCATGGGATATACGCCCGAAGATCTAGATAAGCCGCTGATTGGCGTGGTCAACGCCTTTAACGAAATTATACCCGGTCATTTTCACTTGCGGGACATCGCTGAAGGTGCCAAGCTTGGGGTCACGGCAGCCGGCGGTACGCCGGTGGAGTTTCCGGCGATCGGCATCTGTGACGGCATCGCCATGGGCCATGACGGCATGAACTATCCTTTGCCCAGCCGCGAACTCATTGCCGATTCCATTGAAGCGATGGCCCGGGGCCATGCTTTTGACGGCCTTGTTCTGATTCCCAACTGCGATAAAATCGTTCCCGGCATGCTGATGGCCGCTGCGCGGCTCAACATCCCTTCAGTGGTGGTCAGCGGCGGCCCGATGCTGGCTGGCCGTTATCAGGGACGGGATATCAGTGTCAGTACCATGTTCGAGGCTGCCGGGCTGTATGAAGCAGGCAAGATCAGCGCCGAAGAACTTGACACGATGGAAAAATCGGCCTGCCCCGGCTGCGGTTCCTGCGCCGGGCTGTTTACCGCCAACACCATGAATTGTCTGACCGAGGCCCTGGGTATGGGTCTGCCTGGCAACGGCACCATTCCCGCCGCATACAGCGGTGCGCGCCGCGCCCTGGCGAAAAGAGCCGGCCAGGTGGCGGTGGAACTTGTGAACAAAAATATCCGGCCAAGGGACATCATGACCCGCCAGGCTTTCGAGAACGCCATCGTTGTGGACATGGGCATCGGCGGTTCCACCAACACGGTGCTGCACCTGCCGGCCATCGCCTATGAAGCCGGTATAGAACTGCCTATGGAGTTGTTCGACGCCATCAGCGCCAAGACGCCTTATATTACCAAAATGAGCCCGGCAGGCAGTCATCACCTGCAGGATCTGAATGAAGCCGGCGGCGTCAGTGCTGTCATGAAGGAACTGACTAAGACCGGTCTTATCCATACCGACGCAGCCACTGTCACTGGTTCTGTCGCCAGCCGCATCGCCAAGGCCAGCATCACCCGTCCTGACGTTATCCATACTACCGACAATCCCTACCGCAAGACAGGCGGCATCGCCATACTACGGGGCAACCTGGCCCCTGAGGGCGCTGTGGTCAAAGAGAGCGCCGTTGCCGAGGCCATGCTGAAGTTCGACGGCCGGGCGCGGGTATTCGACTCTGAGGACGCCGCTATTGAGGCCATTCTGGCCAAAAAAGTGGTGGACGGCGACATTGTGATCATCCGCTATGAGGGCCCGAAAGGCGGGCCGGGAATGAGGGAAATGCTCAACCCCACGGCGGTCATCACCGGCATGGGGCTGAAGGTGGCGCTCCTGACCGACGGGCGCTTCAGCGGAGCCACCCAAGGGGCCTGTATCGGCCATATATCGCCTGAGGCGATGGACGGCGGTCCCATCGGGCTGGTGAAAGAAGGGGACACCATCAGCATCGACATCCCGGGCCGCAAGCTCAATGTCAATGTCAGCGACGCCGAACTGGCCCAGCGCAAAGCTGCCTGGGTCAAGCCAGCTCCCAAGGTGACCGGCGGTTACCTTGCCCGTTACGCTAAGCTGGTAACTTCGGCCAGCACCGGAGCTGTTCTAAAATAATTGTATGTTAAAAAGCCAGGCGGGGTTCACTGCACCCCTGCCTGGTTTTTCTTTCGATGTTCAATAACTGTTCTGTTATAGCCGCTGTCTGGGCTGTCCAATGAAAAGGAACGCCATCTGGCGTTCCTTATTAGGGAGACTAGAATAATCCTTGCATTACACTGGCATCAATAGTGAAATTCATCAGATTCGCCAAGCCCATAATGGCCAATGTATCGACGATAAAAGCTGTAATATCCATTTTAGAGTCCTCCTATCTTTTGATTCAACCGTATTATAACCGAATTGCATTTTAAAAAATCTGACAAAGGAAAGCCGCCAAAGACAAGCTCATAATGGCCAATGTATCGACGATGAAAGCTGTAATATCCATTTTAGAGTCCTCCTATCTTTTATTCAACCGTATTATAACCGAATTGCAGTTTCGAAGACCCGACAAAGGAAAACCGCCAAAGCCACACCCATAATGGCCAATGCGTCGACGATGAAAGACGCCATATCCATTTTAGAGTCCTCCTGTCTTTTGATTTCAACTGCACAACCGGTTTAAATGTTCGGCGTTTAGACAAATAAAAAACCAGACAAGATAGCCTGGTGCAAAACACGTTGTGAAACGCGGCAACCTGGCAATCATAGAGAGATAATACTCTCCTTAGACCCATAGCTTTGCGCCCTTAACTTTCGCTAAGTTTGCCCTATATTTTCCTTTTATAGACAAAATATAACATGCGTTGTAAAATCCTGTCTATGGGACTTTAGTCCCGAAAATGAAATAGGACTACGGTCCTAGTGACTAATGGTGGTCCCAGGCCGTGAATCTCACTAGATATAGTGAAAAACCGAAAAATCTCATTTTAGGCCTGGAAAATATTCGACAGCGATCGAGCAATGATTATATCCTGGATAAGGGCTTAATGCCCATTGACAGTATCGCGGCAATCCTTTATTATATATTATGTCCCTTATCGCAGACCCTGCTTAACCTGGCAGCGAATCGTGAGGGGGAAAACACGCGAGGGTGGCGGAACAGGCAGACGCAGCAGACTTAAAATCTGCCGGCCGTAAGGTCGTACCGGTTCGATTCCGGTCCTTCGCACCAGATGAATCAAGGCCTCTGGAATTATTCCAGAGGCCTATTTCTATTTGTTTAACATTTTTTGACTAACGTTGCTCTGGCAGATGATTTCGGCGATGACATTACTCGCTTTTGAAGCATTGTATCAGTAACATGAGTGTTAAAGCCGGATATGCACGGATAAAAAGAGGTGCTGTTAGGCAGGAATAGCTGACAGAGGGATGAAAGTTATATTATTGAAGTGGAAGGTAAAAGTTGGAGGCGAGACCATGGCCGAAATGGAAATTGCGACTGGTGCTTCACAGGCTGATATTTCGGCAAGGGCATCCGATATTGGGAAGATGGATCAAATAATAGACAACTCCTATGACTCGATTATTGTCACCGATAAACACGGCAAAGTTCTTTTGGCTAATCCTGCGGCGCTTTGGTTGCTGCAAGTTAAATCCGAAGAACTTTGTTTTTGTGTCAGTGTGTCCGATACTGAGTAAAATCCCCATTCGTAAGAGGAAAAAGCGAAAAGGTATTTTTACTGCTTTATTAATTCGTTGGCACGAGACTTGCCTTTTAACTAGGAGGACTTGTGGTATTTCGCCTAATTGATGTTCTCTGGCGGGTTGACAAAGTTGTAAATAAAAGCGCAGACGAGGGGAGCGTGGCAAAAAAAGATGCCACTGCTGATTATTAATCCTGATTCCTGACGAAGGTGGTGGTGTGAACAACTCTATTGCGCTATAGTAATTTGCAGCAACCATTTACAGGACGAAAATAGGGGGGCGTTTTCCATGGAAAAACCGGTGAACCCGATAAAAACAGTCTCATGCCTTGGTGGCGGCACCATCGGTGCGAGTTGGGCTTCTTACTTCCTGTGGCGCGGCCTTGAGGTCAGGATCCAGGATGTAACCCCGGAGGCGCTGCAGAGGGCTGAAAACCTTGTGGGAAATAATCTGCGGTCTCTGGTCGGAGCCGGCCTTCTGGACCAGGCTGCCGCCGATGCGGCCTTGGCGAGGGTCAGTTATACAACGCATATTGCCGAAGCGGTGTCAGGCACTGGCTTTATCCAGGAGTCGGTGTTTGAAAACTATGAGACCAAATGGGCGGTAGTACGGGAGGTTGACCAATTTGCCCCGCCAGACACTATTTTCGCCAGCAGCACATCAGGCCTGCTGATTTCAGAGATCCAGAAAAATTCTTCGCGCCCTGACCGGTATATTACTGCCCATCCCTTCAACCCACCCCACCTGATCCCGCTGGTGGAGCTGGTCAAGGGGAAACAGACCAGTGACGAGACCGTCTCCCGGGCCTATGATTTTTATAAAGCCATCCGAAAGGAACCGATCATTGTGAAGAAAGAGGTCCCAGGCCATATCGCCAACCGGATCGCTATGGGCTTATGGCGGGAATGCATCGACCTGGTGATGAATGACGTCTGTTCGGTGGAAGACGTCGATCGGGCCGTCTGCTTCGGGCCGGGGCTGCGTCTGGCCTTGATGGGCCCGAATATGATCTATCATCTTGGCGGCGGACCGAAAGGGGTCAGTGGACTTATCGACGGGATCGGGCCATCGATTGAAATGTGGTGGGAAGATATGGCGACATGGAAGAAGTTCCCGCCTGGCTGCAAAGAGGTTCTCGAAGCAGGGGTAAAAGAAGAGATGGATGGCAGGTCGTTTGAAGAGATAGCCGCCTGGCGGGATGAAAAATTGCTGGCCCTTTTGAAGATCCTCAAAGTCCTTGAATGACAGCAGCGGCCTCTTGGAAGATTAGTAATACATTGAGGAGAGATCTGTGATGAGAATTGCTTTATTGGGAGCAGGATCGTTAGGCACGGTGATCGGCGCGCTGGCAACCCGGGCGGGTGCGGATATCATTCTGTTCGACGTCAACAAAGAACATGTTGCCGCGCTGAGCCAAAACGGGGCAAAGATCATCGGCAAAATGGAACTGATTGTTCCTGTACGGGCACAGGTGCCGGCAGACATGGAAGGCCTGTTCGATCTTGTCATTTATTTGGCGAAAGCACCCAACAACGAGGCTGCCCTTGTTCCGCTTCTGGCCCATTTACATGAAAAGAGTATTGTCTGCACGCTGCAAAACGGCTTGCCGGAAGACGCGGTGGCATCCTACGTGGGGCGAGGGCGGACGATCGGCGGTACAGTAGGCTGGGGAGCCAGTGTGGTGGAGCCCGGGGTTTCCCGGATGACCTCTGATCAGGATAAGATGACCTATGAGATCGGCGAACTGGATGGCGGCGCGACGGAACGACTCCATCAGGTCAAAGCGGTACTCGATTTGGCCGGTACCTGCTATATCACCGACAATTTTACCGGCATACGCTGGACGAAGCTGCTGATCAACGCCGCCTACAGCGGTATGTCCGCCGCGTTGGGCTGCAATTACGCCGACGTCCTTGACAACGACAAGGCCAGACTGTGCGCCGCCTTCATCGCCGATGAGCTTATAAAGGTCTCGCGGGCCCTTGGAATCAGGATGGAAGAATTCCAGGGGGTCGACCTGCTGCAACTGGAGATGAAAAACGGGAAGGCTGATTTGCCGGACAAGGCCGGGCTTCATGAACGTATCTGGGGTCCGCATCGCCAAGTGATCGCCAGTATGCTGTTTGACCTGCGGCTTGGACGCAAGACCGAAATCGAGGCCATCAACGGAGCAGTATGCGCAAACGGCAGAAAGGCAGGAGTTCCTACACCTTTCAACGACAAAGTGGTTGAGCTGGTCCGGGAGGAGGAAGCGAAGAAAAGGGTAAATACTATGGAGATGTTGAATTGCTTTGACAAATTGATAGCTGCTTTGCCGTAGGACGATTTCCGGCGAAGATCGGTTCCGGCAGACTCAAAACAACCCAAAACCGAAAGGAGAAATATTAGTGGCAAATAAGATTTGGATCACTGCGGCAATGACGGGAGGAATCCATACTCCGACAATGTCTCCTTACCTGCCTGTCACCACCCAGCAGATCATCGACGACGCGGTGGGCGCGTATGACGCCGGAGCGGCAGTTGTACATATTCATGCCCGATTTCCTGATGACGGCAAGCCTACATCAGACATCAACAGAATACGGGAAATCGTGGCCGGTATCAAGAAACGCTGTGATGTCATTATCTGCATCACGACCGGCGGAGCCCTCGGGATGACATTGGAAGAGCGGCTGGCCCCCATCCCCGATCTCCGTCCGGAGTTGGCGTCGCTGAACTCAGGCTCGATCAATTTTGTCCTCGCGCCGGCGGCGAACGCGGTCAAAAAGCTTGGCGCCAAGCATGCCTGGGAGGTTCCGTACCTGGAAAGCACCAGCGATTTTGTGTTCTCGAATACCTTTCGGGCGCTTGAAAAATACACTGTTACCATGAATGATGTCAACACCCGGCCGGAATTTGAAGTGTATGATGTCGGCATGATCAACAATATCGCCCACTTTATCAAAACGGGAGTAGTCAGGACCCCGCCTTACATCCAGTTCGTCATGGGGATTCTCGGCGGGATTCCGGCTACGGCGGATAATCTTGTCCATCTGGTCAGAACCGCCAAAGAACAGATCAAGGAATTTCATTGGTCGGTGGCCGCGGCCGGACGTTTCCAATTCCCGATGGCGGCGGTTGCAATGGCGATGGGCGGTAATGTCCGGGTCGGGCTGGAAGACAATCTTTACCTGCGGCCGGGGCAGTTGGCGAAATCCAGTGCAGAGCAGGTCCTCCAGGCCAGAGAGATGATGAAAATGCTGGGTCTGGAACTGGCTTCGGCGAACGAAGTGCGGGCCACCATGGGGTTGAAAGGGAAGGATCAGGTAGGCTTTTAGCAATGTACCGCAGTGTCTGACACTTGTCCTTCGCACCAATGAATTAAACCTCTCGATATTTCGAGAGGTTTTTTGTTTTTCTGTTCTGTAAAGACCACGCGGGAGGGGAATTCCTCCGCTGCGGATGATATCCTACGCCGTTACCGGCAGCGCAGCTGCCGACGGTGAGGGGATATTAGTGAAACTTGACTCGGATGGTTTTCCCGAGTCTTAGTTGAACTTATCCATGGTCTTTGGGCGAATCCCGCTGCGGAAAACCCCTCCCACGTGGTCTTAGTCTATGTCGTGCATTGTGTTAGAGAAGCTTCTAAAGCATGAGTATTTCGAGACATTCTAGGAGTCCTTGGTATGTTTCGGGTGCTGCGATATGAGAAAAATATTACTAAAAAGCACAAGGTGTGACCGACGGAGATAGATAAGTATGCTGAGACAGTAAAACAACTTGAAACAAGCAGGATAAATTTTCCTTTTGGGGAAAGTATACTTGAATTATCTTGTTGAAAGGGGTTACTTATGAAAAAGATCCTGGTGGTATTAATATTATTGCTTGGTATAATGCCAGTAGCTTCGGCCAGCCTGCTCGATGCAATCAATGCGCCTGACAAGTCCCCAATATCTGTGGTTGTATTTATGAATAAGCAAGTTTTCGCCGATTCTAAAGCCGTTACTGAAATAAGGGATGTACTGAAGGAAAAATTCAAATATGCAAAAAGTGTGGCAATTTTCGGAGACGACCAGGCAAAATCCCCCGAATTCCTGGAATTTGTGGAAAAAGTACAAACAGACCCTCTTAATGAAAAAGGTATAAAGGGGATAAGCTTTGGCGCGTTAGCGCAGTATGGAAGGACCACTAAGTCTAACTATATTGTATTGATAGTAATAGCCCCTTTTAACAGCCAAGGTTATGGATATGGTGATATAAAAGCGCAAGTTTCCGTACTCGATGTGGCTTCTCTAAAAAATGTGGAATGTTTGAACTGGTACAAAGAGGGTGCTAGTTGGACGTCGGGAGCCAAAGATCTCATCAAGAAAGTAGCCTCCGACTTTAATTGGTCTCCGCCCACAGAGGTACCTGGTGATAAGAAGACCATCAATCAAGCGGGAGAAAAAAAGCCATCAGTGGTTGTCATTTTGCCTGATATCATTCTTGAAAAACCTGAATTTGTTGAGAAGGTCAGGAAAACGGTCTCGGAAAAATTCAAAGTAAGCAACGTTCCCATTTATGTTGACGACAAACCGAAATCTCCTGAATTCTTGGAGTTTATAGGTAAAGTCGAGACTGACAGCGCGAAGCAGCAAACTTTTATCTTAAAGAAAGAAAGGCTAGTGGAATATGGGAAGAATACTAATTCCAACCCCGTGGTTGCCATTGTAGTAAGTGCGGTTAGCAAAGGTCCAGGATTCAGCGGATTCGTTTATCATTTGAAAGAAGATATTTTCGTGGTTGACGCTGAATCAAATCTTTACCTTTCCAATGTGGTTTATGACGTTGGAGACGAGAAGTCCCGGAAAGATGGCATTGATTATCTGATGGACAAACTGCAAAATGAGTTCAAGTTGCTGTGAGCTTTACTGGCGCAAAAAAACATAGTTGGATAGTCTAGCTCAAAGACTTGCAGCGAATTATAATGTGATTTATTCCGGTCCTTCGCACCAGTGAATTAAACCTCTCGACTATTTCGAGAGGTTTTTTGTTTTTCGGGCGTTAAGACACAGGTCAAAGTGAAACACCTGCGTAAAGGTTTACCGATGCCGCAGGTGTTTCATGTGCTTGAATGGTTTACTTGGTTTTGGTCATTTCAACTCGCCCGGAAAACCCAGGGGAGACGGGGTCGAAGTTAACATACATCGTAAGACCGTTGTTAGTTTCTTCTAAGTCGACGTGTATTGGTTTTCCATACCCGGGGGTCACGGTTATTGTATAGCGGCCGTCGTTATTCGGTGAACTGGATAAAGGTGTAGTCCATGTGCCAATCCAGGCACCCTTTGCGAAGAGAACGAAGTCTCCGTAGTAACTGTCTGAACGTTTGATGGTTAGCTTCCATAGGGGGTGATTGGTAATTTCGTCGGTTTCGCTGGTTCGCGCTCGCTCGATACTTTCGTACTCGCCGGTGGCCGGGAAAGCATTACACACGCTGCAGGCAATCATGATTAGAAACGCGACCATAAGAATAGATGCTACCCTCTTCATTAGAAACACTCCCGCTTTTTATTCTATAGCAATAATGCCCAAGGATCTAAGGCATTATTCTTAGAATTGGTTCATTCAGTGGAAGAGGTTTAGGAATGGCTCTAAAGAAAGTTCTGCACCACTTAGAATATGTCGCAGGTGGCGCTAGACGCCTGCCGTGTTTAGCAAGTTTATTATCTGATAGATAGTTTTGCTTTCTGGGTATTTTCCGAAATTGGATATTCAGCTTTGTAGAAAAAGCCCAATGGTATACTGCAATTATACAATTAACTTCCTCGGAACAGCGATGCATGACATTCTGGATGTGATGTGGATCCATCCGGAGATTTTCTATTGGCCGACTTACGGATGGTGGTTTCCTTTAAAACTACAGACAGCCTGGCAAGGTTTCATCACATTCGGGGGGCTTCGCATCAGACAGGTGGACGCTCTGGACACCATTGGGGCGCTGATGTTGTTGTATTTTTTCATGAGACTAGCCTTGAATGATAAGATAATCGACTGTCTTAAAAGTGGAAGGTTCCGCTATTAGCGGTGGCTGTAATGCTTTCGCACTGCAGAAAATCACGGGCTCTGCGTTTTGCTCAGAACCGTGATTTTGTTTGTCTGACAAGTGTTTTTCATCATACCGACGTATTGCCAAGAAAACCTCATTGTTTACACTGGCGGGCCTTATGGCAGCGGTGTTGAAAAAACTTTAATTTTCTTATTTTTCGGAGTAATATATAAGCATACGGCGAAGGGTCGGATATCAATAGTAGGGGGTTTCTAAATGTCAGCTATCAACGCGCAAAATGCAACCGAAGCCATTGATCTATGTGTTCTTGCTAATCGCATCCTGGCCAATGAGGGGCTTTTCGATGGTTTTGGTCATGTCAGTGTCAGAAATCCGGAAAATCCGCAGACTTTCTTTCAATCCTGTTCTGTTTCTCCTGAATTCGTAAATCATGACGATATTCTGGAATTGGACCTTGAGGGCAATGTGGTTACCAAGACTGACAAGAAACCGTATGGCGAACGGGTTATCCATTCAGCTATTTTGAAAGCGCGGCCTGATGTAAACGCTATTTACCACGGGCATCCTTTTGAGGTTATTCCTTTTTCCAGTCTGAATATCCCGATTCGGCCGATCATCTATCCAGGCAGCATGTTTTACGAGGGGATTCCGTTATATGATGCCTATGATGTAAGCTGCGGAATGCTGGTTACTTCCAAAGAAGAAGGCGCTCGGCTGGCGCGGGTCCTTGGCATGAAACGGGGATTGATCATGCGCGATCACGGCTTGGTTGTGGTGGGCGAAAACGTTCCATTGATGGTAAATGGAGCCATATTCTGCCGTGATAACGCCAAAGTACAGTATCAGACGCTGGCGCTTGGCGCTAATCCCAAATACATATCCTATGAAGAAGGCTATGAAGCCTTTCGCAAAGTGACCAATGATCTTACAGTCAGCCGTATGTGGGACTACTGGGTGAAAAGAGTGCGGAAATCCAATATGGCTATTGAACGGAGGGAGTATGGACGGTAAAATGATCCGTGCCCTGGCGGTAATCGGCTTGGGTCTGGTTATTTGGCTTGCTCCTGTTTCTGAAGGGGTAACTGTTCAGGCCTGGCACTTGCTTGCTATCTTTGCTGCTACTATATTAGGGTTTATATTGCAGCCTGTTCCTATGGGCTCCATGGCTTTGATGGGGATAACTTTCCCGATGTTGATCGGGGTATTAACACCGGCTGATGCTCTTTCGGGATTCAGCAATCCGACGATTTGGCTGATTGTATCGGCCTTCTTGTTTGCCAAAGGATTTGTAAAAACTGGTCTGGGGCGCCGGGTGGCGTATCTGATTATGCGGGCAATCGGGGACAGCACCCTCAAATTGGGCTATGTTATGACCATAAGTGACTTCATTCTGAGTCCGGCGACTCCGGCCAGCGCGGCCCGGGGCGGTGGCGTAATTTTTCCGATAGCCAGAAGTCTGTGCTCAGCCTTTGACTCAGAGCCGGGGGCCAACAGCGCGAAGGTTTGGGTCTTATCTTATTTTCACCGCCTTCCAGGCTAATGTTGTTACATCCTGTATTTTTATGACCTCAGCAGCGGTTGGGCCACTGATTGCGGTTTTTGCCAAAAACATTTTGCATATCGAGTTGTCCTGGGCGATGTGGGCTATGGCAGGCCTGGTTCCGGGAGGTATCTGCCTGGCGTTGATTCCGCTGGTAATCTATAAACTCTATCCCCCTGAGATAAAATACACCCCTGAGGCCAAGCAAATCGCCGCCGCCGAACTTGCCAAAATGGGACCGATGAGCAAGGCGGAAAAGACGATGCTGTCGGTGTTCATCATGGCGCTTGTGTTGTGGAGCACGGCAACCATCACGAAACTTGACGCCACCGCGGTTGCGATGCTCGGGGTATGCGTGATGTTGGTGTCGAGGGTCATTGACTATAAAGATGTCACCGAGGAAAAAGGCTCCTGGGATACGCTTATCTGGATGGGCAGTCTGACGGCACTGGCTACCGGATTATCAAAATTCGGTCTCATCCCCTGGTTTGCCAAAACGGTTGGCGCAGCCATGAGCAGCGTTCCGTGGGCTATCGCGCTTGCGGCGTTGTGTCTGGTGTATATGTACTGCCACTACGGTTTTGCCAGTATGGCCGCTCATGTTACGGCGATTTATCCTGCGTTTATTGCGGTGGCGGGAGCGACAGGAGCACCGCCGCTGTTAGCTGTAATGTCCCTGGCCTTTCTTTCGACCCTGTGCGGCGGATTGACTCATTACGCTTCCGGTTCGGCCCCGGTCTACTTTGGACCTGGGTATGTGTCGCAGGCGGACTGGTGGCGATTAGGGTTTATTATGTCTTTAGTCTATGTGACGGTGTTTGGGACGGTTGGGCTGGGTTGGTGGAAGATCATCGGCCTTTGGTAGGAGAAGTATGATTGACAGGGGCACAGGCCAGAAAAGCGGCGGGTGGTAGACATGAGTAAAATTGCTTTTATTGCACCCTATGAGGAGATTTTTACAATCGGCGGGCAAGTTATTGCCGATCTGGGTCTTGCGGGGAAGGTGGACTGCTATTTAGGGTACCTGAAAAAAGGTGTTGAGATTGCCCGCAAGGCGGAGGCCAACGGTGTCGACGTCATCGTCACCCGGGGAGGAACGGCGGAGCTTATCGCAAAATCAGGGATATTGGTACCGATTGTAGAAATACCGATCACCTTTCAGGATTTAGCTGAAACGCTGCTTCAAGCCAAAAGGATCACAGGTCACGACAATCCTAAAATAGCCGTACTGGCGTTCAAAAATATGATGCGCAGTGTGGAAGTGTTTGCAAAGGTAATGGATATAAACCTGACGATCTGCCAACTGGATTCGGAAGAAGAAATCGCGACCATGGTGGAACAAGCCTTGCGGGAAAAAGTTGATGTCCTTATCGGCGGTATCCAGACGACCGCTCTTGCGGCAGCGCGGGGAATCAAGACCATACTGCTGACCTCCGGAGAGGAATCCTATCGGACGGCGATCCTTCAGGCCGAGAAGGTATCCTACGCCCGGGCCCTTGAAAAGGAACGGATGCAGAAGTTCCGGGTGTTGGTCGATTATTCGATTCAGGGGATCATTGGGGTTGACCAGGATAAAAGGATTACGGTTTTTAACAATGCGGCTGAGCGGCTTTTGAATCAAAACGCCGAGCAGGTCATCGGCAAAAACATCGCGTCGCTCTTCCCGGCGATACCCCTTGACGCCTGCCTGAATGAAGCCAAAACGCTGACAGGTGAACTTGTTAAAATCAATAACAAGAAGCTGATGACCAACCTTATCCCCATAGATGTCGGTGAAGCTGTTGCCGGGGCGATGATTACCATTGAAGATGTCGGACAGATCGTGGAAATGGAAGCAGCCATCCGCAGTGAAATATACCGCAAAGGACTTTCCGCCCAGTACCGATTTGAAGACATCCAAGGATGCTCGCCCCAGATCGAAGAGGTTAAGCGGATCGCCCGGGAATATGCCGCTGTTGATGCCACGGTGCTTATCAGTGGTGCTTCCGGGACAGGGAAGGAATTGTTTGCCCAGAGCATCCATAATGCCAGCAAGCGCCGGGAACGGCCCTTTGTCGCCGTGAATTGCGGCGCCATTCCAGCCAGTTTGCTGGAGAGCGAGCTGTTTGGCTATGTGGAGGGGGCTTTCACCGGAGCCAACAAAAAAGGCAAACCTGGCTTTTTTGAACTGGCTCATGGCGGAACCATTTTCCTGGATGAAATCGGCGAAATGGAAAAGCTTGCCCAGACCAGTCTGCTTCGGGTGATTCAGGAAAGAAGGGTCATGCGCCTTGGGGATGATCGCTATTTGCCTGTGGATGTGAGGATTATCGCCGCAACCAATAAAGACCTTCTGCGCCTGGTTGAAGAGGGCAAGCTAAGAGAAGACCTTTACTACCGGCTTGATGTGCTGCCGCTTTGCCTGCCGGGGTTAAAAGAACGTCGGAGTGATGCGCTGTTTATCGCCGGACACTATTTAACGGTATATAACAAGATGTTCGGCAGAAATATTGTGCTGGATGAGCAGGCTGAGGCGTTTATCGGAAGCTGTGAATGGCCGGGCAATGTCCGTGAACTGAGGAATTATATCGAACGTCTGGTGGTCACCGCGAAGGAGAATAGAATTACGGCTGCGGCCGCGCTCCATATGCTCGGTACATCGAAACGGGAGAAAGCCTCTTTGC
>Ga0316232_1003441_pt1 | contig 14657 bp, 10 predicted proteins | sample TBHtaG_FD_206006 | JGI IMG/M metagenome (GOLD analysis project Ga0316232, IMG submission 206006) | Freshwater microbial communities from Trout Bog Lake, Wisconsin, USA - TBH18025_13 | ecosystem: Environmental > Aquatic > Freshwater > Lake > Hypolimnion/Profundal zone | place: USA: Wisconsin... | reverse complement strand
TCGTGCCGGCGGCGCACTACACGTGCGGCGGTGTGGTCACAGACCACCTCGGGCGCACGGATATCGCCGGCCTGTACGCCGTTGGCGAGACTGCTTACACCGGCCTGCACGGCGCCAACCGGCTGGCGAGCAATTCGCTGCTGGAATGCATGGTGATCGGGCGTGGCGCGGCGGAAGACATCCTGGCGCAGCCGCCCTCGAACCCGACCTCGGTGCAGATTCCCGCGTGGGATGAGAGCCGCGTGACCGATCCCGATGAGGAAGTCGTCGTCTCGCACAACTGGGACGAACTGCGTCGCATGATGTGGAACTACGTCGGCATCGTGCGCACGAACAAGCGGCTGGAGCGGGCGCAGCACCGCATTGCGCTGTTGCGCGAAGAGATTACGGAGTACTACGCCAACTTCCGCGTGAGCCACGATCTGCTCGAGCTGCGCAACCTCGTCGAGGCCGCCTCGCTGATCGTCGACAGTGCGCTGTCACGGCATGAGAGCCGCGGCCTGCATTTCTCGCGCGACTACCCCGAAACGCTACCCAAGGCACTGCCGACGGTCATGCAGCCGACCCATCGGCAGATCGCCCGGAAACGCTGAGGCTTAGCCTTAGTCGACGATCCGCAAAGAGAAGTCGGTTGCGCGCACGTCCTTCGTGAGCGCGCCGACGGAGATTCGGTCCACGCCGGTCTCGGCAAAGGTGCGGATCGTCTCGATGTTTACGCCGCCGGACACCTCGAGCAGCGCCCTGCCCGCCGTTACGCGCACAGCCTCGCGCATCGCGGGCGGTTCGAAGTTGTCGAGCAGCACGGACGTGGCACCCGCCGCCAGTGCTTCATCCAGCTGCGCGAGCGTTTCCACCTCAACCTGAATCGTCACGCCTGCGTTCAGCGCCTGCGCCGCACGCAGGGCCGCTGTCACGCCACCTGCCGCAGCGATGTGGTTTTCCTTGATCAGGATGCCGTCGTACAAGGCTAAGCGCTGATTCTCGCCGCCACCGATCCGCACGGCGTACTTCTGCGCCAGGCGCAGGCCCGGCAGCGTCTTACGTGTGTCGAGCACGCGGGCGCGCGTGCCTTCGACGGCTGCGGCGTAACGCGAAGTCGCCGTCGCCACACCGGACAGCAACTGCAGGAAGTTCAGCGACGGGCGCTCAGCCGTCAACAGCGAACGCGCCGGGCCCTCGATCTCGCACACCACGGAATCGGGCGCCATGCGATCGCCTTCGTGCTGACGCCACGTGACCCGCAGCGTCGGGTCAACGGCGCGCATGCACGCATCGAACCAGGGTGTGCCGCAGAGCACGGCGTGCTCACGCACGATCACGCGCGCGCGCGCAAGGCGATCGGCGGGGATCAGCAAGCCAGTGCGGTCGCCCGTGCCAACGTCCTCGGCAATGGCTGCGGCCACATTCGCGGACAACGCCTCGCGCAGTGCCGGGCCAAAGCCATCGAAAATTGCCTCAGCCGCAGGGGCGAGACGCGTCGTGTTCATCTGTGTTGCCGTCATGCCGGGCCGATTCCTTGAAAGAGTTGTGCGTTCGCGGCCAGGTCGCCTTGCGGGCGAACCGTGGCTTTCTCGCGCGCGGCAAAGTCCAGCATGCGATCGATGCAGACCACGGCTTGCCGCCCGATGGCCGGATCGACGTGGATCTCGTTGCGACCGGTTTCCAGCACCTCGGCCAGATTGGTCAGCGCGTTCATCGCCATCCAGGGGCAATGCGCGCAGCTCTTGCAGGTGGCAGCGTTGCCGGCGGTCGGCGCCTCGATGAAGCGCTTGCCCGGGGCGGCCATGCGCATCTTGTGCAGGATGCCGTTGTCGGTCGCGACAATAAATTCCTGCGCCGACAATGACTGCGCTGCGGCAATCAGCTGCGAAGTCGAACCCACGACATCGGCCTGGGCCACGACCGATTCCGGCGATTCCGGATGCACGAGAATCTTCGCGTTCGGGTGCTCGGCACGCAGCAGGTCAAGCTCCACGCCCTTGAATTCGTCGTGCACCAAGCACGAGCCCTGCCACATCAGCATGTCGGCGCCGGTCTGCTTCTGAATGTAGCTGCCGAGATGGCGATCGGGTGCCCACAGGATCTTCTTTCCCTGCGCGTGCAGGTGCTGCACGATCTTCAGGCCGATGGAAGACGTCACCATCCAGTCCGCGCGCGCCTTCACGGCGGCGCTGGTATTGGCATAGACGACCACGGTGCGATCCGGATGCGCGTCGCAGAAGGCGGCGAACTCATCCGGCGGGCAACCCAGATCCAACGAGCAGGTCGCATCCAGATCAGGCATCAGCACGGTCTTTTCAGGACTCAGAATCTTGGCGGTCTCGCCCATGAAGCGCACGCCCGCCACGATCAATGTCTTAGCCGAATGGTCGCGGCCAAAGCGCGCCATCTCCAGCGAATCGGACACGCAGCCACCGGTCTCCTCGGCCAGATCCTGAAGGTCGGCGTCAACGTAGTAGTGCGCGACCAGCACGGCCTCGCGTTCCTTGAGCAGGCGCTTGATGCGGGCCTTCAGTTCGTCGCGTTCCTCACGCGACAGCACCGGCGGCACCTTGGCCCAGGCGTGAGCCACGCAACTGGCGCCGGATTGCGCCTCGGAAAGCATATCCGGGCGCTCGAATTCAACCGTCTTGATGTGGGTTTCCATGGTGGTCTCCGCGTCCATTCGCGCTGTGAAAGCGCCAAGAAGCTGGCGCGGCAATGAAACGGACGGCGTGTGAGGAGGACTGGCACCGCGATACATTGTCGCGGCTTGCTAAAAATGTAAGTTGTGGCAGTTTACCCAAAAGAAAAGCCCCGCTGCGGAGCGGGGCTTCACCTATGAAACAAGAAACTCAGGCGTAACGGCGCAGGCGCACAGCAAATTCCTGCAGCGCGTGGATACCGCTTTCCTCAGCACGCTTGCACCACTCTTGCAGCTGATACAGCAGTTGCTCACGCGTGGCGTTCGATCGGCCCCACAGGGCGCCAAGCTCACGGCGCATCTCAACGAAGGTGTGCAGCGCCGAATGGTCCGACACGATTTGGGAGAGCTGCTCGCGCTGCGGCGCGCCCAGTTTCGTCTCGTCGCGGTGGAACCACTTGCGGGCCGGCTTGAGTGCGCGGTACTCGACAGCGCGCGAGTCCTTCAGCTTGGCCAGCTCCTGGCGGTAGGCCGCCTTGACGGTCTTCGCGTAGCGGGCCATCACGTCGTAGCGGTTGGCGATGATGGCTTCCAGCGTGTTCTGGTCGACCGGCTTCACGTCGCCAAAACGGGCCTTGGGCGCCACTTTCTTGACTTTCGCCAAACCGACGATTTCCAGCGCGCGGATGTAGCCCCAGCCGATATCGAACTCGTACCACTTGACCGAAAACTTGGCCGACGTAGCGTACGTGTGGTGGTTGTTGTGCAGTTCTTCGCCGCCGATGATGATGCCCCACGGCGACACGTTGGTCGAAGCGTCTTCGCAGTCGAAGTTGCGGTAGCCCCAGAAGTGGCCCAAACCATTGATGATGCCGGCAGCGTGGATCGGAATCCACAGCATCTGCACCGCCCACACCGTGAGGCCCAGCGCGCCGAACATCAGCACGTCCAGGATCAGCATCAAACCGACGCCCTGCCACGTGAACTTCGAATACACGTTCTTCTCGACCCAATCGTCTGGCGTACCGTGGCCGAACTTCTGGATCGTTTCCTTGTTCTTGGCCTCAGCGCGATACAGCTCCGCGCCTTCCATCAGCACCTTGCGGATGCCTCGGGTCTGCGGGCTGTGCGGATCCTCTTCGGTTTCGCACTTGGCGTGGTGCTTACGGTGAATGGCGGTCCATTCCTTGGTGACCATGCCCGTGGTTAGCCACAGCCAGAAACGGAAGAAGTGTCCGGCGATGGGATGCACGTCCAGCGCACGGTGCGCCTGGCAGCGGTGCAGAAAAATCGTGACGCTGGCGATCGTGATGTGCGTCATCACCAGCGTGAAAATCAGGATCTGCCACCAGGCCCAATCCAGGGTGCCGTTGGCAAGGAAAGTCAGAAAGGAGTCGATCAAAGTGTTCTCCGTGGTCAACTCGGGTGATCAAAGCAGCCTTTGGTCCATCAATCGATCCGGACGTTGCTGCCTCTTAAGGCCATCCACTGTCGCAGCGTTACGACAATGGGGTCGTGTTGGCGGGGATTCGGGTGTTGACACCCGGCTTGCGCGTCACATCGGCGAGCTTTCCGACCGCCGTTTATATGACCTCCGCCCCAGCGCAATACAAGGTATTCGCGGCGTCTTGTCGCAAGTGCGATGCCTTTGCGACGGGGCCGTCAATTCCTACGTGGGATCATCCAACATTTTAACCGAATACCCCCTCGATTCCATGGGGGAAAACCGCTGGTTTGACCTCAGGCAAGTGGGCACCGTTCCGCCCGCAGGTGTGCTAAGTCGGCAGGGGTGCGCTGGAAGAGGCCGCCACATCACCCGAAGTGCCTGAAGCGCCCTGCAAGGCCAGCGAGCCCAGGACACGCACTTCGCGTTGTGGGTACGGAATCTCGATGCCAGCCTCCTTGAAGCGACGATAGATGGCGCGGTTCAGGTCGGACTGCACGCCCAGCTTGCCATTGTGCGGATCGGCGATCCACACGCCAAGTTCGTACTCGATACCGCTGTCGGCGAACAGAGCCATGAAAGCGGCGGGCGCCGGCTCGGGCAGAACACGCGGGATGCCCTCGGCGCATTGCACCAGTAGCGCCAGCACGGCTTCGGGGTCGGCGGCATACGATGCCTGCACGCGCACCGCCACGCGCACGGTGCCGCGCTCGTTATGGTTTTGCACGGCCTGCGCGACCATCAGTTCGTTCGGAACCAGCGTATCGCCGTCGCCATTGCGCACCACGGTATAGCGGGTGCGGATCTGCGTGACGATGCCGGTGTACGTGCTGACGGTAATCTGATCGCCCAGCTTGAGTGAGCGCTCGAGCAGGATGATGAAGCCCGAGACGTAATTGCTGGCGATCTTCTGCAAGCCGAAGCCCAGGCCAACGCCCAGCGCGCCGCCAAACACCGACAGCACCGTCAGGTCGATGCCAACCAGCGACAGGCTCAGCAGCAACGACACCAGCAGCAGCACCGCCTTGGTCACGCGCGATAGCACCACCTTCAGGTTGGCATCAATCGCGGAAGCACGCGTGATGCGGCTATCCAGCCACGAGCCGAACCACATCGCCACGAGCACGGTGACGAGAATCCAGACCACGCCCATCAGCATGGCGGCAAGGCTCACCTTCTGCTTGCCGCCCAGCGCAAAGCGAATGCCGTCAAGATAGTCCACCACATCGCCCAGCACACCCAGCACGTAGAGCACCATGCCCATCCACATGAGCGTGGTCAGCACGCGCTCGGCGACGACCAGCATGCCGTGCAGTTCGCCGTTGGCCGACAGCACGCGACGCAGCACGTAGAAGCCGAGATAGAGGATCGCCAGGCCAAACAGCGGCACCGCAGCCAGCCGGAACACGCTGATCGGCATGGTGCCGATCAGGGCGTAGCGCGCGCCCACCACCAGCAGCCAGCCGATCAGCGGGAACATCGCCCGCTCCAGGCTCGACCAGGCAAAACGCAGGGCGAACGTGTCGTTCACATGGGCCGTGTGCAAGCGCCGCGAAATCGGCCGCGCTATCAGCCAGGCGGCCGCGAGCACCAGCAGCAGCACACCCAGCTGCCAGATAAAGCGAGGGCCACCCAGATCGAAGACAATGTCGTCGATCATGTGGCCCAGCGCGATGTGGTTCAGGTTCAGCGGCAATCCGTTCATTGGGCGGCCGGTTGTTGGGCTCGATAGGGCAACGCGTCACCCGCATGCTTCTGCCAGTTGGCGGCATAGCGCTGGGCGAGATCGGCGTCGCCGCGCACGATCAGTACGTTCTCGGCATTGCCGCGCTGCGCGGTCTGCGTGAAATTGAAGCTGCCGGTGACCAGCACCGGATGCGCGCCGCGCGGGTCGATCACGATGACCTTGTTGTGCGCATTTTTATAGCGCACCTCCAGCCAGACTGGGATGCCCGCATTGGCGACCTCGGGCACGCGGCTGCCGCCGGAGCGCGTCATCTGCTCGCGATCGGCCAGCACGCGCACATCAACGCCACGCTGATGCGCCGCCAGCAGCGCACGCGTAATCGCCTTGTTCGACAGCAGATACGCCTGCACCAGCACCTGCTCGCGCGCCTGGTCAATGGCATCGGCCAACAACCCTTCGATGTCGTCATCCGGCGTAAACGCTGCCTGCACCGTGCCCTTGGCCGGCTGCACCGGCGGCGCGCTGCGGGCCAGTGCGACACCACCTGCAGCAAACGCCAGCCATGCGGCCAGCAGCCACCCCAAGCGGCGCACCATCATGCGCGGCGCTCCAGCACGGCCGCGAAGAAGCCGTCGGTCTGATGTGTGTGTGGATACAGCTCCAGGTAAGGCCCCATTTCCAGCGCGATCTTCTGCGCGGCCAGCACCTCACCGGCGGGCACGAGCACGAAATCTTCATGCGCGGCCAGGAACTGCTCAACCACCTGCTGGTTCTCGCGCGCCAGCACGCTGCAGGTCGCGTAGACGAGGCGACCGCCCGGCTTCAGCAGCCGCGCCGCCGATGTCAGGATCGACAACTGCTTGGCCGACATTTCTTCCACGGCCTGTGCGGACTGGCGCCACTTCAGGTCCGGATTGCGGCGCAGCGTGCCCAAGCCGCTGCACGGCGCGTCGACCAACACACGATCGATCTTGCCCGCCAGGCGCTTGACCTTGGCATCGTGCTCGCTGTCGATGCGACCGGGATGCACGTTGGACAAACCGCTGCGCGCCAGGCGCGGGCCCAGGTTCGACAAGCGCTTTTCCGATACGTCGAAGGCATACAGGCGCCCGGTCGAGCGCATCGCCGCGCCGATCGCCAGGGTCTTGCCACCGGCGCCGGCGCAGAAATCGACCACCATCTCGCCGCGCTTGGGTGCCAGCAATTGGCACAGCAGTTGGCTGCCCTCGTCCTGCACCTCGACCGTGCCGTTGGTGAAGATATCGAGCTTGTTCAACGCCGGCTTGCCGGCCAGGCGAATGCCCACCGGCGAGAGCGGCGCTGCACTGCCTTCAATACCGGCTTCGGCAAGCGTGGCGAGTACGGCGTCGCGTTCGCCCTTGAGCGTGTTCACGCGCAAGTCCAGCGGCGCCGGCGTGAGCCATGCTTGCGCCAGTGCTTCGGTGAACTCCGCACCGTGCTGGGCAACTAGCGCATCGAAGAGCCAGTCGGGCAGGTTGGCGCGCACGCGGGCCGCCAGCGCGGCGCGGTCACGGTTTTCCCAGCGATCCAGCCATTCGGCTTCTACGGGGTTCAGGAACGGGGCAATGGCCTCACGCCCGGCGGTCTGCAGCAAGCCCAGCAGCACCAGGCGACGACGCGCCGGGCCCGTGCCGCTCTCGGCAAACTGGCCGAATTCCACCTTGCGGCGCAGCACGGCAAACGCCGCTTCGGCGATGATGCCGCGCTCGCGGTGGCCAAGTTCGTGGTGCTCACGGAAATACTGGCTGACCACCATGTCGGCGGGAGCCGCAAAGTGCAGCAGGCGCGCAAGCACCTTGTCCAGGTGTTCCAGGTGGCTGCCATGCACGCCCGTGCGGGGGCGCGGCGCGCTGCGGGGTGCAGGCTTGCCCTGCGGGGCCCGATACCAGCCGCCACCACCCGAACCCGCGCGCTTGTTGCCCGACCCGCCGCCGCTTCCATTGCCGCCCGAACGCTGACGATTCTGGCTCATGCTGCCTCCCGGGCGTTGACGCCAATGACAAGCTGCGATTCATCCGGCGAGACGCGCACCACACCGTGTTCGACCGACAACCGCCCTTCCACGAACCAGCGCACGGCACGCGGGTAAATCGTGTGCTCCTGTGCCAGCAGCCGCCCGGCCAGCGAGTCAGGCGTGTCGCCTTGACGCACGTCGATGATGGCCTGCAGCACGATCGGGCCGTGATCCAGGTCGGCGGTGACGAAATGTACAGTCGCGCCATGCACCTTCACGCCCATGGCCAGCGCGGCCTCGTGCGTGTGCAACCCGGGGAAGCACGGCAGCAGCGACGGATGAATGTTCAGCATGCGGCCGGCGTAGCGCTTTACAAAGCCGGGCGTGAGGATGCGCATGAAACCGGCCAGCACCACCAGATCCGGCGAAAAGCCGTCGATCACCTGCGCCAGGGCGGCATCGAAGCTGTCGCGATCGGGGAAAGCCTTGTGGTCGACCACCGCGGTGGCAATGCCGTGCGAAGCGGCAAATTTAAGTCCTGCCGCATCGGGCCGATTAGAAATGACGGCGGCAATGCGTCCCGACCAACCTTCGGCCTGACAGGCGCGGACAATGGCTTCCATATTGGAGCCGCGTCCGGAAATGAGAATGACGATGTTTTTCATCGCGGCATTTTATCAAGTGCGCCGCCGTTCCCCGAGAAAATCGGGTGTGACGGCTGCAAGGCCATGCCGCGGGCGCTTTTGCAGTCACCGTGGCATTTTGCCGACGGGTGCCGGCAAAAACCTTGTCGCACCCGCAAAAGGAAGGGGCAACCGTTGGCGTGCATTGGCGCGCTCTGATAATCTCAGCACCATAAATGTCCGCGCTCCCGAGGGGTCGGGTGTGCAGCCCGCGATGATTCGACGCAAATCAAACGTCCGTTCATCCTGCGCTGCAACATCGTGCGGGCGATACCGTGACGGTCGATCGGCTCAGGGTGATAAACCCGGCCAGTCGGCCATCGCCCGCGCCGGGTCGACACGCGTACAACAACAAGAGGGCTCTGCCCTCACCGGGGAATAAGAATGACGAGCTCGCTGCGTAGCCTGCTGGTGGTCGACGACCACCCTCTCGCCTTGTCTGGCACGACCACGTTTCTTGCACACGCCTTGCCTGAAGTTCAGGTGCACGCGGCCATTGGCCGGCGCCAGGCGCTTGCGCTGGTTGAAGAAGGCGTCCGGCCTGACGTCGTGCTGCTCGATGTATGGCTGTCCGATTGCACCGGCTTCGATGCCATGCGTGAACTGCGCGGCAAACTGCCGGAAGCGCGCTTTGCCTTCATGTCGGCGGAAAACACGCCGGAAATCGTCGCCAAGGCCCAAGCGCTGGGCGCCATCGGCTTCATCGGCAAGCATGCCGATGCCCATGCGTTCTCCAAGGCAGTGGCCGGCATCTTTGGCGGCGATGCGTCCTTCCCGTCGGAAGACGATATGGGCGGCATCAATGGCAAGGGCGGCGCTTCGCACGGCATCCCCATCACGCCGGCCGAACTGGGACTGACGCCGCGTCAGGGCTCGGTGCTCGCGCTGCTGCTCGAAGGTCTGCCGAACAAGTCGATCGCACGTCAGCTGGGCCTGACGGAAAACACCGTCAAAGAGCATGTCTCGGCGATTTTGCAGCGGCTGGGCGTGCGCACGCGCATCCAGATCATTTCGCGCATGGAGCGTTTTCGCCTGACGGGCGCGGCCTGAACTGAGCGTCTGGCCTCTTCAATCCGGCGCCGCCATCGACGGCGCCGTTTTACATTCCCATCCGTATCAGTAGGCCACCTGCGGCTCGGCTGAGCGGCCGCGCAGCCAGCGCTTGAGCAGCACGCGCAGCATGTTCGGGTCCATGGGCTTGGCCAGTAGCAGATAGCCGGCTTCTTCGGCACGCGCCAGGGCGGCGGAATTGCGATCGCCGGTCAGCAGCACGGCGTGGGCATCCGGATGACTAACCTGCCAGCGTTCGAGAAGTTGCAGGCCGTCTTCCTCCCCGGGCAGGCGCAAGTCGCAGAAGATGATCTGCGGACGGATGCCGCGCGCCAGCAGTTGCTCGGCTGAGCGGCCATCGGCGGCACTGTGGACTTCCACGCCCCACGCTTCGAGCAGCGCGTGCCAGGCCTTGCGGATCTGCGGGTCGTCGTCCACGACCAGTACCACGCCGGAGAATCGCGGCTGATCGAGCACGGCGCGCTTTTGCTCGGCGCGCGGCTGCGTGGCCAGCGGCGCCTTGATCTCGGCGGGCACCGGCCGCAGCGCCATCCAAAACATCGAGCCGCGCCCCGGCACCGAGCGCACGCCGAACGTGCCGCGCAGCAGACGCACGCATTCCTTGTAGATCGACAGGCCCAAACCCAAGCCCTGGCTCGGATCGCGTTCTGGGTTTTCGACCTGGTAGTAGGTCGAGAAAATGTCTTTCTGATGCTCAGGCGCGATGCCGATACCGGTATCCCACACCTCGATCCGCAAATGCTTCTGGCGCACGCGCAGCGCCACCATCACGCCACCGCGCTCGGTGTAGCGCAGCGCGTTCTGCAGCAGGTTGAACAGCGCCCGGCGCAGCAGCACCGGCTCGGCCATCCCGTACACCGGCAGCGGCGGAATGCGCGCCGCGAGCGTCAGGCCCTTGGCGCGGGCATCCGGCATGAATTGCTGGACCACCTCGGTGATCACCTCGCCCAGATCCACCGGCTCCAGTGTCGGCGAGGTCTTGCGGCTCTCCAGCTTGGACAGGTCCAGCAGCGAGCGCAACAGCAGGTCGATGGTCGCGGCGCCCGAGGCGAGTTGTTCCACCAATGGCGCCAAGGATTCCGACTGATTGCGCGCCCGCAACGCCTCCACCAGCAGCACAATTGCATGCACCGGCTGACGCAAATCGTGGCTGGCCGCGGCCAGGAAGCGCGATTTTTCTTCCGATGCCGACAATGCGCGCTGCTTTTCATCCTGATAGCGGCGCGCGAGCTGGCGGCTCTCGTTCTCCAGCTGGATTTCGCGCACCAGCGTGTTGTGGATGTTCACGGCATGCCGGGTCAGCAGCGCCGCAAAGAACAGCAGCACGCCGCGCAAATACAGCCCGTGCCCCGGAAACGCCTGCTCGGCCAGCAAAAAGTGCGGCGCCAGGATGCCCGTTCCGAGGATCAGGAGGCTCGACGGCACCGGCGCTTGCGACAACACCGCCGCCGCCGCCACACCGATGATCACGATCATCAGCAGGCTGCTGAACTCCAGCGACGGCGACATCAGATACAGCCCCGCCGAGCAGCCCCACGCCACCCCGCCCACCGCCGACATGACGTGCATGCCCGTCCACCACTTGCGGGTGTGCGCGGCCAGCGTCATGCGGGTCAGGTCGTAGCGATAGCCGAAATAGAAGCGCAGGCCCGACGCCGTCAGGCACAGCATGATCAGGCACCAGCCCAATAGCCCCGGCCGGTTGGAGGCATCCCAGAACGCGGCGACCGTCAAGGCAGGCAGGACGACCGAGGCGGCGATCCCCATGGGCGCCCCGCGATGCACGGCGGCGAGCAGCTTGGCTCGGGCATCCAGTTCAAGCGGCGCGCGGCTGGCAAGCCCGAACTTGGCGAAAAAAAGGCGCAGCGAGGCGTTCAAGGGGGATGTAGGGAAGAAACTGGATACCGGATTGTGCCGCAAGCATGAACCGCGCGGGCGCACCGTTCGGACGATTGTGCAACACCCCGACACCAATCCGCGTGCGCGCCGGGGATGGGGCAATCCCTTATATAATGTGCGTTTTGCTGGATTTTGGCGGCTGCCACGTCAATCCGGCACAAGAACGCACTTCTCCCTTCCTCGACCACCGACGCTTCTCGTGAAAGTCTTTCGCGGCCTGCCCAACGCCGAAAGTCGCGCGCCCTGCGCGTTGACCATCGGCAACTTCGACGGCGTGCACCGCGGGCACCAGTCTCTGCTGGCCCGCGCACGCGCGGCGGCCGATGCACGCGGATTGCCGCTCACGGTGATGACGTTCGAGCCGCATCCGCGCGAATTCTTCATGCCGGACCGCGCGCCCACCCGCATCGCCCTGCTGCGCGACAAGCTGGAAAGCCTGCGCCGCCAGGGCGTCGACCGCGTGGTCGTGGAGCATTTCAACGCGCATTTCGCCGGGCAGACGCCCGACGAGTTCGTGCGCAATGTTTTGGTGGATGGCCTGCACACGCGCTGGCTGCTGGTGGGCGATGATTTCCGCTTCGGCGCCAAGCGCGCCGGCGATTTCGCTTATCTCCAGGCCGCTGGTGCCCAGTTCGGCTTCGAAGTCGAGCAGATGGGCTCGGTGTCGGAGTCCGGCGTGCGCATCTCCAGTTCCGCCGTGCGCGAGGCGCTGGCCGCCGGTGACCTGGAACATGCCCGCCGCCTGCTCGGTCACGGTTATGCCATCAGCGGGCACGTGGTGCACGGGCAAAAGCTCGGCCGCTCGCTCGGCTTCCCGACGCTGAATCTGCGCATCTCGCACCGCAGGCCGGCGGTGGCCGGCATCTTTGTCGTGCAGGTGCACGGGCTGGCCGAAAAACCGCTGCCGGCCGTCGCCAGCATTGGCGTACGCCCGACGGTGGACGACTCCGGCCGCGTGCTGCTGGAAGTGCATATCTTCGATTACCAGGCCAATGTCTACGGCAAGCTTGTCCGCGTGGAATTCATGAAGAAGCTGCGCGACGAGGCTCGCTACGATTCGCTCGATGCGCTCAAGGACGCCATCGCGCAGGACTGTGTTCATGCGCGGCAGTTCTTCGGCCTGCCTGTTCCGCCGGCCGGCGAGTCTCCAACGCTTCGGCGCGACTTCGCCACCTCCGCCACCGACCGAATTCAGTAGGCGGCCGACACGTTCGCCGCCCAGAAGCCACACGCTGCGCACGCGCGTCCTGCACTGTCAGCCGCGCCTGCACCCACCCGAATTGCCCGAATCTGCCCCACATCACACCATGTCCGATTCCAAGAAGCCTACGCCGGAGAAGAGCAAATACCCGGTCAACCTGCTGGACACGCCCTTCCCCATGCGCGGCGACCTGCCCAAGCGCGAACCGCTGTGGGTCAAGCAATGGCAGGACAAGCAGCTCTACAAGAAGATCCGTGCTGCTCGTAAAGGCGCGAAGAAGTTCATCCTTCACGACGGCCCGCCGTATGCCAACGGCGATCTGCACATCGGCCACGCGGTCAACAAGATCCTCAAGGACATGGTGATCAAGGCGCGCGGCCTGACCGGGCTGGACGCCGTCTATGTGCCGGGCTGGGACTGCCACGGCATGCCGATCGAGATCCAGATCGAAAAGCAGTTCGGCAAGGGTCTGCCCGTCAAGGAAGTGCAGGAGAAGGCGCGCGCCTACGCCACGGGGCAGATCGCGCGCCAGAAGGCCGATTTCGAGCGACTGGGCGTGCTGGGTGACTGGGCCGATCCCTATCTGACCATGAACTTCCGCAACGAAGCGGATGAAGTGCGTGCGCTGGGCAAGATCCTGGAGAAAGGCTACGTCTTCCGCGGCCTGAAGCCGGTCAACTGGTGCTTCGACTGCGGCTCGGCACTGGCTGAGGCGGAAGTCGAATACGCGGATCGCACCGACCTGTCGATCGACGTCGGCTTCCCATTTGCCGATATCGACGCACTGGCGAGCGCCTTCCACGTCGGCGCCGATGTGCTCAAGGCCAAGCCGGGCTGGATCGTGATCTGGACGACCACGCCGTGGACGATCCCCTCCAACCAGGCGCTGAACCTGCACCCGGAAATCGAATACGCGCTGGTCGACACGTCGCGCGGGCTGCTGATCGTTGCCAAGGAGCGCGTCGAAGCCTGCCTGCAAAGCTGGAAGCTGGAAGGCACCGTGCTGGCCACGTGCGAAGGCGCAGCGCTCAATGGCGTGCGTTTCCATCATCCGCTCGCCAAGATGGACGCGGGCTACGATCGCACCTCGCCCGTCTACCTGGGCGACTACGTGACCATCGACACCGGTACCGGCATCGTCCACTCCGCGCCCGCCTACGGCGTGGAAGACTTCCAGTCGTGCAAGGCACACAACATGCCCGACTCGGAAATCATCAACCCGGTGATGGGTAACGGCGTGTACGCATCGACGCTGCCGCTGTTCGGCGGGCAGATGATCTGGGACGCCAATCCGAAGATCGTCGAAGTGCTGCGCGAATCCGGCAACCTGTTCGACGCGCACAAGTACGCGCACAGCTACATGCACTGCTGGCGCCACAAGACGCCGATCATCTATCGCGCCACGTCGCAGTGGTTTGCAGGGATGGACGTGCAGCCCAACGACGGCAACGCCACGCTGCGCGAAACGGCGCTGGCAGGCATCGATGCCACGGCGTTCTACCCGTCGTGGGGCAAACAGCGCCTGCACAACATGATCGCCAACCGCCCGGACTGGACGCTGTCGCGCCAGCGCCAATGGGGCGTGCCGATGGCCTTCTTCGTGCACAAGGAAACCGGCGCACTGCACCCGCGCACGCCTGAGCTGCTGGAACAGGTCGCCCAGAGCATCGAAAAAAGCGGCATCGAAGCCTGGCAGACGCTCGACCCGCGCGAGCTGCTCGGCGACGAGGCTGACATGTACGAGAAGAATCGCGACACGCTCGACGTGTGGTTCGACTCGGGCACCACGCACTGGCACGTCATCCGCGGCTCGCACGCGGCGGACCTGTACGACGCTTCGGCCGACCTGCCGGACGGTCGCCTGGCCGATCTGTACCTGGAAGGTTCCGACCAGCACCGTGGCTGGTTCCATTCGTCGCTGCTGACGGCCTCGATGCTGTACGGCAAGCCGCCATACAAGGGCCTGCTCACACACGGCTTCACGGTGGACGGCGAAGGCCGCAAGATGTCCAAGTCGATCGGCAACACGATCGCGCCGCAGGAAATCGCCAACAAGATGGGCGCCGAGATCATC
>Ga0316232_1003440_pt1 | contig 14658 bp, 13 predicted proteins | sample TBHtaG_FD_206006 | JGI IMG/M metagenome (GOLD analysis project Ga0316232, IMG submission 206006) | Freshwater microbial communities from Trout Bog Lake, Wisconsin, USA - TBH18025_13 | ecosystem: Environmental > Aquatic > Freshwater > Lake > Hypolimnion/Profundal zone | place: USA: Wisconsin... | reverse complement strand
GACGAATCGCATTTGATGTGCTGGCCGCACACTGGACAGGCGTATTTGAACTCGCTCATGACAGAAGCCAAACATTTCACATCCCCGCCCCGGCGGCAATGCTGAATTTAAGATGATTTTACGTGTCTTGACTGAAACGGTTTTACTGCTATTCTCACACGCTCCGGTTTTTGCGCCGGAGCCAATTTTATTAGAATTTATGAAACGCCAGTATCAACCGTCAAAAGTTCGCCGCAAACGCCAGCACGGGTTCCTTGCCCGCAAGGCCACCATACGCGGTCGCGCCACGCTTGCCCGCCGCCGCCGCGCGGGCCGCAAACGCCTCACGCCCGTGTGAGTTTACGCGCGTCATGTCCGCGCCCACCCCAGACGCCCGCCCCCGAACGCCAGACGCCAGACGCTTGGGCTTGGGTCGCTCTTCGCGCCTCCCGCACAGCCGCGATTTCGCGCGCGTGCGGCTGGCGGGCGAACGGTTGGCGCAAGGCTGCCTCATTGCCAACTGGGACAAGCTGCCCGCCGGGGCGCAGCCCCGGCTCGGCGTGGTCACCAGCAAGAAAATCGGCGGCGCAGTGGCTCGCAACCGCGCCCGGCGCCTGCTCCGGGAAAGTTTCCGGCGGCACCAACATGAACTGGCGCAGCCGGTGGACTTGGTGTTGGTGGCGCGCAATTCCATTGCAGGAAAGGGATTTGCGGAGGTGGAAAAAGACTATTTGGCGGCACTCCGGCGGGCGGGTTTGAAAAAGTGAAAAACATTCAACATTCGAGATTCAACCACCAACTTCCAAGTTGGATGCCCTCCCGTCTTGATTGGAGGTTGGGGGTTGGAGGCTGGATGTTGGAGGTTCCCCGATCGGTATTGATTCTCGCCATCCGCGTTTATCAGCTTACGCTGTCGCCGGCGCAGACCTTTTTGTTCGGGCCCCTGGGCGGCTGCCGCCATACGCCGACCTGTTCGGCCTACGCGGTGGAGGCCTTGCGCGAACACGGTCTGGCTGCCGGGACGAGGCTGGCGACGAAGCGGATTTGCCACTGTCATCCGTGGGGCGGCAGCGGCCATGATCCGGTGCCGAAAAAGCAGAGGTCAGAGGTCGGAGTCCAGAGATCGGAAACCAGACTCCAGGACTCGGGAGCGAGAACTTAAATTTACATGGACAAAACAGGAATCACCGTCATCTCGATTTGCGTGCTGCTGCTAGGCTGGTGGTTTGTGGAGCAGAACAAATTCGCCCGGCAACAAGCGTTGTACCAGCAGACCAACGAAGTGGCCCAGGCAGCAAGCCGGCTGGCCGCTGCCAAGGCAAGCCCGGCGGAAGCGGTGGCGACGCCCACGCTGGCCACGGCCACGATTCCGGCGGCCTTCAACCCGAATTTGCCAGAGCAGCTTTTGGTGCTGACGAATGCGCAGGCGCGCTATACGTTCACTTCGCGCGGCGGCGGTTTGAAACTGGTGGAATTGATGGACTATCCGCAGACTATCTCGGCCCGCTGGAAGACCAAGAGCGGTGCGCAAACCAACGGCGTGGCTTCCCTGAATACCCTGGCGCTGGTGCCCTCGCTGGCGGTGCTGGGCGATGACCGCTTGGTCGGCGATGGGAATTTCATACTGTCTACGAACGGCAACGGCGTGCGCGCGGAAAAGACGTTCGCCGGCGGGCTGCGGCTGGTGAAGGAATTTCATCCCGGCTCGAATTACTTGGTCCAAGCGAGCGTGCGGTTGGAGAACACGGGAAACCAATCGCTGTCCCTGCCGGCACAGGAAGTGGTGGTGGGCACGGGCACGCCGATGGATGCGGACGACAACAATTTCATGAGTTATGGCGGTGCCATGTGGTTCGATGGGATCAACCCGCAGGTGTGCAACCCCGGTTATTTCAATACCAACACCACCATGTTGGGCATTTTTCCCCACACGCCGCATAGCGACTTTCAGGCGGGCGTGAGCAACGTGGCTTGGGCGGCGGTCTTCAACCAATTTTTTACGCTGGCGGTCATGCCCAAGCAACCGGCGGAGCGGATTCTGGCACAACCCGTCACCCTGCCGCAGTTTCCGAACATTGAATTGGCGGCGGGGGCACCCCTCCCCCAAGGGGTGCAGGCCGCCTTGGTTTATCCGGCGCAAACCCTGACGGCGAATTCCTCCGTCGAGCGGCAGTTTGTCTTGTTCGCCGGACCGAAAGAATACCGGACCTTGGCGCGGGTCGGCGGGGAACTGCAAAACCACGCGGACTTGATGATGAATTTTGGCACCGGATTTGCCAGTTTTTGGGGCATTGGAACTTTTTTTGCAAAATTTCTGTTATCGGGCATGAATGCCCTGCACGATCTGACCCGGCTGGGATATGGCTGGACGATCGTGCTGATCACGGTGCTGTTGCGGGGGATTTTCTGGCCGCTGATGGCGGCCAGCACACGCTCCATGAAGCGGATGCAGGCGCTCAAGCCGGAGATGGACGCCCTCAAGGAAAAATACAAGGACGATCAGACAAAATACACGCAGAAGCAGATGGAGCTTTGGAAAAAGCACGGAGTCAACCCCATGAGCGGCTGCTGGCCGATGCTGCTCCAGATGCCTGTGTTCATGGGATTCTTCACGATGATTCGCAGCGCCATCGAACTGCGCGGTGCGCATTTCCTCTGGGTCACGGATCTGTCCAAGCCGGACACCCTGTTCATGATTCCGGGCGCGAATTTTCCGTTCAACCTGCTGCCCTTGCTGATGGGCGGCGCGATGTTGTGGCAGTCGCACCTGACGCCGCCGTCGCCGGGCATGGACGCCTCGCAGCAAAAACTGATGCGCTACATGCCGTTGATGTTCCTGGTCTTCCTGTACAATTACTCGGGCGGGTTGGCGCTGTACATGACGGTCAGCACCAGCTTGAGTGTGCTGCAGACCAAACTGACCAAGAACCTCAAAGACCCGGCGGTGCTCGCCGCTCCGGCGGGGCCCAAGGTAAATCCAGCATTGACGCCCGCTTCAAAATCAAAAAAATAGTATTTATGCCTGCGCAACCGAAAGAGATACTCGAAACCATTCTCGGCACCTTGGGGTTTGCCGCCACGGTGGAAGAACACACGCTGGACGGCGACCTCACCTTGGAAGTGAAAACCGACGAAGCCGGACGGCTGATTGGCCGCCAAGGCCAGACGCTCGCCGACCTGCAATATCTGGTGAACCGCATTTTGTTTCAACAGGATCAGCATTCGCCCAAGGTGATGCTGGACGTGGGCGGTTACCGCGCGCAGGCTCGCGAGGCGCTGATCAAGAAAGCGCAGGAAGCCGCCGAAAAAGTCCGCCGCTGGGGCGATGCCGTGGAATTGGAACCGATGGGCTCCTATGACCGCCGGGTGGTGCATCACGCCCTGCGCGATGATCCGGATGTGGAAACGCACAGTGTGGAAGTGGATGGTACCGAGAAGAAGGCCCTGATTCTGCGCCCCAAAAAACACTGAACCGATGCGCCGCGCCGCGCGTGACCGAGTCAGGCTGGCGCGGAAATCCGGGTGGAGGGCGGCACACCCCCGCGTTTTTTGGGGATCAACCAGCCGCGGGGAAAAGCCGTTCCCGACGCGGAGCTGGAATCCGCCTCGCGGCGGGAATTGCGGAAGCAAACATGCCGGAAATAAGGCGGAAATAAGGCTTGAACCCGTCAGCACTTTCCTTAAAAATCATTTGGTTATGTTCGCCCCAGCCGATACTCTCAACGAGGCCAACGTTGCGTTGACCGAACTAATGGCGCTCACGCCCCCCCTCGAGCCCAAACGCCGGGGAACCTTGCTGGTGGTGGATGACGAGGAAGGACCGCGACTTTCGTTGCGCTTGATTTTCAAGGACCAGTACGATTTGTTGATGGCGGAAGACGGTCCGGCGGCGATTGCGCTGGCGCAAGAACATCCGATTGACGTGGCGGTGCTGGACATCCGCATGGCCGGAATGTCGGGCATTGAGGTCTTGGAACGGCTGCGGTTCGTGCAACCGGGAATTGAGGCGGTCATGATGACCGCGTTTGAAACCGCCGACACCATGCGGCAGGCACTGCGGCTGCGCGCGGCGGATTACATCAACAAGCCGTTCGATATCGCCACCATCCGCAACGCGGTGGGCGGAGCGATGCAGCGCCGGATGCTCGAAAGCGAAATCCACAGCAGCGCTGAAAAGGTACATGCGCTGTTGGGCGAATTGCAGAACCAGAAAGTTGAGGAACAGATTGCCCGGACCCGCGGCGACATTTATGCCAGCATCATCCACGATATCAACGGACCCTTGACGGTCGTGGCTGGCTTCATCCAGTTGCTGAACAAGAAATTGAACCAGGTTTCGAACTTGGAGGTGGAGGATTTGGAATTCATCCGCGAGCGGTTGAACGTGATCGAGCGGCAGATCAGCAATTGTATCGAGATCACCCGGCGATACCTCGGCTTTCTCCGGCATCAACCCGGGGAACCGCAAGCTGCGGGGGTGTGCCAGTTGGTCCGCGACCTGGAGCAACTGGTGCGGGTGCACCCGGCGATTCAGGATAATGAATTTAGCGTGGCGCCGCCGGCGACCGATATTTGCGTCAAGCTGAATGGCACGGATGTCATCCAGATCTTGCTGAATCTGACAGTCAACGCGTTTCAATGCCTGCCGCAGCCGCATCGCGTGGCCGTGGGCGTGGAGATATTGCGCGCACCGCTGGAGTTGGCGATATTCGAGGATGGCCCCAATGACCGTTACCTCAACTTGGAGGGCGTGCTCAACCGCACGCCGCTGGTGAAATTCTGGATCGCAGACACTGGCCCGGGCATCCCGCCGGAAATACTGCCAAAGATCTTCCAGCCCTATTTCACCACCAAAGGACCGCGCCAAGGCACCGGCTTGGGACTCAACATTGTCCATCGGCTTGTCAAGGAAGGCAAGGGTGCCCTGCACGTTCACACGCAAGCGGGCGAAGGTTCGACCTTCACCGTGTATTTGCCCGGCTCGGAGCTGGAAAAATAGGAACTCTGTTCTAATGCACACAACTAATATAATTTATATGGTTCATGGCTGGCCTATTTGTCGGTAAGGTTTACACTTTGCCTGTAATCTGAGTGTTTGCCTGATCTTTAAGAATTGATGTAAGTGGCTTTAAATAAGGCCTTTAAGTTATAAATTGTGTTCTTTAATTGGTTGGCATGGGCAATGCTATTTTGAGCTATAGCGGTGCGGAGTTGATCCGAACCAAATTTAAACCAAGCTTAACAAGAAAGAAAACATGAAAAACAAGATAGCCCATCTGGGTGCAGTGCTGGTAATCGCTGGATTCGCGCAGGTGGCGAGTGCGGTTCCAAGTTCCGCCGGACTTTATCTGATTGACAACGCAACGGGTGCCACCGCGTTTGCGCCAGACAACGCCGGTGGCATCGCCACCTTCAACGGTACGCTGGGTGATTATACAGTTAACGTCAGTGCCACGGGCACAACGCTTTCTCGCGGATCCACTCCGAGCATGGATCTGGATGTGGCCAATGCCTCCGCTGGCCCCAATGCGACCACGCTCACCGTGTATTACTCAGACGGTTCGTTTGGTCCCACGGTGGGCACTTACACCTTGGCCACCACCGGTCCTGCCAACGGCGGTCCGGTCACCACTAGTGCGTATTTGGGCAGTTCCCTCTTTGCCACGACGACGACTTTGGCTTCGGGTGTGGATGCGTATCCTTTTGTCATCAACGGCTCGGGGATCATCAATTCGAACAGCTACTACCTGACACTTGAGGATCTTATCGTCGGGAGCGAAGTCAGCGTGGACAGCCACTTCAGCACGCTCAGCGTGCCCGATGGTGGTGCGACGGTGATTCTGCTCGGGATTGCCCTCTCGGGCATCGGTTTGCTCCGGAAAAAACTCGCTGCCTGATCCGCCACAGCAAGATGATTCAACGACTTGGGCAGGGAGAAATCCCTGCCCAGTTTTCATTTTTGACTCCCTGTCGTAAAATGGTATAATATATAAAATAATTTGTACTATATAGTACAACAAATTGCACAATTAATGGACGTCCGCCGGTTTTTCCTGCACGAGAGTTTGGCGGAGCGCTTGCTTAAACCAGGCAAATGCGCGCCTTCGGCGCGGCGGCACTGCGGAGGACGCCGGTGGTGGTTTCACTGAGGCATTGAGCGGGGATGGAAAGCAACAGCACAAGACATGAGGATCAGTATTCTAAAGCCGGCTTCAGCCGGAACGTTTGGCTGGGTGGCATGGGGATTGCTTTTTTTACTGGCACCCGTGGTGGTTCCGGGGCAACTCTCCTATGTGACCAATGGCAACGACACCATCACCATCACCGGCTATTCGGGCACGAACGGGACCATCGTCATCCCCGCCTCGACCAATGGCATGCCGGTCACCGGCCTTGCCGACTTGGCCTTTCAAGGTTGCGCCAACCTGACCAGCATCACCATTCCCGCCAGCGTCACCAATCTTGGGATCGGTGTGTTCTATGATTGCGAATCTCTGACCAATGTGGCGATTCCAGCCGGCGTCACCCGCATCGGCAGCCAGGAGTTTTCCGCGTGCTTTTCCCTGCCGGCATTGATTATTCCCGACAGTGTCACCAGCATCGGGGATGCCGCCTTCAACAATTGCGCCAGCCTCACCGGCATGGTAATCCCCTCTGGCGTCATGAATATAGGAAACAACGTTTTCATTTTCTGCACCAGCATGACCAACATCTCGGTGGCTGCCAGCAACAGCAGTTACGCCAGTGATGCTGGCGTGTTATTGGACAAACAACTGACCACGGTGATCGAATGTCCCGGTGGCAAGTGCGGAAATTATGTCATCCCAGGCACGGTTACCAACATCAGGAACTACGCGTTTTGTGGTTGCGCGGTCCTGACTAACATAACGATTCCCGGCGGCGTTGCCAGTATTGGGGAATATGCCTTCAATTACTGTTCGAGTTTGGCCAGTGTGGCCATCCCGACCGGGATCATGAGCATCATGGATGATACCTTTGCCGGCTGTAGCAGCCTGACCAACATTACCATTCCCGCTGGCGTCACCACGATCGGCAAATATGCGTTTGCCGGTTGCTCCCGCTTGGTTAGTGCGCTTCTCCCCGGCAGTGTTGAAAGTATCGGGGATTATGCGTTCGAGTACTGTCCGAATCTGGCCAGCATGACGATTCCCGCGGGCGTTATCAGCCTCGGCAGCGATGCTTTCGCCAGTTGCAGCAATCTGACCGCCATCTATTTTGACGGCAATGCGCCGGGCGCGGACAACACGGTGTTCCTTTCGGATCCCGGGACTGTTTATTATCTTTCGGGCACGACCGGCTGGTCCAGTAGTTTCGGCGGCCTGCCCACCGCCCCGTGGCCGCTGCCGATTATGCTCCAATGCTCCGGTTGGGCACCCACCGGGCCCGGATTTGGATTCCAGATTGTGGCGGCGACCAATGTTTCTCTGGTGGTGGTGGAGGCTTGCACCAATCTGGCCGCGGCGGGCTGGTTTCCGGTGCAAACCAATGCGCTGGTCAACGGCACCAACTATTTTTGGGACGCGAATTCGACCAATTGTGCTGAGCGCTTCTATCGCGTAGTGCTGCCTTGAGGCCGCCCCCTGCCGCGCACATGATTTTTTGCTGCTTTACGAGCGGCACTGTGAGAAGGTAGGTGCCGGCTGAACCGCCTTACTTGCTGATGAATACTGCCGCCCTGCTGGCTTATGCCGGCGCCATATTTTGTGGCGCAGTGGCTTTGGCCGTGGTTTGGAACGAACGCCGATCGGTCGTGCATCTGGCGTTTGTGAGCGGCATGGTGCTGCTGGCGTTTGAGAGCATCTTCAGCGGTTTGTCGTGGCAGGCGGTGGCGGTTTCGTGGAATGAAACGGCGGTGCGGCAAATGGCGGAGTGGCAGCGCTGCCGGCTGTTTGCCAGCGCGCTGCTGCCGGGGGTATGGTTGTTTTTCGCCTTGGGCTATGGTCGCGGAAACTACCGGGAGTTTTTGAACCGGTGGAAATTTTTGTTGCTGGCCGCCTTCATGCTGCCCGTGGCACTGGCGGTCATGGATGAAAGCGAGTTGATCGCCCCGGCTTGGCTCCAGGATGGCTCGTGCGTCTTGGTGCTTGGCGGCCTGGGTGGATTTTGTTTCTTTTTGCTGTTGCTGTCCGGCCTGGTGCTGGTGGGCATCAATTTGGAAAAGACCTTCCGGGCTTCGGTCGGAACCATGCGCTGGCGCATCAAATTCATGATCCTGGGCCTGGCTGTTCTGTTTGCTGTGCGGTTCTGCACCAGCAGCCAGGTTCTGTTGAGCGACCGGCTGGATTTGCGGCTGCAAATGGTGGATGCCGGCGCGCTGTTCGTGGCCTGCCTGCTGATGCTGCGGGCCTCGTTTCGCTCCGGCCATTTCGACCTGGACGTCTATCCTTCCCAAGCCGTGCTGCAAAGTTCCCTGACCGTGTTCCTGGCGGGGATTTATCTGCTGGCCATCGGGGTGCTGGCCAAGGTCGTCTCGCTGTTCCGCGTCGGCGAAGGAGACTTGATCCGGTGGTTTGTGTTTTTGGTGGCAGCGGTGGTGTTTGCCATTTTGCTGTTGTCCGACCGGATGCGCCTGCACCTCAGCCGGTTTGTGAGCCGGCATTTTCAGCGTCCATTGTACGATTATCGCACCGTATGGAGGCGATTCACCGAAGCCACCGCCTCGTGTGTGAATCAAAAGGACTTGTGCCAGGTCGCGGTGAAGGCGGTGACGGATGTGTTTCAAACGCTGTCAGTGACCATCTGGCTGGTGGACGAGTCGCAATCGCAACTCGTCTTCATCACCTCGACTTTTCTCAGCGAGGCCAAAGCGGAGACTCTGCGGCCCAGTCAGCCGGAATTCGCGGAAATTCTGCGGGCTCTCCGCGCCCGGCGTGAGCCCGTGGATATTGATGCCCAAAAGGAGCATTGGGCGGAGATTTTGCGCCGCTGTCATCCGGACGAATTCCGCAAGGGTGGCAACCGCGTCTGCGTGCCGATGATTGTCAGCGAAGAGGTGATTGGGCTCCTGATGCTGGGCGACCGGGTCAGCGCCGTAAAATTTACGTGGCAGGATTTTGATCTGCTCAAGTGCATTGGCGACCACATTGCCGCCAGCTTGCTGAACACCCGGCTGTCACAAAAATTGTTGCAGGCGAAGGAATTGGAGGCCTTCCAAACCATGTCCGCCTTTTTTGTGCATGACCTGAAAAACACCGCCAGCACGCTCAATCTGATGCTCGAAAACCTGCCGGTGCATTTCGACGACCCGGCGTTCCGGGCGGACGCCCTGCGCGGCGCGGCCAAGACGGTTGCACATATCAACCGGTTGATTGGCCGGCTGGGGTCCATTCGCCATGAGCTCCAGATCAAACCGGTCGAAGCCGACCTTAACGAAGTGGTGGCCAAATCCCTCGCTGGCTGGGAGGAAGTCGCCGGCATCAACCTGACGAAGGAGCTCTCCCCGTTGCCCAAAATGAGGTTTGACCCGGAACAGATGCTGAAGGTGACCACCAACCTGATCTTCAACGCGCGAGAAGCCGTGCCGCCGACTTCGGGCCAGGTGCGGATTCAAACCGTGCAGCAGAATGGCTGGGCGGTGCTGGCCATTGCCGACAACGGCTGCGGTATGAGCCCGGAGTTTCTCAGCCGGTCACTATTTCGCCCGTTTCAAACGACCAAGAAAAACGGTCTGGGCATCGGCATGTTTCAGAGCAAAATGATTGTCGAGGCGCACAAGGGCAAAATCGAGGTCGAAAGCGAAACGGGGAAGGGCACCACCTTCCGCATCTTCCTGCCGCTGAAATAGCGGCGCGCCCGGCCAGCCCGGACGCAGGTTTGGCGCTACATCTGTTCAACGGTCTCAATGCCGAGGGCCGCCAAACCCTGCCGCATGACCCGGGCGGTCAGATCGCAAAGGGCCAGGCGCGATTGGCGCGTGGCGTCATCGCCGGCCTTGAGCACCGGGCAGTTCTCATAGAAGCTGGTGAACTTGCCGGCGAGTTCGTGCAGGTAGTTGCAGAGATAATTCGGCCGCAATTCCTCCGCGACGGCTTCCAAGGTGAGGCCAAAACTTAGTAACTGCTTCGCCAGCGCGAGCTCCTCACGCGCCTCCAATTTGAAATTCGAAATCCCGAATTTGAAATCGCCGGCCTCCGCCTTGCGGAAAATGCTCCGAATGCGCGCGTAGGCATATTGCAGATACGGCGCGGTATTGCCCTGCAAGGCGAGCATTTTATCCCAGCTAAAAACATAATCACTCTGGCGGTTCGGCAGCAGGTCGGCATATTTCACCGCCCCCAAGCCGACCACGCGGGCGATTTCGGGCCACATATTTTCCGGCACGCGCTCCTCCGCCGGCCTTTCCAACTGCTTTGTTTTTACGATTTCAAACGCGCGCTTTTCGGCTTCCTCCAGCAAGTCGCCCAATTTCACGGTGCCGCCGCTGCGGGTTTTGAACGGTTTGCCGTCTTCGCCTAGAATTTTTCCGAAACCGACGTGGACTAATTTTACTTTCTTGGCCACGTCGGGTCGCCAGCGGGCAAACGTGGCGAATAATTTCTTGAAATGCGATGACTGCCGGTCATCTACCACATAGACGATTTCATCCGGCGACCAGGTTTTGAGACGGTAATCAATGGTCGCCAAGTCGGTGGTCGTGTAATTAAAACCGCCGTCGCTCTTGCGGACGAGGGCCGGATCGGGGACCCATTCACCGTCCCGGTTGACCAGAAACATGTCATCCTTGGGCGGCAGCGAACCGTCGCTAAACACGCCGATCGCGCCATCGCTTTCTCGCGCAATGCCGCGCTGGAGTAAATCCTGCACCACGTCCCCCAGCCACGGATTGTAAAAACTTTCGCCCAGCGTGAAATCAAATGTCACGCCGAGCCGCCCGTAAATCTCGCCGAACTGTTTCTCCGACAACGCAATCATTTCCTTCCAGATCGCCGTGTTGGCGGCGTCACCAGCCTGGAGTTTTACCAGTTCCGCTTTGGCCGCTTCGAGGCGGGCGGGATGGGCGTCGCACTCGGTGTTGATGACCTGGTACAGCCGTTCCAATTCCGCAATGGCGTCGCGTTCGAGCGCGGCAGGGTCCAAAATCTCCTTCCAGCCCAGCAGCAGTTTGCCAAACTGCGTGCCCCAATCCCCGATGTGATTGTCGCTCTTGACGTCATGGCCGAGCAGCCGCAGCGTGCGCTGGAGCGCGTCGCCGATGCCCGTGGAGCGAATGTGGCCGACGTGCATGGGCTTGGCCACGTTCGGCGAACTGAAGTCCAGCACCACGGTGCGCGGCTGGCCGGCCCGGTCAAAAAACAAATGCTCGCCGCGCGCGGCTCCGGCGAGCGCCTCCGCCAGCACGACCGGCTTCAGCCGAAAATTCAGAAAGCCCGCGCCGGCAATTTCCACCGGGTCGCAGATTTCGGATACATCGAGCTTCGCCAGGACATTGGCCGCCAACAGGCGTGGATTCATTTTGCGCGCCTTGGCCAGCGACATCAGCGCGTTGCTCTGGTAGTCGCCGAATTTGGGGTCGGGACAGGGACGCACGAGCACAACGGAGACATCGGCGTCCGGCAGCACGGCGCGAACGGCGCCTTGCAAGGCAGATTCAATTGTTTTGTGGGGCAGCACGGGGATTATTTAACCACGGATGGACACGGATGAACATGGATTTTTTCCAGGAGCCGCCGGCGGAACACGTGAACACGAAGAAGCGCGGGTGAAAATTATTCCGGGATAAGAAAAGAAGCCGGCTGTTTGATTCCGCCATCCCACGTAGCCCATTCCATCCCATGCTTTGCAGCCAGACTCGCCAGATAAAAATCTGTTGTCTTACCACTGCTGGACTCCAAATTTCCCAAAGCGAGCAAACCCCGCCAGAAACTCACAGGCGGGACGCCTGTGCCACTTCATTTTTTCCCGTGTTCGCGGATGACGGCGAGCATGGCGTCGGCGTCGGGGGATTTTTCCAGGGCCTCGCGGAAATCGGCTTTGTGCAGCAGCTTGGCGATGTTGGCGAGGGTGTGAAGGTGTTTTTGGAACTGGCCCTGCGGGACGAGGAAGAGCATGACGAGCTTGACCGGTTGGTTGTCGAGCGCGTCGAAGTTGACGCCTTTGCCGGAGCGGCCCAGCGCGCCGACGACCTCGTAAATCAAATCCGTTGAGGCGTGCGGGATGCCGATGCCGAAGCCAATGCCCGTGGACATCGAGGTTTCGCGCTTTTTGACGGCGGCGGTTACCGCGTCGCGGTCGCCCGGCTGAATCTTGCCGGTAGCCACCAAATTGCCAATGAGTTCGTCAATGGCCTCCCAGCGGTTGGACGCTTTGAGGTCAGGGACAATTTGTTCGCGTCCCAAGATGTCGGCTAAATCCATAACTTGAGTCAGGATGAAGCCAAAGGCGGTCACAATTCAAGACTGAATTGCTAATTATTTTCAAGGCGCTAGATCACCTGATGCAGCCAAAGGAAAACCGCGCCTGTGTATTTGAACCACCAGCCGAGCACATCCAGCATTCCGACCTTCGCCGTGAGGAGCGGCAAGCCGAACAGCAGGACACAGACGTTGCCCAGAAAAACCACCACGGCGGAGAAAAGCCAGCCTTGGCTGGTGATGTCCGACTGCTGGGTCTGCAAGACATGGCAGGTAAGGGTGACGTGAAACGCGTACGCCGCCCCGACCAGCAAGTGGAAATAAACCAGATGCCAGTTCCAAAACCAGTGGCCAATGGCAAACACCGCGATGATCAGCACGGCGTACAGCGGAAAGAAATACGGCGCCAGGGTGATCACAAAATTCGTCTTGGAAACGACCACGTGGCCGCCCGAGGAGGTGATTTTCATTTTCTTGACCTGCCCGCCAAACAACCAGGTCCAAAGCGCGTGGGTGAGTTCGTGGCCAAGGACATACAACCACATTGGTTTGGGCAACAGCAGGAAGATCACCATCCAGCAGGTGGCGCCCGCCAGCAGCGGCACCCAAGTGGTATCCGCGCCACCGCAACGCTGGATCACCAACCACAAAGCCCTGGCAGCACCGGCACAAACCGGCAGGAGCCCGATGGCGATGATCAATTTGACCCACTTCGGCACGCCGAAAGCATTCAAAATCCAGGGTGCGGAAGCCAGACTAAATCGTCAGGATTCAGCTCAGGCACAGATGGACGCATATGAGACTGGGGATTGATGAATTGATCTGCGGTTAATTTCTTGTTCGACCGCATGATCTGGCCTTAGACTTTGCGCGATGACTCAAAACGAAGTTCTCCAGGTTTTCCGCGACTCGGGTGCGCTGCTCGAAGGCCATTTCATCCTGCGCAGCGGTCTGCACAGCCGCCAGTTTTTCCAGTGCGCGCTGGCGCTGCAACAAATGCCCGTTGTCGAAAAACTCGGCGCGGCGCTGGCCGCCAAAGCCCGGCCGCTTGGCGCGGTCGCGGTGGTCGCGCCCGCGATGGGCGGGTTGGTGATTGGTCAGGAGGTCGCGCGGCAACTTGGGGTGCGGTTCATTTTTGTGGAAAAAGAGGACGGCAAATTAGTGCTGCGGCGGGGGTTCAAAATTGCGCCGGAGGAAAAAATTCTCGTGGTGGAAGACGTGGTGACCAAAGGTGGACGAGTCCAGGAAACGATGGACATTGTGCGCGCGCAAGGTGGCCAGGTGGCTGGCGTGGCGATGGTGGTGGACCGCTCCAACGGCCAGACTCAGCTCGGTGTGCCGCAATTCAACCTCATCGCGCTGCACGTCGAAACCTTTGACCCGAACCAACTCCCGCCCGATCTCGCCAACATTCCCGCCAGCAAACCAGGAAGCAAATGAGCTCAGCCACCTTGGCGCTCGTCACCCCAAGGTGAATTTGGCGGCCGCAGAGATGAATCCTCTTGTTGAGTGAAACTCGCGGACGAGCCGTCCGCGCTCCGTCAGAGGCCGCCCACTTCCGCTTCGCTGTGGATGATCTTCCCGCGGGTGCCGAAGGATTGCACGGCGTCAATCAAACGCGCATCCACGGCATCGCGGTGCCGCGAGCAGCCGGCTTGGGTCAGCACATTGGTTAGTGCGTCGGGGGCGGATTCCACGGTCACGTTCGTCAGCGGCGCAACGGTGGGGGCGCTGGCGAAGGTAGGCGCGTTTTCACCGCCAAAATCGGCGGGGGTCAATTCGCGGCCGTTCAATTTGCCGTCCTTGTCCAAATCCGCGAGATTCCCCTGTTGAAATACGTGGTCGGTGGCCGCAAATTCGCCGACGGCGTGCGTGCCTGAATTCGGGCCGGCGATGAAATAATTCCCGATGGCATCAAGAAAATGGTCCGCTCCGGAATGCCCGCCCACGAGGCCGCAGACGCCCCAGTTGTAAACCACATTGTTAACGTATTGAATCCGGCCTTTGGCCTTGGGGTTGCGGCTCTGGTTGTTGATCCAAAGATTGTGCGAATAGGTGATGTTGGTGACGGAGTCGGACAAGGAGCCGAACCGCTGCGGATCCACGCCCTCGCCAATGAGGCAGTACTGGAAGGTAATGTCATGACTGCCCTGGGTGAGGCCGAGGCAGTCCCACCGGCCCCATTCGATGCTGCAATGATCGAAAATCATGTTCTGGCCGCCGGAAAGATTGACCGAGCACTTGCCTTTGTCGCCAGCGATGCCTTCCCGGAAACGCAGGTAGCGGACGATGACGTTGTGCTGGCCGC
>Ga0316232_1003439_pt1 | contig 14661 bp, 12 predicted proteins | sample TBHtaG_FD_206006 | JGI IMG/M metagenome (GOLD analysis project Ga0316232, IMG submission 206006) | Freshwater microbial communities from Trout Bog Lake, Wisconsin, USA - TBH18025_13 | ecosystem: Environmental > Aquatic > Freshwater > Lake > Hypolimnion/Profundal zone | place: USA: Wisconsin... | reverse complement strand
CGCAATACTGCATCCCGGACCAGTTCGTCAGACTCGAAATCGTCCAAACTCATCCCTTGGGTCCAATTCTGGATCTTGGTGATGGCATACAGGATGTCGCTCAAGTAGAGCTTGGGATCACGCGACCTGGATGAGATCCCTGGCGATGGACGGGCGAGCCAGAGGCTTCAACGCCTTGGGGGTGGTCAGGTCCACTTTGACGCCAAGCAGTTCTTCGAGAGCGAAGCTGAGGTTGATAAGGTCGAACAAGTCGCCATCCGGCCCAAGGGTCACCAGAAGATCCACATCACTATCAGGCCCGGCCTCGTTCCTGGCCACGGAACCGAAAAGGGCCAAATCCAGGATGCCGAACCGCTCCTTGAGACCCGGCAGAGCCTCGTGCAGGATCCTGATGGCGTCTTCGCGGGTCACGGCAAACCTCCCGTCCATTCTGCGTTCGGAACCGGGCGAAGGCAAATCCCAATGGTGGGGGACTGCAAGGCGATCCCAGGCAAAAAGAAACCCGTCCTGCTTTCGCAGAACGGGTTCGTAAATCAGTCCCGATGCGTTGCGGGGTACTAGACCCAGCCGCGCAGGTGGCTGGCTTCGGCGACGCGCTTGATGGAGATCATGTAGGCGGCATCGCGCATGTAGACTTTCTTGTCCCGGGCCAGGAACGACACGGCCTTGAAGCCAGCGGTCATCTTCTGGTCGAGCTTGGTCAGAACTTCTTCCTTTTCCCAGAAGTAGTTCATGTTGCACTGCACCTGCTCGAAGTAGGAGCAGGTCACGCCGCCGGCGTTGCAGAGGAAGTCGGGGATCATGAAGATGCCCTTCTTCTGGATGACCACATCGGCCTCGGGGGTGGTGGGGCCGTTGGCGCCTTCGGCGATGATCTTGACGGTGGACTTGATCTTGTTGACGTTCTCGCTGTTGATCATGTTCTCCTGGGCGGCGGGGATCAGCACCGTCACGTCCTGCTCGATCCAGGCGTCGCCATCCAGCTTCTCCCAGCCGTTGGCCTTGGCCTTGGCGGGATCGATGGTGCCGAACTTGTCGATGGAAGCCATCAGCTTGGTGAACTCGATGCCGTCCTTGCAGCGATAGGTGTAGGGCACCTTGTCGTTGTTGTCCCAGCAGGAGATGGCGATGACCTTGCCGCCATACTGGGTGAACAGGTCGAGGGAGTACTGGGCCACGTTGCCGGCGCCCTGGATGGAGGCGGTGGCGCCCTTGATGTCGATGCCGAGTTCCTTCATGGCTTCGCGCACGGTGTAGATGACGCCGTAGCCGGTGGCTTCGGTGCGGCCCAGGGAGCCGCCCATGCCCACGGGCTTGCCGGTGATGAAGCCGGGGTATTTGCCGCCATTGATCACTTCATACTCGTCCATCATCCAGAGCATGTGCTGCCCGTGGGTCATGACGTCGGGAGCCGGGACGTCCTGCAGGGGGCCGACCAGCTTGGAGCACTGGCGGATCCAGCCGCGGCAGATCTTCTCCTGCTCGCGATCGGAGAGTTCGCGGGGGTCGCAGATCACGCCGCCCTTGCCGCCGCCCAGGGGGATGTCGACGACCGCGCACTTCCAGGTCATCCAGGTGGCAAGCGCCCTGACGGTGTCGATGGTCTCGTGGGGATGGAAGCGGATGCCGCCCTTGGCGGGGCCGCGGGCATCGCTGTGCTGGATGCGGAAGCCACGGAAGATCTTCACGGACCCGTTGTCCATGCGGACCGGGATGGTGAAGTGCAATTCACGTGAGGGGTTGCGCAGCAGGTCGCGGGTTCCCTGGTCGAGGCCCAACTTCTCAGCCACGGCATCGAACTGCTTCTGTGCCATTTCAAACGGATTGAAGGCCTTCTCAGCCATAACTCCACTCCTTGAAAGTTTTTTGCTTGCTGTGCCTGCTGCAACAGGCCACGGTTCCTAGGCGAAACAGCCTAATTCAATGATTATGACGCGAGTTAGAAGCGCAAACCTGAAATGGGGCGAGTACGTGACGGATGGCACTGAATGAACGGGCTTTAGTCACACATGGGCAGATTTCCGGGTGTTGCCACAGACCGCAGCAGGCTGGAGCGGGGGCAGTCCGCCGCCGCCCTTGGGTTATCATGAATTTTGCCAATTGGCTGAACCCTTCAGGAGTCCGAAAGATGCGCTTCACTTCCAGCTTGCTTGTTGCCGCCGCCACCGTTGCCGCTGCCACCTTCACCGGCTGCACCAAATCCGAGCCCGATAAACCCGCCGCCGCCGCTCCTGCCGTGGGCAATTCCATCCAGGGCACGGTCCTGGAGACCCTCCCCGCCGCGCCCTACACCTACCTCAGGGTCAAGGCCGCCCAGGGCGAGGTATGGGCGGCCGTGCCCGCCGCGGACGTCAAGGTGGGCGCCACGGTGACCGTCACCGTGCAAGTCAAGATGGACAAGTTCCAGTCCACCAGCCTCAACCGGACCTTCGATTCGGTCTACATGGGCACCCTGGCCGGCGCAGCCCCGGTGGCCGCCGCCCCCGCCGCGATGCCACCCGCCACGATGCCACCTGCCGCGATGATGCCGTCCGCCGGCACTCCCCCCGCGATGCCGGCAGCTCATGGCGCCATGACGACTCCCCCGGTGGCCATGGAGAAGGTGGCCAAGGCGACCGGGCCCGATGCCCACGCGATCGCCGAGATCTACGCCAGGAAGAACGACCTCAAGGACCGGACGATCTCAGTCAAGGGCAAGGTGACCAAGGCCTTGTCCGGCATCATGGGCAAGACCTGGATCCACCTCAGCGACGGCAGCGGCAAGCCGCAGACCAAGGATTTCGATCTCCCCGTCACCACCAAGGACGCCGCCACGGTAGGCGAAGTGGTCACCGTGAAAGGCGTGCTCCATATCGACCGGGATTTCGGTTCAGGCTACCTCTACCCGGTCATCGTCGAGGACGCCAAGATTGTCCGCTAGCCCCAAGACCCACGGTGGCTATCCGATCCGGATCATCACCATCGGCCGGCCGAAATCAGCGCCGGTGCGGGAACTGGAAGCGCACTATCACGGGCTGCTGAAGGCTTACGCCCGGCTGTCCGTGGTGGAACTGCCCGAAGGCCGGGGCGAACCCGCGCGCCAGCTGCTGGACGAAGCCGAGCGGATCCGGCCGCAGCTGCTGTCGGTCCGCTGCCCGGTGCTGTTGAGTGCCGACGGTCCGCCGCGCAGTTCGGAAGCCTTCGCCCAGTGGCTGGGCGTGCGCATGGACCGGGGCGACAGCCTGGCCTTCGCCGTGGGTTCCAGCCACGGGTTCGATCCGGCGCTCAAGGCCGACGTGCGGGAACACCTGAGCCTCAGCCCCATGACCTTCCCGCACGATCTGAGCCGGGTGCTGTTCCTGGAACAGCTCTACCGGGCCTTCGCCATCCTGAAGGGTACTCCCTACCATAAGTAGTTTAAGCAAGGGCGGACCATACCTGCCGGGGGTGCCGGTTATTTCAAATTCTGGACTTGAGGATCTCCTTATGCCAATTGACTTGGCCAGGGAAGAAGCCCAATGAATGCAGAAAAAGTCGCCCGGTGATCTTAAACATGAGTAATAAGGTCGAGAATAATCTTTACTTGCGAGGCACCGGGAGTCTTCGTACATTCAAGACATTCGGGTCATTGAAGATCTCTAGCCGGCCCCGGGAATGCGCCTTGTACCATTTTGCAACAAGCTGATTAAGCGTAAGTTGCAATGAAAAAGCCTGGCCTCTGGGCCGGATCTTTGGCGAATTCGAAGGAAGTGGGTCGGCTCCGGAGGGTAAGGCTGGCAAGTTGCTTCCTGCTTCTTCCTCTGGGCAGGCGGGGTCCCATTCAATTCGGAAAGATGTGTCGGAAATCATAAGGCCGTCGATATAAAAGATTGACGTATCCTTAATTCAGTTCGAGAATTCTCAAGACAGACTATTTCACATACCGCACCTCGCGTGGACTCAGCCGATCAGCTGGTTTTGATCGGCTAAACCCACCTATTTCAATATCAACGCCTGGTTCCGGAAGCCGCACATGTCCAAAGCTCGATGCAGGAGGTCCTCAATGCGCACGCAATCCATGGTCCCGTCGACCGCTCCATTGCGGCGTCTTGCGGGTGGAGGCCAGTCATGAGGCATAGCATCCATCTGGCGCTGTTCGCTACCCTGGTCGCCGGCACGGGCTGGTCCCAGGATGTGGCCGTTTCCACCACTTCGATCGCCCAGACCTGGAAGCAGGACACGCCCGGAATGAGCAAGGGCACTTTCACTCCGGTCACCGAATTCGTGGGTGTCGATGTCGCCAAGATCTCCGGCCAGGAAGCTCTTTCCTTTCACATGTATGGCTGGGGTTTCGCGGACCTGGCGGACCAGTCCTCGCTGTATGGCAAACACACCGGCGACCTCACCTACGGCTACCTTCAATACAACTTCACCCAGGCCAATGCCGAACTGAAAGCCGGCCGTTTCACCGTCAATCAGGGTGTCGGCAACGAGCAGGTGGATGGCGTTTCCGGCAGGACTGACCTGCGCCACGACTTCACGGTGTCAGGCTTCCTCGGTCGTCCGGTCGTTTACAAGAACGAGGGTGACAACCATCAGCAGGACATCCGGTACCAGCAGAACGTCATGTTCGGGGCCCGCGTGGCCTGGCACCCGAGCCGGCTTGGCGAGATCGGCCTGGACTACCTCCAGGACGGCAGCTACGCCGCCAAGGCGCTCAACGTCCCGGTGCCGCAGCCGGTGGATTACACCCGCCGCCAGGTGGGGCTGGACATGGTCCTGACTCCGTGCTCCTTCATCGACCTTCGCGGTCGCACGGTATTCGACGCCGCGGACAACCAGACGGTCGCCCCTGGCACCGCCAGCCCTTCGCGTATCGCCGAGCACGACTACAGCGCCACCGCCAAGCTGCCCCGGTCCTTCACCCTCACCGGCACCTTCGTCGAGCGCAACTACTTCGCCTATTACGCCGGCTCCACCCTGCCGAACCTGTTCCGGCAGAACGAGCAGGGCATGTTCAAGGCCCTCGGCGCCAAGCTCATCTGGGAAGGGGTGGCCAACCTTCAGGTCAGCGGCGATGTGCGCCGCACCGATCGCGCCCTCTACGGCGTCGCCACCCGCACGGGCGCCGACGTCCGCTACAACTTCAGCGACGCCCACGTCCTGGCTGGCGCCGGCGTCCACAAGACCAACGCCTTCAACATCACGCCGGTGGCGGTGGTGCCGGCGGCTCCCGGCTACAGCGTCAGCAACAACGAAATGCGGGCATGGGTCATGGCGCAGCGGGGCAAGGTCTCGGCGAGCCTGGATGCCATCCTGATCCACTACACCGATGCCTCCAGCAACCCGAACCTGAATGGTCAGAGCCATGAATCGGCTGTGGTCGGTTCCCTGGGCTATCAGCCCAAGGCCAACCTCAAGGTTTCCGGCGACCTGACCTACGAGGACAACCCCATCTACCGGAAGCAGGTCATGGGGCTCCTGCGGGCCCAGTACCAGTTCGGCTTCTCCGGTAAAGGAGGCAAGTAAATGCTCAAGAAGATCGCTCTCCTTGCAGTAACCCTGGGACTGGGGCTCATGGTCGCCTGCGGCGCCATCTCACCGTCGGGCAGTTTCGCGCCGACCCACCCCCAGGCCCTGGAACAGGGCCGGCCCACCTGCTCCGAGTGCCACGGCACCGACCGGGTGAAGAGTACCCAGAAGACCTTCGCCTCCTTCGACCATACCCAGGCCTTCGTGACCAACCACAAGTTCGCGGCGAACCAGGACCCGGCCACCTGCGCGGCCTGCCACGCCCAGTCCTTCTGCACGGATTGCCACGGCGGCAAGACCGGCATGCTGCCCTCCACCAAGCTCGGCAACCGACCCGACCGGGAAAGCCCACACCGGGGCGACTACCTGACGATGCACCGCATCGACGGCAAGATCGATCCCACCGGCTGCTTCAAGTGCCATGGCCGTTCCAATAACGAAAAGTGCAGTGCCTGCCATAAGTAGGGGTCTGATGATGCGAAAACGACTGACGGTCGGAACCTTCCTTGCTGCGGCGGCAACCTTGCTGTTCCTGGGGTGCAGTTCAAGCAATTCCTCGGCGCCGACGCTGAGCCCCACGAGCGGGCAGCACCCTGCCACCTGGGTGCAGACCCACTGGCAGGACTACACCAAGGCCCCCAATTCCTGCGTGCCCTGCCACGGCTCGGCCCAGGATCCTGCCGCAGCTGGCGGGACTTCCCAGGTGAGTTGCTTCGGCTGCCATCATCCCAAGGGGCCGAACCATCCCGCCAACTGGGCCGATCGCGCCCAGCACGGCCGTATTGGCGCCCAGGCCGCCGCCACCGCTGGCGACAACCTGAACATGATGGGTTTCGCCAGTTGCACCCCCTGCCATGGGGCGGACTACAACACGCCGATCGGCGCTGCACCCTCCTGCCTGTCCTGCCATCCCCAGGCCCCGCACGGCACCCCGCCCTGGGGCGCCACGCCGACCCCTGTGGATTCCACCACCCATGCCTCCCACGACCAGACGGATGTGAGCAATGCTCCGGAGTGCTTCAAGTGCCACGCGGCCGGGAGCCCCAACAACAGCATCACGCCCAAGACCCCGGCAGCTCCGAATACCCCGCCCGGTTGCTTCAACGGCACGCTCTGCCATACCAACAGCTTCTAACCCGGTTCAGTCCATTCCTATCCTTCAACCTCAAACCATTGTGAGCCCACAGCAGGAGGTGCCGAATTTGAATAGTCCCGATCTGTGCATTGATTCAGTACCGCCTGCAGTTCAAGGAGTCATTTTCACCATTCTTGTAAGGAGAAAGCAGTATGGATCTTAAACGCCTCAAGAGGTTGGGCACATTGGCCTGCACAGCGGCCATTGCCCTCGTCCTCATCGCCTGTAACGGAAGCACGGGTTCGACCGGCCCCGCCGGCACCAACGGGACCAATGGGACCAATGGGACCAACGGAACCGGCCCCGTGGTCAATGTGGCCGCTCTGACGCCAGCCGAATGGGGGGCCATGTCCCTGACCGGCTCCGTCACCAGCGTCGACCTGAGCAAGGGCACCCCGGTCGTCCAGTTCAATGTTGCCACCACCACCGGCGTTCCCGTCGTGGGCCTGGGCATCACGACCAAGAGCGCCACGGCCACCCTCCCCGGCTATTCGCAGCTCGCCTTCACCATCGCCAAGCTGGTGCCCGGCACGGGCAAGAACGCCCAGTGGGTCAACTACATCGTGACCACCGTTCCGACCCTCGCGGCCGACGGCGTCACCGTGGTGGCCCCCGCCCCCACCAAGCCCACCACCGACAACACTGGCACCCTGGTTGACAACGGGAGCGGCAACTACACCTACACCTTCACCCGCGACATCACCAAGACCCAGGCCTTCCTGGATGCTGCCACCTACACTGGCAACAACCTCCGCGCCGACCTCGGCGACGTGACCTACGTCCCCACCCTGACCCACCGCATCGCGGTCCAGGTGGGCGGCAACGCCCCCGGCACCGGCACCAACACCCCCACTGGCGTGGCCGGTGCGACCGCCACCCCCATCCTTAACCCCGCCAACATCACTTACGACTTCATCCCCGCCACCGGCAAGCCGGTCGCGGCCACCGACACCGACCGGGTCATGACCAACGTCGCGGCCTGCAACGCCTGCCATACCCGCCTGGTTGTGCACGGCGGCAATCGCGTTGATCCCCAGTACTGCACCGTCTGCCACACCGATCAGCGCAAGTATGGGACCGTTGAGGCCACCAAGACTGCCACCGGTTTCAGTGGCACGACCTCCAAGATCAACGGTCTCGCCGCCGGCAACTTCCCCGCCTTCATTCACCGTCTCCACATGGGTGAAGCGCTGAACCTGACCGGCTACAACTACGCGAACATCCTGTTCAATGAAGTCCGCTACCCCCAGGACATCCGCAACTGCCAGACTTGCCACACCAACCAGCCCCAGAGCAAAGTCGTCGACGCGCCTCCGGTCGCGCCCCAGACCGCCCAGGGCGACAACTGGATGAACGCGCCCAGCCGTCTCGCTTGCGGCGCCTGCCACGACAACGTGGACTTCACTCAGGTCCATGGCTCCAACGTTCCGCCCCAGGCTGACGACAGCACCTGCGCCCTCTGCCACCTCCCGGCCGACATCGCCATCTACCACACCCCGGTGTGGACGCCGGTCCAGAGCGGCCAGAACATTGCCCCGGCCCATGGCGGCATGCAGAGCTACAGCTATCAGGCCACCAATCCGGCCAACCTGCCCAAGGGCGCCCACACCATCAGCTGGAACCTCATTTCGGCGACCGTGCCTAGCGGCGTGCCGACCCTGACCTTCAGCATCCTGATGGACGGCAAGGCCATTGCGCTGAACGCTCCTCCCGCAACTCTCCCGGGCACGACCACCCAGGTGGACATGTTCCCGGCCTCGGCGCCCTTCGTGAACAACCTTTTCGGCGCCGCAACCAACGCTCCTGACTTCATTCTGATTGCCGGCCTTCCCCAGGACGGCATCGTCCCGGCGGACTACAACTACAGGGCCACGCCAACCCTGAAGAGCATCTGGAGTGGTGCAGCTGCGGCCGCAACCCTCCCGATCACCTGGAAGGACAATGGGAATTCCACCTACACCATCACCGCTACGGGCTACAAGCTGCCTGCCGGCACTGGTGTGGTTGCCATGGGTATCGGCCTGGGTATGCTGACCGAAACCGATCTTGCCAAGCCTGATCCCAACCTAGTTTCCAACTACACCTTGGCGGCCAATTCCCCTGCCTTCACTGCCATGGACTTCACCTATAAGGCCAACAGCTATACTGCCCTTCCCACGGGCGGCCTGATCATCCCCAGCAAAGTCCAGTTGATGAACGTGGCCGCTGCCGGCCCGGGCAAGATTCCTGTCCTATCCCGGCGCAACATCATCAAAGTTGACGCCTGCAACACCTGCCACGGTACCCTGGGAGCCTTCACCGCGACCACCACCTCGAATAACTTCCACGGTGTCGGAATCGGCGACGGCAACGACGGTGCCTCCTGCATCATCTGCCACACCACCGCCGGCGTCGACGGCACAGCATACTCATACAACACTAAGCCCTGGATCCATGCGCTCCATGCCGCATCCATGCGTGACAACCCCTACACCCCTGAAGCCGCCGCCGGCCAGTTCTGGGCCATCGGCTACCCTGGCCTCCTGAACAACTGCGAAGTCTGCCACGTTCCTGGCTCCTACGACTTCAGCAACACAACCAACGCGGCCCAGGTTCCCAACATGCTTTGGGATACTACCGCCCAGGGGACACCCGCCCTCTCTCCGGCGATCTCCTATGCGTCAAGCGTGCTCAAGACCGGCGTAACGACCACCTATACGCAGCCCCAGAGCGTCTCCCAGGCTGCCGCCCTTGGTGTCACCTGGACGCCTCCTGCGCCCATCGTGACCACTGCTACCACTGCCAACGGGTACTATTCTCCGTTCATCTCCATGACGGCGACCTACGGCTCCAACGCCAAGTGGACCGCCCCCGCCGCCAGCGGTGGCGCCTGGGTCTATGCCCCCGCTACTGTTGCCGGGCTGACAGCGGCTGCGGCGACGCTTCCGACTGGCACCGGTCTCACCGGTTCCCTGGTCGTCTCGCCGATTACCTCCGCGTGCTCCGCCTGCCATGACACTCCGACGGCCATTGCCCACTTCAAGGCCAACGGTGGCGTGTTCTACGGCGACCGGTACGTCCTGGGTGGCAGCACCCTCGGAACGGCCGTCGCTTCCGGGACCAGTTTTGCCTTCCCCACGGGCAACCTGGTCAACACCGAGCAGTGCCTGATCTGCCACGGTTCCGGCGCGGTTGCGGACATCAAGGCTGTCCACATGAACTTCTAACGTCCCAATCCAGGGCGGAGGTTCCCTTCGCCCCGGGCAACGACCACTGAACATGCAAGATGACCCAGAAGCGGCGACGCATCTGGGTTATCTTGTTCTTAGGCCCCCGCTGAACCTTGCCTGCAATCGCCCACGTGACCGGAACTGTTGGAAAGTTGGCAGGCTTTGCGCGAAAATGTGAGGCAAGGCTGGTCCAGGAGAAACTGCATGAAACTTCGTTTGTTCAAATCCATTTTCACCTCCGGGCTGTTCCTGGCCGCCGGTCTCGCCATGGCCCAGGACTCTGAGCCCACAGTCAAGACGCCGAAGGTGGTTCGCCCCAAGACGGCCACCGTTCGCGCCGCAAAGGCCAATGCCAATGCCAAGCCTGCCACAAATCAGGTGGATCTCAACCGCGCCAGCAAGGACGACCTCAAGAAGCTGCCGGGCATCACCGACGCCTTGGCCGACAAGATCATCGCCGGCCGGCCCTACCTCACCAAGTCCAGGCTGGTCACCCAGAAGGTGATCCCCGAGCCGGTCTACATGGGGATCAAGGATCAAGTCATGGCCGGGTATCAGGCTCCGCCGAAAAAACCCTAGCCGGTCCCCCCTTCGTTCAAGAACCTCTGTAGAAGCCAAATCATTTCCACTGCCAAACGGGCTACCGGTTGACAGGCGAGTCAGGATGTTTGTCATGAAAAAGCTGTTCGCAATGCTAGCCTCCCTGAAACTCGCGGTGATCCTGCTGGTGCTGCTCCTGGTGGGGCTTTCGGCCGGGACCATCGTCGAAACCCGGATGGGAGCCGAAACCGCAGGCCGGCAGGTCTACTACGCCTGGTGGTTCCTGGGGCTGCAGGGGCTGCTCGCCATCAACTTGGCGATGTCCATCGCCGACCTGTTCCCCTGGGCCAAGAAGCGGATCGGCTTCGTGGCGACCCACGCCGCGCTGCTGTTGATCCTAGCGGGGGCATGCACCAGCTATTTCCTCAAGATTGAAGGGATGATGAGCATCCCGGAGGGTGGTAGCGCTTCGATCATCGAGAACCGGGACAAGGAGCAGAATCTGCTGTCCCAGCACCAACTCCCCTTCGACGTGAAGCTGGACAAGTTCATTCTCGAAACCTATCCCGGGACCAGGCGCCCTTCCGGCTTCCGCAGCGAGGTGGAGATCACCGACCACGTCACTGGCAGGACCTTCCCGGCTTCCATCTGGATGAATCACGAACTGCATTACCGCGGTTTCGCCCTTTTCCAGTCCAGCTACAGTCAGGGGGGAGGGGCAGCCCTCACCGTGCTCTCGGTGTCCAAGGACCCCGGCCAGAATCTGGTCTTCGCCGGTTACATCGCGCTTCTCATGGGGATGATCGTGGTGCTCTCCACCCGCATCGCCCAGTCGCAGGGGCCCCGGGGGGCGGCGGGCAAGGCCCTGGTGGCGCTGATGCTCATCACCGGGGTTACGGCGGCCCGGGCCGAAACGGTTCCAGATCTCCTGCGCGGGATGCCGGTGCAGCATGACGGCCGGGTGATGCCCCTGGACACCCTGGCCCGGGAGGCGGTGCTTGACGTTACGGGCGCCTCCGCATGGCAGGGCCAGGACGATGTGGCCACCTTCACCGGCTGGCTGTTCAATCCACCGGCGGCGGCCGACGCGGTGGTGATCAAGGTGGGGTCCACGGCCTTCATCCAGGAATTGGGCCTGCCCGCCGGCACCAACCACGCCTCCTTCAACAATCTGGTGCAGATCCCGAGGCTCCAGCAAATCATCATGGCCGCCCGCCAGGCGGAACAGGGCAACATCCCGCGCGCCGGGCTCCTGAAGGACGCCGAGGCCATGGACAAACGCCTGGGGGTCATGCAGAGCATCCTGCAGCAGCAGTTGGCCCGGCCCATACCAATTCCGGGCAATCCCAGGGCCGAGTGGAGCCTGCCCATGGGCGTCAGTGCTGAGAGCTTTTCCATGCTGATGTCCGGCCCCAGGCCGGCGGATTGGCCCGGCGTGGACCAGATGGACACTGAGGTTTTTTACAACCACTTGCACCCGGTCCGCATGGCCTGGATCATCCTGCTGGCTTCACTGGCCCTGGCCATCGTCGCCTGGCGCAAGGAGAACCGGCTGCTCGACTGGGTATCCTTCGGGGTCCTGGTGGGCGGCTTCGCCATGATGAGCTGGGGCATCCTGTTGCGCTGGAACGCCGGCGGGCGCTTCCCGGCCGCGAACATGTACGAGTCCATGCTGTTCCTGGCCTGGGGGGTGGGCCTGTTCGCGATCATCGCCTTCGGGCTGCTGCGCAACCGGGTGGTGGTGGTCAACGCCGCGGGCATGGCCGCGCTGGCCATGCTGCTGGTGGACCTGCTGCCCATCGACAAGTTCATCCACCCGGTGGCGCCGGTGCTGTCCGGCACGCCCTGGCTGGCCATCCACGTGCCCATCATCATGGTGAGCTACTCCATCCTGGCGCTGGGGCTGGTAGTGGCGCACATGCAGATCGGCTTCACCATCTTCGCCCCCGGGCGGGTGGAGCTGATCGACAAGATGTATGACCTGCTCTACTGGTACATCTTTGTCGGTTCCCTGTTCCTCATCGCCGGGATCATCACCGGCTCCATGTGGGCGGCCTCCTCCTGGGGCCGCTACTGGGGCTGGGATCCCAAGGAGGTCTGGTCGCTGGTGGCGTTCCTGGCCTACATGGCGATTCTGCACGCCAAACTGGACCGGCTGATCGGCAAGTTCGGGGTGGCGGCCATCAGCATCGCCGCCTTCCAGACCATCCTGATGACCTACCTGGGGGTGAACTTCGTTCTGACCACGGGCATGCACTCCTACGGCATGGGCGATACCCCTGTGCTGATGTGGATGCTGCTGGTGGCCGCGACCGAGGTGATCTTCCTGGCCTGGGGCGCCGTGGCCTACCGGCGCAGCCTGACCGCATAGCCGCAAGCCGCCCATGGGCGGCTTGCGTTCCGGCGCTCTACTTGCCCAGGCTCCCGGTCGGCACGTTGGCCGGAAGGACGATGTTGTTCTTGCCCAGGCACCGGGCCCGGGGCGCGCCGCTCTGGTTGCGCAGGTCCAGCAGCTGGAGGTCGCGGATGGTGACCATGGACATGGTCGCGTCCAGGTGCGACTTCACTTCGCACCAGGCGTCATGCAGCGGGCAGGGCTTGTCGCGGCCGTCACAGTTGACGAAGCCCATGACGCAGCCGGTCATGGAATCCAGCCCGTCCAGCACGCTGACCACTTCGCCGACGGTGATGCGGTGCGCCGGGCGGGACAGCCGGAACCCGCCGCGCGGTCCCCGGACCGAATTCAGCATGCCTTCCTGGGCCAGGGTCTGGAGGATCTTGGCCAGATAGGGACCCGGCAGGCCAAGGTTGCTGGCCAGGTCTTTGGCTAGGCTGTAACTCCCGTCCTCTGGCAGGGCTGCCAGCGCACGTAGGGCATACCCGGTGGCCGTAGAAAACAACATTTTCTCATCCCCTGGATAATTAAGGATACGTCGATCGTTTATTAATGCAATGCCAATATTTCAAAAAAATGGGTGAAATTCATGAATCTTTGAGCCGGTGCAGGGTGGTGCCGGTGACCCGGAGCAGACCCTGGTCCTGGAGCTGGCGCAGGCCCCGGGACAGGGTCTCCGGGGTCATGCCCAGCTGGGCGGCCAGCACCTTTTTGGTTACCGGCAGCACCAGCGATCCGCCCACCGGCACCTGCTCGCGGATCCAGTTGCGCAGCCGGTCCGAGCTGTCCGAACCGGTGAGCTGTTCCACGGTGTGGGTGAGCCGGCGCAGCCAAACGGCCTGGGCGTGGATGATGGCCTGGGCCAGGTCGGGATCCTCGCGCATGGTCACCAGGAAGGGCGCCTTGGGGAACAGGAAGACCCTGGAGGGCTTCAGGGCGGTGGCGGTGGCCGGGAAGGCCTCGCCGCCGAACATGGCCGCCTCGGCGAAGCTGGCCACCGGCATGATCACCGCCAGGGTCGGATGGGCCCCCGGGATCTCGGCGGCCCGGGTCAGCTGGATGGCGCCCTCCACCAGGACGAAAAAGCCGGTGCAGGGCTCGTCCTCGAGGAACAGGATCTCCCCCGGGTCCAGGATCCGGGGCCGGGCCAAACGCTGCAGGCGTTCGCGCTGGAGCGGCTGCAGCGAGGTGAAGAGCGGAGCCTGGTGCCAGGAGGGGATGGTCATGCCTTCCAGCATACGGCGGCGAATCGGGGTAGCAGAACTGTTAAAAGATTTATAATTGTCCAGGACTGGAGGAACCTGATGTTGAATTGGCCAACCTGGGCGCGGTTGGGAGCGATGGCGGCGGCCCTGTTCTGGGCCGGCCCGGGCTGTGGCGGCGCGAATCATTCCATCGTGCAGATCCAGGACACCCAGGGGGCCGACCCGGCCAGTTACGGCACGCTGACCGTGCACCTGGTCCCGGATGGACTGCCCGGTGCCTTGAGCCACCTGTACCTGGTGCTCCTCGCCCTCGAAGTCCGGGTGGCCGGCCAATGGCGACCTGTGCCCCTGGCGCATCCCGACCTGACCCTGGACCTGCTGGCCGCCACTTCCCAGTCGCCCCTGCTGCTGGCCAGCAAGGTGCCATGGCCTGGCGGCGCCAACGACGCCATGCGCTTCAGCCTGGGGCCGAACAGCCAGGCCCAGCTGGCCGCCGAAGATACGGAGACCTTCCACAGCCTGGAGGTGCCCGGGCAGTTCGTCAGTTCCATGGGGCTGCCCGGAAGCTTCTACGTTACCGCCCAGACCGACACTGACCTCTGGATCGCCTTCTCGGTGGCAAACGTGGCTCTGCCCGACCAGGCCAACCTCGACAAGTACGTGTTCTGCCCCGGCCCCGTACGCGGC
>Ga0316232_1003434_pt1 | contig 14681 bp, 7 predicted proteins | sample TBHtaG_FD_206006 | JGI IMG/M metagenome (GOLD analysis project Ga0316232, IMG submission 206006) | Freshwater microbial communities from Trout Bog Lake, Wisconsin, USA - TBH18025_13 | ecosystem: Environmental > Aquatic > Freshwater > Lake > Hypolimnion/Profundal zone | place: USA: Wisconsin... | reverse complement strand
ACGCTGAACGCCTCTTTCGCGTCCGCCGTATGTCCGAGGGTGGCGCTGGCCAGGCCGAACTGGTAGTTGGCGCCGGGATCATAGGTGTCGATGCTCAGGGCCTGGCGGGACCAACCGAGGGCGCCGGCAGGATAGCCGCGACGGTTTTCCAGCGCGGCCAAGTCGACGAGGGCGGGCAGGAAATTAGGGTCCGTTTTCAGGCAGGCAAAAAGCTGGTCCCGGGCTTGAGGATAGGCCCGTTCCCGGGCGCTTTCCTTGGCCTTCAGGTAAAGGCCATAGGTGGAGTTCCAGTCGAAGGAGCGAGGCGATTCCGTCGGGCGGTTCAGCACGTCGCCATCGCCGGCGATGAACTGAAGTTTGTCGCCGCCCAGGCAGACGCGGAGGGCCTTGAGATAAGCCTCCGCACCCGCATCCCGCGGCGGGGTCTCGAGCTTGACGATCTGTTCGAACGGCTGCATGGGCTTGAGGCTGACCTCTGTGCTGAAGATCGGGCGAGCGCCGTCGAACACTTCGAGTTTATCGCGCAACGGCCGTGTGGGTGAGATCCGGATGATCAAACGGCCGGTCTCGTGCGTGACATTCATGGCCCCCCAGGGACTCGCGCTCACCATGCCCTTGGTGCCCTTGACCGGCTGCCAGTGTTCCGTCCAGGTATCGGTGGCATAGGGTGGAAATTCCTTGTGCTTGAACGGGGTGAGCGTGCTTTCGTCGGCGCTCTGGTTGAAGAGGCGTCCGGATTGGACCTCGACATACTGGCCGTCGGAATCGCTCAGGAGCTTCTCCCAGATCATTCCCTGGCGTGAAAGGCCCCAGATCCAGACCTTCCGTCCGGGCTTGTCGCCATAGGGCGAACAGCGGGCCATGCCGAAATCGTCATCGTGCCAGTAGCCGCCGAAGAACTCGGCCAACCGGCCAAACACATGGTAGGACTTGTAGGGGCCGAAATTATTCTGGTTGTACCAGGAGAGGTCGTGCCCGTTGGCGGGGTTGATCGGCCAGGCGAGGGCCTTGCCATCATGCCCGAGGTAGTGGGTGCCGGGGTTGATGAACTGGAGGTTCCCGGCGGACTTGATGCCGACGTTCATCCAGGTGTAGTAGGGTTGGTCGGCGCCCGAGGCGTTGTGCCAGAAGGACCGGGTGGTGAACCCGGCCTCGCCGGCGGGCAGGTTGATTTCGAGCCGCCAGGTCGAGCGGGTCAAGAGGTCGAGCGTGCCGATCACGCAACTGGCGCTGCCGTCCGGGTTGCGCCGCGTCAGGTAGTCCACTGGCGAGAAACAGTTGGGCGTGTGGCCCATGATCCCATAGTTGGCCTCCATGCCGCCGCTGGTCCACGGTCCGCGCATCGAGACATCGCGGAACTTGACGACCCGATTAAAGTAGATGAAGGGCTTGCCGGTGCTCTTTTCGATGGCGGCCCAGACCTTGCCGCCGATCTCCGGGAGGATGAGAAGCTGCAAATAGTCATTGGATAACTCCACCACCTTCCACTTCTTCGAAACGGGCTTATCGGTAAACCCGTCATAACGGAAGTAAGGATAGAACCGCGACATGGTCGGGACGGGGTCGGGATCGGAATAGGGATAGGTGGTGAACTCGCGGTCGTATTCTTTGATCACAGCGTGGGCGGGGGAGGCAGAGGCGCCGGGTTGGGAAGCCAGGAGAAAGGACAGCCAGAGGAAGGAGAGGGCCAGGTTTTTCATAACGGGGATAAGCGGCCAAAACCGCGAGACAGTGGCGGGAGCCGGCGGAGCGAGCTTTCGGCGGTGCCGGCACTTCGGCAAAAGGGCGGACCACTAGGAGGCCGGCATAACCCCATGGGGTTCTGGTCAGGTTTATCTGGTGCGGTCGTCATGCGCGTGGGGCGGCTCTGCTGGACCGCAAATTGACCCTTCAAGCGAGGGGCGTCAACCCTAGAGTCCTTGAATTCCGGATCGGGCAGGGCTTTCGATTGCGCCGCTGGCGCCGCCAGAGTAGGGTGTTGATCTGAAAATGAACGAAATCCACGGACATGAAGTGTTGGAGATGATGCTCTCCTCGGGCAAGGCCTATACGCGCGAGACCCTGGCGCAGGACATCCTGGCCCGTTTTGGGGCGGAGGCGCGTTTCCATACCTGCTCGGCGGCAGGGATGACGGCGCAACAATTGGTGGAATTCCTCGAAGCCCGGGGGAAGTTTGTGCCGCAGGCCGGCGGGTTTCAGACCTCAGCCGATCTGATTTGCCGGCACTGACGGCCGCCCATGCCCGTCGTACTCTCAGAAGCCCTGCTGAGCAAAGCGGCGGGTTGGGACGTGATGAAGCAGGCGCGGGCTTACCTGGCCCAGGGCCAGGTGCTGAGCTCATACTGGGCGTCGCCGCTCTTGCGCGGGGTGGTCCAGTCGGGTGGCATGTCCTTCCGCGCCTCGCTGGTCATCAACAGCGAGATTGACCTGGAGAATCTCTGCACCTGCCGGGACGCGCGAGAGTGGGGCAAGATCTGCGCCCACGTTGTCGGGGTCGGTCTCCACTGGCTGGCCAGCCAATCGCCGCCGCCCGCGCCATCCGGGCTCCGGCCATCCCAGTCCGCTCCCGCACGCGCGCCTGAATCGGCGGTGTCACGGGCGCGCGCCTCCTCCCTGCAACGCAGCGCCGAGGGCCGGCCGGCCGAGCTTTCCATCATCCTCCCGCCCAATCTGGACCAGGCGCTGGCCCGAGGCAAAACCATGTTGGTCTTGGAGGCCCAGTGGGCCGGTGGACGCTGCCCGCTCAACGCCCTGCCACGGAACTCCGCCTATGCCTTCCCGGTGCGCGATGAAGCCATCATCGAGCGGGTGGAAAGCCTGGCGGGGGGCCAAACGCCCGCCGCCCTTCAACTCCCCACCCAGGATTTGGTCGCCCTCCTTCCCCTGCTGGCGGACCATCCGCGACTGTCGCTGGGCAAAGCCACCGCGGTGACGGTATCGAGGACGCCGCTCACCCTGCCGCTGCGGGCGACGCTCGAACCCAACGGCGAGATCCTGCTGGCCCTCAAGGCCCCGCGAGCGGGCTTGACGATCGCCGGGGATTGGGTCTGGCAGAAGGACACCTTTCAGCCCCTGGGCCTGCCCGCCTTCGCCCGGGCGGTTCTGAGTGGTCCGGTGCGGCTGACGCGCGCACAGGTGCCGGCCTTCCTCAACGAGCATTGGCCCCGGGCGCAAGCAGACGGGAGCCTGGAAGCCAACTTCGCGCTGGACACCTTCACGCTGCAGCCGCAGGCGCCGCGTTTCCTGTTGCAGCTCCAAGGGGGGCTGAACCAGCTCACCGGCCTACTCCAATGCGGCTACGGCGCGCGGATCATGACCGTGGGGGTGACGGCCGCCGACGAGAGCGTGTGGCTGGCCGACCCCGAGGTGCCTACGCGCTATTCAACGCGGGACACGGGCGCGGAGCGCGCCGCCCTTGGCCGGCTCCAGCGCTGCGGCTTCGTGGGCCCCGATGCGCAAGGAAAACTCCAGTTACTGGGGCAAAACGCGGTTCTCAGTTTCTTCGCGCGCGAGTTTCCCAAGCTTCAGACCGAATGGTCGGTAACGCTCGAAGAACGGCTCGAACGCACCTGCTCCCAAAACCTCGAGCGCATTGAGCCACAGTTTCAGATCAGCTCCTCGGGGGTACAGTGGTTCGACCTGGGGGTCGTGTTTACCGCCAGCGGCGGCCAGGCCTTTTCGCCCGTGGAGATCCAACGCCTGCTCATGTCCGGCCAGAGTCATGCCCGGCTGCGGAATGGCAAATTCGCCATTCTGGATACCGGGGCGGTGGAGGAGCTGCACGAGGTCCTGCGCGATTGCGCCCCGCGACAGCACGAGCAAGGCTATCGCATCAACCAGACCCAGGCCGCCTTCCTGGAAGCCACGTTCCGCCAGCACGGGGATTGGCGGGTCGAGGCCCCGGCCGCCTGGCGTGAGCGAGCCGCCCAGCAGAGCGGCGAAGCCCGGCTCGAATGCCCGCCGCTGGGTGAGCTCGACCCCATTCTGCGCGCGTACCAAAAGCAAGGGGTGGCCTGGCTGCGCTTTCTCCGGGAAAACGGTTTCGGCGGCATCCTGGCCGACGAGATGGGTCTGGGGAAGACACTCCAGACCCTGGCCTTGTTCCGATTCGTCCGCCAGGCGGATCCGGGCGGCGCGCCGATGCTCATCGTCTGCCCCACCAGCCTGGTGTTCAACTGGGTGGCCGAGGCGGCGAAATTTACCCCGAACCTCAAGGTCCTGCCGCTGCATGGACCCGACCGGCACACCCGGTTCGAGGAGATTCCCCGCTGCGACGTGGTGGTGACCAGCTACGCCCTCATCCGCCGCGACGCCGACCGCTACCGGGAGCTGGAGTTCGACACGGCGGTGCTGGATGAGGCCCAGCATATCAAGAATCGTCAAACCCAGAACGCGCAAGCCGTCAAGTCCATCCGCGCCCGGCGCCGGCTGGTACTCACCGGCACCCCCATCGAAAACTCGGTCCTCGACCTGTGGTCGATCTTCGATTTTCTGATGCCGGGTTACCTGGGGACCGCGCAGGACTTTCGCGAACGGTATGAGCAGCCCATCGCGCGCGACCGGGACACCCGCGCCCAGGCCCGGCTGTCGCGGCGGTTGCGTCCCTTCCTTCTGCGCCGCCTCAAGAAAGAGGTCGCCGCCGACCTGCCACCCAAGATCGAGCAGGTATCCTATTGCGAACTCACGCCCGACCAGCGGGCGGTTTATCAACAAATCGTCGAGGCGAGCCGCAAGGAAATCCTCGAAGCCGTCGGCGACCAGGGGCTGGCGCGGAGCCGCATGATGGTGCTCAGCGCCCTGTTGCGCCTGCGCCAGGTCTGCTGCGATCTGCGGCTCTTGAAACTCGAGGGCGTCAACCCCGCCAACGCCTCGGGCAAGCTCGACCTCTTTGGCGAGTTGCTCGAGGAGGTCCTCGATGGCGGTCACCGCGTGGTGGTGTTCAGCCAGTTTGTGACCATGTTGACCCTCCTGAAGGAGCGTTTGACCGAAACGGGGATCGAGTTCTGTTACCTGGACGGGTCCACGGTGGACCGCGGGGCGGTGGTCAATCGCTTTCAAACGAACCCCGACATCCCGGTCTTCCTGGTCAGCCTCAAGGCCGGCGGCACCGGCCTGAACCTCACCGGGGCGGACACCGTGGTCCATTTCGATCCGTGGTGGAATCCCGCGGTCGAGGATCAAGCGACCGACCGGACCCACCGGATCGGCCAAACGCGGGTCGTGACCAGCTATAAGCTGATCACGCGCGATACCGTCGAGGAGAAGATCCTGATCCTGCAAAACCGCAAGCGCGAGGTCATCCAGGCCACCATCGGCGGCGAAGAACAATTCGCCGCCTCGCTGACCTGGAATGAAATCCAGGAACTGCTGGCCTGAGCGAAAGACCGGCCCGGGCGAAAGCCTTGACGGGCCTTGTGGGTTACATTATAGTGCATAATAGAATTGGATCGGCTAGTTAACCATCCTTTGCGCTGTCCAAGTAGGATAATGTACTAGCCACCCGGGCGCAGCGCACCTCCTCAAAACGCCCGGCGGTTACCCGAAATCGCCCCAAAAAGACGGTATTTCTTGCGATTTCGTGAAGCGAGGTCGGCTTCGAAATTAGCCGGACTTTGTCTTGATTGCCATCGCAGAGCAAAAAATGTAAAGCTTATGGCAAGGGATGGGAAGCGCCAAAAGCTCCAAGGTCTAGGCTAGCTTTCATGACACTTGGCTGGCGAATGGCAGGGACTACAGGGCGTGCAGGTTCTGGGCGAAGCCGCCTGGCCTGGCGGAGCCTTCCCTTGCCTCGGAGGTTCGCCTGGCCAGTGCGGGGCGAGGCGGAAGCCGGGGTTTTCCCCCGTGAACAATCGCCCGAGTTCGCAGCCAAGGTCACCGTTTCATGAAACTCTTTGTCGCAGGCCTAAGCTATAAGACCGCGCCGGTGGAATTGCGCGAGAAACTGGCGGTGCAACCCGCCCGTCTTCCTTGCCACGGCTGCCGGTTGAAACTGGGAGGCGGTCTCTCTGAGGTGGTGGTCGTGTCCACTTGCAACCGCGTCGAGATTTACGGTGTCACCCACCGCAACCACCCGAATGCGGCGCAACTGTTCCAGGAAATCGCCGTCAGCGATGCTGATTTTGCCCCCTACCTTTACGTCAAGGAGGGCCTATCGGCGGTGAAGCATTTATTTTCGGTGACGGGCGGCCTGGATTCGATGGTCATCGGCGAGACCGAGATTACCGGCCAGGTGAAACAGGCCTACCAGGCGGCCCAGACCGCCCGGCTTACCGGGCGGGTGACGAACCGGCTGTTCCAGACGGCGTTGCAAACCGCCAAGGAAATCCGCACTGAAACCGGGATTGGGCGGGGTGCCACCTCCGTCGGGAGCGTGGCGGTAGAACTGGCGGAGCGGATTTTTGATGGGAACCTGGGGACCCGCACGGTGATGATCATCGGCGCGGGCAAGATGGGCGAGGCCTGCGTGAAGCATTTGGCCAAAAAAGGCGCGCGTTCCGTGCTGGTCGCCAACCGTTCCTTCGAGCGCGCGGAGCATCTGGCCGCCGAATTCGGAGGTCGGGCGGTGCGCTTCGAAGATTGCCTTTCCGCGATCGCCGAGGCGGACATCGTTGTCAGCTCGACCGGCGCGACGCAGACCATCCTCCACCGCAGCCAGATCGCCTCCATCTTGCCCAGCCGGGGTCATCGCCCCCTCTTTCTGATCGATATTGCGGTGCCGCGCGACATCGACGCGGACGTGCAACAACTCGACAACGTGTTTCTTTACAACGTGGATCACCTCGAGAACCTGGTGCGTGAGAATGTGCGCCACCGTGAGCAAGAGTTGGCGCGTTGCGAGGCGATCATCGAGGACCGCTCCTCGGCTCTACTGGCTAAGGTAGCCGCGGCGCTTGAGCCCTCCGAGAATGCGGCCGGCACGCCTGTGGCCGGCTGGGCGACGGGCGTCCCGGCCGTATGCCACAACTGACTGTTTCCCCATGTCGCCTTTACCCATAGAGCGGACATCCTCCCTGGCCAGGCCGGGCGGGAAGGGAATAAGAGAATTTCGACGAGAGAGCAGGGCAGCGAGCTCGCGGCCGGCCAACTCGCGTTGGAACACGCCACATCCAGTGGATGCGGCGTGGGATAGACACGGCATTGAGCTAATGCCGTGAGTAGTAATCCAAGCAACAACCAAAGAAAGCACGTGCAAACACTATGAAGAATAAACAAGCCCTGCTGGCCGGCTTATGTGCCCGCTCGGCAACCCGCGCCGCCCTATTGGGGATGGCCCTCGGAACTGTCCTGGCTGCGAGAGCGGCAACGCCAGCCTTGCAGGGATCCATCTACCTGCGTCCGCTTGACCCCGGCGAGATTACCACCTACGGCGTGACCGGCGGTGAAACCTCGGGCGGCCAACGCAACGTCCCCCTGGGTGAACCGGCCTACCTCGAAGTGCTGGTCAACGCCGCCATCCCGGCAGCTCAGATCACGAATGTCACCTGGACGGTCACCAGCGCTCCTATCGGTTCCACGGCGGCGCTGACCGCCAGCACGCTGGGAACGAACGTGCCACCTTACAATATGGCGGATCGGTATAATCAAGCCGGCGCGGCGGTATATAAAGTCGCCGGCCGGATGATGTTACGCCCCGACCTCGAAGGACCCTACACGGTGACGGCTCTGGTACAGACGACCGCGAGTGGTTCGACGAATCTGACGCAAACCATCATTGGCGCGCAATACCTCGGCATCAATGGTTGCGCCCTTTGCCACAGCGGCGGCCTCATCGCCCAGAACATCTATGCGCCTTGGTCGAACACCCTCCACGCGAGCATGCTGACGCTGGCCATTGACGGGCTGAAGAGCAACCATTACAGCAAGAACTGCATTTCGTGCCACACGGTCGGCTACGACGTCAATACTAACGCGGTGAACGGCGGATTTGACGACGTCGCCAAGGCCGACGGCTGGACCTTCCCGACTGTGCTGACCAACGGGAATTGGGCGGCCATGCCGGCGAATCTCAAGAACCTCTCGAATATTCAGTGCGAAAACTGCCATGGTCCGGGAAGCCAGCACGCCCGGAACCTCGGTGATACGAATTTGATTACCAAGACGTTTAACTCGGGCTTGTGCGGTCAGTGCCACGGCAGCGCGCCGACCCACATCAAGACTGCGGAATGGGATAACTCCCTCCACGCCCGCGTGACTCGGACGCCCTCCGGTGCGGGCCGGGAAGCTTGTGCGCGCTGTCACACCGCCGGTGGCTTCGCCCAGTATGCGGCGACCGTGGGCACTACCAATACCTATACCACCAACAATGCCAGCACGACCTATGCGCCGATTTCTTGCGCGGCCTGTCACGACCCGCACGACGCCACCAATCCGCACCAACTCCGCAACCCCTCCGGGAGCATCCTCCTGGCGGACGGGGTGACCACGGTTACGAACGCGGGTCTCGCCACCATCTGTATCAACTGCCATCGCAGCCGCAACGGTTCGGTTACCAACAGCATCGTGGCCTATCCGTTGGGCCAGCAGACTTGGGCTGGTGGCTCCAGCTTCGGCCCCCACGACAGCCCGGTCTCGGACCTGTTCTATGGCGTCAATGGCTGGACCTACGGCCAGAACATCCCCAGCGCCGCCCACCGCACTGCCATCACCAATGCGTGCATGGGCTGTCATATGCAAGCGGTGGCCTCGACCGATCCCGCCTTCCTGCTCGCCGGCGGCCATACCATGAATATGAGTTACCAGAGCGTGAGCGGCGGTGTGACCAACAAGGTGGACATGGTTGGCGTCTGTCAGCAATGCCATGGCCCGATCACGACCTTCGACCTGCCGCGCCAGGATTACAACGGCGATGGCATCATCGAGGGCGTCCAGACCGAGGTCCAACACATCCTCGACCGGCTCTCGACGCTGCTCCCCAACTCCACCTATCAATCGAACCCCAACAACTACGTGGCCGACGGGTTGGTGAAGTCACCCTCGGTCAAGACGAACTGGCCCGCGAAGTTCCTCGAGGCCGCCTACAACTGGCAAATGGTCAACAACGACGGCAGCAAGGGTGTTCACAACGCACCTTACGCGGTCGGCCTGCTCAAGGCCTCCATCGCCGACTTGACTGGTGACGCCAACAACGACGGATTGCCGGATTCCTGGCAGATCCAATACTTCGGCTCGGCCACCAGCCCGAACGCCGCCCCTAATGCCTCACCCGCTGGTGACGGCATCCCGAACTGGCTCAAGTTCTCCCTGGGCCTGAACCCGACGATCCCGGGCATCGTGGTTCCGGATGGCGTGGTCTGGGCCAACACGGCCTCGACCATCAGCGCGGGTAGCACCAACGCTATCCAGATCTTCACCGCGGCGGAAGTGGCCTTCACCACCCAGACCGGCGTCTCCTACCAACTCCAGTCCATCTCCTCGCTGGGCGGTGGCTGGCAGAACGTGGGCACGCCCATCATCGGCGACGGCAACACCAAGAGCTTCCTGACCCCGACCCGGAATGACCTCATGCAGTTCTTCCGCGTCGTTCACAACCCGTAATCGCCTGGAGTAATCCAGGGCCTGATTGAACGGGCTGATTCCAGACCCCTCCGCGCTTGCGCGGGGGGGTTTTTTTGTAAGTGGGAAACGCCTCCGGGTTCAGACCTCCTGGCCGGGATGGTTCCTCGCACCCTCGGAACCCGTAACCCTGACGCCATGGCTTCGGCAGGGTGTAACAGAGTCATCCGGCGGTTGAGCCGGTTCAATGGCTTCTGCCGGTTCGCAGCCAGCTGTTGAGACCGCTCGGTGGTCCGTTGATCGCTCTTCCACCGGGCTGAAGCCCCGGGGTTCTCCTACCGACCTGGCGCTCTGGGACTGGGCATCGGGCCCTGGCCGAAACCATGCCGAGACTATTTGGCAGCGCTCTTCCTGAGTTGGCGGAGGGCCTCGACCTGAGCCTGGGATTTCGCGCCGATTTCTTTGAACTTCTCCATTTGATCGGCCTGGATCTTCTGCAAGCGCTGCCGGGCCGCCCGCATGTCGGGCTCCGAGCCGGCGCTTTGGGCGTCAGTGAATTGCTGGCGGGCCTCCTTGGCCTGAGCGTCGGCATCAGTCGCCGCCGCCTTGAGTTCTTTCAACGCCGCATCGTGCAGAACGGCTTCCCCTTCTTCGAGGGGGAGGGTGGCAAAGTTGGGCACCGCGCGTTTAACCTCCTCGAGCAGAGCGGGGTCAGTTTGGGCCGGGGCGACGGGTGCGCCGGGTGGTTTGGCGTCGATCAGCCGAACGATAGCGCGGGTGACATCGGTTTCCAAGGCGGGTTCCCAATCGGCGGAGATCTGGGGAATAACTTCCTTGCGCGCGTCCTGGGCCACCACAATCCCCAGGAAACAGGCGCTGCCCTTATCGAGGTTAAAGGGCTTGATGCCATCGGCGCTCGCGGCATCCGGGTTAAAACTCTGGCCGGCATTGAAGGTCGTCAGCTTGACTTTGCCGCCGCCTTCCTGCTGGTAGGCTGATAACAACGCCTCGGAGCGACCGGCGAAGGCTCGGTCCGACGGTGAGACGCTCGCGGGGTCCAGTGACGAGTAGAACCGGATCTCGATCGGCGCCTCCAGGCGGCGCAGGACCGCGCGGGTCACTTCCGATAATTGACGAGCGGCCGGGTTGGCCACCGGCGGCGGGGTCTCAGGTCGTGAGCCATGATAGAACCAATAGGCGCTGCCCGCCCCTCCCAGAAGAAGACAAGCCGCTGCTAGAAGGACCACCCGTGCGCTACCTTCCTGCGGGTGCGGGTGGCAGACGGCGGGGTGGATTCGGTTAAACGATGAATGCTTCATGAATCACTTTGGTTACACCTATATCGTCGCGGCACTGTGACAAAAGCCAGGGCAGGAGTCGAGGGCAAAAGCTCGGATCCAGCCTTGGAGAAGCCGGCACGGGTCCTGGAGGAAGCGCCAACTGCCGAGCCAGGTTACACTCCGTTCCCGTCGACTCGCGACGGGGCATGGTCCATAATGGCTGTGCACATCGCAAATAATGTTGTGCTTAGGACAAGATTGGGATAGCCCTTGGCAGGCTGGCCCACTAACTTATTTCCAGCATGTTGGCGCCTGATTTAGTTTGGCAACCCCGTCCGCCATTTGTAGTTGCGGAAGCGCGGCGAATGGTCCATTGCTGGTGGCGCATGAAAGCTAGCAGTGATGACTGGCATCCGCTGCGCCGATCCGATTGCAGCGGTCACCAGTGAATAACCTATGAACCGCATTCCCTCTTCGTTCCTTTGTCGGGCTTCAGCTGTTTTGCTTGCCGGGGTTGCACTCTGGCTGCCGGTTTGGCCCGCGGCATCACAAAACGTTCAGCATCTGAGCCGTCCTTATCCGGGCGGTTTGCCGGGCTTTCCCGTGCTGACGGGGGTTTCCCCCGGATCCAATAGCATGACGGTGACCTGGGACGGCCCTTCGGGCTATTATCAACTGTTCCAGAAGTCGGGGATAAAGGACGCCATCTGGCAGGCGGTGGGCAAGCCGACCAACCTGGTGCGCAAGGCTTCCGTGCCGACAACCGGGCACAGCGGGTTCTTCCGCGTGGCCGGCCCCGCCCCGTCCTACGCGGGCTCCGGGACCTGCCAGGAATGCCACGCGAGCGTGTTGAACCGTCAAATCCACACCGACCATGCGGGCACCTTTACGAACTCGCAATTTGTCGCGGCGGGCGGCCAGACCAACCGGTCGTGCCTGCCCTGCCACACCGTCGGTTACGGGTTGGCGACAGGGTTCTTGACCAAGACGGCCACACCCCAACTCGTGGGAGTTCAATGCGAGAACTGCCATGGGCCAGCCGCCAATCATGCGGCCAACCCCGACGATCCCACCACCCGTCCCCGGATCGAGTTGGCGGCGACCCTTTGCGGCGGATGCCACAGTGGGCCGATGCAACCGAACTTCGATGAATGGCAAGCCAGCCCTCATACCGGCGTGGTACAGGACATGAACGCGGCCAATGTGATTGACACTTGTGGCCGCTGTCACTCAGGTTCTGCGCGCCTGGCCCTGCTCCAAGGCACACGGCTGCCGGTTGGCGATGCGAACCTGGGGATCGTCTGCGTGACCTGCCACGACCCGCACCAGACCAACGCCTACCCGGCCCAACTGCGCAACCCTATTGCTTCCACGACGGATTATTTCATCACGGCTTCCGGCACCTTCACCAACCAATATCGGTCGAACATCAACCTCTGCGCCCAATGCCACAACCACCGCGGCGCTGCCTATACCGATTCGAGCGCCCCGCCGCACCGCTCGCCGCAGTACAACATGCTGCTGGGGACCGTCGGCGAGTTGGCGAGTGGATTGCCCCCCAACCAACCTGCGTCCCATGCTTTGCTGATTCAGGAGCAGTGTGTCGGCTGTCACATGCAAACCAAGCCTTATGTGAGCCAGACGCAGCCGGCCGTCTCCGGCCACAAATTTACGGTCGAGACCTATGATCTCTGCCTGGCCTGCCATCCTCAGCCCGAGCCGCTCCTGGAGTATGTCCAAGGGGCGATTTCGAGCCAGATTGGGCAGGTAAAGACGGCGCTGGACGTGTGGGCCACCAAGAAGGCCCCGCCGACATTGGCGAAATACGGGGCGTTGGCGTGGGAGTATTCGTCGCCGGGTGATTTATCCACACCCGGGCCGACTCCGTCAGCCAGCGAACAGGCCTCGATTCCGGTCAACATTCAGAAGGCGCGATTCAATCTGTACCTGGTTTATCACGACGGCAGCTTTGGAGTTCACAATGGTCCATACGCCGTGTTGTTGTTGGAAACGGCCCTGGACTGGGTGACGGAGGAGCTGAATAAATAGGCGCCGGGGGCGGGGAGTCCCCGCCACGGAGCGGATACAAGACAAGCCGAAACTCATGATAATTCGCAAATATTGGCGAGGTCCAAGACCGGTCGCCGGGTTAAAGACGCGGCTGGCGGCCATGGCCGGCTTGGCCATCCTGCTGGGCGCGGGCGTCTCCTGCCAGACGGTTCACCGCACGGTGGTCTTCCTTCCAGAAGTGCCGGGGGCCAAGTACATCGGTTCCAAGGAATGCGAGCAATGCCACGATGCCCTGTACCGGGGCTTCGCGACGGCGGACCACGCGCGGCTCATCGCGCCGGGGCCTAACTCGATCGAAGCCGGATGCGAATCGTGCCACGGTCCGTGCGGCCTGCACTCGGATTCCGGAGGAGAGACCAAACCGCCCTATAGCTTCACCTCGGGGCGACCGGTGGTGCCCGCCGCCGCCTGGGTGGGGGTACCGCCCGCACGGGCGGTGGAAAATGTCTGTTTCAAATGTCATTTGGATGTGCGGGGCCAATTCAGCCTGCCCAGCCATCACCCCGTTCCCGAGGGGAAGTTATCGTGCACGCAATGCCATTCTCCGCACAAAGGCTCCATCCACATGGGTGGCGGCACGGCACTGCTCTCGGAGAACGATAGCTGCCTGCGCTGCCACACCGCCAAACGCGGCCCGTTCACCTTCGAACACGACGCCGTGCGCGAGGGGTGCACGTCCTGCCATACGCCGCACGGCTCGGTGAATGCCAAGCTGTTGACGGTCCGGGACGCCAACTTGTGTCTGCGCTGTCACTTCCAACAGATGAGTGGCGGCAAGCTGCTGATCGGGGGATCGGACCACTCGACCCGGATCCGGCAAGGTACCTGCTGGACCGCCGGATGCCACGAAGCCGTGCATGGCTCGCGGGTGAGTTCCTCTTTGCGCTTCTAACCACCACCTCGCATACCGATGAAACTAAAATGGCTTTGGGGTAATGAATGGGTTCGGCGCTGCTTCACGCCTCTCGCCGGGCTCTGCGGAGCGGTCTCCACAATCTCGGCGGCAGACACCAACGCGCCGCCTGCGAAGGCAGCCCCGGCTCCCTCGCCGATGACTCCGGAACAGATGTTCGAGGGAGGCACCAACCCTTACAGCAACTGGCTCGAACTCGGTGCCGGCGGACTGCTCCGCAATGGAAACCCAGCGCAATCCCAACAGCGGCGACAGATGCCGGGAACCGCCTATGGCGGGATTGAGGACTTGCATTTCAAGGGCAACCTCAACACCAACACCACTATCACGGTGGACGGGCGGGGGCTGTTCGATAACAACGATTACAAACTGAACGTGGCCATCGAGCGCGAAAAAGTGGGCTATGTGCGCTTTGGCTATCGGGAATTCCGCACCTGGTCCAACGGGGACGGCGGTTACTATCCGCCGGCGGCCGCCAACTACCCGCTGGGGGGCAACGCGCTGGCCTTGGATCGCGGAGAGCTCTTTGTCGAGGGTGGCCTGACGCTAGAAAAGAAACCCAAGGTGACCTTCAAATACACCCACACCTTCCGCAATGGCGACGAGGGCTCGACCAGTTGGGGTTACGCGCATCCCGCCCTCGGAGTCACCGAAGGACTCAGCCCGACGGTATACCATATTGATGAGCATGCGGATGCGTTTCAATTGGATGTCAGCCACGAAATCAAGGCCACGACCCTGAACGCCGGGGTGCGTTTTGAAATGGGCCACTTGAATGAGACGTTGAAAGTGGACCAATACCCCGGCGAACCCGTTCAGAACAACTTCGCCGATGGACAGGGAACGTCGTACAATCTGTTCAATGGTCATTTTTCGAGCGAGACGTGGCTCAAGAAGAACGTGATGCTCGGCACCGGCTTTTCCTA